>MDTG01029179.1_pt1 | contig 79247 bp, 41 predicted proteins | sample 811421 | NCBI WGS metagenome assembly MDTG01 (sample SAMN05326645, study PRJNA326480) | marine metagenome | isolation source: seawater | place: Pacific Ocean: South East | collected 2011
GGTGGACCTTGTCCGGACCTCCGTGCACTTGGACCGCGGTTCGTTTATGACAAACAATCTGTAATCAGTGGAGATTTTCCGGAGGTCGTATAGTAATCTGCACGTTGGTGCAGACTATTAATGGTCAACACCAAGCGGTATAAAACGGCGCCAATGAAACACTTTATAATCTTGCATCTTCCGACCCGGAAAAGTGACACAACGCAAGAAACAGCGGAAACTGCACGAGGCCCGCGTGCACGACCGCCTTGAACGCGTCAGCGTTGCGCTGGTTCCATCGCCACGCGCACACAGCCAAAGCCGTCAGCACCGAGGCGTGTGGTTGTGCCTGCGCGTGCGCGTTGACGTACACCACCATGCACACGTTGCACGCAACGTCAAAGAGCCGCACCTTGTGTGCAATGGGCAAGCGCAAGGCCATGCAGCCGTGACAGGCGACACCGTTGACCGCAACGATGCACCCGAGCCACGTTTGCGTTGCGGCAAACAGCAACGTGCACACGGCGAGCGCAACCTCGCACCAAAGCCCGGTCGATTTGTAAGGAGTACCTGAATAACTCATGCGCGACGGTTTAAGAACAGAAAGCAACACAAGACTTGCCAATGTCAAGTAGGCATCGCGCGTCAATGTCTTCAATGTCCACTGACACTACAAATAGCGCAAATGGATCGAACTCGTCCGATGCGGAAGAGGAAGAGAGCCTGGGGTACTGGAGGGCAGTAATGTCACACGAGCTAGTCACGCCAAAGCACGCCGATTCGTCTTCCTTGTACTTGTCCAGTGCAATTGAGACACGCTACATGGGACTGGAATGGGTCAGGATCACAGAAATGTCCGAGATGCAAAATTATAGCACTGACGTGCCATCGGTCATCATGAGCTGCATATCCCAGATTCCCAACTCTGACAAAAATGTGTTTTACTCAAGAAACACCCTCTACACCAACACCGCCCCAACAGGATTCTCGCCTAGGCTGTTTGAGCGTTGGTTGGCTGATCCAAACAGATTGTCACTCTTGCAATTTCTTTTGAGTCGGTCGTTGGTTGCCATCGGGTACACCAAAAGTTACAATCTAGACGACTACGCGTCGCCCCAGGCGGACGGCGACGACGGCGCGACACAACCACAAAGCCACGCAAACGACATGTGCATAGCGCCCGTACCAAGCCAACTCGAGACGGTGTCAAACGAAGCTTTCTACAAAGCGACCTTTCGGGCCAAAATGTACGATAAGTCTGCGCATTTGCAGAGGCTGAACAAGGCAGTGTTAAATGGGATGGTTGTGGCTTGCGGAGACACGTGCATACTCAAAACATATTCCACCGACCAGCCCTACTGCTACATCAGTAACTGGGAACTACTTCTCCAACCAAAACATCGCATAAAAACGATGGGAGAGGGCAGTTTCAACAGGGTGTTTTTGGTCTCCGCCTCCCAGCACCGCATTGCACAAGACTTTGCGCATCTTCTCCAGGTTTCGGATGAATACAAAGGTTGCGTAGTAATCAGAGAGTCCAAAGAACAAGGGGTTGCATTTTCCACGATCAAGGAGATCTACCTCACCGCATACGCAAGTTACTACCAGGTGGGCCCGCAACTGTTGGCGAGCTACTACATCGGAGACCTTCACCAGGTGCGCGGCACCTACAGCGCAAGCGCGGCATGGGATGGAAACTGCGACGAGCTGCTAACGAGGGTGCAAAAAGTCCACAACAATGTCATGCCGTCAGACTTTTGTGAAAAGTTTTGCGAGCTGTTTCTCGATCTGGCAAAGCGGGCCGCCAATGTCGGACTATTCCACGGAGACCTGAAACCACAAAACATGCTATTTTGCATGAAAAAAGATTGGAAATTTAACTTGGCTCCTCTGAGGATGCCCGACTCGATCCGAACGGCCGTGGCAGGGCCCGGAAACAGTGAAGCAGAAGCGATGGTTGATGCAGAGTTGCAACTCAAGAAGGAAAAGCGCGAAGATGCAATCGATTCTTTGAAACTGTGCATGACCGATTTCGACGAACAGTTCTGTGCCATACTTACGCCCGAAGACCGCAAATGCTCAAAGGAGTGCATCATTGTGGCAAGTGTTTGCATGCTTCTTGGTTACATACGGTGCTTTCACGGCGACAACATGTGGAGCGCGATGCGTGATGCGATGGAAGGCATGCTTGCTCGCGAAATAGTGCCCAATGACACGTGCAGCTTGCCGGGCAACAACAATGGCACTCTGTGCGAATTCCTGAAATCTTCCTTGTTCATAGAAAAGAAGTCGATAGATCGGATAGTAATGAACGCCAAGTACCAGCTTAGTGTTGCATCTAGGACGATTGTGGGCATGCGCAAAAAGCTTATCGAACTCAAAGTCGCCTTAGGGGACCACGATGCACGTGTCAAAGAATTGGAGATGCAATACTCCAAGCTGGAAGCCACAAAAAGCATGCGAGAGTCAAAGCTCAAATATGCAGAAGAGCGTCAAAGGGTCCTAAAAAAATTGGACGACGAAATGCTAAAGGAATTTAAAAATAGCATTCCACCGAATTACACTGGACAGAAGCTTGTTGCGAGCAAAAGGTGGCAGCGGCACGTGGGACATTACATGACAAAGGGGCGCTACCTTACCGATCCCATGGACTGGGTTGATTGCTTGCAACTTACTCATGGAGACACCGTGTCCGTGTACGAACGAGTCGTTCAGTACGCTTTGAAAGACGACCCTCTTTACAAGCCGCGTCCTGGAGCATGGAAACGCACTGGACGTCGCTCGCCCTCTGGCGAGTCGCAGGGTCGTAAACAGGCTCGTCGCGCGCAAGCGTGATTTGCAAGATTAAATAGTTCTCATAAAAGTGATATGTACAAAATGTACGACGTTTACCAGAAGCAAGGTGTCACAATGCTTCCTCCACTATGCCTGCCAGTCGGAGTTGCTAAAAAGCGTGGGATTCACGAATTAGAGGAAAACAGACGCGTGAAGTGGGGGAAAGATCCTCGCAGCATGTTCATTGACAAATACTGCGTGCAGGTTCCGTGGGAATTGTACGAAATGAAAAAGGTGTACGATGAAGACAAGGATGAGGAACGTCTTCTACCGGGCCAATATCGTCACATGAAAACCTTCCCCCTCATCTATCTTCTCGATGACGTCATCACGGATTATCGTCTTGATGACAATCTCAAACGGTCGCTTGGAATGAGCAATGAACGTAGTGTCACCAAGTGGGAACGCGTGCAAAGGCACGTTAACGAATCGCAAGGAACTCCCATGAGCACGGTTTGGGTCATGCAATTTGTCGTCATGGATCACATTGACGAGGAGACGGGCGATCACATCAATTTTGGTCGCATGTGTCTTGTACCAGAAGAGTCGACAGACCCGTTGACGCGTCTTAAGGATGCACTAGAGCACCTGAACACAATGGCAACAGAGACCAGGATGTACGCGTCCCTCCGTAACCCCAAAGCACTGTATGACGCTTCTGAACCTCCAAAGGTGTTTGTGCTCAATCCTGATCTGGTGGAATGGAAAAAGAGCTGGGTAAGGATTTTGGAAATGGCGATTGAAAAGACTGCTGCCGTTATGGCCTGAACCATTGCTTGGTAAAATGTACGTGTGTATGTGTGTGTGTTCCCCCAAGTCTTAGTTTTTGTACACAAGAAAACTCTTAAGGTCACATAAACACCAACACACTGTCCTCACACTCGTTCAATTACACTTGCAAAGCAGTAAAGTTACTATTCCAGTTGTAAACGCATTGGATCATTGATGTTTTCTTGCGCTTCTTCGTTCAAACCTTCGCCGTAAAGGTCGACCGCTTGAGCGATCATTTTCTTGCATTCGTCGTCGTCTCTTTCGATGCACGATTGAACATTTTGTGCAATTTTTCTCAGCATGAGCTCCATAAACTTTACAAACCTGCCTTGAATGAAAGAGACACCATCCTCTCTCATTTTGAAGAGTTCTGCAATTTGGTCCACAAACTCCTTGTCGTCTGCAATTTCATTGGGGCTCATTCTTGTAAGATCGCCCAACATTTTTCTGATGGCGTTTGCCTCTTTAGAGTTGCCTTGTCCAATCAACTCCGAAAGCTCTTCCTTTTCCCGTACATTTGCAGCGGCCAACGCACCCAACATGCGGTTTTGGTATTCGCTGAAAGCGCGCATAACTTTTTCACCAAGTATTTCTGCATCGCTGCTTTCGTTTCTAAATGTGTAGACAGCACCAACCAATGGTCCCACGATAGAATTCATGGATGTAACACTTGCGGCCAAGACACTTGGTGAAAATTTATTCTTGGTGTCATCGTCAAAGTCAAGATCTTTTGACAATCGCTCGATCCTTGCTATTAATGCCGAATAAAAGGTGATCTTTTCTGCCTGGGACTTAAGCTCGTCCGCCCCCTCTACATCAAAAAAACGACCAAGCAAGCTTTGCTCATTCATTTTTGCCACATTGGCCTCGTACTCCGCTTTCTGAAGCGAGAGCGCCATCCTGGGGTTTATGGTTCCCTCAGAAACGCCCTCCAGTTCGTTTTTTTTGTCAATGACGTATTCCACGTACCCTGGCGTGGTGATCAATGCAGCTTGGTTTGCAACCAGGATGAACAATGCTTGCATCGTCGGAATGCTCGTAACAGAGCTTTGATTTGGAAAGAGGTTGGTGCTTACTTGTCCCAACCAGGGCGAGATTTTAGGCACGTAACGGGCCCGCGTTCCACGGTCGATATCTTCCAAAATTTGTTCAACTTTTGCGTTTTCCAAGTTGCTTAGGCCGATTCCCAAATTGGTAAATAAGCCTTCCAAATCCCTTACTTGCTCTCGCAACGGCAGTGCCCTGGCAGGATCCACCATGTCAACTGCATCAATTGGAAAAGAGATGCCTTGTCCGGGAGCTATCAACGTAGACAATAGTGGTGGCCCTTGGTAGGGTGTCAAGGCTCCAGGGCCTGTTCCCGGTTGTTGACCATCGGGGCCAGGAAGCAGGCCCATAACGTTCTCGAGTTTAGCCGAATTGATGTCTAGGGCCTGGGCATTGAGTGGTGCATTGCGATTAACATAAAGACCCACGGTCGCAAGCACGCACAATTGACGATTAGTAATCCCATATTGCGTAACAGCACTTTGTGGTACAGGCGGAAGCGTTTTTGCAACCTCACTCTCGGCAAGTCCATACGCGATTTGTCCCGGGTTGTCTACTCCGCACTGTTGTCTTAATAAATTGCGAAACTTTTGTAGATCATTCTCCCGTTTTTCTTGTACTTCTTTCTCAAGAGCGCCCCTCTTCTTTTCGAATGCTTCGAACATCTCAGTTACACGATTGTCTGCCTGTTGCTCCTGTCTTTGCCTGTGATACTGTTTGCTAGCAATGGCGTCCAAAAACGTGGAAATTTGCATATAGGCTACCATTTTGCCATGATCCAATTTGGCCTTGATGACTTCGAACATTTCCCCCAGCATTTTTGCATTGTACGCCGCGGCCATAGTGATCGCAGTCAAAAAAACCAATTTTGGACGTTGCTTTACCGTGAGTGCAATTGTTTGCACAAGGTTGGAAATTTGCCCGGTCTCGGCAGCAAAAGTAAAGTCTTCATCATTGACAGCTTTGACCCACACGTTTTTAAACCGGCTCTCGGTATTTACGACGTGGTATTCGATACCACCAGCGCCATTATCGTGAGGTTGCATCCAATCTGTGTGCGGTTTCCATCCAACGTTAGGGTTCAGGTTGTTAACGACGTTGCGTTCGGCCTGCATTCTGAAAAAGTTGTTGAGAGCCGTGTGCACGACTTCTACATGATATGGGCTTAGTGGCTGCCCCACTTGCGGAGGGTCGGCACCAAATTGTGTCGCAAAGTCTTTTTTGGTCACGTCTATCTTTACTGCGTGGCACCGAACATTGTTATGCATCACCTCTTCTCCCACGTCAGATGGCAGACAAGGTGCACCAGATTCACCTTTCCTCTCGCAGTTTTTGTACGGGTTACTTTTTTGGTTGGTAGCGGGATTAGGGTTGACGGGATCATAGTCGTTTTGGAGTTCGTTGCACAGCCACCTTTCAATGACGAGAATATCGCTTTTAAAATCCTCTTCACAGTTTTGCCTGGCTTGGTCAAAACGTTGCGCGGCACCAGTCAGGCCACGCCTTGCAACAAGCTTTTTGAACAACTCAAAAAGTTTCTCCATCAGCTTAATGTAAATAGCATTTAGTTGAGAGCCTTGCGATGGTTTGCCAGAGTCCTTTGGCGTAGAATCCATTTTAGCTTCTTTCCACGCGCTTTTTCTGTTGACCTCGCGGAAAATTGAAGTTCTGGTAGGAGTTCTTTCCACGCGTGGCCTTTGCCTTCCAATGCAGGACCCGTAGTCGTCATCGTCCTTCGCATCGTTGCGACACTTTCGCTTTTTGTTTCTGTCATCTCCCGGATGTTTGAGCACCGCGCCAACACTTCCTCCAAAGTACCACGTCCGTCCGTTCGGGTGGAGCCACATTGGCTCGTCTGACTGCAAGACTAGGTAGTGGCACGCTTGATTGCGCAACCTCTGTATCTGCATGCGAATGTTGTGTCCATTGGCTATCTGCTGAGACATTCCCACGTATGCGGCAAAGCTTCCCGAGCGCATGCGTGTGTTTTGTAGCATGAGGCCGACCAGCTCGGCAAAGCGCGTAACCAAAACCCAGTCCTTTCCTTCTACGAATTCCCAGAGGTGAATCTTGCGGTGGTAGCCGTCGCAGCGTTCCAACTCACTGGTTATGTGGTCGTATGCCTTTTGAATGGCAGCCAAAGTGTCGGGTTTGAGGTGAAGCATAAAGGAATTGCGTGGCTCGACGACGCGGGAATACGAAGCTCCCGACGACGGTGCCAGAGATGCGGCCACCTGGTCGTGGAAAGCCACGGACACGCTTTGTAGTTCTGATACGATGTCCTTGATCGACATGGGCTTTGAGTATTTGCCGAGAGCGTCATTTAGATCCACTTGCGCTTCAAAAAAGCCGTGACCGGCCTCGCCGTCGGCAATTTTTTGGATGCTGTCCTTGATGTCTGACGAGAGCACCACAAGCTCCTGCGCGTTTGCAGAGGACTTGCGCAAGTCCAGTTGAAGTTTTGACGATCTGAGCGTAGAGGAAAGAACCGACTCCACCAACTTGGTCTGGAAGCGAGACACGCGCTCGGAGAGCGACTTTTGCCGGGCAAGCGCATCCTTGGAGACCTGCTTAAGGTCCTCGTCTTCCCAAGAGATAGCCGCGTCAGCAGATTCTCCTATCGATCCGGTAAGGTGGGTGACAAAGCGGTAAAGGCGGTCCCCCGACACATTCACCTCTCTCAAAGCATCGGACCACACGCTGCTTCTGCGATCCAGAGTGGCGTTTTCCACCGTCTTTTCTCCGTGCACACCAAATACGCCCACCCTTTCTGCACTGTCCTTGGTGGAGAGCTTGTCAATGTATTGCTGTTCCCTGCTCATCTGTTCCAATGCCTCAAGTGCGTTCAATCCACGAACAATCGCATCGTGGATGTTGATGCTGTAAAGGTCGTCGGGTACCATGCTTTCTTCGTGGTAATGGTCATCAGTCTCCACCCACCGATTGTTGGTAGGATCTTCATTGACATCAGCATTGAGTGGCCTTCGCGCTGGTTCCGCGTAAAGAGAAAAGTTGGCGTTTTGTGGAGCCCTTTTGGCGGCGGACTTGGCGGTGGCGGAGAGGGCGGTGGCGGCGAGGGTGGCGGGGGCGTCTTTCCAACCATCTTCCACTCCTTGCCTGAGCCATCTCGTCACGCTGTTGGAGTCCTTGGAAACTTTCTTGAGATTTTCATCGTTGACGTTGACATTTGTGGGTTTATCCTGTATGGAAGGGGGCGATCTTACGAGATCCTCTTTGTTTCCTGTCCACTTGAACCGAGCAATCCCACAGTCGTAAGGCATGACTACCCGTTGCGCCTCGTACGGTTGGGTCGCCTTTGAAACCGCGCAGTGCCTGGCGGGTCTTGTGGTGTGTGTCACGTCGCTGTTGGGCGTTTCGCTGCTGTTCATGGAGAACTGCTTAACATTTGTCATTGGCATGAGTTGATGGATCTTGGCACATGCGGCGGCGGCACGAAGGCAGCGCGCCCTTCTCTGTTGATTGATGTCGTCCTTGTCCCTCTTCACTTCACCAGCTTGCAACTCCTGTGAGCGAAGCACAAATTCGTACACGGAAGCCTCGCAGGTACTGTTGTGTTTTGTGTCGAATGTGATCTCGCTGTAGCCGTCGTCTTGTGGAATTGGTGCCCATTCAACGGTGCGTACGCGTTCAAAGCCGCTTTCATTTTTTTCGATTTCGGAAATACCTTCGCTTGCGTACAGAGCATTGAGCTTGTTGAAGACTCTGGGGTAAGGGTCCGTGTCGTACTTGACCCTCTCCCTCTCGTATGGTTCGACGTAGTGCGCGTGCGCAACGTTGCCGACACGCATATGCGCCTCTTGCGAAATGGTCTCGACGCTTTCAACATTGCTGTATTTTCCGGCCGTGTAATTCCTCATTGGATATTGTGGGTACTCGTACGGAAGGTCTTTTTCCTGAACCAGGTTCTGTTGGTGCGGGCCTTTCCACCCACAGTTTCCGCGAATCATGCAATAGTCGATGTAAAACGTGTCGTCGAGGTTCAGTTGGCTTTCAAGGCGTCCCTCAAGTATGCGCGGGTTTATGCGCACGTCGTCAGCCGCGCCAGTCGTGTACACGCGACGCACGCACCTGTTCATTCGGTCGGCTATATCGGATACTGTTTGGGTCTTGCCCGTCTTAGGATTGGTCTTCATAACTGCATTCCAGCGCATTTTTTGATCATTATCGTCGCCCAGTTTCCCCTGGTTGAAGAATGGGCTAACCACGCGAGTCACCTTCCACTTGTCATCGGTAGGTTGATCAGAAGCAATGCGCTCGCCTTGCATGGACACAAACGCAACGTTTGTAGCGGCCATAACCTGATCGATTGTCACCGGTTCCATATTCGGCTCAATCTTCTTCACCCTTCCATACTCGTCGTACTCGATCCGGCATTTTGCAATCTTTTCCTTTTCTGCCAAACCTGAGTCATCTTTCTTTGTACGTGATTTAAGCGAGTTGGACTTGGATGGTTCTCCAACGATGGATTGGAGCTCGGCAACAAGGTACACGTCTCGTGCAGTGCGCTTGACCAGATTTCGCGACGCGTTGATAACGTCTTGAAACATGAGATGTGGACTTCCAGTCGGGTCCGTGAGCATGTAGACCGCATCAAGAAGGGCTTGCACAGTTGCGCGCCTTGTCCCGGAGGAATCGTCGTCGGCATCGTTTAGCAAGCCTAACACGTAATCCGTAGCAGCTTCTGCCCCAGATGATTCGTACGCATTTTTGAGCAAAGTGGCCACCTTCCTAACATCTTCAAGCTCTGACAACTCCACGTAATCAATCACTGCAACTCGAATAGTTGTTGTTTGCATCATCCACGCCACCAGCGACAGCGCGTCGCTCAGTGCGCGCTTTGACTCTTGGATTTTTTCGCCCATAACGCTGCGCATCGCCCTAACCACGCCGTTGGCCGAAGCGTGCCTCAAAATGCTGGGCACCTGTCCCGGAGGAAGCACCCGAAGACGTTCCCCGCCATCTCCCGCCCACAAAACAGAAACTGCCTGTGAAAGGTACTGTGCGTCATCCTTTCCCAGCGCAAAGCGCGATTCCAAAACGGCACGACTGGCCGATTTGGATTCCTTCATGTCTTCTGCGATGTCCTCGACGCGATCTCTGATCATGTTGGCATTGTTGTATCCAAATTCCGCATCGCTGGCAAGCGTGTCTGCTATATGATAGAGCATGTCCTCCACAAAGGTGTCCTTTGTGTGTTCACGTCTTGTTGAAAGTTTGGTTACATTGGAAGAAGCGTCCGCGCTTTTTGAGCCTGAAGCGGTTTTGGGTCGTTGCTGCAGATGCATGCCACCACAACCACCAGGGCACCTATTACACAACTCCTTTTAGATATCTCACCACCAAAAAGGTTTAGGCAGAGGGAACAACAATGCAAACCAACCCAGATCGCCCACTCAGTGCTTGGGAAACCGATAGCGGTTTGCACCTTTCAGTTGCGGTTGAGGGGGGTGATGTGTTCCATCCTGTTCTCAACCAAGGCTCGACCCTTTACAAACGGTTTTCAAATCAGAACGTCAACACCGTAGAAGTTGTAAAGAAGAACGGAAAGTATTCGGTTGTAATAGACGGGGTGGCTCAAACCGAAATACAAGGGAGCGATGCCAGATACAACCTTGTGCGCTTTAAGGAGTCGAATGTCGCGCAAGAACAAAGGGTCGTTCATCCCGTTGTAGTTGCTATGCGCCTTGAGGAAGGCGAGATTGCTCCAGAAACGTGCGTCTTGCGCGTGACACGGTACGTGCAAGACAACGGCGTTGTGTTGGCGGGAGACGAAGAATTGGGCCAGTATACCATCAAGCCATATTCTATTGGGGGCACCACCTGTGAGGCACTTACACTTCCCTACCCTTCAATATCGACGCCAGAGCCACATTTCTACGTAAACGACCGCAAGCGCGAAAGGGTCATAGAAGCATCACTTTCCATTCCAAGGGATAAATATGAAATGTACGACAATGTCAGCGAAAAGGTGCTCTTGGACGATACACAAAAGGGAAAGAAAAGAAAAGCCTCCAAAAAGGCCCAAGACGACATCAAAGAGCTGAGCAAAAACGCGGGAGAGGACGTCGAGGACAACGATGACGAAGAGAATGACCAAAATTATGTACCCGGGGAGGATGACGAGGAGGATGGCGAGGAGGGTGACGAGGAGGATGGCGAGGAGGGAGACGAGGAGGATGGCGAGGAGGATGACGAGGAGGATGGCGAGGAGGGTGACGAGGAGGATGACGAGGAGGATGGCGAGGAGGATGGCGAGGGAGATAACGTGAACATTGAGATTGGCGGGGGTGGAGATGGTGGAGAGAACAACGTCTTCACTCCAACAATTGGCACGAGTAACAATCAAGACACCTTGGACGTGGTTGAATGGTGGGAAGCATTCCAAACACAAACATTCAAAAAAACCCTAACCAGGGAAGGGGTACAGGTAAAAAAAGAGGTAGACGATCTCGTGAACGAATACATTGATTACACCGAAAAAGAGCCCGAAGTACACCGCATCGACGTCTCGGAAGTACCAAGACTTCTAAAAAGGATAAAGAATGGCAACCCAAAGAATTCCCGAAAAACCATCCAATATCTAAAAAAACCGAAAGAGCGCGCCTTTCTCAAATGGCTTATTTCTGTGAGCGACGAGGACACGGAGTTTAGTACACGAAAGCAGGAACTCGATAGTCGCGATAAACGCAGCCTTCCGTTCACGGGCAACACTATAGATCGCGGCGGTATGAATCCTCGCGCCCTTTGCGCAACAACGGCACAGATTTCATACACAGTAAATATTCAGGAGTGCGACGGCACTTATGGACCAACCATTCACATTACAGCAACAAATGTTAACGGCTACGATGCGGGGTGGGTTGCTTCTCCAAACAGAGACATTCTTAGCAAGATACAAAAAGAGGCAAATTCTTTGGTCATGTCACTGGAAGAACTTGGTATTCCAGTTTCGGTTCTGGGGTACAAACAAAGCGTTCGCTCTAATCTTGCAGAGCGTTTAGCAATTCCAACAGATCCGGAAATCCTTGATGCTCAACGTAAGCGTCTTCTGGAACGCGTAAAGAAAATTGTTGGAATCGACTGGCAAGAGCGCTTGAGCTTACGCTTGGATGAGCTAGAAAGTATCCAAAGCGAGACAAAAGACCAGTTGTCAAATCACCTTTCGTGCGACAGTGACCACGTCCCGGACGTTCTGTTGTTTCGACACGCGGTCATATACGAGAATAACCAGAAGCGCGTGCTTAAGGACGCGTTTAGAGACACACTTTCGTCGTGCATTGTTCCAGTTCTAGAATGGAAGACAGAAGACCAACCCAAGAAGGTGGATGAAGTGTTGCGCATTCTGCCCCAGATCGTGTCACATCACAAATCCTCTTCTCGAGGAGTGGCAAAGATTGCCACTAAACGGGTCGATTCGGAAATGGAATTTAAAGAAGGCTCCAGATCTGTGCAGACGTGCATTGGTAGGCTACAAGATGCCATGCTTAACGCCGAAATGTATGACCTGTCCAAAATGCTCATATTTCAGGGAGGATTGACCACAAAGGCGGCGCTCCACTTTGTGCAAGTCTACCAGTGGCATGAGAAGTGGAAGCAAACCTTTAAAGAGTCGCAATCGTCGCTTTACGCATTCACGTCTGGAACATTTGCGACTGCCCCGCTTCTCCCACCCGACATGCTAACTATGTCGTCTCTCCCAACCACACAAACAACCGAAGACATGCTTCTCGCCGAGGAGGCGGGAGGAAGCACGCTTAAAAGCAAACTGAGAGCCGTTTCTGGCACAAGGGATCAAAAGGGCGTTTACAAAATGCTTGTAAACGCCGGATGCGAGCCCAGCATTGGCGGTTTGATGGCGGCGGCAACATTTTGTGAGATATTTGCTTTGCAACACACAGAAAGCGCCACTGCCACAGACGACCAATTGGCTGGCCCTAAGACATCGACGCGCCTCAGGGCCAGCCAATTGGTCGTGAGCATTTACCAAAGGGTGGCACGTTCGGCAAGAGTCGTTGCAGCGTTTTTACAACAATGCGCGCGAGAATCTTCGATCAGTATCACGCACAACGACGTCGCTTTTCATTGTCTTCCAGACATGCGGTACGTTAAGATCGCGCTCAAACTGCTTGGTGTGGTGCAGAGCAACACCAATAACAGCGTCTACACCGAGTTGACACGCACAAAGCGCGCATTGGCACACACAATGGCAAAATCGCTCATTGGGATGGCCAACAAACAAACCCCTCATCTACAAAGCCTTCCCTTCTTGTGCTTGCAATCCTTTCTCCCAGCCCTCCCCGAAGCAATCAATGGCCCAAATCGCAACGTGGCGGCCGAACAGATACGCGAGCTAGTGCACTCTTACGGTCGCGTGGTTACGGCAACAAACGCATTGGTGCAAGGGGCTAAAAAGAACGCTTCAAAAATTGATGACGTCAACCGGTTTGAGAGGCATGCAAGTGTTCTAAGGATCGATTGCTTGAACAGTCGTCCCATACTTTTGCAAGCCATGAAAGAAAACGCGTCTGCCGTAAAGGTCATCATTTTTAAAGCAAGCAATGACGAGTACCAAAAAGATTGGAAAGCGCCAAAAGGAACACTTGGCAATGTCATACTGCGCCATCGCCTTGCTGCAACAAGAGTTGATGCAGAGTGCGTGCTGGAAAGCAAAAGGGAAGCTGTGTGGACCAAGGATTACGGTTACGGGCACCTCGTGGACGAAATGACAAAACTTGATATCTGCACCACTACTGAGCACAAAAAACCCGTTTCAGCAAACTTTATGATACCCTTTGGGATGTACGCCATGGGAACTCCTTTGGACGTGGCACATATGGAGTTTGAGTTTAGGCCAGTTTGGGTTTCGGTGCTGATGGATGAGGCACAGGCGCTTTCATTGTGTCAAACGCAGCCAGATGGTAAGGCCATGGTACTACTTGAAGGACGGGCCGTGAATGGGAAACCAAGGAATCCCCAATCCGTTACCGTCCGGCAGAGGAAAGACGGGGACAACGAACAAATCGTGATATCCGTGTACGCAGCAAGAGCACTTGCGCATAGCTCCACGATGCCCACCACAAAGATGTGCAGCAAGCTTTTTGAGCAAACAAGCACGCTGCTTGGGGCCACGGATGTAGTCAAAAGCGGCAAGATTGTCTGCGACGGAACCAACCCACGCGCTGGCGCTTACAAAAACACTGCACACAACGCGGAGCGTATTTTCCAAGCAGGGTGCATCCTTGCATCGCACATCTACACGCACATTCCAGAAAGGGGTGCTGCCGCAACGCTTTCAATATCAGAAGAAGCGAAAGGGTACACAAGCTTAAGCAACGCAACCGTGTCTGCTTGCGTAGGGAACGCCCTCTCCTTTTGTGCCACGCGGGTGAATGCGCGCGTGGCCCCGGTGGGCCGTAAGGAGGACATTTGCGCAACGGCAAGCAAAATAATTGATGTGTGCAAGGCACTCAAAAGCGACGGCGTGCAGGCCATCCCGGTGTTTGAGTTGTGTGCGTGTCTTTCAATTCTCTAAGGCGTGAAATTGTTACTGAAAAAGTGATAAGGCATTTTTTTTAAAGATACAATCGTGAGGCACCAACATGCGTCGGAGTGGCGGTGCGCCACCGCTCCAGAACCTTTCATTGTCTCAAAATTACGACTCCAATGAAGCCACCACGCCCTCTCCCATGGATACCGATACCACCACCACCACAAATCTTTCCGAGAAAGAGCAAATGCGCGCTTCTGCCGTGTTTGCGTCACTTTTGTCATCTGCCGCCCTCGAAACGGATCTCAGTGACGAGGGAAACAACACTAGCTTGACTTATAAATTGCACGAGGCTAGTGGCATCAATTTGTGGGTCGATCCGTGTGCACTAAATCCGCTTAGAAAGGCTTTTAACAGTGCTGTTTTGGAAATAGATGGATCCGGCATCAGGCCAATGTTTACAGACGAGCACCTACCCAACGGACAGGTAGAACATTCTAGTCACCACATTGCAGCGGCAATTGTCAGCCCTATTCTAGGACTTGCAATGCACAAAAACGGTCTAAGTTTTGGAATCACTGGAGCACCCGAAGATGCCTTAAAAAATGCGTGGAAACAGTTTCGAGTCAAAGTAGAATCTTTATCGGCGGTCAAAAGTGCCTCCGGAAGTGGCAGTGACCCAACGGAAGCCAACTACTATGACATGTACGACTTGTCAGACGCGCTCATGCTCCTCGGAAAAGCGTCTATGACGTGCATTCCACAGCGCGACGCTCTTTTAAAAGCTTACGACTCGGATCTGTTGCACGAGGACCCAAAAAACCACCAATCTCGACTCCCGAACGGGCTTCGTCGCGTGTTGGCCAACCATGCAAGCGTGCTGCACTCTGTGCTCAAGAATTGCGCACACAAAGCCAATTACAAAGAAAGCGCAGATGTTGAAAAGCGCCGCATTTGGGAATTCCTTGATTCCCAGTGCTGTGCAGCGACAGACCGAACTAGCGTGGCCACCCTTGCACACAAAGTTATGACAGACGTCGTTTCGGACGTGCTTACCCAAAGTACATGCAAGAGCTACTACGAGAATGTCCGCACGCTCTTTGAAACCGGTCCACGCAACGACAAGGGAAAGTGGAAGCCCCCGCCTTCGGAACGCGCTTCAAAGCTCCTCGAGACGGAACACAAGCCTTTAACAAGCAATGAGTGGAGAGATTGGGAAAGGTCGCTTTATGCGGCACAGTCGACGGTCATGGGCACAGACAATCAGATTGTGCTATTCTCCAATTGGTTTCGCATGCTTGTGCGCATTGCGTCGCGTTCCAACATAGAGGGTGGTGCGATGTGGTACGGAACGTCTTCCATGAATTTGCACCTTTTGATTTGCATGCACAATTCGGCCACCAACTGGAGGTGTCACAGCTCGGCGGTGGAGGTCGACAACCAAAACCAAAAAATGACCAAGCTGTTAATGGACACGCTTGAGGGGATGGAAGAAAGGGTTGAAAAACAGTTTGTGTTGTTGCAAAAGTCCGAAGCTGGATCTGACGCCGGACGCGCGGAAGTTTCCACGCACACCGAGATTCAAGAAGGTCTCATTGAAACTGCCTTGGAAAAGGTGATGCCCACACAAGAGCAACAATTCGAAAACGCAGAGCGTAAAAATGTTTACAATTTGGCGTTAAGAGACGGCCCGGTCACGCGCTCCCAAACCAAAGCAAAGTTGGAGGAAGAGGCTAAAGACATTGGCATTCCCAGTAACGGCATAGTTCTTGCTAACCCAGACGACGAAATCGGCGAAGGCCGAGAATCCAGACTGACCGAACTGTATGAAATGCTGCTACTGAACGACGAGACGTTCAATGGCATTGCGGACAAAATAGCTAAATTGGCCACCGAGGTGCTTTCAACCCACAGAGACCATTCCAAAAACGTGTCAACCCTAAGGAACGCCCTTCCTATCCAAAGCAATGTACCAGAAATTGGCGCAGGAATGAAAAAGCAATCACCGAAAAAGCAAAAAGAAAACCACTCAAATCAAAAGGTGAAGGAGACCAAGGCTAAAACAGCCAAGACACAAAAGTACAAAAACAAAAAAATGGAAGAGCTTCGTAACATGGTCAAGGAGGCGGAGCGCCTGAAAACCAAAGAGACGGAGGCTTTTACTAACTTAATAAAAGAGCTTGCTCGCAGCAAAAGTAAAAACGAAAGCAACAAGGACGTAGACAAAAACATTGAATTGGTGGATGGCATCCAAAAGCAACGAGACGAAAAATGGCAAAGGGTCACGCTTTTGCTTAAGGGCATCGAAGAAGAAAACGTTCAAATTGAGAAAAAAGACAAAGAGGTGTTGAGTGTCGCCGAAGAAGTTGTTGCCAAAAACGATGCGGAGGGTGGCGCTGAGGGTGGAGCTGAGGGTGGCGCTGAGGGTGGCGCTGAGGGTGGCGCTGATGATGACGCTGATGGTAACGCCGCAAAAAAGGACGAGGATACTCAAGACGAAAAGATGCCACAGATGCTCGAAGATGTTCGGGTTCGTGCAGAAGACTGCAAGATTTCAACCACGGAAAAGCAACAGATCACGCTATGGCAAAAGGGCGCCGCGAACAAAGCCCTCATCTTTTTGAAGCGCCTGTTTGATCACGCTTGTGTACACACGAAACTGATTTGGGAAGACTGGATTGTAAAGCTATTTCTTGGAACGAGCCAAGCGGCGTATGCTGCGCTTGTGGCACTAAAAAATCACGTTTTGAAGCTCGCGTGCAAAGTGACGTTAAAATTCACGCAACAGCTTTTCAAGGAAACAACCAAGTTCATTGCAATGCGCTTCTTTGTCGATTGGTTTTCAAAAATGCTCGTTTCTGCGCTTGGCCCGGTGCTTGGAGGGTACCTTGCAAAACTCCCTGGCTGGTCTGCTTGGATGTTATCCTTTTCGGCGACAGGAATTCAAACCAGTTTGCTCACAATTGCGCTGACCACAACAATCGTTGCAGTGGGCCTGAGTGCCGAGACTCTTGATGCCTTGTCTAAATTCTTGTGGGAATCAGCAAACTACATATTGGACGGAGCTCTTGGTGTTGCTGACAGCTTTACATCTCGGATTCTCCCTAAGGACTTTTTTGCGGGAATAAAAAACTCCGCGGCTGAAAGTGTGTCCGACTTCCTAACCAAACACAATCGCTGGCCATCTAAAAACATCATGAGCCCGCCCAGCGTTCAGAGAAACAGCTGGAGTTTGATCCTTGTACGCGCTGCGGCAAGCACTACAATGAGTCTTGCGTGGGGACTCGTTCCGACGTGGGGGAAGATCAAAAGCTTTTACTACGAAAAGAGATATGGAAAAAGGGATGGAAAAGAGGATGCAGAGTTGCCGTTGCCTGACAAAAATGCCGGCATCTTTAGCACAGTTCACAAAGGCCTCAAAACGATATACTGGGTGATTGAATTCCCAGGAAAGCTTGCCACTGAATATGGAACATTCCTTGTTCACAACGCTTTCTGGAACCGCGTCTGGAACGTGACACTCATATCCTTGCCTTTGTGGCTACAAGAATTCTACAATGAGAAGATACAAGTGTGGAAATACGCTGATGCTGAAGTCATCGTGAATGACGTACTAGCATTATTAGGAAATGCCGCATCGGCTGTCGTATCGCGATTTCTTACAGCTGCAAGAAACAACCCTGCATCCACGGCAATTCTTATTGCATCCATTGCCTTGATAGCTTACAGGAGTGCCAAACAACCTCGGGCATCTCGTGAGAAACGTTCGTCGCTGTTGGATAGCAACGACGCAAACACCTGCAAGTCCCAACGAATCTCCGCATTTGCTTCATCTACTAACCTTCAAAAAGTGCACTCTGGAACAGATCGTGTTGCATTGGCCACGGCTCTTCTGGAAATGGCAGTCGCATTTTCTGCGTGAAGGCGTGTGCGCAGGCATCGCTAAATACGGATGCACAAGGGAGGGACACTTAGGGCAAGCGGTGGTGGTGGTGTCATGAGTGGTATTGAGGACGACGTGTCCGACCTGATCTTGCGCTCATGTAGGGAAAGGGATGCGGGAGCAAAGATATCAAGCATACTTAGAGATGGGCACGGCAGGACCGTTGTGAGAGTGCGTGCCAGTGTGGAGAACAATGCGGTGCAGCTTCTGAAGACGCTCAAGGGACTGTGGCCACTCGCCAAGACGGCGGTGATTGAGAACAAGCTGGACGGCACGATCGAAGCACAGATTGTCGTTCCAAAGCACAGCGACGAGCAAATGTACGCACGCCAACACGCGTACTCGTCGCGTTGTTCAGAACTTCTGCGCGTCGCTATGTATGTGCTTTTGGTTGCTGGCGTGGCGATGTACGCCTCGGAATTGCACAATTCATTTTGGGCCGGTGCCACATTCCATCAAGAGTTGTGATTTGGCATCTGTTTTGGCGCAACGACAACAACAACAACAACGGGAAGAAACAACGGGAAGGTTGAAGGTAGGTGGTGCAATCGACATGGCCATTGACCTGGTGTCGGCTTGCGCTGAGTCTGTAACCTCTGCCAGCCCAAGCACATCCTTTGTAATTTTTGCGGCATTTTTTGCTGCTTACATAGGAGTAGATGTTATACTGTCCGCACTGGTCATTGCTAGAAAGATTGCAGAGCACCCCTCCGGCGCAAAGTCGTAGCGCGTCGCAAGGCAAAGAGTCATTAATCCTGTGTTGTGTGAGTTTTGGTGCGCGCCCGTTTTCCTGAAGCAACATCTTGCTGGAATGTTGACTCTGCTGTGGCTATAGCAGAAGCGCGGCGCGCTGCCGCGGTGTTTAGGTAGTTTGGGCTTCTAACAAACCAGACACGCGGTGAAGGTTTGGGTGTTGGTAACCATAGAGGTGCGTGGTCTACAGTGCCATTGACACGGGGTTCGTTCACGTTTAAAAGAGAAACAAAGTTGCGAAATGTGCCCACTTTTGTCAGTGCTTGTCCGCTTATTGTACTGCGTGACAACCTTGAAATGCCATCAGAATAGTTGGAATGCCAACGCCTGCTAACAATCCACAGCTTCTTGGGCGTAAGTAAAAGTGGAAGAAACAAATATTGGCGGTCGTGAAAATGCCAATACGCTCGCAATGCTCTTGAAGGTCCAAGCCATCTAGGGCTTGCGACATCGTCGATTGTCAAAAGTCCGCCGCGCGCCACGTGTCGCGTTGCCCACGACAAGTCTGTAAATGTGTTGGTCTCCATGTGAGAACCGTCTATGCTGAGAATTCGGAAAGGCTTCAAAGGTGCAATGTTATGCTTGTAGAGTTCGTACGATGGCCTGGCCTCTACATGAATGTCTTTGCGGCCTGTGTGGTTACTGACCTTGCGCAAGAACCCGTCGAGATTTCCACGCCCTGATTTATCCAAGTTGAGATTCTGCATTTTGTCAAAAAGGTCACACGCCCACAGTGGCTCTCCTGGCCACGACAAAGCTACCAGCGCAGCAAAGTACGCTCCATGATGCACGCCGATTTCGCCTATTGTGCCACTAGACGCACCAAAAAGTTTTTGTAAGCCAGAGAGTGCTTGTGTCCAAGCAATATCCAACTCACCCACCATTGAGTCGCGATCTTTTACCATTTTAACACCTAAATAACACCCCTTGCAATAAAGTAAAAAATAAACAAAGCAACGACACACAAAAGTTTAGCGCATCGTCGACGAGTCACAGTGGAATGGCACCGTTACGGACCGTCAAAGTGGGGGAGGTGAGCCTTGATTCCAACAGTGCACCGTGAGCAACCAATCGCAACTCATCGCACCAGTATCGGCAGCCAGCCTCTGTGCCATTCGAACATTGCTTGCCGGGTTGGATCGGTCTTGGGAAATCAGGTACTTGGCAACCTCCACGTTGTCGTTTGTGACGGAGCGCAGCAATGCGCTATTAACATCAGTCGCACCAAAGCTGATCAGAAACGCCACTATTCCCGGGTGCGAGTATTTTGCGGCGGTGTATAGTGCGGCGTCGAGGTCAAGCGTGTCTCTGTCGTAATCCAGAAAGCACCGACGCACCGCGGCAAAGTCGCTTGTGCGCGCCGCCTGCACAAGCCTGTGGCTTGGGCTTCCGGGGTCAGTGGGAAACACTTTACCGGTAGCCATGGAAAGTGTGCTCAAAGTCAGAGTGAACATGCGATCAAGCGCGTTTTATTTTTGTTATGCACCAACGTTGACAATGGTGCAGTGTGGCCCAAGTTGTCACCACTCGTATATAATGATGGCCGCGTTATAAATCGGCGCCGTTGGCATAGTTCAATGTCAAACACCCGAGCCAAGTGTTGGCGCCGAATTTCGGCGCCAACTGTGAATCACTGAAAACGCTGACATCACACGGTGCCAACACATCCGCGCACAACCCGTTTGATGAATTCTGGCACACCTTTTGAAAAGCAACAGACGTGCTACAATCAGATTCCGGAGCTTCCCGAAGAACTGTGGTACAGCATTGTGAAGCTTGCTGTGGATGCAGAGGAGATTTGGGAAAGAAATAACAACAAACGCGCATTGCGTATCTACACCGATAGACACGAACAAATGCTTTTTGGCATTTCAGCAGACACGACGAGTGACAAAGCCCTAAAGAACCTGAAAGAATACATAAACGTGATTTCTCAACTGTGCCTTGTAAACCGCGTTTTCTTTCGCAACCTACGCAACATTGGCGTTCTGGCAGCTTACGAGGTTTCTAGGATTCTTTTCAGTGACAAGTGTGTTAAGGCAGACCAAGAAGAACGCAAACTCTTGCAATTGGCAGTCAGAGACAATTCTGACCAACCTCACCTTGTGAGAAACTTTGGGTTGCAAATGGGCACGCTTTTGGGGATTGATCGATCTATGCAGCGAATGTACAGCGCGCTGTGTTCAAGCTTTTTGAATCTGTTTTACAAGAAAAAATGGCAACAATGCAGAGGCGTTGTTGAGGCGATGCGTTTGCAGTGTCACGTCATAACACAAGTCTACCCTGAAAAGCGGTGGCTAGAGCAAGCACAGTAAATCAACAAACCTTCAAAAAGACGTTAGACGTCCGGACGAGGTCCAGATTTTCAGCCGAGGGTGGACCTTGTCCGGACCTGTTGACACATGCACCGCGGTTCGTTCATGATCAACAATCTGTAATTATTATACAGACCTTGCAACTTTCTAATGACATAAACTACACCACAGGGCAAACAACACGGCGCCAAACAACGGCGCCATCACTCTTTTGTGTCCAGTAGACTAAGATTTTCTTCTCCATTTCCTTTGTAGATTTTTGTGTCGAGTTTCAGCACGTTGCTTAGCTTCTTGACACCTTTAAGCTCGTTAATCTTAGAACCGCCTTCGTCGGCACCGCTTTCGGCGGCACCGCCTTCGCCGGCACCGCCTTCGCCGGCATCGTCGTTGGCGATAGGCGCGGCATCGTTGTTGCGTGCCCTGTCACCCCCACCCTTACCACCGTAAGCAACTGTGGAGGCGTGTCGTAGTGAACGCCACCGTTTCAATGTGGCACTCCTCGCTTCCAACATCCGATCCTGTTGTAAATTGTCGTCTTTCGTTGTGTCAGGACGTGTAACTTTGAGGTTGCGCTCAGCTAGCATCTCGTCGATCTGCTTTTCCCTCTTTGCGTTTTCTTTGACCGTGCACAAGTTGCGTCGACACCACTTGTACAACATAACCGCCGCAGCGCTTCCCAATGGCGCGCACACCAACAGAGCAAGAGAAATTGCAATCGCCATTGCAGAAAAGAGAAGCCCGCCTAGCTGAGAAAGACCGCAAACAATAGCAGCGCCACGCTCCATTTCCGTGGCGTTTCCCATGCCGCTGCGCGCCAGATTACGGACGCTGTCAATTCCCTCGGCGACTCTCAGTATGGACCCCATAGGCGCAGTTGTGATGACATTTCTTGCCCAGTCTTCGCCAAGCGATCCCAGGACACCTCTCACCGCGTCAGACTTGCACGCCTTCTCGAATTCGAGTGCATTAAAATCCAGGTCCCCAACCCCGTAGTAATCTCTGAACAACTCCATCTTTGTGGGACCCGAGGGTATTGCAGGGAAGCACATCTTGCGAGTTCTGTGCGTCTTTACCGTTGTGCCATCACCAAAATCTACATCGTTCGCGTTGTCGGCACTCGGGTCGTAGAGGTAGCAAAGAAGTGTGTCGTAAACCAGGTAGCGGACAGATTCCTGAAGCCAGTCGACACCGCCGCCGGTTGCTTCGTAAAACGTGTACTTGTTGCTCATCCTGGCACCCATAATTGGCACGCTTGCGGCAGCGCCAAGGAACGACTCTGCCAAATTTCGGGAATGTGAATGGTGCGATGCCGTCTCCATTACTTCCCACGCGGCGTCGATCGGGTCGCGCCCGGCCAAGGCGGCCCCAATGGCTGCCACCAGTGTGCTTTGTTGGTTGGGATTGGAATTGGTGGGGCGTGCAGCGGAGCGCGACTCTTTTAACCGTCGCGCGCGAACGCGTTTAAGGGGTTCGGAAGAGTATCTGTTTGTCACCCAATCGTGAGCACCGCGTAGCATGTTTCCTAGGACCGAGGGCGGGGCGTTGAGATCGAGAATACCAATGCCAGTTTGGTGCTCTTCCTTCACCCTGCCACTTGGCAGGTTTCCCGTGCGATCTATGTGGTCTAGCACGTAGTCGTGGCGCTGCAAAAGCTTCCGGGACGAGCGGTGCACCTCCGCAACGACCTTGCGCCAATCAACCGCACCAGCAATCCAGCCATGATTTTTTACGTACCAATCAGGCGGAGTCCAGCCCACGTCAGAGGACTCGAGCCGGCGACGGGGAAAATTCGGATACACTTGGTTGCTCAGAAGGCGTGCTTGCGTGCGCTGATCTATTTCTGCGTAGAACGCCTCAACGGCCTCCTGGTTCAGTCTGCGTTTTGTAGAATGCAACTCTCTTTGCCTATCTGCTTCGTGTATAGCTTTTGCCACGGAAACCGTTCTTTGCATTATGCTTCCCAGAGACGTCGCGGCCGTGCCCACTTGGCTGACCACCGAGCCACTTGAACTCACTACGGCTGCAACCGTGTCATCTACGCGAGGAAGCAAGCGCGAGCTCGGGGGGTGCACCTGTGGCATCAGAGATGACGCTTGCGCGTTGTGGGCCGCTTGATGCACGTCTCGTGCAAACTTGGAAACGTTGCGCATCCATGATCGTGCCGTTTTCTTTGCCGCGGCTGCGGCCTTTCCGGGACGGGCCGACTTTGGAGGCTTCGATGTGCCCAAAGTGCCCGAAGCGGCGTCGCTTGGAACGTTCATTTCCACTGCGGTACGCGCGTCTTTCAAAGCGCGCCCGCGCGGGCGAGCGGTCTGCCGAAGCGAGCGGCGGTGCTTTGGCGACTGCTCTTCCATCTTGCGTCTATGCTCCTTAAGGGTTGCGGCTGCCGCGGCAACCGCTGGGTTGCTTCGGAAGTTACCCATGCTCTGCGACGCGGTGCTTGCGGCTCTGAAAGGTTGCGCGAGCATCTTGGCGATGCTAAGACCATACTTTTCCAGTTCCTTGTCGATTGCCTCCTTTGAAAGGCCATGCTTGTCAGCGACGTGGCTTGCAAGGGAGCTCGCCAAGCACTCGGTCTCCGTGACTTGGGTGTCCATTCGCTTCGAGTGCACGTCAGCAGACCTGCACCGCGGATCGGTGTGCAGGTGAGGTGCAACGATGTCCACCGCAACGCGCTGCTCCACGGACAGCTCTATGTGTCCGGACTCGTGCATGCGGCGAAGCACGTGCCCCACGCGCTGCCTTGCGTTTTGCTTCATCGCCTCGTGGCAGAACTCCTTGCGGCACACCTTCTGTCCTGTTCGTAGACTTTTACGGCAACAGGACGCGCCGAGGCCCTCTTCAAGCTTCCTCCTCCGTTCAGGGCGGTCCCTTGTCATGCTTTCCCGCAAGCGCCGTATCCTCTCCCCGCTGGGACCGTGCTCGCGACTCGTTCCGTAACTGTGGGCAAACCAGTTGAGACAGTTAAGATTCTTCATTGCCACGCAATCGAAGCAGGAATTGTTGCTAGACTCCTCGTCCAGCTCCGCCCACAGTATCGACGCGTCGCGGCGCGCTTTCTGTGCGACTGCGGGATTGCGCACTTGCTCCTTGCACACGGTCATCGTCAGGTTGACCATGTTTGCCGCTAGGGTCCGCATACGGCTTTTTTGGAGATCTTCTTTGTGAGAAGCGGTATGGTGGCTCGCATTCTCGGTTGGATCATCTGCACCTTCTATTTTGTGAGACTTGGTAGCAGGCTCGGCGTCTCGCTCGCCCAACTCCTCATCGGAGAGGATCCGCCCCGCCGTCGGGTTTCTGTAAACCTTTACACCGTCAAGGCGTAGCCCCAAGTCGCCCTCGAAGCTGCGAACGTACACATACCGTCCGCGGGCGTCGTACCCGTCCTCCGTGCACCTCAAATGCGCACTGCCGTCATACAATGTCTTCGTGTCCAAGGTTGCGCACCGAGTCCCAAACAGCGCAAAGTTTCTGGATACATATATTTCAAGCCAACCAACCCTTGTGTATTCGGGCGGCAGTAACGGCGGCGGGGAGGGCGACGGGGGCGGCGGGGGGTCAAGTGCTGGCAAAAGCACTGGAACAACTGAATCTCCTGTCCACCCGGCAGGTGGTGGCGGAGGCTCCGCCGTACCGCAGTCGCCGTTATCGTAGAGGCATTTGGCAGTGTTGCACGCGGGATCGCAAAGACCGTTGTATCTTAACCCGGCGCAACCAGGAGGGCAGAAATCATTGCCATTGGTTGCAAAATTGGCCACGTCCATTCCATCGCAATCTCCGCCGTCGTAATTGCATGACACCCCTGCAGAATAGCAATAAAGGTCGCAAACCCCATCGCCTACGTATTTGTCCCTACAGTGGTCATATTGCCATACTGAAGTTCTATGGCAAAAGTCGGTTATCTCATCGTTTGCTGAATTTTGCAGAAAACGTCTTACTGTCGTATCTGTGCCGGGCACCGCGGGAGGAAATGCGGGTGGTGGCGGCGAGGGTGGTGGGCAAGGGGGTGGAGAGGGGGGCGGAGAGGGTGGTGGCGAGGGTGGTGGCGGCAAGGGCGATGGTGGCAAGGGTGGCGGTGGAGACGGGGGAGGAGAGGGTGGTGGAAAGGGAAGACCGTAGCACGGCCGCTGGCCGCAGTCGGCAAAGTCCTGTCCGTACCCACACACCTGTCCATCGGGCTCCGCGTCCACTTTTCCAGGCACGGTTGTAGGCGCGCCATCCTCGCATATGCCGTTTGATTCGTGGTGGACCCGATTTACCGTGCAATTGTCCTGATTGATATCCCGGCAACGCACCTCCGGTACAGGCGACGCGGGGGGCGGAGGAGAAGGCTTTGGAGAGAATGGCGAGGGAAAGGGTGGCAAGTTTGGAAGCGGCGAAGGCCACGGAGGGGGTGGACTTGGCGGCGAGGGGGGTGCTGGCGCAACCAAAAAGATGTTCACCGAGAAGATGTCGTATTCTTCCCCCAAATCAAAGAGGATCCACGGTTGTTCGCGGCCAAGGGCCACACACGGCGTTCCAGAAGAGTCGGTGCACGCCACAAGGTGGTCATCCTCGCGACCGGTCGTGTTCATCTCGCGATCGTCAAAGCCGCCCGCCGCAAAAACTCTCGTTGCACTGACCTCGCTGAGGGACGATGGGTCCGGCATTGGTGGCGGCGGCGCGGCCGGAGGAAACTTGAGGAGGGCTTCGAAGCGCGCGGCATCAAAGGGGCACAGATTTGCAAAGAATCCCGCGCACGAAGATTTTTGCGACTCTCCGGGATTTTCGGTGCCATCTTCGATTGCCCACGCCACGCAGGTTGGGTGGCAAAGGTTCTGAGAAGCGATCTGGACGGTGGCCGGTTGCGACGGGGGTTCCGGCGGTGGCACCGGAGGGAGCGGCGGTGGAGGAGGACTTTGGGGTGGAAGATTCGGAGGGAGCGGGGGGGCGGGCGGCGAAGGCGGCGGCAGAGGTGGTGGCGGTGGGGGGCTTGGAAACGGGCGGGGTGGCAACCCTGGGGGAACTGGCTGCATGGGTGGCGCGGGTGGCGAAGGCACATTGGAGACGGTCACGCGTCCCGTCTTTACAATCTGGAGCCCGAGGCAGCTTCCTGGGGCCTCTTGAAATGGGCGGCTTTCCACCCATTCAACGTAGTTATTGATTGTCTCTTCGGTGGAAACAAAGGTGCAAGACACCACTGAGCTATCGGGGAACCCCGTGCAGGCCGGTGGTTTGGCAACGAGTGCGTACTCAGGACCCTGCACGTCGGAAGCAATTATGGAGGCCAGTGGGGCGCAACGCGCCTTTGCGGCCTCCTTCGACACGTTCACTGTGTATATTTCCTGGGCGATTGCATAAAACTGATTTCCGTAACGAATCCCGGGAGCAAGTGGCGGAGGGCCAACCGACATGCCAACCGGTGATCAATCTGCAAATCTGCAAAGTGTGACAGCTTGCGGTATAGCGGTGGCACACTGCATCACTGCATATCCCAAGTAGTTGAGATATCTCACAGAACCAAGATGATGTAGAAGCATGCCAAAAGATTTTGACGAGGAGCTTGGAGAATGTGAAAGGAAAACGGCCGAGTGTTCCGGAGCAACGTGCTGGATGTTTTTGGGCCTCTTGACATTTTCGGTATTTTTTTCGCAGATTCCTGTTTCGGGGGTGACCGACGTTCCGCACTACGCTCGAACGTTGATGTACATGAGCTTGGGTTACCACTTTGACGAGGTGGCGGCACACCTCTCCGATTACAGTCCACCTCCGCCTCCATCGTTTTAATGATTGCTAAGTGTGTAGCCGTGCGGTGGTTAGGGTTTTGTGTGATAAAAAATACAAAATTAGTGCTTGCATAAATTTGGATTTCCGGCGCCAGTATTTGGCGCCACGTGTTTTGACGGTTTTGACGGCGCCTTGGTTTGCGACACTATTACGCGACCGTGAGACTCCAGAACACGCTGCGCCGCGACGGTTGCGCATGTGCAATTGTTCCGCATCTGTTGATCTATCGTGTCTACACCCTTTTAAAGACGCGTACTTTCACCGACTTAACAATTGTTTTTTCCCCATGCTTCACGCGTTTGTTGACGCAGCTTTGCAAGATGGGTGCATTTACGCCGAGACTCCTGGTACTGCGCCTGTTGCCGAAGCCTTCCTGCAGCTTACTTTTCGTGGTTCTAGAGCTCAACTTTTTTCACACCCCGCAGTTTGGGACAAATCGTTGAAAGGATTTCCGGTGCCGCCTACACGCCAATGCAAGAACGTGCAAGTGCCACGCGCGGCATCCAACCGGAAATGGGCGGTTTCCGGACTACTGAGTCGTCTCATGCAAAGCAAATACATGACAACTCCACGCGCTGGGCAGTATTCTGTCCTTGTGCTGCGCCAAAAAACGCGCCGTTTTGCAAACGGACCCAAGATACTGAAGCAGCTTAGGGAGCGCGGAGAAAAACAATGGTTGAGCTATTATGGAACAGAAAGCGTAAAAGAAACGCTAAAGCTGTTCAGTGGTGCAAGTGCCGTTTTGGGGTACCATGGTGCTGGATTGCTCAATGTTGTTTTTTCTCGCGCGCCCGTTCCTCGCGTTCACGAGCTGACCACGTTTGTTGACTTGGAACAATCGAAAAAGTGGAGAAGTTACATAGGAGGTGTTGCTCACCGATGGAACACGAGAGTGGTTGCATCAACCCAGGCAATACCACTAAAAGGCATACTGGAAGCGAACCGTATCAGCGTGGACGACATTTACAGAATCGGAATAAAGAATGTAAGGTTTGTGAGCCTCACGGCCCACGACGTGAACACTGCACTTTGTTACATAGAAACGGGGCATCGGTGCGCAGAAGTCCCTCCCCCAAAATCTCCTGTGTAACTAGATGGCCTTGGCAGAACGACGTAGCACTGAATCTGTTTGGTCGTGGAACATGGAGCATCGACGTTTATGCAAACGGGTTGCCACTTGTGAGCGCAAGCACACACGTTGACGACTACCATCCGAGTAAAGCAACCGACCATTCTTTGATATTGGACATGAGGCACAATTGCACGTTTAGGGCGCACGCCGGTGCTACCGGGTACACGCTGCATCTGGCGCAACGAAAGATTGCAAAATGGCAAAAAAGAGGGGCTCAAGAGTTTCTCGACGACTGTTGCACACACCTGTACCCTCACATGCGCAAAATCATGACCGCCCCAAAAACTCCGCTGTCGCTCATCGGCCTAAACGAACTGCATCGGTCTTTGCTGAAGATTGCAGCTGTGGCTCAAACCGACAAGAATTGGGCAATCTGTGTAGTGACATCTGTGGGTGTTACTGCGCTAGAAGGCAGTCCCGTGGAGAAGTCTGGGTACTGGGTGTTGCTCGAGGCGTTAAAGGTGTGGCTAGATAATGTTTCAGTTTGATAAGTAGCGCTGCTTGTCAACGTTGTTAAGAAAAAACGCCCGTTGTGATGTCGCTGCGGCGAAGAACACCCAGATTGAAAAGCACCAGTGAGCATGAGATTCACGCGACGGCACTCATTGGAACGTTCAGGCCAGCTGCAAACTCTGGAATGCTGAGAAATGCTAAGGAGGTGAAAGACGTGATTGTAAAAGTCACGTGGCCGGATCTCGGGCCCGAAAAATTTTATGATTATGATATGGACGAATGGCCCTCCAGCATTTGTAAGGAACACGGTGCCATGACGTGGACCATGGAATTGTTTCAAGATACAAGGGTGCACTTTTTGACCGCCACGTGGACAAGTGATGCTAATCAATGCGACATTCCACTGCCCGATCTTGCAGATTGGAAGGACGAGCAGCTGGCACAAAACTTGGACATTGTCATGTTTTTTGACACCACAAAGATAGAAACATTGGCTTTGGCTCGTGAAAAGATTACCACTGTGCAAGAAGGTGTGGTAAAAGAGTTGCTACAGGATTGCACCACCTTTGTGGGCGACGAGTTTGTAAACTCGGTGCCCACGTTCAGCGATCCACACAAAACCATCATCTATCTGATAAAGAACGTGCCACAGGATGAAAAATGGCAAATGTTTAAGGCTATTGACAGCAGTCCTTGGATTGTATGGAAGGACCAAGTCGACCAGAAATTCGGACACTGGTCGTTGCTTCATACTGTAAAGGGTTGGATCAACCAACGTTTGCGCGAGGAGACAGTGGTAAATGTAACGCGGCCTTACAATCACTGGGAAGGTGGTCCTGGGCCAGACAAAGAGTTTGACGACAGTAATCTCAATGTTCATGCTGACCAAAAGTGGGCGATTGATGTTTTTCTCAAGGATCAAAAGACGTACCTCCTGGGTGCCACTTTCAAGATCAATCTAGATCTACTCTCATTTGAAAACATTTTTACTCTAAACGATGGAACACTTCTCAGACAATTTACCCTAACGGATGTCAAAACTGGCATCACAAAAGCATCAATGATCTCGGCTCGCAAACACATTGTGGATATGCAAGAAGAAGAAGTTCAAAGACTTTTGAACCAGTGCAGCGCGTTCCTGCCTGGAAAGTATGTAGAGAACAAGCTTTTGACAGACTTTCTAGCAGAAACTCTGCTCGTTCCCAATGACCCGCACCAAAGTCTCCTCAACATGTCGCACCAGATTCCGACTGACACATTGTGGTCTTACCATCCCCACGCCACCAGCGCAAGCTTTTCATTCGAGAACAACGTCCGCCAACGTTTTGGCTACTGGGCACTGCTTCACCTACTCAAACATTGGATCGACACGCAGATAAAGAGCTTGCCGTGAAACGCGCTTGCCTAAAATGCTGTTGTGGTTGTTGTAGTTGTTGTACTTTGCAAAGCGCCCATTTCTAAAACACCCACGCAGGTCCCAAGCAAAACCGTTTACCAAATTGTTAGTGTAGTTGATTTCAAAGGTGAAATTCGGGGATCCCGGTTTCCGTCATGTTTTCTGGCACGTACATAGGCGGCGAGGTGGGCGCGGGCGGCGAGTGCGTCGGCGAGTACGTCGGCGAGGTGGGCGAGTACGACGGCGAGGTGGGCGAGTACGACGGCGAGGTGGGCGAGTACGACGGCGAGGTCGGCGAGTAACCAGGCGAGGTGGCCTCCGCCACATTAGGGTCGCTGTTGTCTTCCGCATCTGCTGTGTATCTGGGCACCTTTTTGAGAATGCTTTCGAGACGGCGCTTGGGGTTTCCGTTCTCCTCTTGACTTTTAGAAGAGGACAGCATTGACGTTGCCGTTCGTTTTTGCACCCGGGGTGCCCCAGGAGCTTCACTGCTTTCTGCTTGAGCGCCCTTGGTTGACGACGGGGAGAATCGTTTGGTTTCCTGCTCTAGTTCATCCGCCGCTTTCTTCATCTGGTCGCGCAATTCTTTGACTTCCTTTCCGTGTTTTCCAATCTTTAGGCTGGACATGAATTGAGATTGTGCACAAACCGTCTTCATGAGCACCTCGTTCTGTTTTTTTATCGCACTCATCTCCATTCTCATCGCATTGTCTTTCTCGGTCACCAGCTTGTCGAATTTGGTAAAGAGCTTTGGAAGGAGTTCCAACACGGTAGCACACTTTTCCGCCACTTCCGCCTTGGTGCTTGAGATGATGGCTCGGGTGTCGGACTCACATTTGACACTATGAGTGTGGATGCTCTTCTGTGTGGCTTCAAGAAGGCGAACAGTGGATGCCGTCTGCGTCTTCACATGGTCAGTGAGATAACCCATGTGCACGTGTATGTGGTTCTGACAATGTTCCGCGAGGTTCTTGCGCTTGATCATGCCCTTGTCTTTGGAAGATTCAAACCGGTTCGGGTGTTCCCCTGGGCACCCAAAGCCCTTGAAAGGACATTGCACGTAAGCTTCGGGACACACATCTTCGTGAGCACAAATATCCTTGAATCGCATGACCTTGCCACATTTGTGGGGACACTCGCATTTCTGTTGCTTTGCAAATTCGTTCATAAACGGCACCGATTGCCCAGGCGTGCCGTCGCGTCCACAAAGCATAGGCGCACGGCAGGTGGGGCATTGGTTAGGCGAGTTGTCGTTCTGTTCCCTTTTGTGTGAAACCATGAAGGACAAGCAAGCAGCACAATTGAAATGCCCATTGGTGCACGTCAACCGCGGATTGTACATAACGGACATGCACATGTTGCACTCAAGTTGGACAACAGTGTCGGCTTCCACAACATCCATTTGATCAGAGCTCATACTTGTCTTGTGGGTGTACACGGAGGTGTGCTTTGTGAGTACGCTTATTGGCGCCGCTGAAATGTGGTTATGGCGCCGCTTATTTTGCGGGGGTACAGCGGAGACACGGGTGAGTAGGTGTAAGCGCGCGGACGGAAGCGCGCCTTGTAGTCACGTGTGTTGGCGCCGTAACGTTCAGTACACATATTGGCGCCGTAATGTTCAGCGTGCATTGCGGCGCCAATAAACGGCGCCAACAAACCTACTCCTAAGGAGCGTGTCCAAACGCGACACACGCATACGCAGTCACAACTCCTTAAACGCACAGCTCGATCATGTGGCGTCATGGGATCTCACGTTGTCACACGTGGCCACCCCTTGGCGCGACGGCGCATGGAAGCAAGCGCTACGAGCCCACTCTTGCAAAAGCCGTAAAGAGCATGCTCACCAGCACCAGTAACGAGCCACACGACACAATTTACCGCGGTGCAGGCACATGCCTGCTGATGCTCGTCCACGAAACCGCGACCAAAGCGCACACAAAGCACATCCCCGCGTTGTTTGACGAAGAGCTACTGAACAAAGCGCGCTGCCCACTGTGCGACTCGAACGCGCCGCTGCGCAGCTTCTTGTGGGACGGCTCCACGTCTGCTCAGTTGCCGTCTCCTGAGGACGTGGCCGAGGTCGTGCTGCCGGTGCTCTCGCAGCTGCGCATGAACGCGCAAGAGGTGGTGCTAGTGTTTGCGATCCTTGAGAGACTGGTGGAATGGCATGGCGCGGTGTTGCAGGCACGCAGCGCGCGACCCATTTTCCTCGCGGCGTGCGTACTCGCGCTCAAGCTAACCACCGACAACGACGTGTCGACGCGCGATTGCTACGAAGCGGTCGCCGACTGCTTCACGGGACTCACGCCGCTTTTTCTTGCGCGAGCGGAGGAGCAGTTGCTTGAGCTGCTCGACTGGCGCGTCCCCAACGACCCACAGCTGTACGAAGGGCATGCACGCGCGCTTGTGCGCGCCGGGTTGCCTCCCGGCGCGGTATTGCACAACACTAGCCTTCCCGAGTTGTATGACGGATGAGAGGTATTCAAAACGTGCATAATTCATCATCTGCAAAGTTTGGGTGTGTGCGTGTTCATATGTAGTGTCGGTTGCGTGTAAAGTGTTAGATTTAACCATCACACTGTCAATGCTTCCCGGACTTGAGAATCTTTCGACAGGCACTAGCAATCCCGCGGACCGCTTCAGGTCCGACCTTCGAAAAATCATCGACAAGGAGGATCAAAGCGTCCTTGCCGCAACCAAAACGATCAGGGAATACATAGATGCGGCCCCGCGGCGCGACTTCTTCGTTCTCGAGAGCAAAGCGGGTTTGATGGTTTACAAAATAGCCAACCGGTTTCCCGAATGTTTGCTGGACGTTGACGTGCGACAATGGCTTGGTCTACCAAAGCTGACCGCACACGCGCCGTCTTTGCACAAAGCTCTCAGGGGTTACGTGGACAAGGAGCCCCGGGCGCTGCATGACTTGCCGCTGCACCAGTACATCGAGTTGCGAACGAATGCAAAAACCACGTGCCAAGGTGCCGTGCCGGACGACACGGAAAAGATTTCGCCCTACTTCATCGATGGGGTACTGTCGAGCACGGATAACCTGGTGTGGTTGCTGCTAGTGGGCGGAGTGATCCACGGGTACGTGGTTGCGGAGGAGATTGTCAGCATGGAGTACAGGACACTGCGCGTTCACTTGATGTGCTCCGACCGAGGAAACGGGCGCGAACTGTTCAAGCGCGCCGTCGAGTACGCCCAAGGCTCGGCCGACTGGGTGGAGATCGAGCCCTTGAACGACGATCTGGCACGGCTGTACGCAGAATGGGGCGAAGACTTTGGGCTCGTGTTTCGCACCGGATTGTACGGGCGAATGCTTCGCGCCTCGGTGAACGGCGATGACGACGATGACGACGAGTCGGACTCGATGGAATACGACTGAGATGGCTTCCAAATAGGTAGGTGTGTGGGTAGAACTCCTCAGCGTTGGAGAGTCGACGCTATGTGTTAATATTTTGCTTTTACAGAAAACTACCTACGCATTGTACATCTTTTTTATTTTAACGTGTTTTCAGCCTTGTCGTCTTGGTTAACGTCAAAACGGCGCTCGAAGCGGTCCCAGTCAAACCATTGCATCCACTCTTCCTGTTCCGGCTTTTGCTTCGGTATGATGGTGTCTTGCTTAACACCAATGCGCGCGGTCGCGTGGTGATGAAAGCCATTCGTAAAGTATGGGTTGTATACGTGCTCATACTTTACGACCTCGGGTTTTACAACCGTCATATCACCAAGATCGAGCTTTACGCGTGATCGCGGTTGTGCGTTGATTTTACGCGTTGCTGCTTTTGTGGAAGTGGTGTAGCTGTGGTAAGGCTAGCGGCGCCGCGCTAGTTATGGTAAGGCTAGCGGCGCCGCGCAGTCATGTGTGACTAGCGCCAGTCAGCAGTACGGCGCCAGTAGATAGTACGGCGCCAGCTAACTTGCTACATTGTTACTGGTACACAATCGGTGCCGCCGACTTAGGAACACATGGGTTCCACCATCTCGTGCGACGTCTCTGGATGTAAGCGCAATGGCCGAAAGCTGGAGAGCAACTGTCGTGCGACAAGCGAGTTAGTGTACACTCTTGATCAGTGCGAGATGGGTGCTTCTGTTCCAGAGCACGTCTGCAAAGGCTGCTATGACGAAGATCCCACCAGTTACACCCTTTACACCGAGAAGCTGGCGTACGATGTGATCTCTGAAGCAATGAAATCAAATCTGAATGGTCAAGTGGGAGGAGCGGCTAAGGAGATAATCCGTAGATTCGACGCGTTGGAGTACAAGCAGTGCATTACGTGTACTTTGCATACCCAGATGCCATCCGAGAAGTGTTTCTACTGCAAAGAGCAGTTTTAAGTTTTTTGTAGTCCTTGTGTCGCTAACGATATCTTACAACTAATGACTGTCATAGTAAAGAGCAGTGCAGTGCTCATGACCTTCCTGGATGAGTTGGTAAACGCACCTAGTCGACTGGTGGGTTTCGTAAGTGTTGGGGGGCTCATCGTTATAACGTTGAGCTTGGCATTCACTGCATTGTTTATTGTTCACCAAGTTTCGCTCTGGATTTCTCTTGATCCGGAAAAGGCTTTTCATAATGCAAAAAGCTTGGTAGTGGTGTATGCATCGGCATACGACACGGTCGCCGTTTTGTGGAATGCGTTCTCTGAAGTCCTTCTCGTTGGTATTCCTGCATGGAACGCGGCTTCGGAGTACGTTGTGCAGCCATTTGTTTTCACGACTTTGGACATTCTTAGCATCGCGTTCACAAAGCGACCGTACACGGGCATCATTTCGGAAACACAGGTTCCTTACGAGGGCTATGTTTGTCCGCCTGATGGGTCCATGGACAAGTCGAGCGAGTTCTGTGGGGGGGTATCGTTTTACAGCAACCAGCTTGGTGTTGCGGCTGGCTCGGAAGGGTTCATCGCAAATTCCACCATTTCACTTTCGACACAAACTGCGCGCAGGCTCTCGGAAGTAACTGGCGACCCCATCGTCGGAGTCTTGGACTTGGCCATGCTCGTAGATGCAATATATTCGCTGCTTAGCTCGTTCGTTGTCATTACCGGAACACTTGCCGATGTCGTCTTTCATGTTGCGTGGACAGTGCTTTCCGAAGCTTTTGAGGCCATTTTTAAAATCGTTATCACTGCGATCAAAGCACTAGCCACTGCGACAATGATGGCAATCAGGGGTGGAGTTTTGACCACCGTGTTGAAGATAGGACTGGACCTTTTCGTCGTCCTGCTCATGGAGATATTGCTTCCACTCTTGCTTGCTGTGCTCAATGCAATCATGTGTATCATTGATTACACACAAGTCGCGGGATGGTCCGAACAGTTAGACTGCATTGAAAGGACCTGCTTCAAGGAAGGATCCGACGCATTAGCCGAAGTCTTCCACACGTTCTCTAGCGTTCCGCCGATTGCGAGAGCAGTGCACAACGTCGCCTTAAAGCTACTGAATCCAACAACGGGACAGCGATACGGTTCAAGTGCATCCGGTGGTATGGATCTTCCCGAAATAGAAGCAGGGTCCGCGGAGACACCGCGCACATACGTCTGTAGCGAGTGCTTCAACTGCAAAATACCGGAGCTTCGCGCCATCTTTTTGCTCATTGGCACAATCTGGGGGTGCGCACTCGACGGAGAACAGTATGCGGGAAGGGTTGAAAATGCGTGTTTGATGGGGGGGCGCGGCTACCTTGCCATGTGTGGGCCTCGAAACCACGCCACCAACGTTATGAGCGACGCGGAATGGCGCGAGGATTACACGCTCCACAGAACATTTTCAGACAAAATGCTCCAAGACTACGCCGGGAGGTTTGAGGCACTTTCTGTTGAACAAGGAGGGGAGGGAAACATGGGAAACACCGCTCATCGACTCTCGACTTTGTGGTTTGAGAGAGACGTCGGGCTTGGCAAAGATCAGGCCGCGGCTTTCTTCAGGGGTGTGTGTCGCGAGATGCGCACACAAACAGCAGACGAAGGCGAGGACGGTGGGCCACTTCATTCGGAATTCCAGCCAGGCTCCATGAAGCAGCTTGTGATGGGATTTTCTTATGAGGCTTGCAAGCACGGCATTGGTCTCGAGACATGCAAGGTGGGATTTGCAAAGACCGCCGTAGACTTTAGTTACGAGGTGGGCACGTGCTTGAAGAGCCAGCCAGCCTGCCTCCGAAACCGAGAGCAGTGCCTGGGAGCTTGCGACGGTGCAGGAACTGGTGGTTTGACGCAAGACTTTGCGACCACTTATGTCAAACAAGAACTTTCGGTCATGTCGATCGGGTCAGACGGCATAGACAGCGGCAGAGCAAACTGCAGCGTTGCAAACCGCGTGATAAAAGTGCCGCTTTTCACAGCTAGCGACTCCTTTCGGCTCTACAGTGCGCGTCTAAAGGTCCGTGGCGGTTTTAACGCAATCGACCCGCGAGCGTGCCGGAGGGAGCCCTTGGCGTGCGCGGCCATCCAGCAAGTGCTCGAGAAGGAGCCCACGCTGACCTATGACATTAACACTGGTCGGTTTAGGCACGCTTACACGCTGACGCCACCACTACCACCGCCTCCACCAAAGCCTCCTCCTCGCTTGATACAGTACGGCCTCAAGTCGCCTGCGCCACCACCACCGCCACCGGCCCCACCTCCCCCTTTTTACGAACGGTTTGAGCGCTGTGTGCCAACTATAACCGCCGCGGAGGCCGGCATCGACACCAGCTTGACGCAGACCGACGAGGAGCGTGCATTGTGCATTTACGTGCGAGCTCTCATGGACGAACGCGTTCCTGCGTCGCGTTGCTTTGCCAAGCTCGCACCCTTTCCACCTCCCCCGCCACCCCTTCCAAGGAGCACAATGGCCGCCCTCCAAACTGCGATGCGGCGTGCTCGAATGCGCCGAGGCGGAAGCGGTGGTGCCCAAGACGCTCCTCCGCGCAACGAGGAGGAAGAATATGTGCAACAGCACCTGGAGCAAAGTCGCGAAGTCAACGCCCTTCTCGATCGCTTAAGCGCTGAAAACTGGAAGCTGAGAGACGCCCTAAAAGACATCAGGGCAAAGTTTAACGACCCTTTTGCAACACAAGCACCTGTTTCTGCGGCTCCTGCTGCGGCGCCTGCTACAGCGCCTGCTACAGCGCCTGCTACAGCGCCTTCTACAGCGCCTGCTACAGCGCCTGCTACAGCGCCTGCCTCAACTACTACTCCGACGTACGGGTACGGCCGCCGCCTCTTTGAAAGACTGGCCGGAACGGGAAACCACGCCCTGGAAGAAAACATCAAGACGTCGGAATTGAGCGTGGGCAACGGTGCTCTTATGGGTCTAACGATTGCTCAGTGCTCCACTCTATGCACTTCCCTTAAGAACGACAGCGATGCCCTCCACTCCTGCAACGGCATCATGTACCGCATGTTAGAGCCAGGCAACGCCGCAAACCTGCAGACCGCTTACTGCTACTTGCTCAAAAGCACCGGGGCGTGCGAACCTTTGGATTTTGCGGCGTCCATATTCTCGCGTCGCGATTCCTCTGGATGCAGAGAGCCCACAGAACACGACAATCCAGCGTGTGTGCAAGTTGCGCCCGATCGAGCAGACATGCGCATACTCGACTACCAGGCGTCCAAGATGTCATGCCGCCAAGGCAAGGGTGCGCCGCGCATGCCTCGTCCACGGTCTTCGCTTGAGGCCTTCTCTTTCATAGGCTACGCTCGGGAGCGAGGCGTGCACTCCTTCTGGGCAGAAAAGCCCCTTCTGCGCACGGAGCGCCAGCTGACACACTGGTCGGGGCTCGATGGCAAACCTTTCTACTACCCCGGGAACAATGACAGGCGCTGCATCCTGGTTGCCACACAGAGCGAAGACGTGCACGGATTCATGTACGCGCGCATGGAGCCATGTGAGGCACGTCTCGCGGATGGAGTGGTATGCGAGAGCGGAAGCGCTGCTCCTCCACCACCGCCAAATGGAGGCGTCTCGATGAACCCGCCGCCCACTCCACCCCCTCCGCCAACGGCAGTCGTAGCAAGCATGCGCGACTTCATCAAAAAGGAGATTCGGCCGAGGACGGAGGTCATCTGCCTGGCGGGGCTCTTGGACTCGGATCTCTCAAAGCTGTGTGTAGAGTTTGCCACCACGCTGTCTAAGAGCACCCGCGCCGGGATCATGGGCGCCTTCATGCCCTTGTGCGAGGACATGTGCTACCACTCCTGCTCTGCCGCTTCTCGCATTGACGTCGACAGCTTCGAAACGTGCCGCGGCCCAGAGTGCGCGGACACGGACTGTGGCTCGTTTCTTTTGAGGGAGTGCCCCGCCTCCACACACGCGATCATTAACAGAATATGGGAATCTGCGTGCAGTTACGTGGCACCGTCGCCCCCCGACCCACCGACTCTTCCGCCGCGCCCCCCTCGGGTTCCGGACAGTCCCAGGCCGCCACCGCCTCCCGCTTCGGACAGCGGGACTCTGCGCCTGGCAAGCTCGGAGAGGCCAGAACACCAGGACTGTCTTCCCGTGAGCTACAGCGCGTGCAAGCGCGCGGCAGAGGAAATGCACGCCGCCAACCCGCGGGTCTCTCCGGATCTCGATCTTTCGCAGGCCGCTTGCGAGGGCACGGAGCTGGAGACGTCCTCCTGTTTCATCGGATGCGCTCTGGGCAACGAGCTTGGCGTCCCCGCACTTCTCACCTTCCGTCGCGAGAGCGTGGCCAGTGAGTTTGCCGAGTACAACAGCTACCGGTGCATCGAAAACTCCGTCGCGCCCTACTGCCTGTGCGCGACGCCTCCTCCCCCGCCCCCGCCGGATCGCGACGATGCCGGAAGCATCCTCAATGTTGATTATGCCTACGCCGGCCAACCCGTGAGCGGAACGCTGGAAGCACAGCCCAGCGGCTTCTTTAAGCCGGTTGCTGTGGACAGGCGATTGCCCGACGATTTTCGCCACAGCTTTCATGAATTCACGTGTCGCGGGAGCGACAGTGGTGCGTCTCAGTGCACGCGCAAGTGCGCAAGCGACTTGATGGGCAACCTGCGTGCATTCAGTGTTACAGCAAGCTCCCTTCCCCCATCTCCACCACCGCCCGGAGAGCCCCCGGCTCCCCCTTCTCCTCCGCCGTCGCCCTTGCCACCGCTGTCGGAGTACAAGTTCAACGGCGCCACCGACGGGTGTGTGAAGAACGGCATTTACTTTGGCAACCAGTGCCGCGATGGAGGCGTCGGCTCCGTGTGGCCTCCCGTTTGCGATTATGGAAGCCAAGTCGCCTTGTGTGGCCATCGCGAGGACGTGGGGAGAAACGCAATCATTGGAGACAATTCGTGCCCAACTGCCCAGAACAATCAGTGCGAGGACGGCGGAGAAGGCACCGAATTTTTTGCTACGGATTCCGAGGGCGAGAGATATGCCATATGCGGGTTTGCAACAGACTTTGACGACTGTCCCATACGTCAAGTCAACTACGGGCCACTAACGTATTCGGATGCTTTTAAGCCACCCTTTCCTTCACCACCTCCGTCGCCGCCAAGCTCTCCGCCTCTACCTCCGCCGGAGTACTTGCACGTGTCTTGCAACAACGATTGCTATTACGACGGAGTGTGCTCTGACGGTGGCCTTGGTGCATTCTTGGTGCTAGGCGAATTCCAGTGCGATTACGGAACACAATGCAGAGTCTGCGGTGCTCGGAAAGACGAGACATTCCTTGCCGCAAACCTTCCCGAATCCAATGCATTCAACAATTTTTGCGACGACACGACGCAAGGGGGGATTGCGGGGTACGGTACCGATTCGCACGACTGTGGGGAAATGCGTGTTCAACGTTTGAAGGGCCCACCTTTGGCAACGAACCGGCGACTACAGCAGCTACGTGGGCTCGTTCCCAGGCCACCGCCCAAGCCACCCTCACCACCGCCGCCTCAAGTGCCAAAACGTTACGTTCCCAGCCCCCCAGCTCCGCCGCCGCCGCCGCCACCGCTTCCTCCTGCCGGGCTGGACCGCTGTGAGTGCGCGTGCTACGGCGATCCAGAGGGCACCAATGGCGACGAGTGGAACGCCATCACACTGAATGCCATGGCAAGCGCGCCCTCGGAAAACACCATCCTATACAGCGCCTATGCGGTTGTAGGGCGAGGAGGAACCGTGCAAGTCTCCGGGACGCGCTACGTGGAAGGGTCGATTCAGCGATACGTGTATATGCCGTCGTTGTCGTCTCGCGTGGCGCACATTGCGCACGGTTGGCGCGTGGAAAAACCACCACGGTTGCACAAGGAATTTCAAGTGCTTAGTTCTGCCCCACAGAGCTATCTGGATCTTTGCAACCACGCCGCGTGGAAGGATGGCAGCTCAGATGTGTGCAGCCAATCAGTTTTCAAGCAAAAGTGCTTGAAACGCTCCGGAATACAATGCACCACTCCGCAGTCCTGCATGGCCCATTCGTGCGGAATTGCAACTGGCTCTTACGGAGATTCCGATGAGTGTCCCATTGCAACCGCGCAGGAGTGCATAGAGTGCATTTCGTGTTACCACGACAACGGCTTGAGCTTCTGGAAAGACGGGTGGCGAGAGCTTCCTGATGCTTCAACTTCGCCAGATGTTTGGAAAGAGCGGTGTGCTTCGGCGTGTCTCGAATCCGATGATGGGCGTTTCAACGTCGCGTACTTTCAGGTGGAATTTGTGAGCTATGTGGAAAGCGGAAACGCACAAACCGGCGAGCCGACAAGCATCGTCAACTGCTCCTGTTACGAGACGTCGTCGCCTCGCCTGCCTTCTGATTCGGACGCAACAGAGTGGCTCAGGTCTCATGCGCGGAGCAGCAACGGTGTGGTCGACGTGTACCTGATTCGTGCTAACCACCCGCGCCAGCGCTTTGTGGAGAGGCGGGTAGGGGTGGAGAGTCCGCGGACTATAAACTACGAAAGGGCTTTCGGTGGCCAGGGAATCGTCTTTACGTCCGCTTACATGCAGTCAATTCCAACCGACGAACTTGGGACTTACAATGTCTACTCATTGGACGAATGTATAGACCAATGCGCGGCCGATGGAGTGGTCGGTGATAAATCGCTGAGAGGCTTTGCCTTTGAAGAGGGCTCGTCGGGTTCATCAGGCTCAGCAGATCTAAAAGTGTGCCAGTGCCTTTCCGTCGACCCGGCTACAGAGGTTCCGGATGATGGCTTGGAGTACATTCCAAACCACCAATCTGCGTATGCGTACTACAGCGCGTCCACCTGCCACAATGCGCGTCCCGACCACGAAGAGGACTCCTTTGTGTGGCACAATAAAACCGGAAAGTGGTGCCCGGGGCGCATGTCGGAAGACCATCTCGGCGTATCGGCGATCAATGGAACCCTTTACAGTGCCGCAAGTTCCTTGGACTATGGAAGGGATTGCGAGCAGGGTTGCGTTAAGGGGTGCTCTTTTGCCGAGCTTGTGATCACGCCGTGGAGGCAACTCGCCGGGGCGCTTCCGATCGACCCACCTCCTCCCCCCAGCCCGCCCAGTCCACCCCCGGGTCCGCCTCCCCCACTCTACCCGTGGCCACCGGGGATGCCCGGCAGTGGCCACGACAACTGGCGCACTTGGCACCCGTACGGCCACGAGTTCCCGCAAGACCGAAACTCCGACGGGATGTATGAGATCACCTGCGGAGTTGAAAGCTGTGGGGGCGGCATCACCATTTTTGAGGGTTCCGTGGACTCGACACTGGAGCTTGCGCGACAGCTTGAAGCGGACGGCACCTTTCACCAAACCCTGTGTCCCTGGGAATGTCTACCGTCGCTTCACTCGCACGAGCTTTCTCCCGCAGAAAAAGAATCATTCCGCGCCGGCGTCGGTTTTGCAGGGTTTACCTTTCCGGGCACGGAGGCGGGCGATCGCGGCTTCAAGACCTTTCCCGGATTGGAAGTCTCGCAAGCGGCACACCTAGTGGCCAACGAGGTGCGCAGAGATGTAACACAAGAAGAATGCAGGAAACTCATAAAGGAGCGCAATGTCGTGGGCGGCATGATGGGTATATGGGACAGGGAAGCCGCTCAAGGCAGCATCATCACTGGAAGCTGCTTGCTTTTCCACGCCACGCGCTCGAAGCAGCAGTATACCCTGTGGCAGGGCTTTTCCAAGCACGCGTCCGGTGTGACCAACCTGCCACACTTTGTGCCTCCCCAAGCACACGCCGCCAGGGTGCCCTCCGATTTTTTGCCATGTGACACCGAAAGCTCTATTTGCGTCTACTGGCACGAGTTTGACGGTAAAAACGACAACCCGGACAACTATCCACCGAACGCTTACTTTTGCAAGCCCCACAACGACCTTACAAACGTGCTCACGCCGGTGCGACTCATGCACAGGGTGCTCAACAGCAGCGTCAGTTACCCACCGCCGTCGCCACCCTTGCCGCTCGCTCCAGGAGCACCAAGCCCGCCACCCCCACCGCCCATGATCTGCTCGGCCGCCGACTTGCCCTCGACTTCGTTCGGTCTGTCGGTGACGGGGAGCCACGGAGTCAAATTGGAACCCGACTTTTTCCTGGACAACGACGCGTACTGCTGGAGATGGAACAAAGGCAACTTTCCTGGCGAAGCTTCTGGAGCGAGCGTTCTGTGGCCCCCCGAATTTGTGCACCAGAACATATACACCAACCCAGCTGAGTGTCCCAATAGTCCCAATACTGCATCCTTGACGGTGCGCTTGGGCACCATGCGCATGTACAACGCGGAGTCGCTCACGCTGCAGAACGAGCACTGGCACCCCACTGGTGGAGTGTATCCAGATTGTGACGTCGCGGGGGATCACGAATGCTGCGTAACGCGACACCAGTTCAAGACGTGCGCGGAAAAGAATTGCGAACTGCCGTACACCGATCGGTCTACAACAGGGTGCTTACAGCGCTGCTTGTACGAGAGGCGCTACGGTGACGACGAGGCCTGCCTGCCGGCACACCCCGAGTGCCTTACAGACGAAGAAGCATATGATCCTAAACAATGGGGAACCAGTGAGCGCTACATGGACGTGACGTGCATCTGCGGTGCAAAGTTGGACGAACTCGGTGCTACATTGCTGCATTGGCGACAACCACCGCCTTCGCCCGACCCACCGCCGCCCTCGCCGCCGCCGCCCTCGCCGCCGCCGCCCTCGCCGCCACCGCCCCAGCCGTCGCCGCCGCCGCCCTCGCCGCCGGTCCCGCCCTCTCCGCCGCCGCCACTTCTGGATCTGGGATCTTTTGATTGGTCAGGCTTGGGAGACACTGACGTTGGTGACAGATTCATACACGTTGGCGTTGTTGCAATAAAGCACCCAGGCGGTATTATGTACTGCCCCCAGAAGACTGTCCAGGGCACCACTTACGCGACGGGAATCACACAGATTTGTGCTGGTGGGGAAGGAGGGTATGACGAGGATTATCCCGACACACACGCCTGTCATACACGCTATCGAGCTAAGGGAAGCGAGGATTTCATGCAGGGATGGATTGCTTGCCACACTGTGTTTATCAAGGAACCTGGTAGCGGCACAACATACGAATCGTCCGACGATGCGGGTGGCGCAGTACAGTGTCCAGCTGATTATGTGATAACGGGAGTATGCGTCAGTGGCAAAGAGCATGATTGTTGTGATCAATTGGCCACTAGTTGTACAACTAAAAGGCGCAAGGTGATACGGTGCACCAAAGTGGATGGGGGGACGAGCACTTCTAACCAGATTCGCATGTGTCCATTTCCCAAGCAAACGAATGCGAATGGCGACTTTTATACCAATTACGAAAAAGTTTACACTCATGCAGATTACAGCGGCGACTATCCAGTTGACGCGTCACACACGTATGAATACCAAGCAGGTTCAACAAAATCATGTAACAACGTGCCAAATGGGTATGCCATGTCTAAATACTGCAACGGCGGCAGGGACCCCGACTGCGGAAACTATTGCGGTTTTAATGTCAGGACAGAAGGCATGGCGTTAAAGCTTAACGACATTTTCGCTCGTGTTGGAAGTACGAGCTCCTGTTACCTTCCAATGATCGGTGACGAGCAATACAGTGGACTACTTCATAGTCACCTGAATAATCAATACAGTGGTGGGCGCCGCCTTGCGGAGGAGCCCGCTCCGCAGCGCGTCGACGTGGCAATGGGAGGGTTCATGAACGCCTCTTCCGAGTGCCGTAACAACCTGACAGAGTTCAAGCTGCAGTACATGCCCAAGGACGATAACGTGTGCAAATACTTTGACACCGACGTGCCTGCAATTAATGGTCAAATGGATTGCGAAGACAGTTCGACTGAAGCATACAGTTGCTGCTACGTTGCTCGCCACCCAGACCACATGTCTAGAACAATGATGCAAGCGGCCTCACCGGGCACCTCGGATGTGGTGTGGATGAATCCCTATGGTTACGAGGTAGGAAACGACATTTTCGATTTGGAGACCAGTGCATCCATTGTGGCCGCCGACCTCAATCTCGACGGCTACCAAGACCTGTTGATTGGGAACCTCTTTTACGAGGGCAACAACAACGGCGACTTTTCCAACGTGGCTCCTGTTACAATTGGGTCTTTTGTCGTCAAGAAGGCGCACGTGGTCGACTTTGATGGCCAAGGGTACCCGGACATTGCCTTTGTGGACGATGCAGGCAAGGCGTACATCATGCGATCCGCGATCCAACCCGGGCCCGAATTTACTTTTGATGCAACATACGTCATCGAAACTCCTGAAATGGTACAATCAACAAACGATGCCAAAAGCTATATGCGCAGTTCCACCATTCACCGCTTTTCAATAAACCCGGGACAGGACAGTCAAAAAGTGTGGCCAGGAATGAAAGTCGAAGTGGTTGATGGATCCGATTCTTCATCTGACTGTGACATCGACTACCTTCAAGCTCTAAAAAAATTGCGAGTGGTGAACGTGATCTCATATGACGCCGGTAACAACTTTAAAGGAACCAACATTGACGTAGAAATCCCTCGAGTAGATTCGACAAACTACAACGTTGGGTGTACGGACGGAAGGCCGTATAATTATAATTGGAAGGACATACGCTTGCGCGGCTGGGAGCAAGCGGCGGGAGGCCAGAAGCCACTGTTCTACTATCCACAGAGGATTGGCGACGTCAACGACAATGGAGTCGTAGACGTGGCAGTGACAAGCGTGCACTCTGCGTACGGTGGTATGGACACGGCGATGGACGCGTGTCTCTTGTTCAGAGGCAAGACTCCAAAATGCTTTGTACTGCCTGCAGATGTTGAAGCAAGGCGCTACGATTCAGGAACGTCTTTGGAAGTTGTTTACCCTGCGCGACACAACACATTCTACGACGCGGTTGAGTTTGCGTCCATAAAACCCGTAAGTTACGGCACGGAAATACGGTGCGACAGGGTTGCGCGATTCTCTGAAGATGGAGACTACTTTGTGTGCGGCACAAGCCGTGCTCACGGCGTTGCGCTGGATAGCCGCGTGAAGTTTACAAGCATCAATCTCAGCTTTAACCAGACAGATTTGCCTGCTCGTACGCAAAAGTACAACGGAAACGTTGGTTTTAAGTCCGGCATCATTCAAAATTCCGACTTTTTGAATTTTGGAAGTGATTCAGGCCATCTCAGTGTAACCTTTGACGGAGAGGAAGACAACGTGTATCAATTCAGGGTTCGCTTGCCCTTGCGCATAGCCCATACTCAAGTCCTGTCAACCCAAACCACAAGACTCAAAGTGATGAGTGCCCCGACCACGTCGGTTTCCGGGTTCATCGACAACGGTCGCGAGTTCACGACGGCTCCCAGCATGATCATTGTGCGCGCGCACAACCCACCAACCGTGATCAGTACCAAAACAGGATTCAGCCCTGATCACTATGGACAGTCGAAGGAGGGCACCGCGATATCGGGGTCTTACACGTTTGTGAGCGAGAGCAACAATGTTGATGAAAGAGAAGGAATTTTGGTAATTGCAAACGGGGATGCACCCAATGAGCTCTACTGGTCTGATTCTCCCAAGTCGAATTACAACAATCCCGTGTTCCCGGGCCAAAGAACAAGGAAAACGCTTGGCGAAGCCGTTCGCACGGACTCGGTGGCATTTTGCAACCTCCGCGATTACGCCGCGGTCAAGTCGGACCTCCTTGAGGCGGGTGAAGGACAGAGAACAACGCACCGCACGTATGATGCCACAAGTGGCTACGGAACCAAAGAGTATGTCAACCCTAGCAAAGCTGAAGACAACGAATACTTGTTTCCGTTCACAACCAAGGTGCTGTGTGTCGACCTAGACAACGATGGCTACGACGACGTCGTAGAGCACGTGATAACTCGCCACGGTGGCTCGTGCGCGTTCCGATGCCACGAGATGGGACGCTACGGCCTGGAGGAGAACGTAATCTTTTCCAATGACAATTTGAGAGTTGCTGATAGGTGTTGGTGTGGTCCCAAACTGAGCCTGGCAGAGGGTCCTAGCCCGCCACCCCACGTTCCGCCGCAGCCCAGACACCCGCCGCCGCCTCCCTTACCGCCGCCGCCTGCACCCCCTCCGGATCCTAGCTCCCCGCCGCCGTCGCCACCCAGGCACCGCCCGGGCCTGTGTGTGCACTTTACCGATGCCCGCCTATCACCACCCCCTAGCCCGCCGCCTCCTACCCCCCCAGCTCACTGGCCATCCCCTCCGTCGCCCCCGCCCCCATCGCCGTTTCCACCGCCGCCCTCGCCTCCTCCGTCCCCACCTCCGGCGCCACCGCCGCTACCACCGCGTGATCCGCCAACAGTGCCGCCACCATCGCCTCCGCCTTCAGCCCCAAGCCCCCCAAATCCACCCCCTCCGTCTCCATGGTTCCCTCCGATCGAGAGCACTCTTGCTTCTCGGCTCATCTACTTTCCTCTGAGCAGCGAGAATGCCAAGATCATAGAAGAGCACAAAGCCACGGGGTGGCAGGCAAGGTCTGTGGCGATCTTGGACAGCGATGAGGGCTACCCCGACAGCGCTCTCGTGGAAGGTCTCTGGCTGCAAGAGGCCGACTGCACCGACCGCGCGTCTCCCTACGACTCTTCCAACTCGCGCTCGCAGGTTACGATCGGGCAAGTTGAAGGTCGTCCACTGGAGTGTATTCACGCCGCACCGGGCACCACGAGAGAGTTCCTTTACAGAAACAAGGAGTGTGTCGGTCACCGCACGCCCAACGACGAGTACATGGAACAAAAGCCCGTCGAGTTTCAAGCCAGATGCATGGTTGTCCTCATTGAAGCGGAAAGCCGAAAGGCGCTGCTCGATATGCTCTTGGCCGCTGGAAGAGACTTGGGCGACGAGTTGCGCGTCTCCGTGAATTACACCACGACACTCTACAAAAATCCGGATTTTGATGTGGCCTCTATGAACTGCGCCATCGGAGAAATCATTCTTGAAAACTACAAGCGCGATCAAGTGGGGCAAGAGCTCCAGCGCGAACTCAAAGTGCTCACGGACCAGCTCGAGGAAAAGAAGACGCAGGTCGAGCTTTTTGATCGCACGCTCAGGGGCCTTAGTGCCTACCGTCCTCCCAACTCCCCGCCCCCTCCCTATGAGTCTCCGCGTCCTTCCACGCCTCCGGGGCTCTTCGCGCCTCCGATGCCTCCTCGCGCGGTCGCCTTCGATGTTCGCCTGGAACAAATGCGTCGAGAGCAGGCTTCCCTACAGAAGGCGGTCGAGGACAAGTACGCTGAAATCGGGGGACCATGCGTCAAAAGTGCAACAAACTTCTGCGGGCGCACCTATGAGGCCGCTCCCAACCCATGGATTGCTGCAGACGGCACGCCGTGCGCCGGATACCGTACCGTGGAGGCCGTGGAAGGGAGTTTCTGTGCGCACTGGGGGTCACCAAACAACGTGGCTGCGGCGGAGAGCGACGAGGCAGAGGAGCTCCTCAGCGACGCTCCGCCCTGGTGCTACAGCGAGTACGGGGAGATCAAGAAGTGCTCGCCGATTGCGGATACCGCAATACGTTCGGGCATCTATGAGCTCGAGGAGTGGATCCGGCCAGACCGATACTATTGCGCATCGCGCATGTTTCGGGACTTGGTGTTGGAAGATGGGTCCGTGAGCGAGGCCGAGTGTCGTGCCAACATTTCGACGCGCCTTGATGCGTGCAACAACGAGGTTTGTGAGCAATGCACTAGCCAGTGCACCTACCGGAGCGCCAAGGCGGCAGCGGGTGTGGTCAAGTGCACCATCGCACGCGACCAACTTGGGTTTTCCCACTGCTTGCAAACAACCGATGCTGGGCAGCTTGCGCGGGCGAGTCACGGAGCTGTGCGCGGCGACAACTACATTGCCGTTCCGGAAAGACTGGCTGCACACGCCTACCACATATGCCACAACAACCCTAAAGGATACGTGCAGCGAGATTCCATTTCTTGCAGAAAGGAGGCGCGAAACTCGCCCATGGGCCATTTTACGCGAGGCTTCAACCAGAAGACGGGGAATCCAGTCTCGCGCTCGGGATACATTGTGCCGTGTCGCCGCAACTCCGATTGCTACTCCAGGTGTCCGGCGCACCCGCTTACTGGCGACAGGTACCAGTGCCAAAAGCTGTACAAGCTGTACGACGTCGCAATCACCGGGGACGGCGGCGAGGTTGAATTTGTGGATCTGGAGCAGGGATCGGGCAACTTTTTTGACCCCGATCCGTCGACCCAGGCCATAACGGGGGAGTATGGCATCTGCGTGGACGTGGACTCCTCGATGAACCAGGGGTGCCAGGACCAGACGATGGCGGTCGTTGTCGACGGGGTCCTTGGTTGTGCAGACCGACAGGTGTCCATGTTTCTCTGTGGCTTGGAGCTTGACATCAAAGACGGCGACTCTTCCACGGCGTCCATTGAAGGCAACTTCTTCTACCCTCGCGTGCTGGTCGAAGCGGGAGAAGACTCCGACGGAGACGGTCTCGTGTCGCCAGCCATGACCTGTTCCGACCCAAGCGACTGCTCAACCAAGTGCCGGTACCTTGAGCGCACCTCAGCTCATGGCGCCGGCGCCCCTCCCACGTGCGCGCTCTGCGACCAGTACTGCAGCTCAAATCTGGTTTCGAGCATCACCGGGATCGTGGATGCTGTCTGGGCAGACGTGTTGAGCGTTGTGCGGTTGATCTCTGTCTGCTTTGGTCGCTTCGGTCTTGGGGGGTGCGTTTGTCAAATGGCGCTGACACTGCAACCTATGTGGCGGAAAGTGAGCACGAGCAAGGCGGTCAGGTGCACGGACGGAGACCCGTTTGAACTTTTGGTGAGTCGCATACTTGATCTGATCCAGCAGGGGGCCGAAGACTTAGTGAACGACGTTGTGATCAACCCAGTCAACGACTTTGTGGATAGCCTCCCGTGGCCGCTCGACAACGTTGGGCGTCCCCTTAACCGTGTCTGTTGGCCCACCACGTGGGTTCCAGACCGCTGCGAAGGCGGGCCCATCACTCACGCTGAAGCCGCCAAATTGTCCCAGTGCGAGGACACCGAGAGGGGGCTGGAGAACATGTGCTATTTTGCAAGGGTTCATCAGATCTGCTCAAACGAAGATATGCTCATAGAGTACAACGAGCTCTTCCACAGTGGTTACCAGACGGTCGATGAAGTGGAGGCGGAGTTTAGCAAGGCTTTTGGCGAGAGCTTCCAGGTTTTAGACCCAACGCTTGCCGAGCTGATGAGGCAAGTTGAGATCAGTTCGCACTCTGGCCCAGATCTAGAGCGTCGCAAGGATATCTGCTCCGGGGCTGCGTTTGCTTCGGCGATGAGCCTGGACATGATAGTGGTTTCGTGCATCTTTGCGACTATAGAGCAAAGTTGCCCTCCAGACGCAGAGGCAGACGAGTCTTTCCAGTTCATGGTGGACACGATGGAATTCGAGCTTCCGAAAGTCAGGTTTGAGTATGACGTGTCTCCGCCTCCGCCTCCTCCGGCAACCCTCGCAGCGTACGAGGTGTTGGTGGAAGCGGATCCCGCCGGGTTCCAGATGGTGCGCACAGAGCTCGAAGAGTTTTTCCCGCGGCTTTCGGACGTGGCCACTTCGAGCATGGGCGCAAGCGTTGGGCATTACATAGCCGACTATGACGTCACGTCGCACCAAATTACAAAAGCGTTTTTGGCTTCCAACGGCATGACAAAAGACGGCATCGGTGCGCGCGTCGTGGAATCGAAGCACACCGGAAGATGGCGCCCGGCGTGCAAGGAATTGTGGAATATGTTTGACGATCGTCGCCGTGCAGGGGCCGGAACGCGCTCGCGAGCAGGAACCCAAGAAAACCCCCACTTTAACGACAGGACTCATGTGTCGGAGTACGACCGAAATCTTTTGCTGTACGCCATGATTGAGATCAAGATGAGCCTGGACAAAGACTCGCTTGCGGAGGTGGAGTACAGCACGCTTGGGCTCATGGCCACAATTTGTGGGAGCGGGGTGGCCGGGCACCGCGTTCCTGTCGAGCCAGAGTTTTACGACACGGTCTACGGGGTGAGGGATGGGTACGAGGTTGACACCTTTGCGCCAATTGTGGGATTTGGGTCATTGGAGACCATGCAGTCGGCCTACCTGGGATCCGAGGACTGTCACGAGGGCTTTGCCCCCGAGGACATTGCATTGCAAATGTTTTGCAACGAGTTTGGTGGAAGGGGAAGACAGTTACGCCTGGACGCGCGTCAGCGCAAGCTATACTCTCCCATACGCATGCAACGCGACAGGTTGTGCAGCTTTGACTGGCAGATCAGCATAGAAGATTTGCTTGCTCGACCTCCCGACTTTGACACGTCGCTTTATGACAGTCCCACAAAGCGCAAGCAGGATATCGACGGCCTGATCGCACCAAGCTGGCACCGCGGAGAAGAAAAGATTGTCGAGCAGAGGCACCTTTTGAACTTGAGGTCCTTTGTGTACATCACGTCGTCAAGCGACCCTTCCGTGAGGCCAGGAATGCACCGCCTGCTCGATCTCCCGGTCTTCAGCAAGAAGGGGTGTGCAGAGTTGCCAGGAGTGAATTGCGCAGCCAAAAATGCACCGTTTCCAATCGTTCTGAACCAGGGACAAGCGTTCCTGGAAGCATTCGAGTCTGACGCGTCTGAGGTGGTGCTCGACGAAGACAGAAAGCATCGTAGCGGGCGCCAGCTCGTGCGCGAAGGTCGCTGCTCTGCTCTCGTAAAAGAGTTTGTAGATGCTCAAAGTCAGGTCGGAACGGCAACCTGTTGGACAAGTCCTTACACGGGCCATTCCAATTGCCACTTGGGCGACCTAAATCTGGTTTCCAGGCCAGGCCTCTACCCTTCACAACAATGGGTCCGTACTCTCACCCAGCCGCCACCATCGCCGCCACCTCTTTCACCCAGCCCGCCACCTCCAGTTCCATTGCCACCCGAGCCATCGCCCCCGCCTGCCTCTCCGTACGTCCAACCTCAAGCGGAAGTCATGGCGTTGATTCGCGAGATGGAGGAACGGGCATGCACGTCGGTCTACTACTTGACTACCGCCACGCGCTGCGAAAGACTTGCGGTCGACATCACACATGGCATTCTTTACAGTCAGTTGCACCCCCCCTCTCCGCCTCCTGCCAATCCCCAAGTCTTTTCGCCGCCACCGCCAGTCGCGCCACCATTGCCGGAACTGTCACGAGACCTAACCACGGTCCACGTTTCTTCTGTGCGTCTCAGCACTGTGCGCATTCCCGTGGTCGCTGTAGCCACTTACGATCCACCGGGACGCCTGCTATCCGAAGACAGCTCCGCGTCTTCTATGGACGACTTCGACACAATGTCAATCACACCCGAGGTGATTCAGGCACAGGAAAGAGAGTTTGATGATAACGACGAAGACACAACATACAACTCTTTCATCTCTTTTACCGCTCCAGACCACGACTCGGTGCGAATTCTTCAACAGATGGTTTCGTTACCCTTTGATGATGAGTTGCCCTCGCCGCCTCCCTTGTCGCCCCCCTCGCCATCTCCGCCGCCTTCTCTACCTTCTCCGCCGTCGCCGCCTCCCCTCGTGCTCAACCCCATGTACGCTGACGGCTATCACGTGACACCCGAAGGGTATTCTCAAATGATTGGTGAGTTGACGCATGCAGACCCAGGCCTAGTCCCGCGTTGCTTTGGCGATTATCAAAGCAGTGGCGTATTACCCTGCGTCACTGGTGCACTCGAAGCCAATTGCCTCTCCGGAACGCGTCACTGTGGGTCAGTGGAGGAAAACTCCGAGAACCCAAGCATGGATGTTGTGCTTTCCTCGACTCCTGCTTCTAGAGGGAATCGGCTTTGGGGTTTGCGTATTGAGCTGCCACAAAACGAAGAACTCGCATCGCTTTTTTTCTCCTCCGCAGAACGCAGTGGTGGCAAGGGGTACGAGATTGGTCTTCAGAAGGGTGACGGCTCTCCGGTGGCATGCAGGGTCCAGGCAGAACAGACGGGTGCTTACATGCCTACCTCCGACCGTGGTCTAATCCACGTTTGCGCCTCTGCAACGGCGTCTGCCACGGAATTGTACAACTTGGGAGATGTGTTGAGAATCCGGATAAATCTTCCCGGATCGTATCGCCAAATCTGGGTCCGCAATGTCCAAGTCCTGGAGATGCCATTGTCACCGCGGAATGCTGCACTGCCGCCGCGGCCGCCATTTCCACCGCCACTCCCCGCAATGACTTTTACGGAACAACAAGACGCCAACCAAAGCGCCAACCAAAACGCCACTTGCTCCTTCACAAAGCAACACTTTTTTGCTCTAGGAAAAGATCACGCTAGGGCCGTTTCAAAAGAGCCGTGCCAGTTGTCCCAAGAGCAATGTTGTGCCATTGCGTACAAATGGGTCAATGTTGACGCCTTTGAAATTGACGATGCGGGTTGCTGCCTGTTGATCTTTTCGGGAAATTCCATTCTACAATTTCAGGACAATCGCTTGGGCTTTTTGTCAGATCGCTCGGGCACGGGTGTTTTGTCACAGCCACAAATGGTAGTCTAAGAGAACCGGGCGGCACCAAAAGTGTCGACCTTCATTATACAATAGAAAAGCTGTGTGTCGGTTTGTGTGTCGGTTTGTGTGTTGCCGTGTGTGCGTATTCGTAATCAAACATTGTTGCTTACCCATGGCCAATTATCTCGGCGCCAATGATCTCGGCGCCGGTAATGACGGTGCAAGTAATAACGGCGCCAACACACAATTGTGCCACACGGGAGAAGTCAGGAAGGACAGTAGTGCAGATGGAGACGCGTAGCTCCAGCAAGGAACAATCGATCGCCGAATCGTTTGCCGATGAAGCCGATAGCCTTGCCAAAAAGTGGGTACAGGATGTCATCAAAGGAGACATTGCGTTTGGGTCACTTTCTCGGGAAATCTTCTACAGCCAACACGCACATGGGTACATGGCGGCCATCAAAGCAATGCTGGAGCTTGTGGTACGTTGCGACTTTGCCAATGATGATAACACGCTCAACACGTACAAGAAAGAACTGGTGCTGGGCTGTGGGCTGCGCGACATGGTTCACCTTCTTCGCGATGACAGTTTTGAATGCGTCCGTCGTGATCCCAGGCATCATGTCATCACACTGATTCAGGTTCTTAGCTCGAACGACAAGCGGTTTGTGAGGTATGTACACATTGTTGGTGGTCTCGTTGCTATTCGAAAGATTGCTGAAACCAAGGGTCTACACTATGATCTCATGTGCACGTCTTGGAACGCTATGGCCCAGTTGCTTAACACTGGGCTTCACGCGTAAAGTGGCCCACAAAGCCCGTCGCTGCTTCAGTAAGCTTTTTTCAACATTGCAACACCAACGCTAACCCTTGATACCAACTTCGCAAACAAATTGGCAATTGACGCACTAAGCTTGACCCTAACCGCGTACCAATGCTTGTTCTGTTTGCGATGACGCTTGTCCCGGACTCTTGTCCGCCTCTCAACCTAATACATCAAAAGGCACGCTTACTCAGTCAGAAGCTCATAGATACTCGAAAAATAACAAGATACGACGTGCATGGTCTTTTTAGCATTTTTGGAAATGGTGATCCTGTTGAGGGAAAGCAAGGATTGAGATATTACATCGATTATGAAAACGCCAAAGTTGATTTTGTACATGCGCATTTGTGTATGCGCAACCTGCATGCAAATGATTCGGTTGTGTGTGAAGTGGGGTTCAACGCCGGGCTGAGTGCACTTTTGTTTCTCGAAACCATGCCTCGGGCACGCGTTGTTAGTTTTGATTTAGGAGCATTTCATTGGACTCGTGCCGCAGACAGCATCTTAAAGGAAACGTACGGCTCTTCACGCTTTCCGGGGGTTGTTTTTGGCGACTTTGTGCGTCAAATGCCCAGGCTTCTTTCAAAAGACCCGCTACGCTGTGACGTGATGTTTGTGGACGGTTCCAAAAGCTACACGGGAAGATATAATGCACTCAGGGTGTTACAAACTGTTTCTAAACCCAATACGGTCGTGTTTATGGACGACATTACCACGGAGGAATGCGTCAATGGTACATACGCGTCAGAGGCGCTGCACTATGCCAACTGCCAAGGAAAGGGTAAAGGTTACTGGCCATCGGTTCGCGCATACAACAACGCTTCTAGTGAGGGTTGGTTGCGAGTTGAAACGTGTGCGTCGCCTCGTCTCCATCCTCATGACAGCATTTGTTTAGGACGGTTTAACGGCATCGGCGCCGGAGAAAAAGCAACGCTTAAACACGGCGCCTAGATACGGCGCCAAGATACGGCGCCTGCATCCTTCCAGTCTTTTTGTGGCGGTAAGCGGAAGGCCATTTCAACGTCACCTCACACACATTTTGCCATTTCGTGCAAAGGATGAAAGATGCAACGAGCACCGAAATCCGTTCCAAATTCGACAAGGCAGCCAAAGAGGTTCAGCAGCTTGCGGACGACATAATCTCAAGGGCGGTAGAGGCAGTGGGAGATATCAATGAAGATGACTGTTTTGTTGATGAAGGTGAGCTCTTGCTTCCTAATCAGATGCTATCGAAAGTTACCCTCAGCCTCTCGGAAATTGCTGAGTGGCTTGAAAAAACCAGCAGCAACAAACGTCCCAAAAAAAGCGACGATCATGACGAGGTAGGGCCCAAACCAGTCAAGGGAGCAGTGGTGGAGGAGGAGGAGGCAGTGGAGGCGGCTGATTAGCACATTGTGTGCAGATAAGTGTGTGGCGATGCTAGGTTAGGTAGGTGTAGCGGATTTGATTGCGCTGTCCACCAAGTCGTAGAGCAACATGTTCAAAGATGTCGCTGTTGCAACTGCGTCTGCGGCTTTCATCATTACTTGCGCTGCCGTTACCATGGTGGTGGCATCCGCGGTGACCGCATCAGACTCCGAAATAGACCAAGGGTTTTCTGTATTACCTTTTCGTCAGTCACCGGAGCGAAGGCTGCAAGAGGGAACGAGTTGCCCACAGCCAAACCTTGTGTGCGAGGACGTTTCTGGGGAATGGGTTGAAATGAACAATTTCCTAGATTTTAGTCTGGCTATTGGTCACGGATACAAGGGGGCGTTTGATAAATGCGCTGAAGACCCCCAGATGACGCCATACGGACTAAGCCACGCGGGTGGTGTCTATGCAGATGAATTCCACAACCTTAAGCCACGATTCATCCAACCTCTGATTAATTACGCGAATGCTGTTGGTGTCGATGATTTCAAAGACGTCCACGGGGGCGGCATCATACACTTTGGCGGATACGCAACCAGCTGCCTCGGTTCTAAATACTTTAAGGAATCCAGAACAAAATACGCATGCGGATTGCAGTATCTGCTCATCCAAATGATATACCGCCCCGAATTTTGCGCACGCTTTCGCGAGTCGAGCGATACAACACTCTATGATTCAACACGCGCTTTTAAGATTTTTGACGAAGATGCACCAGTGTCCGACGAGCTTAAAGAACTTGATTTTGCATGTGAATTCATACTAGGCGACCTTCCAGTGTTTGATGGGTTGAATGAGCTCGTCACTAACAGAGGAGCGACCAGGGGTTTTGTCAACCTCAATGCAAGCTTCACGCTGCTTTCTCGGATAAGCACTGCCGGTGAGAAAGACTCAAATGGACGCCTGGATCCAAATTGGCCGGTAGAAATTAGGGAAAAAGAGCGATTCGAGTTTCTTACGGGGAAGCAACTCACGGGAAATTGCAGACTCGATGTGGCGCTTCAGATTGGCAACCCTGGTTGCGACAGTCCGGTAGTGAACCAAGAAACTGCCTTCGAACACATGTTAGATTTCGAAACCGTGGACATCGAAAGTTATGATTTGGGTGCGCACGGCTACGTATACGACAGCGCCAACGAGTTATGGCACCACGGAACGGCGACTGACTGCGGAAAGGGGTGTTGCGATGAGTGCTTTCAGTGGTATTGCCCGACGCATTACAAGCACTGGGGATGGAGTCTTTTCCTTGGCCGCCCCCGGTGGTTTCCAAAGTATCTCGGAGCGGGCGGTTTTGGGCCAACCAAATTTGATTGCCAACCATACACTTACGCATGTACGGGGGATAGTCCACTTTTCACTAACAGCTCTGAACAAGTGTGTGGAGTTGAAACCAACGACGAAAATGTTCGAGCACGGTGTTAAGGGTGTTTGCGTTTCAAGTTTGTGCCATTAGGAGTGTTGACACATAAGTAAGCAGTGGTGTCAGATCTAGTAAGGGTCGGAGCAACATGTTCAAAGATGTCGCTGTTGCAACTGCGTCTGCGGCTTTTATCGTTACTTGCGCTGCCGTCACCATGGTGGTGGCATCCGCGGTGACCGCATCAGACCCCGAAATAGACCAAAGGTTTTCTGTATTACCTTTTCGTCGGTCACCGGAGCGAAGGCTGCAAGAGGGAACGAGTTGCCCACAGCCAAACCTTGTGTGCGAGGGCGTTTCTGGGGAATGGGTTGAAATGAACAGTTTCCTAGATTTTAGTATTGCTGTTGGTCACGGATACAAGGGGGCGTTTGATAGATGCGCTGACGGTCCTCACTTGACGCCATACGGACTAAGCCACGCGGGTGGTGTCTATGCAGATGAATACCACAACCTCAAACAAGAATTCAAAAAAGAACTGACTGATTACGCAAATGCTGTTGGTGTCGATGATTTCAAAGACATCCACGGGGGCGGCATCATACACTATGGAGGATACGCAACTAGCTGCGCCAATTCTAAATATGCTGCAACAAACACAACAAACACAACAAACACAGAAAACGCAGCAAAATACACATGCGGGCTGCAATATCTGCTTGTTCAAATGATATACCGCTCTGAAAGTTGCGCACGCTTTCGCGAGTCGGAGGATACAACACTCTTCAATCCAACGAGAGCTTTTAAGATTTTCAATGAAGATGCACCAGTGTCCGACGAACTTAAAGAACTTGATTACGAGTGTGAGTTCACAGTGGGCGACCTTCCGGTGTTTGATGGATTAAATGAGCTCGTTAATAACAGGGGAGTGACCAACGGTTTCATCAACTTTAACACAAACATCACGCTGATCAATCGGAATGATGAACGGAGTGGTTGGAAGTCATATATAAAGTATGTGAAGCAAAAAGAGCGATTCGAGTTTCTTACGGGGAAGCAACTCACGGGAGATTGCAGACTCGATGTGGCGCTTCAGATTGGCCGCCCTAGTTGCGACAGCCCGGTAGTGAATCAAAAAGTTACCTTGGAACATCTCAGTGAAACCGAAACCGTGGACATCGAAAGTTATGATTTGGGTAAGTACGGTTACAAATACGACAGCGTCAACGAGTTATGGCACCACGGAACGGCGACTGGCTGCGGAAAGGGGTGTTGCGATGAGTGCTTTCAGTGGTATTGCCCGACGCATTACAAGCACTGGGGATGGAGTCTTGCCAGTGGCCGCCCCCGGTGGTTTCCAAAGTATGATACAAGGGGACCAACTTCGGGGCCCTCAGCTTGGAGCAACAGCTTCCACTGCAGACCGTACACTTACACGTGTACGGAGCCGGACAGCAGTTTCACTTACAGCTCTGAACAAGTGTGTGGAGTTCCAACCGACGACGATCGTGTTCGGGTACGGTGTTAAGGGTGTTTGCGTTTCAAGTTTTTACCACTCGGAGAGTAAGCCTGAGCCACGGAAGCTTTGCTACTTGTCGGTTTTCGCAGTTTCGTTGTTTGTGTTGACTTGTACTGAAGCGCAAGGTCGTGCCATGCTTCAGTATTGCCCCTCCCGAGCGTCGCTTTGCAGGATCTTTCCGACTGGGCCACCTGAAAGAGACGTTTGCCAGATTGCTCTTTCGGTCCGACGCATTTAGTGCAAAAGAAAGAAAGACAACTTCGCGCCTGGCCAAGTCTTCGGTACTTTCTATGGACCATTGAAACTGTGTACCCGCCTCGCACACATCGACGGTGAGAGAGTTAAAGCCGGTGCGTTTTTGAACAACGCACCACCTTTTGAACTCTGGGGGAAGAAGTGAGAAGGGTTGTGGCGGAACAACTTTGCGTCCGTGATTGAGCCCAAACACGGCTTTGCGCCGCCCTTGCATTGGCTTGCCGCGTACAAGAGGAGCTGTTGCACTCGACGCAAAAAAGTCTATGAATTTCTGCTCGTCGTCCACTGCCATGGGCCCGTGCGCAGGCTCATGCGCAGGCTCGTGCGCGGGCGAGACAACATTTGTCGTGCTATTAGTGATGCTGATTGGTTTAAAAAACGTTGAAATCTTAGCACCCTCCATTCAAACAGTCAAACAGTCAAGCCCAATCCTCCAACACCTACAACGCATACCCTAAAACGACACTGAGCACTCGTTGATCAAGTGGCGCCGAGTCAGGATGAGCAATTCTGAGCTTGATTGGCAACATCAAAACAGTTCCACACGTCGTCGTTAAGGTCGTCGTCGCCAAAGCGGATAGGGTAGTACAGTGGCGTCAAAACGAGCTCTTTGCCGTATTCATTAAAGAGGTCACTGGGAGTGGCAGGTGAGTAGGATGCAAATTCTGGCAATCTTAAAGGGGACTCGTTTTCTTGGTTAGTTTTTCTTGGAAGGTGTCTAATCTTCTGCAAGCAATGTTCGCGTTCAACCATTGCACGCCAACATGCCCTGCACTGGTCGTAATTTCGAGTGCCTCCAAACGATTCAACAATTTTGGTCCAAGAAATTCTTTTGCCATTTGAAGCTTCTAGCTCTTCTAAACATTTGTTGCGGAGCATACGCATCTCTTCATATGTCCACGGCATCATTCAAACTGCACTTTTTGAGATGCGCGAATGTCACAGAAAAGGTTTGAACTGGTGTCTGTTGGTAATGCCAATGGCGGCGCCAAGGACGGCGCCGATGTAGGCGCCGATGGCGCTGTTCATAGTAGAAACCGGAAACGAATCGCGGAAGCGTCTAGCGCAAGGGATTTGAGTATTTGATAAATGCGTTTGATTTTGCAGTAAGTGGTAACACGCATACAGAGAGAAAGAGAGAGAGAGGGAGAGAAAGACACACACGCAAATGCAGCGCTTAGAAATCGCGGACATGCGCAGAGTGTCTAAGATGCCGTACACCTTCACCAAACGCGAGTCCTCGGGAAACCTCATTTTGTACCCCAACAGTGATGCTTTGCGCTTTTGGAACCTGGTGAGCAACCACGGCAACATAAGAAACCCAACCACAAATGGCCACTTTTTGGACATGGAAGAGGAGGAGAAAAAGCTTCTCGACGCTGCAGACACCGAAATGCACAACCTCGTATCTTACATTGGAATTGTGGACAAGATAACGTGTCTCACGGCAAGCTGTCAAGAGCGCGACAGCTTGATTCGCAAAGCTTCTCTGGCAATGACAAACTGGGAACTGTCACGGGAGTTGTTTTTGCAGCAACAGCGCGCGTGGGAAATGCTAAAGAGTGACCGCATCTCCAGGTTGAAGGAAGCTCTCTCCCTTGAGCTAACCGACCAATTTCCAAACACGAGTTTTAGGTCAGAGCTTGAGGGCGAGCTCTCCAAGCTTAGTGAGCGCTTCGAGTTTTCGCAATGGTATGAGGCCCACGCGTACAAGATGGACGAGACTGGTCGTCCCTTTTTTGGACCCGGGGAACTTGACAAGGGCCTCGTGAGGCCTAACGCCAATGCAGACTGGAAGTGTCCATTTGGCAAAAGCGTACACGAAAGGCTGGGCGAGGTTCTCGGTCATTTTGGGTGGTAGGCGCCGAACGCCAGACGACCATCAAACACAGTGTCACAGTTCCTCAACACTCATCCCGAGCCCAAAAGATGAGACAAAGTTCCCTTTTTAGTTACACAAATGTGGGTTTAAAAAAAAATACGCGCGTTGTTGACTTATTCTGTGGAATTGGTGGATTTAGTTACGGAGCTACGCTTGCGGGTCACAGCGTGATTCTTGCTGTTGATAGTGATCCGTTGCTGTTGGGTGCACATATACGCAACAACGACAACACCAGACACATGTGCTGCAAACTTCCGAGAGAGGATCTTCCGCTTCCAAAAGAAGGAGACTGGCATTTGCACGGCAGTCCACCGTGCACAAAACTCAGCATAATGAATCCTCTGCAATACACCGAGGCAAGAAAAAAAGCCAAAGACATGGTAAACTGGTTTTTTGATTTGGTAAAGCGCGCAAAGCCCACCAGTTGGTCTTTTGAGCAAGTCAATCACGAAAGCATTCGTGCCAAGCTTGAGGAGCTCAAAAGATCACACCCGTTGACGTTTGATTGGATAGTCGTAGATTGTGTCGATTACGAAGTGCCGCAGAATCGCAGGCGGATCATAGCCGGGTCGCCGTTTTTGATTGCAAATCTTCGTAATTACAGGCCCAAGAGAAGGCTCTGTGTGCTCGACGTGATTCCAGACCCACCAACAAAATACATTCGAAACAACCTGTACAGTCGACCTGACAGCTCGGGGGAAATGAAGCCCGTGCCACTCAAAGATCAGCTTCGTCCAGTTGATCAACCAAGCTACACCATCCTAGCAACCGGACACAAAAGGTGGAGCGACGCTGAAGGAAATGTGCTGCGCCACCTGACCGGGGCTGAAGGCGCGCTCATACAAGGATTCCCAAAAGATTACCACTTGCCATTCTCGCCAACTGTATCACTTGTCGGTGTCGGAAACGCCATGCCTCCGCGACTTGCGCAAATACTGATGCGTCCCACGATATGAAGTGCCGGTGCAACGGCGCCACAAACGGCGCCGTCGCACCGGCACTAAAACACCGTACCGCGACGTTGCGTGTTGTATGTTTTGTTCTTAATTGCGCGTTTGCAAAAATGGATGCACCAACTGGCAACACGAGCCTGCTGCTTCTTGACGATGACGCCCTGTTGCAGGTGATTTTGTCAGTGGAAGACATTTCCGATGACATGGTGTTCATTGCACTTACGTGCAGACGTTTGAATGCGACAGTGTTGCGCATTGCGCGAGAGATTGAAGCCACCTTTCAAAAGGAGAACCACTTTTTACCATCCAAAGACAGTCGCGATTTTCCGTTTGTGGGGATGCGCACGAACGTCAGGGGCATATTTTACTCGGAGGAGCGAATACTCTCCATGGGTTCGTGCTTCTTGGGCACCCCCCTTGAGAATCTAACTTGCAACGACATACCGATTTCAATACTCTTTCGGGTGGTGGAGGTTGCCCCCTTGCACTATTTGAAGCGCATCTACTTTGAAGTCGAACCCGAGAAACACCGCAACTGGGACGTGCGCTGGAACAGTCGTTCGCGCGCACTAGTAACGTTTGCGGCGATGCATGGGAGGTGCGACGTACTTGAGTATCTTGCTGCTTATCCGACGTGTAACCGCGCCAAGACGCTGTTCGAGCCACTTTTTTCGATGTCAAACGTCGATGAAATGCTTGCGTTTGGCGAATGTGAGCACCGCTCTAACCCTGGCCTTTGGGACGCGAACTGGAAACGGATAACATACATGCTCCTCCGCCCTGCAATCATTGGAGGGCATTGGAAAGTCGTTGAGTGGCTGCGCGAACTAACCATGCGCGCATTGTCTGGTACATTGGCGGTTCCTGATGCACGGTTGCGTGATCGCCCGGTTGAGTGGCTAGTGTGTTGGTTTGGACCCTTGGCATTTCGTGCCCCTCCTGAAGGCGCACACCCCTCCTTTTCGGGCTCAACCGGGACATTGAGGAGACTTGTGAGAGATGCCGCGCGTCACGGAAACGTCAAAGTGTTTCAAGAGGCACTTGAGCGCATGGTTTGCATGTGGCAACCCGATTGGCACTGGATTGCATATCTTTGTTACGATATCCTCGTTGTGGCGTTTGCCACTGGGTTGCCGACTGGTAGCGAAGAGCTTGCCAACACCTGTCGTTGCCATTCCAAATTGCTAAGAAAGATGGGCCACTGCGAGGGCGAAAACGAAGACGACTTTGACTTTGAAGATCTGATGGATGGGTACATGAACGTGGCTTCTGGCCAGCCTGATTTTGAATATGATCGAGAAACGCTGCGCAAAAGTGCATTTGAGCCAAGAAGCACGGATTACAACAAATGGCTCATCCGGGAATGTGGTTTCAAAGATGGCTCTGCGGGCGAGAACGGTGCCAACAAGCATCGCTGTTTTTTTGCTCGTTCCGTTCCACTTGTGATATCGAACGCGCAGTATCTTGAAGGTTTCTATTCGGATGCCGAGTGGGCAAGTCTAGATGAAACCTCGAAGATTTGTTCCTTTCTTATGAGTGGCGTGCTTCAACCCAGTTACGACCAACACGGTCACCACGAGCGCCGTGCCCCTCCTTTTGGACAACCAGACAAGCTCTGGGGTGGTTGTGACGCTCCCGACGCCCAACCAGGGTTTGATATAAACTTGCACATATTTGATCGATCTCCGCTTGCAACGATTCCCAACTGTCAGGTCTGGGGGGTCGAGCGTTATTGTAATGACATGGTTATACCCGAAGCGGACGAAAGGGAAAAGGGAAATGCCTGGTTACTCTTGTATTGGATTAAAAACCGCATCGAGGGGAAATCAGAACCCGTTGCCGACGAGAAATGGTCATGGCCGGTTTGGTATTTTTGTTCAGTGGCATTGCTACCGGGGATCGCCATGCTCAGCGACCGGTACATCAGAATGGGTTGGAGTAAGCACCTTTTGCTACTGGGAAAGTTGCAGCTCGGTGCCATTGCAGAACAGCTGGACAGTTATGTCAACGACGAGACCCTGTATCCATTGTTGGCGCATGTTTACATGGGATACCGACGCAAGCACTTTTCACGCATTGAGTTTGAAACAATGCTGAAGTCGACCAAGTGGTCACGGTATGCCAGCACGGCATGCCGTGCTGTAGCAAACGAGCGCTTACAGATTGCTTGTATGATGCGAACGTGCCTCGACGAGATTGATGCAGAAGTTGCTTCTGGTCCGGAGGACACGTCTTTCGTCACGTGTAATGGAATCAAGATCTCAACAGATCCCACGGCGTGGACAGGCGTGAACAGCCAAGAGATGAAACGCCTCAACTTACATCCACTTGAACCCCGCGAAGCCCATCACGCAGTAATCAGAAATCCGTCAGACGAGAACGCATCTTACCATGCAAAGCCGTACGAGTCTGTCACATGCCCATACCGCTTTTTTGTTAAGTGGGTTGGCCGCGGGGACGTCAAATATTACGTGCTTGCTCGCTGGCCCCGGTGCCAGCGCGTGTACACGTACTCCACAACGGCAAGGAAGGCCGCCGTCTTTAAGTACGTCCCGCCGTATTTGCGCTAATTTTCGTGACGTCGCAGACCAGCGGGTGAGCTACAGACAAAAAAAATGCGCGATGGCGCCACCGCGATCTGTATCACCGGAAGTGTTAGAACAATGTTTGAGACATGCACACTGCCATCTACACTGGAACGTGTGGCAAAACCTCTCGGAGCGGACCTTTTTGCGTTTGTAAACATTCCACTAGATTCCACTGTAGCACAACTCCGTGATGTCAAGCGTCGCATAAACCAAACGGCGCAAAATGCACTAATTCACCCAGTGGTGATAGAGGTGGATAACAAATCTCCAAACTCGCGATTGCATGGTTTTGCCCAAGCACGTGGCTTACAGCGCTGTTGGGAGGTAGCAGGGAAACCCCAACGCTACGACATATTGGTGCGTGCACGCACTGATACTTACCACGGATTTGTGTTTCCGCCCAATGCAAAAATGTACATGGCAACAAACACGGTCTATGCCGGGTTCATAGGAAAGCCTGGATGTTCGCGCTCTGTAGGCCACCCAAAGGCTCCTTGGGTTGATGACCGCTTTGCCGTCCTCGTTGGAAAACTAGCTCAGCGCGCATACCTACTCGACTTTTCTAATTCGTTACGAGCACTAGAGTGCCAGAGTCGCGGGGCGAATCCCGACATTTCGCTTGCGCCCGAGTGTATTATGGGTCGCGCACTGTACGATAAGAGCAACACACAAACACTCACTTTGTACGATCTGCGTCAAATGATTTCTAAGAGTGGACCTCGTTTCCCAGCAACATGCGAAGCAGCAACACACATTATCAAACGCGACTGTTCCTCCGAAATACGCTCAACCCGCTGGCTTTGCTTGTACCAAACCCCCCCAATTCTGGACTTGGAGACGCAACGTGTCACAAAAGCACCTCTCAACGCAACATCTTGCTGATCTTGTCGGAAACCTCCTGATGGATCTTGGTGGGGTTCGGTGAGCCGGACATCATCGCCTTGAGAAGATCCTTTTCCGGGTGGGTGAAAATTCCGTAGAGCTCGAGCGTCTTGACGTGGACGGGTTTTCCGTAATTGCGGAGCAGGTTGGCCAGAGCACTAGTCTCGCTCATCAGGCCCACGTTTTTCGAGTATGCTTTGGGTGGCGGGGACTGAACGTAGCCGCCCTGCACGCACGGAAACTTGCGCGTTGCAAACTTGACGTCGGTGCTTGGGTCGGGGACAGAAATCTTGGCAGCCGAGAACGCCTTGGGGTTTGAGATGTCGTTCAGGCTTCCCAGGAGCGTTTTGAGGACGTTTTGGGAGTTGGTGTCTTTCTTGGGCTCGTTGGTCTCCTGGGCGTCGGTTTGCTCTGCCTCCTGCTCACCCTCTAGAGTGGGGGAGCTGGACGCGTCGTAATAATCAAGCGTGTCGCACCCGTCTGTGCCGCATGACCGAAATCGAACGCTGCCCTCATCCGAACACCCTCCAAGCGCAGTGAAGGCGGGCCTCGGCCCTGACAAGGAAGGCCGGTTGTCACCATACTCGTCCTTTTCGTCCTCTCTCATTGCCTTACCAAAGGCGTAGACGTCATCGCAGAGTTCCTGAATCTCTTGCTGCACCTGTTCGATGTCTGGTGCAATGAGACCCGCGCCTTCGGATACGTCGACAAAGTCGTCGTTGACATGCTGCGAGATGCTATCAAGCGAGCACCCGGCTTTGACCAAGTCGACAAGCTTCGTCAACTGTCGGCGGCGGTTTTTGCATTCCATAAACTGTGCCTCGGTTAGACCAATGATCTTTGCAAAAATGGGACGGAGTTCAATGAGGTGCAGCGTGACAGCAGTGTCTGTGGTAAGGTCCATTTCGCGAATGTCACGAGCAAAGTTTTGCATTTCCTTGGGAAGCCGCGCCAGGGCGTCGTCAAACGCGGCGTTGCTAGGAATGGCTGCCACGTCTAAGGCGACCTCAAAGCAACGGCCACCAGAAAAGATCCACGCCGCACCAATTTGTGTCTTGTTTCCGTTGGGAGATCCAAGCGCAACGGCCATGGGCTTGGCATCGTAATCGCTTCCTCCTCCCACAGAGATCGAGGGAAGTGCCGCACACGTGGCTGCAGTGGGTGCTTGGAACACGAACCGCTTGTACTCTCCAATCGCCGGAATGCCATCGTCCCAGCCACCATTGCCAAAGCACATCTCAAAGTTGTGCGAATCGTAAGTGTGGCACTGCGCGTTGAGAGTGGTGGAGGTCTTTTGTCCAGGAAATTTGATGTTGAAGCTCACATGGTATCCCTTACCAATCGCCGAGCAAGGTTGGAGCCTCGCGGCTGACTTGTGGTTGCCCACGTTAAACAAAAGGTTGTCGAGCGAACCGGCACCCCCGTTGACCAACACGTCGGCATTCTTCTTGCCGATGGCCCCTGCAAAAGAGCGCGTGATAGTTTCCTCAATTGCATCAAAGCATGCCAAGAAGTGCTTAGCATAAAACTTGCCCGCGTAGATCAGCTGCAGCAACACCGTCACCTCTCCTCCGGTACAAAATTCCCGCTTCAGCGTTTCGTGAAACTGGCCGAACATTGCCGTTTCTTGTGCGCTGAGCAGGGTCTTGGGGTCGGCCCTGGGGCCAGAGTGGTACAACTCGTCTGTCATGTTAAGGTCTCCCATCTCGGTCAGCTCATCGTTCGGGGCGCTCTTACGGTGTATGTCCCATGGGAAATTGAGACGCTTGGTGATGTCAGCAGTGTCGATGTAGCGCGCCAATGCATGGCTGATAAAATCCGTCATCTTGCAGAATTCTTGCAAACCCTTAACAATCCTCTCAACCTCTGGATTTCGGCGAGGAAATGCCTTTTTCTCGTCCGCCATGGCATTCCAAAATCCCGGAAGCGTCTCGGTGTTTACGGATTCCGCGCGGTGCAAAATGTGAAGGACACTACCAATGAAGAATTGTTGAGGCTCGGGCACCCTGATCTTTGGCAAGCGTTCAAAAAAGGTTGGCTCGATTACGATATCCTCAGACTTGCGAAACGTGATGGGGTCGACATTCTTACTTGCGTCAGTTTCAAATGTCCAGACCACGTTCAGTCCGAATTTCTTGCCGTAGCGCTTACGGACAGTAGCAACATTAACGGTCTTTGTGCTCGCAGAACCAGGGTCGGAGTCGTTCGACGAGTAGGACTTGTTAGTGGTGCGGGTTCGAAACACGTCGTCTTCGGTCACCGATTCCACGTGTTCTTCGTCGCGTATCACAAAGCTCACAGTGACCCACCATTCCTCGGGGTCGCCTGAAAAACACCGCTTGTTTCCCACAAAGCTCATGTTCCCATCGTCTTTGAAGAGACGGCCAAGCATGTAGCCGGTTGCGGCAATGTTAGACTGCGCGAAAAGAGACAAGTCAGAGAGCGTTCCCTCATCCATGATGTTTTTGACGGTGCTGTCGTTTCCAAGCTTTTTCATGTACTCATCAAAACTCTGTGAGATCGCGTGCATGTTTGGCTTGTGTGACATGTACGATGTGCGTTGAGGTCTGCGCAGCAAGCACAAGTGCGCGGATCAGAAGAGTGTGGTAGTTACTAACTGGCGCCGATTTTGGCGCCGCAATCTATGGCGCCGCTGTCTATGGCGCCGCGCAGTTTGTGCGGGGGTGCAGGGGGTGGTGTGCTTGCTACGGGGTGCGCGCACCTGGGTGGTTGTGTGCGCGAGATGCTTGTCGTAGATGCACAATAAATAGGCGCCGTGTTTTTATGGCGCCGCGCTGTGAACGCTTAAGACGGCGCCATAGGTTAGTGACCACGGAAAGACGTAGCAAGAATACTTTGTGATTGTGCTTGTGTGGCCCACTATGGACACCGATCGCTTTGAAACTCCGACCGATTCGTACGATTGGTGCATATCAGAAAAAGGAGCACGCGTTAAAAGTCTCCAAGCGGTAATAACAAAGCTCAATGATGTACAGGAAGCCATACAATCTCTTGGTGAGCAAGGATTGCTCGGAGAAGGACACGTCTTATCGCTTTCAAACCAATTGCGCGACGCGTTTAAAGCCTGCGAGGGAGTTCACATAGAGGCCACCAACATAGGTGCTTTGACTGTTGGCTTTACTGCACTGCTCAATCGACCGCAAGACGCTGCCGTGCCTACCATCACTTGCTTCTTCAGCGATCGTGGATTTTGCGTAACGCTAAGAAATCTAAAGATTGAGCAATTGCGCATCAGTCAGGGCAATCCTCAGCAAGGACCTGAACTGAACAATTACAGCTGCACATCGGTTGAGATGTGGGGAGCTGAACTCACCGACGGCATCATGCATGTGTGGGAAAAGATGCTCTGGAACCACGTCGACTCGGATAATCGCAACAGGTCGGAGACACCGACGCTGGTTTCGCGCGCCTTTGCAATGACAGTGTGCAACCTAATCTTTCTTCAGCTTAACCTCTGGCCCCGAATCAAGATTTACCTCGACAAGTGGAACATCCGTGGCCACCACATGTACCCATTCGAAATGTGGGAAAACAAGTACCTCAACGAAGTAATGCTTCTAGAGCCTCGGTTTATAAGTTTTGTTGCCAATGCCGGACACGTTGACATGAACGAGATTGCACGCGAGGGGCCGGCACGGCGTTCAGAAACGTCGCGCACTCTTTGGCAGACGCTCAAGCCGGAGCAGCGCATGCTCTTAAACAACGGCGTGGAGTACATTCGTAACGAATGTGCAAATAACCAATATTTGTTCCAAGGGGTTCATTGGAATGCTACACTTTACGATTGGCCGCGCGAAACCTTGCCGGGATATGACGACCTTATAAAGCGCGTTCTTGATTAAACAAGAGTGCGTGCGCTAAACTCTTGTTTCTGGTCGCAACCGCTCACGCCCACCACCCACTCCCCCCCCACCCTTGGTGCTATGCGATGGTGTTTGAACGAAAACGTGGGCTCGTGTCTTCGTATTTATTGTGTCACGGTAAAATGCAACGAAGCACTGAACCGCCCAACACTTTTTCAAGACGTGGTGACGATTGCAGCGTGCTTTTTGATTTTTACGACGTTGTGTTTGGCGCGCAACAGTGTCACATTGCGTGCGCGTTGGTGGGCGGGGGGGAGCGGTGACGATCCGCGCAAGAGTGCAAGCGCGCAAGCGCGCGACGACGATGGCAACGGCGATGGCAACGACGACGAAGACGACGAACCGGGTGAAGGCGTATGCGACGACGAGGAGCCAGGAGCAAAAATGATCGCCACTCCTCTGGCGAGAGTCGAGAGCGCCAATGGGATGAAATGTGCCACGTGTGCAATTGGTGCGGTCTTGGCGGTCTTGGCGGTATTGGTGGTTTTCTTGCTCCAAACTGTTGATGCGTACCGCAACGCCGCGCTGGAGGTTGCTATGATGGAAACCGCTCGCGAGCACGACGGGTGGCCCGGGCACGGCCTTCGGTCGTTTGCACCTCCCGCGCAAGCCGTGCTCATACCAATCTTGGGCATGATGCGTTCGGGAACAACGGAGTTGTCGGCCGAGCTGAGTACCAGCGCGCCGCGCAATGCTCGCCTCATCGACCTGGGCGAGATATTCAACGGGGGTCCGTCGTACAACCGGGAAGGCACACCCCACCGGACGAGGCAGCTCAAAGACCCGGTGGGCTTTCTACGGAATGAGCTGCCCCCCAATACAGGCGCCGTGTGGAAGCAGATGAATGGACACCTGCCAGATGCACAGCTGCTCACATTACTGCGCGACCCCGCCGTCTGCCCCATTGTGGTTGAGCGCAACAACATCACTGCGCAGTTTTGCAGCTGGGTCCACGCTGGAAGAACTGGCGATTGGACCGGCCATTTGTCCAAGACGGGGATACGAACACACATTCCTTGCGATCTTCGACTCGGCGAGGCGCGCTACGGGTTGCAAGGCATTGGTCGAGGCGGTAGCGTGCGAAGTAACTTTGCCCAATTCATCGCCGAACATCAACACTGGTACAGCTGGATCACGCACACTCTGCAGGCGGAGCGTATTCCATACTTGTACGTGACGTTTGATGCGCTCACCAAAAGGCGGTCGTGCACATTTGCTGCCATTTATAACTTCTGTGGTCTCAGGACTGAAAAGAATTGGGACTGCGAAAATGCTTCTTCTTTGCAAAGCGCGTAAACCTGCTGGATCCAAAATTTACGGCGCCAGTGTGCATTGACTCGTTTTTGCTAGGGTTAGGGTGTTGTAAGAGACTTTGCGATTTGTAGCCACGCAATCGTCGGAGCAACTAAGACCGATGATTGAGCCCCTACCGGGCACAAATTGCCTAGTGGACTCGATACGCCAATCCTGGCGGCACGGCGGCAAAGAACTGATGTTGATGCACGAGGAGCACTTGATGATGCTCGTGCATCACGATCTGTCGGGATGGACGCGAGACCAGATAGAGGACATTCAACACAGGCTGGTTCACGCCGGCTGGACAGACAGGGTGTACCAGGGAGCGGTGCGCGCGCTCAAACGGGCGTCCCTCTTTCTAAACCCGGACGCCTTTGGTCGCGTGTGCCTTAAGCTCGACTGCGTCTGCGCGCCCTTGAACCGCGTTCGCGATGCGCGACCGATGTTGCAAGAATTGAGCGGCATCTACGCGCGGCCGGTCGCGCGGCGCTGGCGCCGCGCGTTCCGCTTTCTGTTGTGGGTCGCGCGCATCCCCAAGTGGCTGCCCGCGTTCAACGAGGCAGCCTTTCGGCCCGATGCGGCGGCCGTCGAGCACGTGGCCAAGCGCTTCAAGCTGGCCGCCGAACACAATGTGCGTCCATAACACGTAGTATACAAGAGTAAAATTAATTACACACTTTCTCCCTAACGGCTAGCGGCAAAAAAGTGCTGCAGTTTCCGAAGCCAATTGCCCGCGTCATTAGTAAACGTTTTCAGTATGGGGTTTGACTGTATAGTATGACAGGTCGTAGTACTTTGCCTGTTCCCTTCCAAATCCAAACGGGTTATCGGGGTTATCGATTATCTCTGTCTCGTAAATCTCATCTGGAAATCTGGCAGGTTGTTCGTCGTAATTTCCATATGAAAAGTTCCAGTCCAGTCCTGGCGGAAGCAACAGTTCTTCTTCGCCAAGAGAAAATCCCCACCCGTTGCTTTTTTCTAGGGTGGCGTCAACGTCGAGATATGGAGTACCAGGCAACAAGGACACGCGTATCATACAGCACTGGTCTGGTCCTTGAAGGTCTTTGTTGGTTGTAAAGTATCGCGAAGTGTCCTCATCAAGAGATACCGACACAAAAGCTTCGCTTGCATAGTTAGGGCTAAACTCGTGTTTTATCCCACGAAACGTCGCAATCGGCTCATCGACAACCACAATTTTGGAATCGAGAATAAACGATGACAGAGCACGTGCGTGGTGAGACACTGCAAACATAAAGTCGCTCGTTGCTTTCTTTGCAAGATCCTCCATGTTGCCGGGCCACGCGTCCCGATACTCCGGTGCGCGCGCCAACTCGTCAAAGTAAGCTCCACGACCAAACACGCGATTCTGCACTTTGGTTGCCATGGAATAGTCGGGACCCGTTAGACGACTGCCAATCATGCGATGATCCGTTAAATGTCTTGCAACGCATTGCCTCCACAGTCTTTCTCCAACCATTACGTGCAAGTCTTCTTTCAAACCAGCCACAAAAAAAGGACCATTCATGCGGCTTGGAAATCTGCGTTTTGCGTTGCACATCGCAAAGTAAAGCAGATACGAGTGATTACGTTCATTGGCATGGTGTAGGGCATCAAGCATCTGCTCAGAATTTGTAAGCGCCCGTGCCATCATCTTGTACAGGGATCCAGTGTAAAGACGCATGGCAAGCAGCATGTCAAACTGATCGTTTGAAAGCGCGTACACCCATTCGGGATCTGTATCGGCCGCGCGCTCAAGCGACATGCCCGGAAGATCGTGCAGGATTTTTAGCAGCTTTTGCGCTTCATTGGGTTCCGCGTCTGTGGTTTCCGCTTCAGCGACAACAGTGTATCCAGGGGTGTCATCCTCGTCCTGGTCTTCAAACTTGCGTTTTGCGCCGGCATCAATGCTTAAAAGGGACAGGTGCGACAGTGGAGGTATCATCCTTTGGAATAAAGGTTTTTTGTTATTGTGTCAAAAGTTTACATTTATGAAAATAGTTGTACATTTGCGCTACAAAAGTGTGTCACATGTTCCAAAATCCGGGCACTTCTCCGCCGTCGCGCACGTTTATAAGTTCGCGAAGCGCTATGAATTTTTGCAACTTTTCGGGAATTGCGGACTGGTAAACTCTGGATATCATTGGATTTTCTTCCGACCCCTTGATCAGAATTCTATCGCCGTTACTTAGTCGTTCCATTGCCAAAAAGAAACAACGTTTGTAATCAAAGCTTCTTCCCTCGTCCAAAAAAATAACCTTGCATCTCATGTCGCGCTTACGATCGCACCACCCACCCATTCCGTGCTTAATCATCGCGTTTTCGAGATCGAGTTCCTGTGACCAATAAACCCACGCCAGGCTTCCGTCAGCCGTTTTTGGTATGATAGTCAAAGCTTTTCCATTCTCAAATGCCTCGCCTCGTTTATTGGACACCTTTACATCTCCTGCGGCGTTGAAAGATACTGGGTAGCCATCCAACACGCGAAACCCACCAGCAGCTCTAGAGGCGGAGTAACACTTTCCCGGGTGAAAAAGTGGAAGTGTTTCGAATGCTTCCTTTTGTGCCTTTTGGTATTCTTCCTTTTGTTGTATCAAATCCTCAGCGCGACCTATAGCTTCTAAAACTTTATCCTGAACATCGTTACTGCCCATGCTTGGCTGGTGGCACGCGACTGTTTGGTTTGTGCCCCCTGTCCAAGGTCGTTCTTACGGCGCCGACATTTGGCGCTTTGGCGCTGTCTATTTTTGGATCAAGAAATACACGGCGCCAATACACGGCGCCAATGCGTTGTGATTGACGTGGTTTCAAAGCAACGGATTGACCATCTTTGCAATCGTAGGGTTTGCTGACTGCATCACTGCAACTTTAGCGCCGCGTGCCTGCGCGGACTGAAGCTGATTATCGTCCATAGATCGCCACTGTTCCGGTTGAAAGTAAGAAGAGTACCCAAACTCTCCGCGCGACAATAGATCGCGATTTCGCGGGGCTTCGACTGCAGTATAAAGGGGCAACCCCAGAAGCGCGTTACCGTCCCACGCATATTTTTGCGCACGAGCACCGATTATTTTGTTTTTTCGAGTTCCGTAGGCCATTTCGTCCCCCTCTGTTTGCGTGGGGCTGATCGACTTGTCTGTGCGCAAACTTCCGCATTTTTGCAGAATTGTGGGATCACTTGAAACGCGAAGAGACATGCCTCCTGAATTTTGATAGACGTTGCACTCGACACCACGCAGATGTGCACCCAGCATTTCTGCCAACACTTGGCGGTATGAGTGGCCCTTGAGTCCCACGATTGCACCGCGTTGCAGAATTCCTTGGTCATAGTCTCCCACAAACACCGGATCGATGTGATGGCGCGCCATGTGAGAAGGCGATGTTGCACTGGAAGCAGGGGACCAATCTGCCGGGGCTTTGATGCCGTCTTCCGAGTGTACCAGCCACACCGCTCTGACGGCCGTCTCAAGTGCCGATCGCACTTGCGTGACCGTCTCGGGGCTTGTCTTGTGTGTTCCCTTCAGCGTGAGAAGAAGGGTAAGAAGCGGAGCGATTCCCGTTGTCCAGGCGCACCCCTCTCCGCGATTGAAAGCAGACCAGAACTGCACAGCGTTGTCGTACTCATCCTTCTCCACGAGATCCCTTAAACAGGGAGACGGTACTTCTGCCTTCCAGTCACGCTGTTGCAGTGCGGGAGCCGCCTTGGCAAATGCGGCCAAAAGGGCAAGTTCTCCAACGACCGCAGAGGATGGATAGAGGCAATTCAGAAGCAACAATGCATCTGCTGCCCACGAACACTCGGCCCATCCCATGCCACCAGTGCCGTTGACGAACTGGTTGACGGTTGCCGCAAGATGCGACACGCATTCGGTGGGGGTGGCTTGGGGCATACTTGGTTTGCACGCACATTCTGCGACCAGTGCCAGAGTGTTGCTCGCGTTGAAGAACGTGTCCATCTCCTCGTAACAAGTGGCAAAGGGACAGTCTCCCGATGCTACCTGTTGAGGGCGGCGGAACAATGGCTCGCGTACAATTGCCAAGTGCTCTGGCGTGGCATCGACCAGATGAGCCCTTCCCGTGTGAACACTGGTCTCCAGCTCCTCTCGAAAGCACGTGCGCAGAGACGCGTCACTTGATGGTTCCAGGTCGGGACTTAGAGCTTGCGAGTAGGCACTAAAGGGTAGACACATTATGGAGTCCACAGTGTTTGCGTCTTTGCGGTCGGAGATGTCCCTGGCCGTTTCTATGAAGTCGCAGTAATGGTTGAGTGCGCTGTGAACTCCTGGTATAAAGTTGTGAGGAATGCCACGAGTTGCCGTTGGTGTTGCTGAGTAGTACTTGTGTTCGCTCGTCTCAGACTGCCGCGGGTCGGGAAAGGTCTTCCAATGCACCTTTGCAAACTCTTTTGCGAGCGCGTTAGCCGTCGGTGCGGAAAGGTGGCAGTTTCCGTGTTGCCGATTGTCGCTTCTCAAGTTGTGCCCCAACAGGCCCGGTGGCGTGAACCCGGTGTCCACGCGCGACCCGTAGGTTCCCGAGTAACACGTTCCTTCAAACGAGCGGTGTATGTTGTTGAGTCCTGCCACGTAACAGTCCATGGGCGAGAGTAGCAGAAGTTTGTTAACGTCGGCAACAGAGATCTTTTTGCTGCTTGCGATCGCCGTGTTGGCGTATCCCCCCGCAAGGCTGCTTCCGGCGCTTCCAATGAACGAGCTTTGTGATGAAGCAACGAAAAGTGCAGCACGCGCCTGTTTCACGTACACGAAAGGCGACTGGGGAAGAACATGCGTGCGCATGGAGGCGAGAAGCTCGGGGATCCGAACAGCCCCATCTCCACACACGTGAAGTGCAATGGCAACCTTTGCGTCCTTGAACTTGCTGTTTCCCGCAGAGCGCGGCGCATCTACGCGCTCTATCTCAAAGTCGGTAATAGTAAGAAGTGGGAGCGGCTCGCTGCACATGATGTAAGGCGATTCTTTGGCGACTTCATTTGGATTTGAGAAGCCCAGCCATTTTAGGCACGGGTTGTTTTTGCGAGTCTTGTCGGACATCCAACGACGCAGCACCTCGTTAGTTCCAATTCCTACTGCAAGGGCCGGAGCGGGTGTCGGTATTGGCTCAAGGCGACACGCACTGTCCTTTGAAATGCCCATAAGAGACGGGAAGCGCTCCGATGACGGAACCTGCACTGTTGCCACTCTGCTGTGCACGTCTTTGGTCTCCTGGTGCATGCGCCTTGCCGCCTCCTCGTGTGTCTTATTCATGCACATGTAGGAAACCAAACTTATGAAGCTCCGAGCCGTACCCGTTGCCTCAGTGGGCATGGCCACGTCCATCTCTTGGTCGACAAACTTTTGGATGCTTTCGTAATCGCGCTTTTCCTTGGGTCCCACCTCGCCGCTTGCCGCCTCCTGCATCAGAAACATCCGTTCGAATACCGTGGGAATGACTGCAGTGCTCTTGGTGCACGGGATAAACTTCCTCGCTGCTTTGCTCCATGCAATCGCGATTCCGATCTCCGGAAGGGGTCGAAGACACTTCTTTGCCATCACACATGCGTGAATTGCCGTGCTAGCACCCTCGTTGTCAATCCTTTGAAACCCGCAAGCGGTTCTGTAGGACCCCGTGTAATCGTCACGCGCTCTCATGATCAGGATGCCTGGGACGTCGGAGTCTTTTCTTCCCACAAAAGAAACAAGCGCTTGGGCACTTTTTTCCGCATTCTGCAAGCTCACCTGTTGCAGCAGTACGTTTTCTCCAACGTCTGAACCTTCTGCCTGTCGTGCAAGAGTAGACATGGCAGCGTCTCGAGCGGTGCTTTTTTTGTACGCCGCCAAAGTGTGCAAGACGTTTACGTCTTCGCTCTGCAATGCGTAGTGCCAGAATTCGATTATGAAAAACGCATCGGAAGCTCCGGCAGCAACTCCGGCACGCGTGTTTCGCTTACGCTTGTACCCGCGTTGTGGCTTTTGTTCCTCATCCTCGTCTTCATCGGTGTCATCCACATTCGCGTCGCTCTTTTGTTTGGAGTCGTCCGCGTCGTCCTTCTTTTTTAAGCTTTCGCGTTGACGGGCGCGACGGCGAATCTCCTCGCCACCATACCTCTCAAATGCAATTGCCGACTGTACGTCGAGGTCTGTAAGATTGGTTGCCCTCAAAATGTCCCGTCCTCGAGGATGGCTTGTGAGGTAAACAATCAGTGCCCAGGAGGACCACACGGCGTCTAGGTGGCCCACGGAAGTGCATTCTCCAAGGATGGCATTGCAAATGTCAACCAGCTTGTAGCTTCTGTTGCACATTGCATTGCTGATGGTGTAGTTTTGCAGCTCCGACGTTGCAAGCTCTCTCGCAGTTGAGAGTATCGAAACCGACGTGAGCTTTGTTGGCGAACTGTTGTACACCAACCTAACGGTAGAAAGTGCACCGAACAACTCGCAATCTTCGATGAGGGAAAGATCCGCGAGTGCCAATGCGCACAGATTCACCGAATTCGTGGCCAGGGGATTCACCACGAATGCACCCTCTCTTCGAAGTCTCCACTTGCATTCTGCCACTGCCAAAGCCACCGCCGTTGTTTGCGCTGCCGCTGTCTGGCCTATAGCTTTGCAATTGATTCGGGTCGTCTGGTTTGCGGCTCCCTGTGTCTTCTTGCGTCCCAGGACACTTGAATTCACCGCATTAGACTTTAGGGCGTTCTCCGCCAACCTGTCGTGCAGGATAGGCGCAGTGTACCCTCCGAGAAGAAACGCTGGCTCCGTGTTGCATGCGTCAACGTCTTTGGATTTGAGACTTGCAAGATGATTCATTCGCATCTGGTCACGAGCACTTACTCGAAGCCCTGGGCCCCTGTTTACGTGCAGAGAGCGCACAAACTTTGAGGTTTGCGTTGGTGCACGCTCAAGTCCCTTTTCTTTGATTTCCCGAAGGGTTGCAAAAACCAATTGGTATCCGGCAGAGTAAATGTCTCCACAGGCAGAAGACGCCCTTGCCATGCGCGAGGCACGCTTGTAACACGACACGGTCTTGGATGTTGACGTTTTGGCTTTGTGTTCCCCAAAAGGCGGTGCCGTGGGGTTTTGCTCGCACAAGCCATCTTCTTGAGAACTTTCGGAATCTATAACAAATCCATTTTTAAACTTTGGGTGAAGAGATGGAGAAAGTGGGGTGTTACTATCAGCGGACCGGTGCCACATTTTTTCACCATTTTATACATGCTCACGGTCTAATCTAATCAGGCATTTCAAGGCCACATATATGCTTGGCGCCGGAGCCAAGCAAGATTTCCTGCTTTGCTTAGAGCGATGCACGGATGCGGTCGTGCAAAGCGTCCACTTTCTTTATCATCGCTGCAAATGTTGCAGTGGCCTCGTGCGAGGTCTCTTGAAGACAAAGGGTCGCGAGTTGAGTTGCAGGGACCGGCGCACCGGTCTCCTCTGTGTTCTTTTTATTGGAAACGTTCCGAGGAACCTCCTCTTCGGGTGCTGTTGGTAGTTTTGATTTTGTAGACAGCAACGGGGGCGGCATCGTGAGTTTGTCTGACAACTGCTTGATAAGCCCTTCCATGCTTTCTGTTTTGCGCTCCATGATTTCTGTTCTGCGCTCTATGCTTTCTGTTTTGAGCAAAATGTTTGCATTGTTGCTTTGGAGTGCATCAAGAATCGTCTTTATCATGTGCATGTCATGGCCGGCGTCGTTGCCAACCAGGGTCGAACAGATGGGAAGAGGTTGTGTGTTTCGATTGGTGCCATCGATATCCTTGATCTTGAGTTGGTACACCGAATTGCCTTGAACGATGATGATCTTGACCCACGGATACAGGCAGCACCTGGCAAAACCTTGCAAGTGAACATTGTCGACAATTTCTTTGCGCGAGCAAAGAACGGTTTGGCCACATCTCCCATCGTCTTCGCGATTAACAACGAGAAGAGCGTGATCTACTTCAAGAAGTTCAGCAAGCTTGCACACGGCAAAAAAAATAGAATACGGCTTGTTCTGAATCTTGTCCCAGTAAGAAGTTGCAATCTCGGCGTCCCGTTCCGAAAACACGGCATATGCGACTTTTTGCCAAGCTAGCATCGGAGAAACGAGTATGCTTTCAAGGGAGTGCGCGTCATTTTGTCCAATGGTGCAAACAAGTTCCGACGTGTAATCAGGCATGCCCACACATTTGATGACATCTTGAATAGAGTAAGAGGACGCCAAAATATGCTCCCGATGTTCCGTTTGTGCCGTACCGGATATCCACTCGCTGTCACTGTATTCTGTCACCTTGCGCAAATCGTTGCAAACAAAGGCGTTTGCCTTTTCCATCTCCGTCTTTTCTTTGGCCTGGTTCACCTTTACGGCATCCTGGTGACGTGTCGAAAATGGGACAGCTGTTTCTTCCTCGTTTACAACTTCGCCTTTGCTGTCTCGTATGTCCTTTGTGTCAGCCAATTGCAACACGGCGTACGCAACCGATGTCAAAATCGGTCGACCAGCAATAGTTTCCACAACTGCCCGTTGCGCATCAGAGGGTTTTTCTTTTTGGTGTTCTCTGCCCAGCGACGATGTGTCCCAAAAGGCATAAAACGTCATTTTCCGTGGCCAAGACAAGGGCGAAATGTCAGCCTCGTCGATTGGTTCGAGAATGCGAAGCATTTCGTGCACGGCCGCCTTGACCATGTGAAGCTCTTGTGCGTTCTCGGTGTTGCGCAGTGAAAGGAATTGCATCACGCCACGCCTGATGCAGTGTACATTATTTGAGTTGAACACGTTCTGTTCACGCCAGGACTGCTTTGCAACGCTATTGGTTTGGTTTGTAGCCTTTTGAAATCCGATGCTTCTGCTGCGAGCCACCACGTCTTTGTGGCGCTGAATAGATTGCTGCACATCATCGGTCGGCAAAACGCTTTCTTCGAATTTCGGACCCGAGCTGTGTGGGTGGGCGTAAAGTTCCGCCTCCAAGGTTGCCAGCGGTGCTCGTTCCGCGTGTATCGCAATGCAACGATGCGTTCTGCTGAAAAGGATGGTCACGGGCACCGACACGTGCTTAGTCTGCATAATGCAACCACCGAGAACACGCATGCCAGAATATCGTGCTGATACATCGTATTTTCCCACTTGGGGGCGCTCTTCCACTTCTTTAGATTCGTAGAACGCGTAACCGCTTGGGTCCAAATTGTCGCTGGCCAAAGTTGGGTGGTACACGCCGAGCCTTTCCCGGTCGTTGCAGTAAGACAATCTTCGTATGTTGTCAAGGCTTGAGTAGACATCTTCCGGTGACACAATCGTTGCGTCCTCTGCAAGGTTTGCTCCCAGATCGGCCAGGATGTCGGTCAGGTGCATCGCGACTGCTGTGGTTGCGTACTGTGGAAGGCGTCGCGACGCGTCGACGTGTGTTTTGGCGTCTTACAGTTGCGTTGTAGGGTCGCAAGCCAAAGGCGCCGTGAAAATGGGTGGCGCCGAACATTGAAATTGTACGTTGGCGCCGGATACTGGCGCCGAAGATACAAATTTACGCAAGTAAACATCGGCGCCAATTAGTATGCCCCTTGACATGTTTAATGTAATTGAATAGTTGCAAGGTCTGCAGCGTGATTACAGATTGTTGGTCATGAACGAACCGCGGTGCATGTGTCAACAGGTCCGGAGAAGGTCCACCCTCGACCAA
>MDTG01353082.1_pt1 | contig 79044 bp, 81 predicted proteins | sample 811421 | NCBI WGS metagenome assembly MDTG01 (sample SAMN05326645, study PRJNA326480) | marine metagenome | isolation source: seawater | place: Pacific Ocean: South East | collected 2011
ACGCTCTGAAATAATGCGGAGGAATGTGGGCGAAAACGCCGGCAACCAGCAAGTCTGCGCAGGTTCCTCCGCATTACGGCCACCTGATGATAAGTGAAGTAATGATCACCTCTCCATTACTTCACATAGGGGCGGACATAGAGCGGCGACATCAACCGAGGTTCATGCCCCTTCTGAAGGCAGAAGCGTCCGATGTGATGCGCCCCGCCGCAGGCTTCCATTGCAACCACGCAGGGCGGCAGCGTGGCAAGAAAGTCCAGCAGCCGATGCCGCTGGAGCCGTTTGCGAAACACGACCGCTCCCGCTTCATCCAGCCCAGCAAGACTGCAAACGGTCTTGCCCAGATCAATGCCCAGAACCTTGATGTCCATCAGATGCTCCTCTCTCCACCTATACCTGCCACGATAGCAGCGTTTGGTGGGAAGGCAGTTCATCCCATTAGGTCTCTTCGTGTCCACGAAACCGGCAGCAGGCCAAAGGGGCTGGCTCAGCGACAGAGCAGCCTTCATGTACTCCTTGCCCTTCACGGCAAAGGTGGACGGCCTCGACCCGCAAGCGTGGCTTGCTGACGTCCTCGCCCGGCTCTCCGGCACAACGGCATCACGCGTGCCGGACCTTCTGCCTTGGAATTGGCAGCCATCAGAGCGCCGAAGCGCGGCATGACCACGGCCTATGCCGGATGCTTACCGTTCACCATCAGGCAGAACTGGATCGCCAGATCGCTGAAATCCACATCCGCATTGTCCTCATGAACCGCTTCAACGTCATCGCACCGGCGAGATCGTCCGCGTGGGCTGACGTCAGTGGGGTAAAGTGGAGTCATGCCTCAGCCCCGAGGCAATGCAACAACGCCCTTTCGAGGGCGATCGGTGTGAAAGCTAGGTGGAAGCCAAAATCGACGACCCTCTCCTGATGTGCGGGACAGCGCATCCAATTGGCTGATTTTTATGGTTTAAATGGCGACCCGTCGAGGACTCGAACCCCGAACCTGCTGATTAGAAGTCAGCTGCTCTATCCAGTTGAGCTAACGGGCCGCGTGCCGCCCGTTCTAGCCGCTCGTCGGGCCGCGCGCAATTGCCCTCGGACGCGGGGCTTTTGCGCCTCGGGCCGCGGCGCCGGCTTGCGTCTTTCGGTCCCTGCCGGTAGGGGAAACCCCGAGTGACAGACCCGAGAGTGCCGAAGATGGATGACCTGCGCGACAAATACATCGACCTGATCTCTGCCGCCGGCGACGAAGCCGCGCTCGAGGAGCTGCGCGTGCAGGCCGTCGGCAAGAAGGGCGAGATCAGCCTCCAGATGCGGAGCCTCGGCAAGATGAGCCCCGAAGAGCGGCAGGTCATGGGGCCGAAGCTCAACGCGCTCAAGGACGAGATCAACGCCGCGCTTGCCGCCAAGAAGGCCGCGCTGGCCGATGCCGCGCTGAACGAGCGGCTCAAGGCGGAATGGCTCGACGTGACGCTGCCCGGCCGCACCCGCCGGCAGGGCACGATCCACCCGGTCAGCCAGGTCTGGGAGGAATGCACCGCGATCTTCGCCGACATGGGCTTCGCCGTGGCCGAGGGCCCGCAGGTCGAGGAAGACTGGTACAACTTCGACGCGCTGAACATCCCCGGCCATCATCCGGCGCGCGCCGAGATGGACACCTTCTACATGCACCGCGCCGAGGGCGACGAGCGCCCGCCGCACGTGCTGCGCACGCACACCTCGCCGGTGCAGATCCGCTCGTTGCAGGCGCATGGCGCGCCGATCCGCATCGTGGCGCCCGGCCGCGTCTACCGCGCCGACTACGACCAGACCCATACGCCGATGTTCCACCAGATCGAGGGCCTTGCCATCGACAAGGACATCTCGATGGCCAACCTCAAGTGGGTGCTGGAAGAGTTCTTCTCGGCCTATTTCGGCACCAGCGTGAAGACCCGTTTCCGCGCCTCGCACTTCCCCTTCACCGAGCCGTCGGCCGAGGTCGACATCCAGTGCCAGTGGAAGGACGGATCTGTCGTCGTGGGCGAGGGGGACGACTGGCTCGAGGTGCTGGGTTCTGGCATGGTGCACCCCAAGGTGCTCGAGGCCGGCGGCATCGACCCGAACGAATGGCAGGGCTTCGCCTTCGGCATGGGCATCGACCGGATCGCGATGCTGAAATACGGCATCCCCGACCTGCGCGCCTTCTTCGACAGCGACCTGCGCTGGCTGCGCAACTACGGCTTCGCCTCGCTCGACGTGCCGACCATCCGGGGTGGCCTGTCGCGCTGATGAGCGCTTGCCCGGCTGTTCATAGCGGCCGGGCGACCTATGGTTCGGGGCAGGACAACAGACCCTGACCCGAGGCCATGCATGAAACTCTTCCGTCACGAGAACCGGCAACGCTCTCACGAGGCGCGGCGCGTCTACGCGCTGTTCGAGATTGTCTACACCTGTGTCGATTTCGGAGCGGCGCTCTGCTTCACCGTGGGTTCGGTGCTGTTCTTCTGGAAGCAGTACGAGACGGCGGCGATCTGGCTGTTCACCATCGGTTCGGTGCTGTTCATGGCCAAGCCCACGATCCGGCTCGTGCGCGAGATCAAGCTCTACCACATGGGCAAGATGGACAAGCTGGCGGATCGCGTCGAGAACGAATAACGCTCAGAGATCCAGCGCCTTGCGGGCGTTTGCAAGCGTCTCGGCAGGAGTGCCCGAAGCATCGACGTGCAGCCAGTTTTCTGGAGCGCTGCTCTGCCGGGCTTGCAGGTCGACGACCGCCGCGTCGGCGTCCGAGGCGTCGTTTCTGCGCCGCGTGACCCGGTCTTGCAGGCTTGCGGTGTCGGCTTCCAGCCAGATGGCCGCGAGCGGCACACCTCGGCGCTCCGCCAGCGTGTCGAGGTGCGCCCGTTCGGCCGGAGCGAGCCAGGTGGCGTCCAGCACCACGCTTTGCCCGGCGGCAAGCAGCGTATCGGCTCGCGTGACAAGCCTCTCGTAGACCGCGTGCGAATTGGCAGCGGCGTAGGCCTCCGCCGGCAGATGCTCGAGCGGGCCAACGCCCGCGAGCCGCTTGCGCTCGAGGTCGCTGCGCAGGTGCACGGCGCCCGGAGAGGGGGCGAGCAGCGGTGCCAGCGCGCGGGCGAGCGTCGTCTTGCCGGTGCCCGAGAGCCCTCCGACCACCAGCAGGCGCGGCGGGGGCGGGGCGAAGTCGCGCAGCGCGTCGTCGAGGTAGCGGCGGGCTTCGGCATCATGGCGGGCCGTGTCGCCCGCGGCGTGCCCGGTCTGCACCTCGACCATGGCGCGGATCGCCGCGCGCACACCACGGAAATAGGGCAGGGCGGCGGTCCCGGTATCCTCGGTCGTGTCCGCCGCGAAGAGCCACGCGTCGCGGGCGATGCAGGCTGCGCGGTCAAGGCCCCGGTGCCGCAGGTCCATCAGCAGGAAGGCGAGATCGTAGAGCACGTCGCAGGTGCCGAGCGTCTCGTCGAACTCCAGCGCATCGAAGGGCACGGGGCGGCCGTCGAGCATGACGATGTTGTCGAGGTAAAGGTCGCCGTGGCACCGCCGGACGTGGCCCGACGTGGCACGTTGGTCAAGCATGGTGGCGACACTCTCGTGGGCGGCGCGGGCGGTCGTCCGGAAGGTGGCGATGCGCTCCGGGCCAAGCGCCTCCTGCATCCCGTCAAAGGCGGTCTCGAGCTCGGTCAGGATGTCCGCCATGAGCTGCGCGCCCTGCGCCTGCCGAAGCGGTGCCTGCGCATGGTAGCTCTGCACGGCCTCGCCGATCTGCGCGGCGAGCGGATCGGTCAGCGCCCCCCGGTCGGCGATGGCGGAAAGCTCGTTTTCCGCGGGAAAGCGGGCCATGCGCAGCACCCATTCGACCACCGTGCCGTCACCACCGAGCGTCAGCCCGCGATCCTCGCTCCGGGCAAGCGGCAGGACGTCGAGATAGATGTCCGGCGCGGCGGGGCGGTTCAGCTCGAGCTCGCGCGCGAGCATCGCGTGGCGCCGCGCCAGCGTCGAGAAATCCATGTAATCGTAGGCCACGGCGCGCTTGATCTTGTAGGCCATCTCGTCGGCCAGGAAGACATGCGCACCGTGGGTCTGCACGTGGGTCACCTCGGCGCCGCCGTGCTGCCCGGCGTCGAGGAAATACGAGATTGCCTCGGCCTGGTCCGTCTGTCCGGTCTGTTTTTCGGTGTCGGTCATGCTCACCTCCGCCGGGATCCAGTCTGCCCGACAGGTTGATCGCGGCTATGACGGGCATCAAGGGCGGCGCGCCGCCTGCGTGATAGAATCACTCCCTGTAAGAGGGAGGAGGTTCGAAATGACCATGATTGCGACAAAGGACAAGCTTGAGACTGATCGCAGCCCCGACCGCGACTTCAGGATTCAGTGGAGCATCGAGCCCTTCGCGGGGACGGCAATGGTGGATGCGTGGCTGGACGTGGGCAGCGAGATCCAGTCGTTCTATGCAGACCGCATCCGCGAGGATGTGTCGGCGCAGCACCGGATCCTGCATTGCAGGACCCCCGCCGAACTGGCCGAGATCCAGGCGGATTTCTGGCGCAGGGCGGTGACAGACTACCGTGCCCACGCGGGCCGCATGACCGAGCTTGCCGAGCGGCTGTGGTTCCCGCGCGGTGGGGACGGCTACCCGAAGACGTAGCGCCCCGGCGCCGCATCGAGAGACGGAAGCGCCTCGCCCACGGCGGGGCGTTCCTGTGTCGAGCGGGCCCGCAACCAATCGACCCATGCCAGCCACCACGATCCCTCGACCGGCGCATGGGCGGCGCGCCAGAGGTCGGCGTCGGCTGCGTGACCGTGCACCTCTCCGATGCGGTACTGACGGCGCGGGTGCCCCGGCTCCGAGACGATCCCGGCGTTGTGCCCGCCGCTGGTCAGCACGAAGGTGCGCGGCCCGTCAAAGAAGTGGTTCACCTTCCACGCCGAATGCCAGGGCGCCACGTGGTCCTTCTCGGTGCCGACGGCAAAGACCGGCAGCGTGACATCCTCGAGCGAGACCGCCCGGCCGCCGATCCGGTATTGCCCCAACGCCAGCCGGTTCTCGAGGAAGAGGTGCCGCAGGTATTCCGAGTGCATCCGCGCCGGCATCCGCGTGGCGTCGGCGTTCCAGGCCATCAGGTCGTTCATGCCGCCGCGCTCGCCCAGGAGATACTCGCGGATCGTGCGCGACCAGATCAGGTCGTTCGAGCGCAGCATCTGGAAGGCCCCGGCCATCTGGTCGGACTTCAGGTAGCCCTGGTCCGCCATGATGTCCTCGAGAAAGGCCACCTGGCTGTCGTCGATGAAAAGCGTGATCTCGCCGGCCTCGGTGAAATCGACCTGAGCGGCCAGCAGCGTGAGCGAGGCAAGCCGGTCGTCGCCCTCGCGCCCGAGCAGGGCCGCGGCGATCGACAGCAGCGTGCCGCCCAGGCAGTAACCTGCCGCATGCACCCTGGCGCCGGGCACCGCCCGGGTGATGGTGTCGAGCGCCTCGATCACGCCGAGGCGGACGTAGTCTTCCATCGACAGCTCGGCATCCTCGGCGCCGGGATTGCGCCACGAAATCATGTAGACCTCGAACCCCTGGTCCACGAGGTGACGCACCATCGAGTTATGCGCCGACAGGTCGAGGATGTAGTATTTCATGATCCACGCCGGCACGATCAGCAGCGGCTCGGCCTGCACCTTCTTGGTGGTGGGGCGGTAACGGATCAGTTCGATCAGGCGATTGCGGTGCACCACGTCGCCGGGGGTCACGGCAAGGGTCTCGCCGACCTTGAAGTCGCCGGTGTCCGGCGGGGCGTCCTCGGCGTAGCGGGCAAAATCCTCGAGCCAGTTCCGGGCCCCCCGCACGAGGTTGGCGCCGCGCTCCACGCGGGTCCGGTCGAGCACCACCGGGTTGGTCGCCGCGAAATTCGACGGTGCCATCATGTCGAGCGTCTGGCGCGCGGCGAAATTCGTCATGTGCGCGTGGCGCGGCGCGACGCCCTCGACCCGGCTGGTGGCGCTGTTCCACCAGTCCTCGGTCAGCAGGAACCATTGCGCGAAGAGATTGTGGGGATAGCGGTGCCATTCCTCGTCACGGAAGCGCTTGTCGGCCGCCATCTCGGGGCAGGCGCCGCCTTCGGGCGCCAGCGAGCAGCTCACTGCGGCCTGCACCGCGCGGGCGGCATTCGCGACCGCGCGTTCGTGCAGTTCCGCCTGCTTGGCGGGCGAGCCCGCGAGATGCACGGCCCAGTCGAACCAGGCCGTCGCAAGACCCATCGGCGACAGGCCGCCCGTGAGACTGCCCAAGGTGGCGTGAAAGGCGCGGTCGATGGCGCTGTGCTGCACGGCGCTCTTGGCGGGCACCGCTTCGGCGGGAGGGAGTTTTCCGGCGTGTTCCATAACCGATGCTTCGCACGGTTTCGGCTCGGGCGTGTTGATCGAACGCAAGAAATCGGCGCGCCGCGCGGAGTTTCTCTGTTCAGGACGGAATGTGCCCGCCCGTCATCCGCGCGTGGTGCAGCGCGGCCACCGCACAGGAGGCGAGGCGGCTCATGTCGTCGTCGGCGCGGCTGTTCAGGATGACCGGCACCCGCGCCCCCAGCACCAGCCCCGCCGCCTCGGCGTGGCTGATGTAGGTGAGCTGCTTGGCCAGCATGTTGCCCGCATCGAGGTTCGGCACGACGAGGATCTCGGCCCGGCCCGCCACCGCCGAGGTGATCCCTTTGGTCCGCGCCGCAGCGAGGTCGACCGCGTTGTCCATCGCCAGCGGGCCGTCCACCAGCCCGCCGGTGATCTGGCCCCGGTCCGCCATCTTGGACAGCAGCGCCGCGTCGATGGACGATGGGATGTCGGGGTTCACCGTCTCGGTCGCCGACAGCACGCCGACCTTCGGTTCCTCGATCCCCAGCGAGATCGCGAGGTCGATGGCGTTCTGGGTGATGTCGACCTTGGTCTTCAGGTCCGGCGCGATGTTGATCGCCGCATCGGTCACGAGGATCGGGTGCGGCTGGCCGGGCACGTCCATCACGAAGATATGGGTGAAGCGGCGCCCCATCCGCAGGCCGGTCTGCTTGTCGAGGATCGGCCGCAGCAGCATGTCGGTGTGCAGGTGGCCCTTCATGATCGCCTGCGCGCTGCCGGCGTGCACAAGCTCCACCGCCTTGCGGGCGGCGTTGCGGTGCAGCGGCTCGTCGACGATCTCGATGCCATCGAGAGAGGCGTCCATGGCGCGCGCGACCTCGGCGATCCGGCCCGCGTCACCGATCAGGATCGGCTCGATCAGTGTATGCGCGCGCGCCTTCAGCGCTCCTCCGAGCGCGTTGGGGTCCTCGGGGCAGACCACGGCTGTCCTGAGCGCGGGCAGGGGCTCGGCCTTCTTGAGCAGTTTCTCGAAATGCCGGTGCCGTTGCACGATGAGGCCGGGCAGATCGTGGCTGTCGTACTCGACCTTGCGGCGCGGCGCGAGCACCTCGGCGACACCCGACAGGACCAGAACGTCATCCGCGACCCGGCGCACCTCGGTCGCCAGCGTCACGGTTGTTTCCTTCTCGTTCTTGTCGGTGACGGTCACGCGGATGACGAGTTCGTCGTCGGCGAAGCTGCGCGCGTGAAACCGCCAGGACTGCGCGTGGTAGAGTGTGCCGGCGCCGGGCAGCACGTTGCCCAGCACGGCGCCTACCAGCGCCGTGACAAAGGAGCCCGGTGCCATCGCCTCGGGCCGGCCGTCGCCATCGCCATCCGCGTCGTAGATGTGCAGCGGGTTGTGGTTGCCCGAGACGTTGGCATAGGCCAGCAGGTCGTCGGCGGTCACCAGCCGGCGCAGTTCGGCGCTTTCCCCGATCTTCAGTTCGTCGAAGGTGCGGTTCTCGATATGCATGGGCGTCTCCGGGATTGCGGCAGCGCGAAGCGAGGCGGTGCCCGAAAGACAGCTATAGCCCGCTGCGCCGCACTTGCCACGACAGCCGCCTGCGTCGGCTCGCCGCACCGCAGCGTGACACGCGGTGCCGTCGGCGGCAATCGCCCACGCGTCAGCCAAGCAGATCCTGCAACAGCGGTGCAAGTGCCTCGGCGGTTTCGGCATGGGCCTGCGGGCCGAGCAGTTCGGCGGCGGCAGCGGCCTCGAAGTCGGTATGGAGCATCCCCGGGGCGCCACGGCGGCGGGCCTCTTCCGATCGAGGCATCTCCAGCACGTCCATCGCGCGTGGGCGCAGCGCCTCTATCATCGTGCGGTCGATGAAGAGCGGGCTCCCGTCGAGGCCGGAGACCGGCCCTGCCGGTGGTGGATGGTCGGCCAGCCACAGCAGCACCACGCGGCCGCGCAACAGCGTCAGGATGTGCTTCATTCGCGCGAGCCAGGCGAGCCGCAGCTCTTCGACGACCTGTTCGAACCGGTCGGGCCCGGTGTCGCGCAGGTGGCCGAGAAGATGGCGGTTGAAGTGGAAGTCGGTGAAGTCGACCTCGGGGAACAGCTCCTGCAGGCGGTCGGAGGCGCGCAGGAAGCGGTCGTTCCGACGCGGATGCACGCTGTAGTAGCGGTTCGACATGTTCTGTGCGCCCAAGATCTGGAGCACAGTGATCTCTGCCCGTTCCGCGAGCGAAAGGATACCGGGATCGTGCAGGTAGAGATCGAGCCCGGCGTTGATCACCCCGAAATTGATGCAGGCCTGTCCCAGCGCAGGCTCGACCAGCGCCGGAAACGGCGTCTCGATGAAGCGGCCATAGGTCTCGGTGCCGCCGAGAAAGGCCACGTAGGGCCCATCGAGCGGACGCTTCGGCCCGCGAAACAGCACCCGGGAGCGGCCGTATCGGCACGGAAAATAGTCCAGCGCGCCATGCGCGGCGACGGGAAATGTCATCACACCCACCTGAATTTCAGTCTCACCCGAGATCAGGGTCCGCCATGGGTCTTGCGATTCCGCTAAAGTGAAAAAGCCAGATAAATCACGGCTGCCCGCCTTGCGGCGCCTTGCCGCGCGTGCCTATGTTTGGCGCGAGAAAGCAGGGGTTTGAGCGATGGACATCAGCAGGATCGGCGTGATCGGCGCGGGACAGATGGGCAACGGAATTGCCCATGTCATGGCGCTTGCCGGCTACGAGGTGCGGATCTCGGACGTCAGCCAGGAGGCGCTCGACAAGGCGACGGCGCTGATCGAGAAAAACCTCGACCGACAGGTCTCGCGCGGCAAGATCGAGGCGGGGGCACGCGACGATGCGCTGGCCCGGATCACCGCCACGCTGGATATCGCGGAGGTGGCGCAGACCGACCTGGTGATCGAGGCGGCAACCGAGCAGGAGACCGTCAAGCAGAAGATCTTCGACAGCCTCGCGCCGCACCTGCTGCCGCACACGATCCTGACCTCGAACACCTCGTCGATCTCGATCACGAGGCTTGCCTCGCGCACCGACCGGCCCGAGAAGTTCATGGGATTCCATTTCATGAACCCGGTTCCGGTGATGCAGCTCGTCGAGCTCATCCGCGGCATCGCCACCGACCAGGAGACCTATCAGGCCTGCCTCGCGGTGGTCGAACGCCTTGGCAAGACCGCTGCCAGCGCCGAGGACTTCCCGGCCTTCATCGTGAACCGGATCCTCGTGCCGATGATCAACGAGGCGGTCTACACTCTCTACGAGGGCGTCGGGAACGTGCGGTCGATCGACATGGCGATGAAGCTCGGCGCCAACCATCCGATGGGTCCGCTCGAACTCGCCGACTTCATCGGGCTCGACACCTGCCTTGCCATCATGAACGTGCTGCACGACGGGCTGGCGGACACCAAGTATCGTCCCTGTCCGTTGCTGACCAAGTATGTCGAGGCCGGCTGGCTTGGTCGCAAGACCAAGCGCGGCTTCTACGACTACCGCGGCGAGGAGCCGGTGCCCACACGCTGACCAGGGGGCAGGGACAAGATTTTTCGTACGAAAAATCTTGCGCGGCTTGGTGAAGGCGGAAGAAATTTCATACGAAATTTCTTGGCCGGTGATCAGGGCGTGTGCTGAAGGCCCAGTGTGCGCTCGCGCAGCCAGGCGACGAATTCGCGCTGCGTTCCGTTCCAGTCCCTGATCTCGTCGGGCAGGATCGGCGCGCCCACGACGGGCCGCTGGGGGCGACCGCAGGCGTGCATCACCTCGTGGATCAGCAGACCCTGTCGCAGCGTCGGCGAGAGCTTGTTCGCGACCTGGTAGGCGCGACTGTTCTGGCCGGGGAAGTAGATCGGCACGACCGTGGCCCCCGAGCGCTGGATCATCTTCGCGGTGAAGGGGTTCCAGCCCGCCTCGACCGCCGATCCGAAGAGGGTCTTCGACGCGGCCACGACGCCCGAGGGAAACAGCGCCACCACGCCGCCCGCGCCGAGGTGGTCCATGGCGCGAGCGCGCATCTGCAGGCTCAGTTCGCGGGCGTTTTCCTCGTGCGGAAAGGGCACCGGGATCATGAAATCCTCGATCTCCTTCACGCCGGTGAGCAGCGCCCGGGTGAGGATCTTGTAGTCGGTCCGGATCCGCCCGATCAGCTCGGCAAGGATCATCCCGTCCACGAGGCCGTGCGGGTGGTTCGCGACCACGACCACGGGGCCCGCGGCGGGGATGTTGCGGATCTGTTCGTCGGGGGTCAGCAGCGGGATCTTCATGTGCGAGAGCGCATGCGGCCAGAACGCCTGGCCCTCGCGCACGCCGTCGCGTTCGACCCTGCGCACGAGGCGGATCAGCGGCAGCTTGCCCGTCGCCCATTCCATCACGCGGATGGTGTTGGCCTTCCACGGGTTCGTGAAGGTGTTGGCGTAGCTGAGCTTGCGCTTGTCATAGGGAGCGTGGACGGTGCCGTGCGCGCCGCCGTGCTGTCCGCTCCTGGCCTGCTGGCCTGCCGTGGGCTGGAAGCTTTCCACCATGCGCCCGTCTTGTCCCGTGTCGTGGCGCCCGGACCGGCGTCCGGGGCTCAGGTCTCTTCCCCGAAGCGGTTGGCGACCAAGGCCTCCACGGCATCGGCGAGCGCCAAGGCGTCCGGCCCCGAGGTTTCGACCTCAATAGTGGTTCCCCTTGACGCTGCCAACATCAAAAGCCCCATGATGCTGTCGCCGCCCGCGCTCAGCCCGTCCTTCGAGATCTCGGCGCGCGCGTCGAATCCCTCGACCACCTCGACCAGCTTGGCGGAGGCGCGGGCGTGCAGGCCCTTCTCGTTCTCGATCTTCAGCACGCGGTGCACGGTCTCGGTCATGGGGTTGGTCGTCCTTTGGGGTGCGCTTGGCGTCGTCACTGCGGGTCGGGCTTGACGTTGACGCTGTCGATATATTTCCGCCCGGCCTCGAGGGCCCCCTTTACCGCATCCGGCACCGCCATCTGCCGGCTTTTCGCGAGCTTGATCAGCATCGGCAGGGTCATGCCGTAGAGAATGCGTCGGTTCTCGGGTTGGCAGGCGCGCATCGACAGGTTGGACGGCGAGCCGCCGTAGAGGTCGGTCACCACGACGACGCCGTCGCCGGCGTCGACATCATCCGCGGCCGTGCAGATTTCCGCCTGTTTCCGGTCGCGGTCGTGCTCGGCCTCGATCGCGACGGCAACGATCCCCGGTTGAATGCCCACGACGTGTTCGACCGCCGAGAGATACTCCCGCGCCAGCCCGCCGTGGGCCACGATCACGATGCCGATCACGCTGTTCGTCCTCCGCTTGCTGCGCCCTGTCCGGGGCGGCTGTCGAGCCCCCGCCGTTCCAGTTCGCGATGCCTAGTTGACACCTGCCAGCCCTGCTCTTCAAGGGCGCGCGCCACCATTTCCGTCACCGCGACCGAGCGGTGTTGCCCGCCGGTACAGCCGAAGCCGAACGACAGGTGTGCCTTGCCCTCTTCCTTGCAGGCGGGAAGCACGAAGAGTGCGAGCCCGGTGAGCTGCTCCAGGAAGGGGGCGAAGCGGATATCGCGGGCGATGTAGTCGGTCACAGCCGGATCCAGCCCGGTCTGGCCGCGCAGCGAGGGCTCCCAGTGCGGGTTGTCGAGGAAGCGGCAGTCGAACACCCAGTCGAGCCCCTGTGGCAGGCCGCGCTTGTAGGAGAAGGAATGCAGCGCGATGGCCATGCGCTGCCCGGTCTGGTCGGCGAACCAGCCCGCCATCTGGGCGCGCAGATCGTGGGGTGACAGGTCGCCGGTCTCGATAAGGATATCGGCGGCGCTGCGGGCGTCCTGCAACAGCTCGAGTTCGCGTTCAATCCCCTGGGTGTAGTTCTCGTCAGGGGCAAGTGGATGCCGGCGGCGCGTCTCCGAGTAGCGTCTGGCCAGCACGTCGGCGGGGCAGTCGAGGTAGAGCAGCTGCGTGTCGAGTTCCGGCGCCTTGTTCAGTCGGGCGTGAAGGTCGAGAAGCCCCTGCACCGAGAAGTCGCGGTTGCGGATGTCGACCCCCAGGGCCATCGGCTGCCCCAGGGCGCCCCCTTCGAGAAGCAGGCGCGGGATCAGGCTCAGCGGGATGTTGTCGATGGCCTCGTAGCCGAAATCCTCGAGGGCGTTGATCGCGGTCGAGCGCCCGGCGCCCGAGGGGCCGGTCACCAGGACGACGCGCTGTGTTCCCTTCGACTGTTCCTGCATGGATGCGTTTCTATTCCTTCCGCTCGCCCCTGAGATATTGCACGAGCGCTGCGGGAAAATAGGGATGCGCGGTATTGTGAAGCAAGGGGATTCTTCGCCCCTGCAGCATGGTTTCGCGGCGGTGCGGCAGGCGCTCGGTCTCGAGGGTGTCGAGGTCGAGCACGGCGACCAGCGGGGCAGGGTCGCAGGGCGTCGCGCCGAGGAGCCCGAGGCCGCGTGCCTCGATCAGGCCCCGAAGCGGGGCGGGGGCCGAAAGCCACAGCCCGTCGTCCCGGTCGCTGACGATCACGCGGTCATCGGACACCAGCTGCGCGCCGCGAGCCATCATTTCGAGCGCGAGGCCGGACTTGCCGCTGCCCGATGCGCCCCGGATGAGCAGGCCGCGGCCCGCCACCGCGACCGCCGTCGCGTGCAGGATCAGGGGAGCAGACGGGGGCATCGGGTCAGACGGGCAGCCCGACGACGAAGCGCGCGCCCAGCGGTTCCGAGGTCACGTCGGCCTCGGTCGGGCGGATGTTCTCGGCCCAGATGACGCCGCCGTGCGCCTCGACGATCTGCTTCGATATCGCCAGCCCGAGCCCGGAGTTGTTGCCGAAATCGTTTTCGGGCCGCTGCGAATAGAACCGCTTGAAGATCTTCTGCAGCGCCTCTTCGGGGATGCCGGGGCCGGTATCCTCGACCACCACGAGGACGCGGTTGTCGCGGCGGCGGGCCCAGACGCGGATCGCGTCACCGTCCTCGCAGAAGGAAATGGCGTTGGTGATGAGGTTGACGAAGACCTGCGCCAGCCGCGGTTCGAGACCGTTAATGGTGATCTCCGAGCCGGGCAGGTCCGTGATGAACTCGACCCCCTTGCGGCGCGCATCCTCGCCGAGGAACTGGGTCAGGTTGCCCAGCATCTCGAGAAGGTCGAATTCCTGCTCTTCCTCCTTGACCAGCTCGGCGTCGAGGCGCGACGCGTTGGAGATGTCGCTGACGAGACGGTCGAGCCGGCGGACGTCGTGTTCGATCACGTCGAGCAGCTTGTCGCGGTGCTCTTCCTTCTTGACGATGCGCAGCGAGCCGATGGCCGAGCGCAGGCTGGCCAGCGGGTTCTTGATCTCGTGCGCGACGTCGGCGGCGAACTGTTCGTTGCTGTCGATGCGGTCGTAGAGCGCCGCGACCATGCCGCGCAGGGCGCCGGACAGACGCCCGATCTCGTCGGGGCGGGCGGTCAGGTCGGGAATGCGGATGCGGCGCGACGTTCCCTTGGTGCGGCTATTGCGGTCGCGACCGATCTCGGCGGCGTCGGCCAGGTCCGAGATCGGGTTGGCGATGGTCGAGGCCAGCACGAGGCTCAGCCCGATGGAGACCAGCGTTGCGATCACGAACATCTGCAGCACACGCTCGCGTTCGGCGCTGACGGCCGCGTCGATCTCGGCCTCGGTCGAGACCATGGCGACGGTGCCGACGATGGCGTCGCCCTGCCGGATCGGGGTGAGCGCGGTGAAGAGCGTCTCGCCGTCGGCGCCGGTGCCGGACTGCACGCGGGTCAGCGTCGGGTCGCTGCCTTCGATGAGGCGCCGCAGCCGGTCCTCGAGCGCAAGCTGCGGGGTGTCCTCGAAATAGGCGAAGATCCCGGCTGCGCCGAGCCAGATGGAATCCAGGAAGTCCGAGATAAGCGTGGGGCGGTCGGTGTCGCGGGCATCCACCCGTTGCAGCGGGGGCAGGGTGCCGCGCGTCTCGCCGACAAGGAAATTGCCGGCGTCGAAGACCAGCACCTCGACGCCCTGCCGCAGGTCGAGCCCCTCGAGCGCCCCGGCAAGGTCGATCTCGTCGCTGGTGCCCAGAGAGACCGGCGCACCGGCGGCGGGCAGCCGGGCCTCGAGCGCGTCGGCCACCAGCTCGGCCTCGGCGCTGACGGCATTGCCGCGTTGCAGGACGAGCGTGTCGCGCGAAGAGTTCAGCCAAAGGATGCCCGCGACCAGCACGTTCAGCGCGATCAGGTTGAACGTGATGATCTTGCGGGTCAGCGGCGAGCGGTTGAGCGAGAACAGGCTGCGGCGCGCGCGGCTGTCGCGCAGCTCCTTCTCGACGGTGCTGTCGGGGGCGATGAAGTCATCACCCAAAACGACATCAGCCTCCTGCCTGTCGTCCGACTGGTCCTCGCGCGCGGAAATGTTCTCGGCCAGGGCCATCGGTCACTCTTCGTTGTAGCGATATCCGATGCCGTAAAGTGTCTCGATCGCCGAGAAATCGGGATCGACGGTGCGCATCTTCTTGCGCAGGCGCTTGATGTGGCTGTCGATGGTCCGGTCGTCGACATAGACCTGATCGTCGTAGGCGACGTCCATGAGCTGATCGCGCGACTTCACGAAGCCGGGGCGCTGGGCCAGCGCCTGAAGCAGCAGGAACTCGGTCACGGTGAGCGAGACGTCCTTTTCCTTCCAGGTCACGGAGTGGCGCAGCGGGTCCATCGTGAGCGACCCGCGGGTCATCAGCTTGGTTTCCTCGGTGTCGCCGACCACGTCGCTGGCCACGGCTTCCTGCCGGCGCAGCAGGGCACGGATGCGCTCGACCAGCAGGCGCTGGCTGAACGGCTTCTTGACGTAGTCATCGGCGCCCATGCGCAGGCCGAGCACCTCGTCGATCTCGTCGTCCTTGGAGGTGAGGAAGATCACCGGCATCTTGGACTTCTGGCGCACGCGCTGGAGCAGGTCCATGCCGTCCATACGCGGCATCTTGATGTCGAAGACCGCCATGTCGGGCATCTTCTTGTTGAAAGCGTCTAGTGCCGCCTGGCCGTCGTTGTAGGTCTCGACCTCGAACCCCTCGGCCTCGAGCGTCATCGAAACGGACGTCAGGATGTTCCTGTCATCGTCCACAAGGGCGATCTTCGACATGGCACTGCTTCCTTGTTGTACTCATAATTGCCTGATTTTTTGCGTAGTATGCTGGATTACCGATTTTGCAACAATCTTAATCTGCGAATCATATGTTCCTCCGGCGTCATTGCAGGACAAAACCGGAAAGAAATGGCTAAAATGTCTCAGTAGGCGGCTGTGTCTTTAGCAAGGTTTCGCAAGTGCTAACGCTAAACGAAACTTGGTTGCGCTAACTTTGACATGTGTCCTGTTCCCGCTTGTTTCCGACGTGCTAAGGGAAGCGGTGCCGGGGGTGATCACCGCCGGAGAGCGGGGCCTGCCTCCGCTCTGATAACGAAGACCGCCGCGCAGGCGCGGCTACAGGAGCTTGGCAGATGACATTTGGACGGGTGAACCCGGAATTCCGGCTTGAAGATCAGGGGATCGAAGGGCTCGGCAATGTCTATTACAACCTGACGGAGCCCGCGCTGATCGAGGCCGCGCTGAAGCGCGGCGAGGGGACGCTCGGCAAGGGCGGCGCCTTCTACGTGACCACCGGCAAGTTCACCGGCCGGTCGCCGCAGGACAAGCACGTGGTGAAGACCGACACCGTCGCCGACAAGATCTGGTGGGAAAACAACCGCGAGATGTCGCCCGAGGGCTTCGACAAGCTCTACGAGGACATGGTCGAGCACATGAAGGGCCGCGACTACTACGTGCAGGACCTGACCGGTGGTGCCGATCCGGCCTATTCGATCAAGGTGCGCATGGTCACCGAACTGGCGTGGCACGGGCTCTTCATTCGCCACATGCTGCGCCGTCCCGACCGCGAGGCGCTCGACGATTTCATCGCCGATTTCACTGTCATCAACTGCCCGAGCTTCAAGGCCGACCCCGAGAAGCACGGCTGCCGGTCCGACACCGTCATCGCGCTCAACTTCGATCGCAAGACCATCCTGATCGGCGGTACCGAATACGCGGGCGAGAACAAGAAATCCGTGTTCACGCTGCTCAACTACATGCTGCCGCTCAAGGGCATCATGGCGATGCACTGCTCGGCCAACCACGCACCGAACAACCCGGTCGATACCGCCATCTTCTTCGGCCTGTCGGGCACCGGCAAGACCACGCTCTCGGCCGACCCCGAGCGGGTGCTGATCGGCGACGACGAGCACGGCTGGTCCGACCGCGGAACCTTCAACTTCGAGGGTGGCTGCTACGCGAAGACCATCAACCTCAGCGCCGAGGCCGAGCCCGAGATCTACGCGACCACCTCGAAGTTCGGCACGGTGATCGAGAACATGATCTTCGATCCCGAGACGTTCGATCTCGATTTCGACGATGACAGCCTGACCGCCAACATGCGCTGCGCCTACCCGCTCGAGTATATCTCGAACGCGTCGTCCACCGCGCTTGGCGGGCACCCCAAGAACATCATCATGCTGACCTGCGATGCCTTCGGCGTGCTGCCCCCGATCGCGCGGCTGACCCCGGCGCAGGCGATGTACCACTTCCTGTCGGGCTTCACCTCGAAGGTGGCCGGGACCGAGCGTGGCATCACCGAACCGCAGCCGACCTTCTCGACCTGCTTCGGCGCGCCCTTCATGCCGCTGCGGCCCGAGATGTACGGCAACCTGCTGCGCGACAAGATCGCCAAGCACGGCGCGACCTGCTGGCTGGTGAACACCGGCTGGACCGGCGGCGCCTACGGCACCGGTCACCGGATGCCGATCAAGGCCACCCGCGCGCTGCTGCACTCGGCGCTCAACGGCTCGCTCAGCAAGGTCGAGTTCCGCAAGGATCCGAACTTCGGCTTCGAGGTCCCGGTCGAGGTCGAGGGCGTTCCCTCGCTGCTGCTCGACCCGCGCAAGACCTGGGACGACAAGGCGGCCTTCGACGCGCAGGCCGAGAAGCTGGTGCAGATGTTCGCCGACAACTTCGAGCAATACGTGCCCTACATCGACGAGGACGTGAAGGCCGCCGCCATCGGCTGACGCCTTCCGCGTTTATCGCAATGCGAGCGCCCGCCGGTCCGGCGGGCGTTTTATTGTTCGGATGGGCGGTCTCGCGCCCGTGTTCGGCATCCGGGCTTTTCAGGGCGGTCGCGGCGCAGTATCGCGGACTGGTCATCGAGACACGCCCGGAGACCGCGCCATGACCCGCCTGTTCCTTGCCGTTCCCGCCCTGCTGGCCATGCTTGCAGGCGCAGCGCCCGCGCAGACGCCGCGCTCGTTTGCGAACGATCCGATGATCCTCATCGACCACGGCGTGATCTGCCAGGTGGCCGCCGAGGGCGCACGCCCGGCGCCCGACACGATGGTGGGCGAGATCAACCTCGTGCGGCAGACCCGCGAGATGGACGTCACCACCCGCGTCGTGCCCGCCAAGCCCGGCATCAGTTTCGGGATCAAGTTCACGCTGCGCCCCGACACGCCGCCGCGCGACATGAACGTGATCGTCACGCATCCGGCCATGGGCCCCGAGGGCGTGACCCGCGAAAGCTGGACCGCATCGGTCTCGGGCGGACGGCCGAGCCTCAACCTTTTCACCTTCGAGTTTCCCTACGAGCTGGTGACCGGCGCCTGGACCATGGCGCTCGAGTTCGAGGGGGAGCGGCTCATGGAGCAGCATTTCGAGGTCGTGCCCGAGCTCGCCGGCGCCGCCGTGCTGTCGGTCTGCTACGGGCAGGATTTCGTCTCCTGACGCCGAGAAGAACCGGTTTCGCGGTTGCGCTCGGGCCCGGCTGCGGGCAGGTGCCCCGCAGCGGCACCGCGTCGGCGTCCCTCGAATTGTCCACATATCCACAGCGACGATCTTGGGCAACTCGGCAGGTCGTCCACAACTTATTGCGTTGTCCACAAATATTTCGCTTTACACAAACTGCCCGCCACAGGCACGATATGTTGTAAGGGGAGGGAAACAACTCCCAGCCCCTAGAGCAGTAAGCTAGCGCTTGGGCGCACCAAGCACCCCGGCGCTACAAGCACAATGAGGTGGCGCATGGCACTGTCCGAAGAGTATCTGAACGACGATATTCACCCGATCGACATCGTCGAGACTCTGGCCGAACACCATGACTGGGATTTCGACCGCGTGGCCGAGGATCAGATCGCCATGGCCGTCGAGGGCCAGTGGCGCACCTATTCCATCACGCTCGCCTGGTCGCCCTACGACGAGACGCTCCGCCTCATCTGCACCTTCGAGATGGATCCGCCCGAGCACGCGATGCCCGAGCTCTACGAGGGCCTCAACGCGGTCAACGACCAGTGCTGGGCGGGCTCGTTCAGCTACTGGGCCGAGCACAAGCTGATGGTCTACCGCTACGGGCTCGTGCTGGCCGGGGGACAGGTGGCCAGCGCCGACCAGATCGACACGATGATCTCGGCTGCCGTGGTCGCCTCGGAGCGCTACTACCCGGCCTTCCAGCTGATTGCCTGGGCCGGCAAGCCGCCGAGAGAGGCGCTGCAGATCGCCATCGCCGAGGCCTACGGACGCGCTTGACGCGACGTCGGCCGCCGGAGCGGCGTGAGGACTTGCCCGCTCCCGGTTTTGGCGCAATTCTCTGCCCTGAGGACAACTTAGGGAGGAATTCCATGAAATACCTGTTCCCGGCCATGGCGCTTGCCATGGCCGCGTCCGTTCCGCAGCAGGGACAGGCGCAGCAGAGTCCCGAGCAATGCCGCGCGCTGCGCTCGACGGTGATGGATGCAGCCAGCGTGACCTCGGCGCGCGTGATGCCGGCGCTCGACACCCTTCCGTCCTATTGCGAGGTGCGGGTCACCGCCCGGCCGGCGATCTCGATCGAGGTGCGCCTGCCGATGGAGGGCTGGAACGGCAAATATTACCAGGCCGGCTGCGGCGGTTTCTGCGGCATCCTCGGGCGCGCCGACGCGGGTGGCGGCTGGGTCAACGCCATGCGGCCCGGTCTCGAACGCGGCTATGCCACGGCGACCTCGGACAGCGGCCATCACGGGCTGTCGGTGACCGAGGCGACCTGGGCGATGGGCAACCCCGACGCCGAGCGCGACTGGGGCTGGCGCTCCATCGGCGAGACCCACCGCGTCGCGCAGGCGCTCATCGGTGCCTTCTACGACGGCGCGTCGGAGCAGGCCGTCTTCCAGGGATGCTCGACCGGTGGGCGGATGGCGCATATGGCCGCGCAGCGCTACCCCGACCTGTTCGACGGCATCATCGCGGGCGCGCCGGCGATGGATTACACCGGGCTTGTCGGAACCGCGATGTCCTGGGTCGTGCAGGCCAACACCGCCGAGGACGGCAGCCAGATCCTCGGCCCGCACGAGGCCAAGCTGATCGGCGACGAGGTGATGTCGCAGTGCGACGGCGCCGACGGCAAGGCTGACGGGCTCATCGCCGATCCGCGCGCCTGCGAGATCGACCTCGCGCCGCTCACCTGCGAGGCCGAGGACAAGGACTCCTGCCTCGACGAGCAGGAACTTGCGACGCTGACGAAATGGCGCGAGGGCCCGCGAAACGCGGCCGGGGACCAGCTGTACCCCGGCGGTATCCCCGAGGGCTCCGAGCCCTACTGGTGGCTCTGGCTCACCGGCAACGACAAGGGCGCGGGCAAGCTGGTGCCGGCCTTCGCGAAAAGCTTCGGGTCCTACATGGCCTTCCCGACCGACCCGGGACCGGAGTGGACCCCCGCCGATTTCGATTTCGAGACCGACCCGGCGCGGCTCGAGACGATGGCCGAGGTCTACAACGCCGACAGCCCCGACCTGTCCGCCTTCCGCAACGCCGGCGGCAAGATGATCGTCTGGCACGGCTGGGCGGATTCCATCGTGACACCCTACAAGACGGTCAAATGGTACGAGGACGCGGCCCGCATCTCGGGTGGCGAGGACGGGCTGAAGGACACCGTGGCGCTGTTCATGGTGCCGGGGCTCGACCATTGCGGCATCCTGCCGGGCACCGACGGTCTGAGCGCCGCGTCGCTCGACCCGATGTCGCCGCTCGAGCGCTGGATGACCGACGGCACCCGGCCGACCTCGATCATGGCGCCCGAGTAGGTCCGGGCCCACGGCAGGGGGCCGATGCGGCCCCTTGCTTGAAACCCGGCGCGTCAGGCGACAATGTGTCGGCGAGTTATGGAGAATGATCCTATGAAAGACGGAGAAATCGCCCGTCGCGGTCTGGTGCTTCTGGGTTGCGGCAAGATGGGGTCGGCCATGCTCGAGGGCTGGCTGGCGCGTGGACTGCCCACGGCGTCGGTCTGGGTCGTGGACCCCAACCCCTCGGACTGGCTGGAGGCGCAGGGCGTGAACCTCAACGAGGAGCTGCCCGGGGACCCGGCCATCGTTCTGGTCGCGGTGAAGCCGCAGATGATGACCGACGCGTTGCCGACGCTGGTCACCTACGGCAACGGCAGCACGCTGTTCCTGTCGGTAGCGGCCGGGGTGCTGATCTCGACCTACGAGAAGATGCTGGGCGCCGAGACGCCGATCATACGCGCCATGCCGAACACGCCGGCCGCCGTGGGGCAGGGGATCACCGCCATCGTGGGCAATGCCCATGCCAGCGCCACCCAGATGGACCAGGCTGAGGAACTGCTCTCGGCGGTCGGCGGTGTCGTGCGGCTCGAGGGCGAAGAGCAGATGGACGCGGTGACGGGTGTCAGCGGCTCCGGCCCGGCCTATGTGTTCCACATGATCGAATGCCTCGCCGCCGCCGGCGAGGCGCAGGGGCTTGCCCCCGACCTGGCGATGCAGCTGGCCAAGGCGACCGTCGCCGGGGCAGGGGCGCTCGCCATGCACGCGACGGACGATCCGGCGCAGCTGCGGCGCAACGTGACCTCTCCCAACGGCACCACGCAGGCCGGGCTCGAGGTCCTGATGAACGAAGACAGCGGCCTTACGCCGCTTATCAAGGCGACGGTGGCGGCGGCGGCCGACCGGTCGCGGGAGCTTGCCAATGGCTGAAATCACATTCGACGACTTCCTAAAGGTCGACATCCGCGTCGGCAAGGTGGTCCGCGCCGAACCCTTCCCCGAGGCCCGCAAGCCGGCGATCAAGGTCTGGATCGATTTCGGCCCCGAGATCGGTGAAAAGAAGAGCTCGGCGCAGATCACCGCGCATTACGACCCCGAGGGGCTCGTGGGGCGACAGGTGATGGCGGTGGTGAACTTCCCGCCGCGGCAGATCGGGCCGTTCATGTCGGAATGCCTCGTTCTGGGCTTCCCGGACAAGGACGGCGAAGTGGTGCTTGGCGCCCCAGACCAGGAGGTGCCCATCGGGGCACGCCTGCATTGAGCCGGGTCCTGATCGGGCGCAACCTGCCCGAAAGCGTTCTCGCCGAGGCCCGCAAGATCTTCGACGTGACCTACCGCGACTCGCCCTATCCGCTCAGCCACGCCGAGATGGTCGAGGCGCTCACCGAGTATGACGGCGCGCTCGTCACCCTGGGCGACGCCTTCAATGCCGAGGTCTTCGCCGAAGCGGGCGTGCCACGGGCGCGGATCCTCGCGAACTTCGGGGTCGGCTACAACCACATCGACGTGGAGGTGGCGAAGCGCGCCGGCCTCACGGTGACGAACACGCCGGGCGCGGTGACCGATGCCACCTCCGACATCGCGATGACGCTGATGCTGATGAGTTGCCGCCGCGCCGCGGAGGGCGAGCGGCTGGTGCGCTCGGGGAAGTGGGAGGGCTGGCACCCGGTGCAGATGCTGGGCACCCACATGACCGGCAAGCGCGTCGGCATCCTCGGCATGGGCCGGATCGGGCAGGCCATCGCGCGGCGGTGCCATTTCGGCTTCGAGATGGAGGTCTCCTACGTCAGCCGCTCGGAGAAGTCGCTCGATTTCCCCGCGACCCGCTGCGAGACGCCCGAGGCGCTGGCCGCCGAGGTCGACATCCTCGTGGTCTCGGTGCCGGCCAGCCCCGCGACGCATCACATGGTGAATGCCGACGTGCTGGCGGAGATGAAGCCGACCGCCCATCTCGTGAACATCGCGCGGGGCGACATCGTCGACGAGGCGGCGCTGATCGCGGCGCTCGAAGAGGGGCGGATCGCCGGGGCAGGGCTCGACGTCTACGAACACGAGCCCGACGTGCCGGAGGCCCTGCGGGCGCTCGACAGCGTGGTGCTGCTGCCGCATCTGGGCACCGCAACGCTCGAGGTGCGCGAGGACATGGGCCGCATGGCGGTCGAGAACCTGCGCGCCTTCTTCGCGGGCGAGGACGTGCCGAACCCCGTCTGAGCCGTCTCGCCGGGGGGGTGATCCCACCCACCCGGAACCTCAGACCTCGGTATCCATCCAGATGGTCACGGGGCCGTCGTTGACCAGCGCGACCTGCATGTCGGCGCCGAAGCGGCCGGTGGCCACGGGCACGCCCTCGGCCTGCAGCCGTCCGGCGAAATGCTCGTAGAGCCGCTGGCCCTCGTCGGGCGCGGCGGCGGTGGAAAAGCCCGGGCGGTTGCCCTTGGTCTCGGCGGCAAGGGTGAACTGGCTGACCACCAGCGCGGCGCCGCCGGTGTCGCGCACCGAGCGGTTCATGCGCCCCTCGTCATCCTTGAAGATCCGCAGCTTGGCGATCTTCGCGGCAAGCTTGTCGGCCTGCGCCTCGGTGTCGCCCTGCATGGCGCAGACCAGCACCAGAAGGCCCGGACCGACCTCGCCCAGCACCGCGCCTTCGACCGAGACGCGGGCTTCGGACACGCGCTGGACCAGCGCCCTCACAGTTCGTCTTCCCACGGCGGGTTGGCGCCCGCGCGTCCGACGGTCACCGCCGCCGCCTGCGCCCCGAGCGCCACGCAGGGACGCAGCGCCTCGAGCGTCGCGCCGCGCACCGCCTCGCGGCCCAGAAGCCCTTCGCGCCAGAGGCCCGCGAGCAGGCCGGCGTTGAAGGTGTCGCCTGCGCCGACCGTGTCGACGACCTCGGCCTTGCGGGCAGGCACTATCAGCTCGCCCTCGGCCGAGACCGCCAGCACGCCCTCGGCGCCGCGCGTCTCGAGCACCAGCGCCGCGCCGCCCTCGATCAGGGCAGCCGGAGTGATGCCGAGCCAGGCCATGTCCTCGTCGGAAATCTTCACGATGTCGGCCCGCGCCAGCATCGCCTCGAGCCGCGCCCGGTAGCGCGCCTCGTCGGTGATGAAGCCGGGGCGGATGTTCGGATCGACCATCACGAGCCGGTCACCGGCCTGCGCACAGAGCGCGGCATAGGTGTCGGCGGCGGGTTCCGAGACAAGGCTGATGCCGCCGAAGAACAGCGCCTCGGTCTCGCGGCCGAGGTCCGGCAGGTCGGCGTCGGTCAGCATCCGCCCGGCGGTGTTCTCGTCGTAGAAGGCGTATTGCGCCTGCCCGTCGGTCAGCGTCACGAAGGCAAGCGTCGTGGGCCGATCCGAGCGCACCGCAAGCGAGGCATCCACCCGCGAGGCGGTCAGCGCATCCGACAGCACCGCGCCGAACAGGTCGGTGGAGAGCCCTCCGAAATAGCCCGCGGGCGCCCCGAGCCGCCCCAGCGCGATGGCGGTGTTGAAGACGGCACCGCCCGCGACCGGCGCGAACGCCTGCTCTCCGGTGGACGCGGTACGGGGCAGCATGTCGATCAGTGATTCGCCGCAACACAGGATCATGGAAGACCTCCCTTGTTAGCGCCGCAACCTGCCCGGTCGGATCGGTCTGCACAAGGCCGCGGTTTGCGCCAGATCATGGCGCAAGGCGCTGCGTTGCAGGATAATCGCGGTTGTTGGGAGAGGAGGTGTCGAACATGGTCGAAACGACCCAAACCGGCCTTTGGCCACATCTTTACGCTCCGCTGAAGGGGCTGAGCACCAAGATCTCGGACTGGCTGTCGCCGGCGTCCGATGCGTCGTCGGATGACGGCGCCTACCGGATCTCGGTCGAGTTGCCGGGCGTCCCCGAAGAGGCGGTCGAGCTGCGGGTGGACGACGGCGTGCTCTCGGTGACCGGCGAAAAGACCGCGACCCGCGAGGACAGGGGCGAGACATGGTACTTCTCGGAACGGGAATACGGCGCGTTCCGGCGTTCGTTCCGGCTTCCGGGTGACGCCGACGCCGACCGGGCCGAGGCACATATGAAAGACGGTGTCCTCGAGATAACCGTGCCGCGCCGCGCGCCTGAGGAGAGCCGCGGGCGGAGGATCGCGGTGAAGAAGGCATAGGACCAGCAGGGCGTCGATCCCCGTCGCGCCTTCCCCGAGCCTGATGTCGGACACACCGTGTGGGGGCGGGCGCTTCGGTGCCCGCCCTCTTCACATGCCCTGGTTCATGGCGACCACGTAGCCCACGGCGCCCGCCACGATGAGACCGAGCAGCACCGCGAAGCCGATCTTCCACGCCGACCATGGACGTTCGCCCTGCACCCGGCCGGTGGTGCCGTTCACCACGAAGCGGTAGCTTTCGCCGCGATAGCGGTATGCGGCCATCCAGACCGGCAGCAGGATGTGCTTGAAGGTGACGTCCGAGACCTGCGTATCGACGCGGTGAACTCGCTGCCTGTCGCCGCCGATGTCGAACTTCACGTCGCGCCGGATCTGTCGGTCCATGATCGCGCGGGCCTCGACGAAGCCCTCGTCGAGGTCCACCTGGTAGCCCTCGGCACTGAACCCGGCGAGGAACTCGGGCTGGTAGGGCTCGAGCTGCGTGAGATCCCACGGCTCCAGCCCGTCGGTGAAGCGCTTGGGCAAGGCCCGCGAGGCCAGCACCAGCACGTCGTCGAAGAACCGCGCGACCCGCCCCGAGACCCGGCGCCAGCGCACCTTGGCCACGCGGACGGTCTGCCGCTTGCCGTCGCGCACCACGGTGCGGGTCTCGTAGTAGACGGTGCCGCGCTCGCCGCTGTAGTCCGAGACGGTATTGGCGTCGAAGGTCCAGTAGGGCACGTAGATGCCCTGCATCTTCCGGCCCTTGCGGGCATATTCCTTGAGCCCGTTCGGCGCGAACCAGAGCCGCCCGAGCCAGCCGGTCATCGCCTCGTGGGCGGCCCTTTCGTCGAGCTGGAAGGGCAGCAGGCCGCGCGGCTTGATCTGGCGGTGCGTGCCGGTGCCGGTGACCACGGGCGTGGCGCAGAACGGGCATTCGGTGGCGTGGGTGTCGGGCGCGAATTCGACCTCGGCGCCGCAGTTGGGGCATTGCGAGACCTGCCGCTCTTCCATTTCCTGCAGCGGCAGGAGGTTGTCGAGCGCGGCGCGGAAATCCAGTTCGCGGATGCTTTTCTGCCACGGACCGCGCTGGTCGCCGACCTCCTGCACGTGGCCGCAATGGTCGCAGACCAGCTCGCCCTTCGCCGGGTCGAAGCGGTAGTCGGCGCCGCATTGCTCGCAGGGAAAACGGTGCTCATCGTTCATCGGGGATCCCTCGTTTCGGCAGCGCGACCGTAGGTCGGAAGCCGGCGGGATGGAACCCGATTTGCCTTTTCCGCGCCGCTGGCTAGGGTGGCGCCGACGCGGCGGCACAACGGGTGCCCCGAAGCCGGGAAATGAGGACGGAATACGGATGAGAGGGCAGTGGCGGATCGCGGTGGCGGTGCTGGCCGCAGGCCTTGCCGGGACGATGGCGCAGGCCGAGGACGCGGCCTTTCGCTTCGTCTGGGAGGGCGCGAACGGCTACGAGATGCGGGGCGCCATGTCCTTTGACGCAGCGCTTCTGGGGCAGGAGCAGGTGCGTGCGCGCGATCTGACCTGCTTCGAGATGCAGGGCAGGCGTGACGGCGCGCCGGTCGGGCGCTGGGCGCTCGGAATGCTCGACGAAGAAACCACCTGGCGCCTCACCTTCCTGCCGCAGAGCACTTCGTTTGCGGTGTTCGGGCCGGGCCATCTCATGCCGCAGGCGTGGAACATGGACGGCGCGGGCACCGATTGCGGCGAGGGCGGTTTCGGCTTCAACATCGGCAACGCGGCGCAGGATCTCTGCATCGACGGGCGGCTGGTGCTGGCCTCGCAGGTGCCGCCCGACCGTCCGTTCCCGGCGGTGCGCGACGACGACGTCGACTTCAGCGCCGACGCCTGCATGGGGCCGATGCTCATGAGTCGGCTCGACCTGCCGCGATAACGAAACCACCCACCACAAGGACCAAGAGCATGTGTAAAGGCCAGGCCGTTGCGACGGCACTCATTTCCGACGATGACCGGACCCGCGTGACCCGTTTCGACTTCGCACCGGGGTCCGAGACCGGCTGGCATGTCCACGAATACGACTACGTCATCGTCACTCTGACCGACTGCTCGATGAAGATGCGCGAGCCCGGTGACGTCGAGAAGGAAACGCTGATCCCCGCAGGCACGGTCTATCGCCGCGACAAGGGGATCGAGCACAACGTCATCAACGCGGGCGCTTCGCAGATGAGCTTCGTCGAGATCGAACTGCTCGAGTAACGCTTCGGAGCGTTACGCGCCCGGGGGCGGCGGGGGCATCACGGTGAAGAGCTGCGCAAGCTCGTCCACGTCCTCGGCCCGCTTCCAGCCGTCCTGGCCCTGCGTCCAGACGTAGGTTTCGCGGGTGAGGCCGCCCTCGGTCACCATCCGGCCAAGGCGCGCTTTCGAGAACGGCCCCTGCGTGGCGCCGTTCTCGGCGATGTGCCAGACGTGTTCGACCGGCGGCGGGGGCGGCGGCGGCGGCGGTGCTGCCGCGGCCGGCTGCGGCGCGGCGGGCCGCGCGCCCCACGGGCCGGCCTGCGCGCCGCTCATCTGCGCCCCCATCGACATGCCGAGACCGGCCCCGAAACCGGTGCCCATGGCCTGCCCGGCGTTCGACCCCTCTTGTCCGAGCGCCTCTGCGGCCTGGAACTTCGTGTAGGCGTCGAGATTGCCGATGACGCCCATCGAGGTGCGCTTGTCGAGCGCCTTTTCCACCGCCTCGGGCAGCGAAATGTTCTCGATGTAGAGCTCGGGCAGCGAGAGCCCGTATTCGGCGATCGTGGCCGAGATGCCCTCGGCCAGCATCTTGCCCAGCTCCTGCGTGTTCGCCGCCATGTCCATCACCGGGATGCCGGAGCCGGCGATGAGCCGCGAGAACGCCTGCACGATGATGTTGCGGATCTGGAAGCTGATCTCGTCGCTGGTGAAGGCGCCGTCGGTGCCGACGATCTCGGTCAGGAAGCGCGCCGGGTCGGACACGCGCACCGAGTAGGTGCCGAAGGCGCGCAGGCGCACGGGGCCGAACTCGGGGTCGCGGCAGATGATCGGGTTCTTGGTGCCCCACTTGAGCCCGTTGAAGCGGGTCGTGTTGACGAAGTAGATCTCGGACTTGAAGGGCGAGCGGAAGCCATGATGCCAGTGCTGCAGCGTGGTCATGATCGGCATGTTGTTGGTCTCGAGCATGTAGAGACCGGGGGTGAACACGTCGGCGATCTGGCCCTCGTGGACGAAGACGGCGGTCTGCCCCTCGCGCACGGTGAGCTTCGCGCCGTACTTGATCTCGTGCCCCTCGCGCTCGAAGCGCCAGACCATCGTGTCGCGGCTGTCGTCGACCCAGTGGATGACGTCGATGAACTGGCCCGAGAGGAAATCAAGAATGCCCATGGCAACCCCGCTGAACTGTGGTCTTGCCGATAACTTAACCACCCCCGGCGGTGACACAAGCCGGGACGCCGGAGAATCGAGCCCGGGCCGCCGTGCGGTCAGGCGGCCGGGGAGGCGTGGTCACGGGCGCCGGTGATCATCAGGTCGCTGACGTAGTCGACGAGCTGGGCCCAGGCGGCGCGGTCCGCCTCGTCCCAGTCGGCGACGTGGTCGGCGAGCGTGTCGAGCAGCACGGAGCCGACGACGGCATATTGCTCCTCCGTCACGCCGTAGTCGAGATGCCGCGCGCCGAGCGCCTCGAGCTCGGTGACCAGCATCTGCAGATGGTCGAGTGACTGCACGAGCACGAGGATCATGTCGAAGAGCTTTTCGGCCTGCGGCCGCAGGTCTTCGGGAAACATTGCACGAAGCTCGGGCGCACTGGTGAAGAGCCGTGCATAGAAATCCCGCGTGAGCGTGCTGCTTGCGGTCCGCAACCGCAGAGCACTGGACAGAACCTGTTGCTTTACCGCGTCTTCGAACATCGCCCTCATCCCTCGGATGGGCGAGGGGATAGGCATCGCGCGTGAAGATCGCGTTAAGGAGAGAGCTGCCTCAGCTTTCCCCGCCCATCAGAGTGGCTGCCCGGGCGCGGACGATCGGGCGCACCTGCTCGGCATCCATGCCGGCGCGGACGGCCGGGTCGTAGAGCAGCCTGAGAAGCATCTCGTCATGGGTGGTCAGCAGCGCGAACTCGTCGTCGTCGTTGAAGATCGACGGGCGCGCGTTGGGCGAGTCGTTGCCGAGCCCGAGTCCTTGCGCGATTTCCTCGTGCACGCAGGAGCGCCTTAACAGGTCGGGATGCTCGGAGCGGATCACCGCGATCGCGTCGCCGTAGGCATAGCCGCCGGGCCGCTCGGAAAACGCCATCACAAGGCAATGGATCGAGCGCGGCAGGCGCTTGAAGATATCCAGCGCCGAGGGGTTCACGTCGGGCACCAGCGTGCGGATGCGCGGCGCGATCTGCGCCTTGTCGTCTTCCGACATGAACAGCACATGAAAATTCGCGTCGCCCGAGGTGACCGACATCGGATGTCCGGTGATGCCGGCCAGCCGGTTGACGTATTGCACGACCATGTTGCGGTCCTGCACCCGCTGATCCAGCGGCACGAGCTCACCGAACTCGACGGCGACGCGGATCGGCTTGGTCCATTTCTTGATGTAGCCAAGCTCTCCGCGCGAGGGGCGCAGGCCCGCTCCGCGCTCGTATTCCTCGGCCAGGGCGATGCGCTCGAAGTTGCGCAGCAGCATGGTATCGGTGAAAGGCGTGTCCGGCCCGCCGCCATCGGTGCGCAGAAGCCCCTGCGCCAGAAGGTCGTTCTGGATCCGGGCGTAATAGGTCTCGAGATCCCGGCTGGCGAGCGAGCGCTTCTGCGGCGGTTCGGGCATCTCGGGCTCGGGCGCGAGTGCGTCGGGGCGGGCGTGCGGCGGCACGCCGGTTTCGCGCGGGGCAAGCGACGAGGTTTCGCAGGCGGCAAGCGCCGCCAGCAATCCCGTGGCCAGAGCCAAGTGCCGCAGACCCCGGCGCATCGGTCAGGCGCTCTTGGGCACGGCGGTGCCGGCGTTGTCGCCGACGCCGTCGCGTCTGGCCTTGGCCGAGGCAAGCGTATCGCGCAGCTCGTGTTCCATCGTCTTGAGGTCCTCTTCGGCCTTCGCCCGACGCGCCTTGCCCTCGTCGGCGATCTGCAGGCTTTCCTGGATGGTGGCGATCAGGTCCGCGTTGGCCTGTTTCACCGCCTCGATGTCGAAAACGCCACGTTCCATCTCGGTCCGGATCGCGCGGTTGCTCTCGCGCAGGTTCTCGGCGTTCGAGGTCAGCAGCTCGTTGGTCAGGTCGTTGGCATCGCGCACGGCCGCGGCGGCCTCGGCGCTGCGCTGGATGGTCACGGCCTGCGCCAGCTGAGTCTCCCACAGGGGCACCGTGTTGACCATCGTAGAGTTGATCTTGGTCACGAGACTCTTGTCGTTTTCCTGAACAAGCCGGATCGAGGGCAGCGATTGCATCGTCACCTGCCGGGTCAGCTTGAGATCGTGCACCCGACGTTCGAGATCGTCGCGTGCGGCGCGCAGGTCACGCAGTTCCTGCTCCTTCATCACCTGTTCGTTCTCGGCGGCGGCCGCGACATCGGCTTCTTTAGCCGGGATGTCGATGCTGTCGAGCTCTCGCAGCTTCTCTTCGCCGGCGGCGATATACAGCGCCAGCTCGTCGTAGAACTCGAGCGTCTTCGCATAGAGGAGGTCGAGCGACTTGATGTCCTTGAGCAGCGTGTGCTCATGCTTCAGAAGGCTGTCGGTGATGCGGTCGATCTGCTCCTGCACCTCTTCGTAGCGGGCGGTGAACTTGGCGAAGGGCGCGGCGCGGCCGACGAGCTTTTCCCACCAGCTGCGCTTGCGGCGCACGTCCAGCTCGGAGACCGAGAAGCCGCGGATCGTGGTGACGATGTCGCGCAGGCTGTCCCCGGCCGGCCCCACGTCCTTGTTGCGGACACCGTCGAGCATGGTGTGGCTGATTTCCTGCAGCTCGGTCTGTGAGGATGCGCCGAACGAGACGATCGAGTTGGTGTCGGCCATGTCGATCTCTGCCATCCGCGCGCGGATCTCTTCGCCGATCTCCGGCGAGGCTTCCTGCAGCGACAGCACCGAGCGCGCTTCGCCGGGCTCGGGAAGCACCACGGTGTTGACCTCTTCGACCTCGGCCAGCGTCCGTTGCGCCTCGGTCTTCACTTTCTCAGACATCGCTCGTCCCTTTACTTGGCGTCATGCGACGTGGACTTAACTCAGCCGCACGCCTTCGCGTTGCAGTCGATCCCGCAAAACATCGATTTCGACCGTCAGGTCGGCATTGTTGTCGAGCAGGAGCTTGCGATTCTTCTGCCCGAATCCTTCTTCGAGGTCGGTCAGAAGCATCATGAAATTGCTCTTGGCCCCGCTGTCGTGGGTGCGGCTGTAGATGTCGGCGAATTTCACCGCCGCGTCGCGGGCGCCCATCAGGTAGACCCCGAGATAACGCCGGGCCGCGGTCAGGTCGCGGGGGTCCTCCTCGACCGTGCGGATGAGCTCGCCGACCTTCTGGTGAAAGCGCTCGACCCGCGCCTCGACCTGACGGTCGCCGGCGCGCTTTACCGCGTCGTCCATCTCGGCAAGGTAGCTCTCGGCCTCGTCCACCACGCGCGCGACACGATCCTGCTGGAAGGTGTCGACACCCTCCATGCCCTTGCTCTTCAGCGGGTCGAGGCCGAAGGCGCCGAGGTGCAGCACCGTGGCGGCCACCCCGTAGATCACCGGCGCGACAAGGCCGGGCTCGGACGTGAAGGCGGCGATGCCGGCGCCGACCCCGGCCAGACCGGCGGCAAGGATCTTGCGCGGGATCGCGGGCCGGCGTGCCACGCGGCGCTCGTCGAAGGCGGCCTCGGCCCGCAGCCCGTCGCGCAGCAGCCATGCGCCGAGCAGCAGCGCCCCGGCGCCAAGCAGGCCGGTTGCCAGGCCCGCCGCGCCATCGCCCAGCGAGGTTGCCGCAAGCAGGATCGGCGGGAAGAACAGCACGTTCGAGCGCGCGCCTGCGCGGTCCACGCGGGCACCGCGATAATGGCGCGGCGTGATGCGCTCTTGCGTGTCGTCGGGGGAGGGGGAGTCGGACGAATCGGGGGAGTATTTCCCGCCGTAGCGCTGCGCCATGTCACAGCCCTCCGAGCCAGCCGGAGCTTACCCCGAACAGAAGCACGATCAGAAGAATATAGGACACTTTCCGAAGCGCCTTGTCGGACATGCCGCCTCCAGGGTTTTCCCGCCGTTCGCAGAAAACTTAGGATCAAAGGCCGCGACTTGCTAGGGGCAACTCGGGGCAAAGCCGCCTGCGTCGTTCAGGCGGCGCGGCTTGCCGGCATCCGGTGCCATAGCAGATCGGCCTGGAGTTCGAAGGCGTCGCGGCCCGCGCGCGTTCCCGCGGCGCGCGCGTGCTGCTCGAAGGTGTCACCAAGCGCTGTGATCCGCAGGATGTAGCGCCGGCGCGCGCGGTCGCGGTCCCCGGCACTCCAGGCCGCGATCACCTGGGCGTTCTCGCGTCGCAGCAGTTCGACGAAGCGCACCACAGGCTTGCGCAGACGCTCGACGCCGCTTCCGTCTTCGCACAGCGCGAGGATGAGCCCTCTCACGCCCGAACGCAGCGCCTCGATCTGACGGGTCATCTCGGGATCTCCGAGATTCGCGATGTCGCAGACCATGTCCTCGAGACGCGCGTCGATCCGCTCCAGCGCCGCCGTCGTGTCCGGTGCATGCCGGGCGGGTCGCGGCGCCGCGCCCGGGGCCGGGACGGGCGCCGCAGCCCGCTTGTCCCGCATCGGATCGAGCCCGAAGGAGGCGACGCTCAGCCCCGCCGCGAGCCCGCCGAACCCCAGCGGCAGCAGCAGGGAGTCGAAGTGGTGGCCGGCAAGGATCGTCACCATCACGCCGATCAGCGCGGAGCCCGAGATCTTGCGCGGCAGGCGCGGGGCACGGGCGGCCTCCGCCGCATCATACTCGTTCTGGCGCTTCTGGCCCCGGTGGATCAGGCAGAGCGCCGCCAGCAGGAGCGCCAGCTGCAGCACCGCCGCAAAGGCCGAGGCAGCGCTGCCTTCGAAGAACATCAGGATCAGCGGGAAGGCGGCAAGAAACAGCACGCCGAGCTCGGAGTCGAGCGGCCCGAGGCCGTTCGATAGGCTGTCGCGGCAAGATGTCCTTGGCATGTCGATGCTCCCGTTCACATCGGTCGGCGAAAGAGTCAGAGAAAGTAGCTGAGCCCGAAGATCAGCACCCATAGCGTGAGAAAGGCGAGCTTTGCCCCGGGTTTGCTGCTGTGCCGCAGCCGCACCGCCGCCGAGGCGACGGCCTCGTAGGTGTCATGCGCGACCGTCCGCAGGTTACGAAGCACCAGCAGCGTTGTTGCACATAGAATCGCGAAGGCCAGGATCGTCGTCATCATGCGACGAAGGTCGTTTCGAAACGGGGCGAAAAAGCGGCACTTCCCGGAAATTTCCGCGATTTCGACACCAGCCTTAACGAAGCGTTACCGCCGCTTCGGACCTTTCGCCGGCCCCTTGGGGGGACCGTTCCGCACAGGCTTGCCGGTCGCGGGGCCGGGCTTGCGCTTGCGCTGGGGCTGTGGGCGGTTCGACTTGGCGCCCTCGAGCCCGAGCTGATCGCGCACGACGCGCGGGCGCAGCTCCTCGACCTCGCCCTGTTTCAGCTGTCCCAGCTGGAACGGCCCGTAGGAGACCCGGATCAGCCGGTTCACGCTCAGCCCGATATCGGTCATGGCGCGGCGGATCTCGCGGTTCTTGCCCTCGCGCAGCCCGATGGTGAGCCAGGCGTTGGCGCCCTGCTGGCGGTCGAGCGTCACCTCCATCGGCTGGAAGGCCTGCCCGTCCACCACGATGCCCGCGCGCAGCGGCGCCAGCATGTCGTCGGTGGGCCGGCCGTTGACCCGCACCCGGTACTTGCGCAGCCAGCCGGTCGAGGGCAGCTCGAGCTTGCGCTTGATGCCGCCGTCGTTGGTCAGCAGCAGCAGCCCTTCCGAGTTCAGGTCGAGCCGCCCCACGCTCATCACCCGCGGCAGGTCCTCGGGCAGCGCGTCGAAGATCGTGCGGCGGCCCTGCTCGTCCTTCGTCGTGGTCACCAGCCCCGCCGGCTTGTGGTAAAGCCAGAGACGCGGCGCCTCGGGCGCCTCGAGCGGCTTGTCGTCGACGGTGATCCGGTCCCGGTCGGTGACGTTCAGCGCCGCGCGGGTGATGACCTTGCCGTTCACCGCGACCCGGCCCTCCTCGATCATCCGCTCGGCGTCGCGCCGGCTGGCAACGCCGGCACGGGCGAGCACCTTGGCGATGCGGTCGCCGGGCGGGGTGGTCGTGTCGCCGGAAGACGCGGCGGGCGTCTTGGAGCGGGCAGGGGGGCGGGCAGGAGGCTTTGTCATGTCCGCGTTCCTACTGCATCCGCACGGCCGGGGGAAGCGTCTCGCCAAAGCCGTGGCGCTCGTCTATCACCCCGGCCCATGAGCTTTCGCAGTCACATGGAACAGGCGCTGGCCGAGGCGCGCGCGGCGGCGGCCCGCGGCGAGGTGCCGGTGGGTGCCGTGGTCGTCGCGCCCGACGGCAGGGTGGCCGCGGCGGCGGGCAACCGCACCCGCGAGCTGAACGACCCCACAGCCCATGCCGAGATCCTCGCCCTGCGCGCCGCCTGCGCGGCGGCGGGCTCGGAGCGGCTGCCCGGCCACGACCTCTACGTCACGCTCGAACCCTGTCCGATGTGCGCGGCGGCGATCTCGGCTGCCCGCATCGCGCGGCTCTACTACGGTGCCACCGACCCGAAATCCGGCGGTGTCGCGCATGGCGCCCGGGTCTTCGCGCATCCCCAATGCCACCACGTGCCCGAGGTCTACGACGGCATCGCCGCGCGCGAGGCCGAGACCCTCCTGCGCGGCTTCTTCGCGGAAAGGCGCTGACATGCTGATCCTCTTCAACAAGCCCATGGGCGTGCTGTCGCAATTTACCGACAAGGGCACCGAGGGCAGCCCGCGCGCCACGCTCTCGGACTACATCGACCTGCCGGGGGTCTATCCTGCCGGCCGGCTCGACCGCGACAGCGAGGGGCTCCTGCTGCTCACCGACGATGGCCGGCTGCAGGCGCGCATCGCCCACCCGAAATTCAAGAAGCCCAAGACCTACCTCGTGCAGGTCGAAGGCGACCCGACCGAGGCCCACCTCGCGCAGCTGCGCCGCGGCGTGACCCTCAAGGACGGCCCGACCCGCCCCGCGCAGGTCCGCCGCATCCCGCCACCGGACCTCTGGCCCCGGATCCCGCCGGTGCGCTTCCGCAAGAGCGTCCCCGACGCGTGGCTCGAGATCACCATCACCGAGGGCCGAAACCGCCAGGTCCGCCGCATGACCGCCCACGTTGGTCTGCCTTGCCTGCGCCTCGTGCGCTGGGCCATCGGCGACTGGCGCGTCGACGGCCTCGCCCCCGGCGAATGGCGCGAGGCCTGATCCCGCGCGCGCCCGCCCGAGACCCAACGCCACGCTCCCCCCTTCTTCTCTTTCCAAATACCCTCGGGGGTGAATGCGGCGCAGCCGCAGAGGGGGCAGCGCCCCCATGCCACGTCGCAGACCGCGCCCCCATCCGGCCCATGGCGCGCCGGATCAGGCTTCATGTCACCCCCTCCTAGGGCACCGCGAACGACGCCTTTCCAGCCCCCGGCACGTGCCCACACCCGCACGTCTGGTCATTCCCGCAAGACCGCGCCATAGCGGTCGGCATGGACCTCTGGATCGCCGTCACCCTCTGCGCCGCCTTTTTCCAGACCTTGCGCTTCATGCTGCACAAGGTGCTGAGCATGGGGGCGCTCACCGCGACCGGCTCGACCTTCGCGCGCTTCGCCTATGCCATGCCGCCGGCGTTGCTCGTCACCGCCGCCTACCTCGTGGCGATGGGGCAGGGCTGGCCGGACCTGCCGCCGGCGTTCTGGGCCTATGCACTGGTCGGCGGGCTGGGACAGATCCTCGCAACGATCTGCGTGGTGGCGCTGTTCCGGCAACGCAATTTCGCGGTGGGCATCACCTTCAAGAAGACCGAGGTGCTGCAGACCGCGCTTCTTGGCGTCGTGGTGCTGGGCGAAATGATCTCTCCGGCCGGCTGGGGCGCGATCCTGATCGGCCTCGCCGGTGTGCTGCTGCTCTCCGACACGCCCTCCCTCGGCGGCTCGTTCCTGCGCCGCATCGCCAGCCGGGCGGTGGCGCTGGGGCTGGCCTCGGGGTTCTTCTTCGCCTTCTCGGCGGTGGGCTACCGCGCCGCCTCGCTCGAGATCGATGGCGACGATCCGCTGCGCCGCGCCGCCGTCACCTATGTCTGCGTCGTCCTGAGCCAGGTCGCTGGCATGGCGCTCTGGCTGCGCCTGCGCGAGCCCGGCCAGATATCAGAGGTCTGGCGCGCGCGGCGGGTCGCGGTCTGGCTGGGTCTGACCTCGATGGCGGGCAGCCTGTCGTGGTTCACCGCCTTCACGCTGCAGACGGCGGCCTACGTGCAGGCGCTGGGCCAGGTCGAACTGGTGTTCTCGCTGGCGGCCTCGGTACTGTTCTTCCGCGAGCGCGTCACCCGCCGCGAACTGGCCGGCATCGGGCTGCTCGCACTGTCGATCCTCGCGCTGGTGCTGGTGCTCTGAGACGGCGCCCATGGCGGCTCCGGGGTTGCGCCGCCGCGCCCTCGGTGCGAGGTTCCGCGCGCTGACACAGGAGATCTTCATGCCCTTCACCCTCGCCACGTGGAACATCAACTCGGTCCGCCTGCGCGCCCCGCTGGTGGAGCGGCTGCTCGGCGAAGAAGCGCCCGACGTGCTCTGCCTGCAGGAGTGCAAGAGCCCGGTCGAGAAGATCCCGCTCGAGACCTTCCGCGCGCTCGGCTACGGGCACCTCGTGGCGCGCGGCCAGAAGGGCTACAACGGCGTGGCGATCCTGTCGAAGCTGCCGCTCCGCGATGCGGGCGACCGCGATTTCGCGGGCCTCGGCCATGCCCGCCACGTGGCCGCCGAGCTCGAGAACGGCGTGACGATCCACAACTTCTACGTGCCCGCCGGCGGCGATGTGCCCGACCGGGAGGTGAACGAGAAGTTCGGCCAGAAGCTCGACTACCTCGCGGAGATGCGGGACTGGTTCCGCTCGGACCGGCCGGGCAAGTCCATCCTCGTCGGCGATCTCAACATCGCGCCGCGCGAAGACGACGTCTGGTCGCACAAGAAGCTGCTCAAGGTCGTCTCGCACACGCCGCAGGAGGTCGCCGCGCTGGGCGACACGCAAGAGGCCGGCCACTGGGTCGACGTCACCCGCAAGGACATTCCCGAAGGCCAGCTCTACTCGTGGTGGTCCTACCGGGCGCGTGACTGGGATGCCGCCGACAAGGGGCGCCGGCTCGATCATGTCTGGGCCACGCCCGACATCGCGGGCGCCGGCCATTCGAGCCGCATCCTGCGGGCGGCGCGCGGCTGGGAGAAACCTTCGGACCACGCGCCGGTTTTCGCGACCTTCGACCTCTGAAACCGGGGCAGGGCGCGCGGGGGAACCGTTCCGGCCTGTCAGGGTTGGGAGAAGCACGTTAGAAGGTAGACCATGCTGTTTTCCGATCTGCGTTTCCTCGTCTCGGTCATCGTCGCCGTCCTGCTGCCGCTGGCCGTGGCGCTGGCGATATGGCGGGTGCTGAGCCACGCCCGCACACCGCAGGGCACGGTGGCCTGGGTGGTCTTCCTGCTCGCGGCGCCATGGTTCGCGTTGCCCGCCTACCTGTTCTTCGGCCACCACAAGCTGCACGGTTACACCAAGCACCGCCGCGCCAGCCATGCGCTTGTGAAGAGGCTGGGAACCTACGCGCGCACCATCCGACCGAAGGCAGAGCGCCCCGAGCACCGCGCCTTTGCGCATCTCGCGGGCATGCCGGTGGTCGGCGGCAACGGCTTCGAGCTATTGATCGACGGCGAAGAGACCTTTGCGGCGATCTTCGCGGCCATCGACCGGGCGAAGAAATACGTGCTCGTGCAGTACTACACGATCGTCGACGACAGCACCGGGCAGGCGCTGGCCGAGCATCTGATCGCCGCCGCACGTCGCGGGGTCGAGGTGCGGGTTCTCTACGACGGGGTGGGCAGCTACGGGCTCTCGGCCTCCTATCGCCAGAAGCTCGCCGATGCGGGCATCCGCATCCTCAACCCGCGAGAGGTGCGGGGGCCGACCTCGCGGCTGCAGGTGAACTTCCGCAACCATCGCAAGACGGTGATCGTCGACGGGTGCGAGGGCTTCATCGGCGGGCTTAACATGTCCGACACCTATCGCGGGCTCGATCCTGCCTTCGGCCTGTGGCGCGACACCCATCTCGCGCTGCGCGGGCCAGCGGTGGCGCAGCTCCAGCTCGCCTACGCCGAGGACTGGCATTGGGCGACCGACGAAGCCCTCGGCGCGCTGTTCTGGACGCCCGAGCCGGTCGAAGAGGGCGCCGACGCGGTGATCGTCCCGGCCGGACCGGTCGACACGCTCGACACCGGCGCGCTGTTCTACTTCTCGGCCATCTCGGCGGCGCGCGAGCGGGTCTGGATCGCCAGCCCCTATTTCGTGCCCGACGGCGACATCATCTCGGCGCTCAAGGCCGCCGCGCTGCGCGGCTGCGACGTGCGCATCGTGATGCCGGAAGAGCGTGACCACTGGCCGACGTGGCTCGCCGCCTTCGCCTATTTCGACGAGGTGCGCGAGGCCGGCGTGAAGATCTACCGCTACCAGCCCGGCTTCATGCACCAGAAGGTCGTGCTCATCGACGAGCGCTTCGTGGGGATCGGCACGGCGAACCTCGACAACCGGTCGTTCCGGCTGAACTTCGAGACCATGGCGGCGATCTTCGACGACGACTTCGCCGCCGAGGTCGAAACCATGCTGCGCGCCGATCTTGCCCATTCCGAGCTGCTTGAAAAGACGCTCGACGAGCAGCCGCTGTGGCTGCGCGGCGGGGCACGGGTCGCCCGGCTCACGGCGCCGGTGCTCTAGGGAGGCGGGCGCGTGAGGATCGCGAGCTACAACATCCGCAAGGCCGTGGGCACCGACAGGCGCCGCGATCCCGCGCGCATCCTCAAGGTGCTGAACCGGATCGAGGCGGACGTGGTCATGCTGCAGGAAGCCGACCTGCGGCTCGGCCCGCGCCCGGCGGCGATCCCGCGCTTCCTGATCTCGCAGGAAACCGACTACGAGGTCGCCGACCTCGCCATCAACGACGTCAGCCTCGGGTGGCACGGCAATGCCATCCTGCTGCGGCGGGGGCTTGCGCCCTCGCGGCTGGAGCGGATCGAACTGCCCGGCCTCGAGCCGCGCGGCGCGGTGCTGGCCGAGGTCGCGGGGCTGACCTTCGTCGGCGCCCACCTCGGGCTGATGCGGCGTTTCCGGCTGTTGCAGATGACCGCGATCCGCGAGCACCTGCGTGGACGCGAGGCGCGGGCGCTCATCGCCGGCGACTTTAACGAGTGGTCCGACGTGCGCGGCTACGAGCCATGGGAGACGCAGTTCACCCTGCTTCTGCCCGGCCGCAGCTACCATGCCCGGCGTCCCTTCGTCGCGCTCGACGGGCTGGCACATGGCCGTGGTCTCGGCGTGAGGGAAATGGGCGTGGAAGATTCCGGCGCAGCGCGGGTTGCCTCCGATCACCTGCCGATCTGGGCCGATCTCGACCGGGTCTGAGGCTGCCGCGCCCAATTTCCCCCGCCTGCGCGGGTGTTGCGACAGGCTGCGCTCTTGCAACATTCCGGGGCATGGGCCATCTGTCTTTGCAAACTCACCGCAAGCAGCGGAGGACGACATGCTGGAACTGGGTGGCACTACGCAGGCGCCTAAGGGCGATCTCATCAAGGACGTGACCGAAGCGGACTTCATGGCCGAAGTGGTCGAGAAGTCGCAGGAGGTCCCGGTCATCGTGGACTTCTGGGCGCCGTGGTGCGGCCCCTGCAAGCAGCTCGGGCCCGCCCTCGAAGAGGCGGTGACCGCGGCGCGCGGCGCGGTGGTCATGGCCAAGGTCAACGTCGACGAGGCGCAGATGATCGCGGGTCAGCTGCGCATCCAGTCGATCCCGACGGTCTACGCCTTCTGGAAGGGCCAGCCGGTCGACGGGTTCCAGGGCGCGCTGCCCGCCTCGGAACTCAAGGCCTTCATCGAGCGGGTCGTGCAGGCCGCCGGCGGTGACGCGAGCGGCGGACTCGACGATGCCATCGCCGCCGCCGAGGAGATGCTCGAGCAGGGCGCGGCCCCCGACGCGGCGCAGACCTTTGCCGCGATCCTCGAGGAAGAGCCCGAGAACGCCAAGGCCTACGGCGGCCTCGTGCGCGCCCATGTCGCCATGGACGATCTCGAGCAGGCCGAGGCCATCCTGAACGGCGCGCCGATCTCGATCTCGAAGAGCTCCGAGCTGGAAGCCGCGCATGCGCAGCTGGAACTTGCCAAGCAGGCTGCCGGCGCCGGTCCGGTGGGCGAGCTGACCGCTGCGGTCGAGGCCAATCCCGACGACCACCAGGCGCGCTACGACCTCGCGCAGGCGCTTTATGCCAAGGGCGACGCCGCCGGTGCCGTGGAGCACCTGCTGGAGCTCTTCAAGCGCGACCGCGAGTGGAACGAGGGCGCCGCCAAGGCACAGCTTTTCACCATCTTCGAGGCGCTGAAACCGAACGATCCGGTGGTGCTGAACGGACGCCGAAAACTGAGCTCGATGATATTTGCCTAAGGCCGGCTCCGGGCTAGCTGGCTGATCATGTCCAGACGCTTCGATCTTCCCGGCCTTATCCCGGTATTTCCGCTTCCGGGGGCGTTGCTTCTGCCGCGTGCCCGGTTGCCGCTTCACATCTTCGAGCCGCGCTATCTCGCCATGCTCGATGACGCGCTCAAGACCGAGACGCGCGTCATCGGCATGATCCAGCCCGACAGCTTTTCCGAACGCGAAGGCGGCTCGGGATTGCACAAGATCGGCTGCGCCGGTCGCGTGACCCAGTTCTCGGAAACTGAGGACGGCCGTTACATGGTGACGCTCACGGGGCTGTCGCGTTTCCGCGTGAAGCAGGAAGTCGAGAGCTTCACCCCCTATCGCCGCTGCGAGGTCAGCTGGGAGGGCTTCGAGCGGGACCAGCAGGGCACCGAGCACGATCCGGGGTTCAACCGGAGCTCCTTCCTCGGGCTGCTCGACCGGTATTTCGACGACCGGGGGCTTTCGGCCGACTGGGAGACGCTCAAGGATGCCGACGACGAGTTGCTGATCAACTCGCTGTCGATGCTGCTCGAGTTCGACCCGGAAGAGAAGCAGGCGCTGCTCGAAGCGCCATCGCTGCAGACCCGGCGCGAGACGCTGGTGACGCTGATCGAATACGCCCTGCGTGGCGGAAGCGGAGAGGACAAGATGCAATGACCGACACGGCAACCAATCCGGAGACGCCGCGCTTCGACCGGCGCATGCTCGAGGCACTGGTCTGCCCGGCAACCCATGCCACCCTCGAATACGATGCGACCCGGCAGGAGCTTCTCAGCCGCACGGCAGGGCTGGCCTACCCGATCCGCGAGGGTATCCCTGTGATGCTTATCGACGAGGCCCGCCGCATCGACGATTGATCGGCTCTGCGGGTGCGCCCGTGAGGCGCGGTCGTTGACGCGGCGCAACGCCACCGCACCCGGGCTGTGCGAGGCTGCCCTCCGGCGCCGGACTTTTCGTCCGGGCGCGCCATGCCGGAGGAACGGACATGCTGAAACACCTTATGCTTAGCGCTGCGCTGGTCATGTCTCTCGGCACCGCGCGGCCTTTGGATGCAGCCGAGGCCTGCGCCGCGCCGGATCTTGATGCGGAGGGATGCTTCGACCGCAGCTGTTCCTTCTGCCATAGAGATGTCACGCGGCTCATGGCGCCCTACGCCGACCTTGCGCCCGAAGAAGCGCGCGCCGAGCTTGATCGCTTCCTGACCCGTCACCACCCGCCCGAGGCGGAGATGCGCGCGGCCCTGATCGACTGGCTCCTCATGCCCGAGGATCAGGCCAGCGAGTAGGCCGCAATGGCGGCGGTCAGCGCCGCGAACAGCAGGCCGACCGCGCCGAGCCGCCGCTTGTCCTTGGCCGAAAGCGTTCCCGCGCCATAGCTGAACCGCTCGTAGTCGATCCGGGACAGCGGCACGCCGAGCCCCGCCAACGTGTCGGTGAGCGAGGTCATCAGCGGCCCCGGGCCGCAGATCAGCACGTCGGTCCGTGCCGGGTCGAGCCCGTCGAGCAGTTGCGTCATCTGCTCGGGGCCGAGCCGACCCCGGGCGACGCCGTCGCCCGTGCCGGTCGTCGCGGTCAGAAGCGGCGTGATCCCGAGCGCCTTCAGCGCGGGGCGGTAGAGCGCCTTGGGGATCAGGTCGGCCACGTCATGCACGGAGTAGGCGAAGCGCACCGGCACGTCGCTGCCGCGCCGGGCGACGTCGCGCAGGATCGACAGGATCGGCGCGATGCCCACCCCGCCCGCGATCAGCACCAGCCCGCCGCGGGGTGCATCCCCCAGCCCGAAGCTGCCGTGCGGCCCGTCGATACCGACCCGCGTGCCGGGCGTGACGGCGGCGAGGCTCGAGGTGAAATCCCCCGCTTCCTGTATGAGCAGCCTGAGCTGCCGCTCATGCGGGGCCGAGGCGATCGAGAACGGGTGATCGTGCAGCGGCAGGCGGCGTCCGCCGACGCTGGCCCAGACGAACTGCCCCGCGCGAAAGGCGAGCGGTTGGCCGGCCGGGTTCTCGAGCGTCATCTCCCAGATGCGCGGCGTGACCTTGCGGATCGCCGCGACCGTCCAGCAGTCGGTGGCGGGCCGTGTCAGCCGTTTCGCGTAGATCCAGAGGGCGGGCAGCGTGACCGCCAGCCCGAAGCCGATCCAGAGCGCGAGGCCCATCGGGCCCATGCGGCCGTCGCCGAGGACATGCCACACCAGGAGCGCCACCAGCGCGACGGCGCCAAGCGCGTGGCTCGCGCGCCAGACCTGGTAACGCATCGGCAGCCGGTCGCGCAGCAGCGCCATGACCACCAGCAGCGCCAGCAGGATCAGCGCCAGCCGCGCATCACCGAGACTGTCGGCGGTCAGGAAGATCTCAAGTCTGCGGGCGAAACGGGCCGGGCGCTCCGCGTCGGGCAGGCCGACCAGGAAGGCTACATGCGCCAGCGCGAAGGCCAGCGCGAGCGGTGCCGCCCACTTGTGGAAGGCCATCGTCACGTCGATGCCGATGCGGCCCGAGATCACCTCGAAGCGGCCGCTGGTCACCATCTGCAGCAGGATCATGGCGGCGGCGACGGTGCCCGTCGCGGCGGCGGCCTGCATGCTGATCTGCCGGTGCGCCTCGCCGGTGGCGGCGGAAAAGGCGAGCGGCAGCAGAACCGCCGCGGCGTAGAGGATTGCAAGCAGCAGCGGGGGCAGGCCCCGGCGGCGGGGAAGGGAGACATCGGTCATGGCAGCTCTCCATGAAGCTGCCGCCGAGTCTAGGCCCTCGTGCCGTGCGGGGCATTGCGCCGTATCAAGCGGGCATCGCGAGCGCGCGGGCAAAGACCTCCGGGTCGACGTTGCCGCCCGAGACCGTGCAGATCACCGCGTCGCCGGTGATCTCGTTCGGGCGGAAGAGCGCCGCCGCCAGCGCCACGGCGCCGCCCGGTTCGGCGACGATCTTCAGATGCCGAAAGGTAAGCTGCATGGCGCGCAGGGCCTCGTCCTCCGAGACCGCGAGGCCCGGGCCGCAGAGCCGCTGCATGATCGGAAAGGTCAGGTCGCCGGGCTGCGGCGTGACGATGGCGTCGCAGATGTTGCCCGAAAGCGCCGCGTTGCGCCGGATGCCACCTTCGGCGAGCGAGCGGCGCACGTCGTCGAAGCCCTGCGGCTCGGCGGGGCGGGCGCGCAGGTCCGGTCCGTAGGCCTCGAGCGCCAGCGCGATGCCCGAGGTCAGGCCGCCACCGCCACAGCATACGATGACGTCGGCCTCGGTGACGCCGGCCTCGGCGGCCTGTCCGACGATCTCGAGCCCGCAGGTGCCCTGGCCCGCGATCACCTCCGGCTCGTCGAAGGGCTTGATGAGCGTCAGCCCGCGTTCCCCGGCAAGCCGCGCGCCGATGGCGTCGCGATCCTCGGTCGCGCGGTCGTAGGGCACCACCTCGGCGCCGAGCCCCCGCGTGCCCGCCACCTTGGCCGCCGGCGCGTCCGAGGGCATGACGATCACTGCCGGGATGCCATGCGCGCGCGCCGCGGCGGCGATGCCCTGCGCGTGGTTGCCAGACGAAAAGGCGATCACGCCCTTGGCCCGGACGTCGGGGTCGAGCGCGGAGATGGCCGACCAGGCGCCACGGAACTTGAAGCTGCCGGTATGTTGCAGGCATTCGGCCTTCACCAGCACGCGGCGTCCGGCGATCTCGTCGAGGAAGGGCGAGGAAAGCAGCGGGGTGCGGCGGGCGTGGCCATCCAGCCGCCGCGCCGCGGCCTCGATACGGGAGATATCCATGGGGAATTGGTCCTTTCCGTGCGTCGGCGCGACCCTGCGCCCGGGCCGGCGGGCTGTCAACGCGCTTGCGTCCCGCCCGCGCGGCGGGCAGAAGACGGCGCCATGATCGAACGCCGACACGAAACGGACGGAACGGTCTCGCGGGCGGTCTACTCGCCCTGCGAGCGCTATCGCTACGGGCTCGAACGGGTCTGGGGCACGGGGCCGATGCTGCTTTACGTCATGCTCAACCCCTCTACCGCCGACGAGCTGCGCAACGATCCCACCATCGAGCGATGCCAGCGGCGGGCGGTGCAGCTGGGGTTCGGAGGCATGCAGATCGCCAACCTCTTCGGCTGGCGCGCGACCCGGCCGCAGGACCTGCGCCGCGCCAAGCTGCCGGTGGGGCCGGAGAACGATGCGCTGCTAAAGGACTGGCACGCGGGGGCGGACATGACGCTGGCGGCATGGGGCGTGCATGGCGCGCACCTCGGGCGGGGGTGCGAAATCGCTGCCCTGCTGGAGGGGCCGCTGCACCACCTCGGGCTCACCCGCGATGGCCACCCGCGCCACCCGCTGTATGTCTCCTATGCGACGCGACCGTCGCCGTGGGCACCCGGCGCGCGCTATCCCGAGGTCATCGCTCGTTAACCCTCTGCCGCGATTTGCGTTGATCGGGCGCGGCGGCTGGCGGACAATTCGCCCGGCGCCTTTTGCGTGAGGATGGCGGATGTTCTGGCTTGCCGGCTTGATGGGAATGATGGTGCTGGGATCGGTGGCGATCATCGGCACGCAGGACAGCGACGACGCTGAGCCCGAGTCCGACCCCGATGAGGGCGATCAGACGCAGGGGCTGATCGAACCATCGGTCTACGGGGGCGTGGCCGGCCCGGATGACGGATCAGGCGGCGGATCGGGTGTCATCCTGAACGGCACCGAGGTGGGCGAGACATTGACCGGCACGGATCGCACCGACGTGATCGGTGGAGCCGACGGCGACGATCTGCTCGACGGTCTCGGCGACGACGACGAGCTTGTCGGCGGGGACGGTGCCGACACGATCCTCGGCGGCGACGGCAACGATACCCTGCATGGCGACGCGGGCACCGACCACCTGAGCGGCCTCGGCGGCGCGGATCTGCTGTTCGCGCATGACGACGGTGGCGTGCTCGACGGCGGCGCGGATGACGACGAGCTTCAGGGCGGGCTCTCGAACGACCTGCTTCTCGGTGGCGACGGGGACGATGCGCTGCATGGGCGCGAGGGCGCCGATACGCTGATCGGCGGCGCGGGCGAAGACACGCTCTTCGGCGGCTGGGACGATGACCTCTTGTCCGGCCTCGTGCGCGACGACGCCGGTGCGGACACCGACGGGCGGGACTTCCTCAACGGCGGTGACGGGGCCGACACGCTCGAGATCGGCGCCGGCGACGTGGCGACGGGCGGGGAGGGGGCCGATCTCTTCCTGCTCGGCGACTGGATCGACGGGACCGAGGCCGCGACGCTCATGGATTTCGACCCGGCCGAAGACCAGCTGATGGTGCTCTATCAGGACATCCCCGGCCAACCCGATCCCGAACTCTCGATACGGGCGAGCGCAGTCAGTCCGGGTGTGGTCGAGATCCTCCTCGATGGCGAGGTCCTGGCGGAACTGCCCGAGGCCGATGCGCCGACGCTCGACAGCATCGTGCTGATCGCGGAGAGCAGCGCATCCCTGGCCGAGGCAAGCTGAGGCCGCGTTTCGTGACGGCCGGTCAGCGGCTCTGCCCCTGCCGGGAGCCATCGCGCACCGGGGGCTTTTCAAACGACCGGAATCGCCCTATACGCGCGCATCCGCTCCACGAGGGGGCGGGTATCTCCACGGGCCCTGCTGGACGACATCCCGGCTTGCGCCATCCACACAAACCATGAAGGAGACCCCGATGTCGATTACCGCCGAAGAAAAGACCCGCCTGATGAAGGAATTCGCCACCAAGGACGGCGACACCGGTTCGCCGGAGGTCCAGGTGGCCATCCTCACCAGCCGCATCTCGACCCTGACCGAGCACTTCAAGACCCACAAGAAGGACAACCACTCGCGTCGTGGCCTTCTGATGATGGTCGCACAGCGCCGCAAGCTGCTGGACTTCCTCAAGAAGAAGGACGAGGGCCGTTACCTCGACCTCATCAAGCGCCTCGGCATCCGCCGCTGAGCGCAGCCCGGGCCCCACGGCCCGGCGCATGATCACAAGGTCAGGACGCCCGCACCTCCGTGCGGGCGTTTCGCGTTCCCGGGATTGGGGTCACTCGGCGCGCACGAAGCTGCGGGCCAGCCGGCCGATGCTGAGCCCCTGCACGATGATCGAGAAGACCACGATGACGTAGGTCGCCGTCAGGATCAGCGGTTTCCACTCGCTGTCGGGCAAGGCCAGCGCCAGCGCCACCGAAATGCCGCCCTTGAGTCCGCCCCATGTCATGATCGGGATCACGCCCTTTACCTGGTCCCGGAACGGGCGCAGCACCAGCACCGGCAGAGTGACCGCGGCGAGTCGTGCGCCGAGCGCCAGCAGGATCGAGGCGGCGCCGGCCAGAAGCACGTCGGTCTGGAGCGACACCGCGAAGACCTCGAAGCCGATCATCATGAACAGCAGCGCATTCAGGATCTCGTCGATCAGCACCCAGAAGGCATCGACGTAGCGCCGGGTCTCTTCGCTCATGCCGTAGCGTGCCCCGACATCGCCGATGAGCAGGCCGGCACAGACCGCCATGATCGGGCCGGAGACGTGCAGTGCGAGCGCCAGCTCGTAGCCTCCGAAGGCCAGCCCCAGCGTCAGCAGCACCTCGAGCGAGTAGTCGTCGATGTGCCGCATCACCCGGAACACCAGCCAGCCCAGCACGACACCCAGCACCGCGCCGCCGAGCGCCTCCTGCACGAAGAGCCGCAGCGCCTCGGCCAGGCCGCTCTCGTGGGCGCCGTCGGAGGCGCCGGGAAAGGCCAGCCCCACGAGGATCAGGTAGACCACGTAGCCGACGCCGTCGTTGAACAGGCTCTCGCCCGCGATCTGCGTCTCGAGTGTCTTGTCGAGCCCCGAGCCGCCAAGCACCCCCAGCACGGCCACCGGGTCGGTGGGCGAGATGAGCGCGCCGAAGACCAAGGCCACCGCCAGCGGCGCGCCGGTGAGCCACGAGAAGCCCACGCCCACGATGACGGTCGACAGCGCCACGCCGAGCGTCGCCATCAGCAGCACCGGCACCCAGACAGACCTGAGATCCGAGACCTTGACGTGCAGCGCGCCGGCGAACAGCAGCAGGCCCAGAACGCCCTCCATCAGCGTATCTGAGAAGTGGATCTCGAGCACCTGCGCCCGGATGAGCTCGGCGATCTGCAGGCCGAAGAGCCGGTCTATCCCGAGCAGCACGAAGGACGCGCAGAGCGAGACCACGAGGATGCCGATCGACGAGGGCAGGCGGAACAGGAAATGGTTGATGACGCCGAACGCTCCGGCGAGGGCGATCAGGATCGAGGCGATCTGGAAGATGGTCATGCGAAAACGGTCGCTCCCGGGGGGCGGAGATTGCTGCGGCTCGACCGGACCAGATGACGGGCCGGGCGCAAAGGGCAAGGGTTCGGCGTCGCATGGCCGGTTTGCAGGGCAATCCGGGCGCGGTTTCCGGCGCGGCAGCGCCGGCCGGGAACATGGCTTCCCTCTTTCGCCGGGAGGCATTTTGCTGTATGGGGCGCGTCATCTGAGACGTGACGCCTTCAGCCCCCGGGCGCGTGCAAGAGGATAAGGGGGCGGCGGCAATGGGGCCGCCACGCAAACGGGAGACGCGGGAGGGCCCGCGAGTGCTCCCTTAGGGATACGAGAATGTTCAACATTACCAAGAAATCGATGCAGTGGGGGGAAGAAACCCTCACTCTGGAAACGGGCAAGGTCGCCCGTCAGGCCGACGGCACGGTCATCGCCACGCTGGGCGAGACGAGCGTCATGGCCAACGTGACCTTCGCCAAGGAGCCGAAGCCGGGTCAGGATTTCTTTCCGCTGACCGTCCACTACCAGGAAAAATACTATGCCGCGGGCAAGGTGCCCGGCGGCTTCTTCAAGCGCGAGGCGCGGCCGACCGAAAAGGAAACGCTGACCGCCCGCCTGATCGACCGTCCGATCCGCCCGCTGTTCGTTCCGGGCTTCAAGCATGAAGTGCTCGTCATGTGCACCGTGCTCAGCCACGACCTCGTCAACGACCCCGACATCGTCGCGATGATCGCCGCGTCGGCCGCGCTGACGATCTCGGGCGTGCCGTTCATGGGCCCGATCGCCGGTGCCCGCGTCGGCTACGAGGATGGCGATTACGTGCTGAACCCGACCGTCGACGACATGCAGGGGCTGCGCAACAACCCCGAGCAGCGTCTCGACCTCGTCGTCGCCGGCACCAAGGACGCCGTGATGATGGTGGAATCGGAAGCCTACGAGCTGTCCGAGGAAGAGATGCTGGGCGCCGTGACCTTCGCGCACGAGCAGATCCAGCCGGTCATCGACCTCATCATCGGTCTGGCCGAGGAGTCCGCCAAGGAGCCCTTCGACTTCACCCCGCCGGACTACTCCGAGCTGTTCGCCACGGTGAAGAGCCTGGGCGAGGACAAGATGAAGGCCGCCTACGCGATCACCGACAAGCAGGAACGGCAGGCAGCCGTCGCTGCCGCCAAGGAAGAGATCAAGGGCCAGCTCAGCGAAGAGCAGCTCGAGGATCCGAACCTTGGCTCGGCGATGAAGAAGCTCGAGTCGACCGTCCTTCGCGCCGACGTCGTGAAGAACAAGCGCCGCATCGACGGCCGCGCGCTCGACGAAGTGCGCCCGATCGTCTCCGAGACCTCGGTCCTGCCGCGCACGCACGGCTCGTCGCTGTTTACCCGCGGCGAGACGCAGGCGATGGTCGTGACCACGCTGGGCACCGGTGACGACGAGCAGATCATCGACGCGCTGCACGGCAACTTCCGCTCGAACTTCCTGCTGCACTACAACTTCCCGCCGTATTCGGTCGGTGAAGTGGGCCGCGTGGGCTCCCCGGGTCGCCGCGAGATCGGCCACGGCAAGCTCGCATGGCGCGCGCTGCAGGCGGTGCTGCCGGCGCCGACCGACTTCCCCTACACGATCCGCGTCGTCTCCGAGATCACCGAGTCGAACGGCTCGTCCTCGATGGCCTCCGTCTGCGGCGGCTCGCTGTCGATGATGGATGCCGGCGTGCCGCTCAAGGCTCCGGTGGCCGGCGTCGCGATGGGTCTCGTGCTGGAAGACGACGGTGACTGGGCGGTTCTGACCGACATCCTCGGCGACGAGGATCACCTCGGCGACATGGACTTCAAGGTCGCGGGCACCGAGAACGGCATCACCTCGCTGCAGATGGACATCAAGGTCGCGGGCATCACCCCCGAGATCATGAAGCAGGCTCTGGCACAGGCCAAGGAAGGCCGGATGCACATCCTGGGCGAGATGTCCAAGGCGCTGACCGAGGCCAGCGATTTCTCCGTCCACGCGCCGCGCATCGAGATGATGCAGATCCCCACCGACAAGATCCGCGAAGTGATCGGTTCGGGCGGCAAGGTCATCCGCGAGATCGTCGAAGTGTCGGGCGCCAAGGTCGACATCAACGATGAGGGCCTCATCAAGATCGCCTCGCCGAACGGCGAAGCCATCCAGAAGGCCTACGACATGATCCACTCGATCGTGGCGGAGCCGGAAGAGGGCAAGGTCTACAAGGGCAAGGTCGTGAAGATCGTCGACTTCGGCGCCTTCGTGAACTTCTTCGGCAAGCGTGACGGCCTCGTGCACGTCAGCCAGATCGAGAACCGCCGCCTGAACCATCCCTCGGACGTTCTGAAGGAAGGCCAGGAAGTCTACGTGAAGCTGCTCGGCTTCGACGACCGCGGCAAGGTGCGCCTGGCGATGAAGATGGTCGACCAGGAGACCGGCGAAGAGCTCGCCAAGGAGAAGAAGGAAGAAGCCGCGGACTGAGGTCCGGCTCTTTCGTGAACTGCAGGAAACGCCCCGGCCCTTGCGCCGGGGCGTTTTCAGTTCCGGCGGGAGGGCGGCGGTGCGCCTTCGGGGGCGAAGACGAGCGAGGTCGTCTCGGCGCTGGCCCAGAACCCTTCGAAGAACTGCGCCGGGTCGACCCGGTGGCGCATCTCGTCGGTAAGCGCCAGAAGGCCCGCCACGTCGTCGTAACCCCAGCTGAGCAGAAGGCCATCGGTCGAGACCGCCGTGAGCTTGTCGCCCGGCAGGCCGGTCGCGGGATTGTCGGGCTCGAAAGCGCTCACTGGGCAGTCACGGGAGATTTCGCGCCACTCGTTCCAGAGGGTCACCTCGTCTACGCCGAGCGCTTCGAGGTAGCGTCCGACCGTCGTTTCGAGCACGGCCGGCAGCAGGTCTTCCTCGGGCATGTAGAGCCCGGTCTGATCGCAGAACTCCTGCAGCTGCTCGGACATCAGCGCGTTGTCCTCGCCGGCCTGTCCCGCGATGGTCTGGAGCCAGACGATGCGGGCGAAGCGGTCGAAATCCACCGCGCCCACCGCCTGCGCCACCTCTGACCAGCGGACGGCTGTCCCGGTCTGCTTGATGATATCGGGGAAGTTCTCCGGTGCCTCGTTCTCGCGTTCTACCACGCCCTCGTTCACGAGCTCGAGCACGTCCGCGGCATCGCCGGTCACGCGCATCGGGCCGAAGGCGGCGGTCTGCGGCGTGTAGCCGGGCACCCGGAAGAACGGGTTGAGCACGACGTAGACATGGTCGTAGTCGTACTTCCACCAGTCGAGGACCGGCACGTTTTCAAACGGGTGTTCAAGCTTGCGCGGCACGTCCGCGGCAAGCTGATCTGGGAAATCTGTGCACATCGCGGCCTCATAGCATGGTGACGGTGGCGACGACAAACCGAAGCGTGCGTGACGCGGCCGGTCGTTAGAGTTTCGTTAGGACTTCTCTGGTCAAGTCTGGGGCAGGCGCAGCAGGCCCCACTCACGGACCCCTCTGCGAACCGGCGGGCCCTGTCCGAGGATGATGGGGCCCGCTTCTTTAGGGACGCGACGGGGTCGCGGTCATCGGACAGCAAGCCCCGCCTGCGGAAGAAAAAAGGCCGGGCACGAGGCCCGGCCAAGTCCAACAGGGAGGTGCATGTGATGACCCGCACATGCAACGGGATACTTCGATGATAGATCGTGAAGATGTCTTCTCAATGCGACTTTGATCTGTCTCAAGGCGCACGCGGAAAACAGCCGATCTGCGGCCCTGAGAACACGCCGCTGACCGGAGGCCAAATCACGTCTTCGAGACGGCGTCGGAACAATGCGGGCGACCGCTCGTTCGTCGTGAGAAGCCGGGGATGCGCCCGGTCTCTCCGAGTTGACCGAGGCCGGCCCCGTGTCGGCAGAGAGGAAATCATACGCCATGTCCGACAAGCCAACCCTCACATCGACCTCCGGGGCGCCTTACCCGACGAACAACACCGCGCAGACCGCGGGCCGTCGCGGCCCGGTGCTCATGCAGGACCATCAGCTGCTCGAAAAGCTGGCGCACCAGAACCGCGAGCGAATCCCCGAGCGCACCGTACACGCCAAGGGATGGGGTCTTCAGGGCCACTTCAAGGTAACCAAGGACATCAGCCGCTATACCTGCGCCAGCATGTTCTCGGAGATCGGCAAGACCACCGAAGTGCTGTCGCGCTGGTCGACGGTCGCCGGTGAACGCGGTGCGGCCGATGCCGAGCGTGATGTCCGCGGCTTCGCGCTGAAGTTCTACACCGAGGACGGCAACTGGGACATGGTGGGCAACAACACGCCCATCTTCTTCGTCCGTGATGCCTACAAGTTCCCGGACTTCATCCATACGCAGAAGCGCCACCCGAAAACCAACATGCGCTCGCCCGAGGCGATGTTCGACTTCTGGGCCGGTCAGCCGGAGTCGGTCCACCAGGTGACCATCCTGATGTCGGACCGGGGCATCCCCGAGACGCCGGCGCACATGAACGGCTACGGGTCGCACACCTTCTCGATGTGGAACAAGGATGGCGAGCGGCACTGGGTGAAGTTCCACTTCAAGACCCATCAGGGCCACGACTGGCTGTCCGACGCGAAGGCGGCCGAGATCATCGGCCAGACCCGCGAGAGTTACCAGGAAGCGCTGTGGAACATGATCGAGGAGGGGAAATACCCCAAGTGGACCATGTATATCCAGGTGATGACCGAGGAGCAGGCGCTGGAGACCGACTTCAACCCCTTCGATCTCACCAAGATCTGGCCGCATGGTGAGTACCCGCTGATCGAGGTGGGCGAGCTGGTGATGGACACCTTCCCCGAGAACTACTTCCAACTCGTCGAGAACGCCGCCTTCAACGTGAACAACGTCGTCCCGGGCATCGGCTTCAGCCCCGACAAGATGCTGCAGGCACGGATCTTCGCCTACGCCGACGCGCACCGCTACCGCCTTGGGACGCACTACGAGATGCTGCCGGCTAACCAGCCCAAGAATGCGAAGGTGAAGCACTACCACAAGGACGGCCCGATGCGGTTCTTCACCAACGACTTCGGCAATCCCGACGCCTACTATGAGCCGAACCAGTACGACGGTCCGGTGGCCGACGAGACCGTCGCCGAGCCGCCGCTGCGCATCGATCCCGAGGCCGTGGCCGCGCGCTTCGAGCAGGTCGAGGAAGACGTGGACTACGTTCAGCCGCGAGCCCTCTACGAGAAGGTAATGTCGGACGAGGAGCGCGATCGCCTTCACAAGAACATGGCCGGCGGCATGGCACCCTGCACCGACGGTGTGAAGGAGCGCTGGCTCGCTGTCCTGAAGAAGGTGCACCCGGACTACGAGGCCGGTGTGCGCCGCGCGCTGGAAACCGGCGATCACGGCGACCCGTCGCTGCCGGTGACCGACGACACGCCGATCAAGGCTGCCGAGTGAACCTGTGGCCTTGACGCGATGAAAGGGAAAGGGCGCCCGGTTCGGGCGCCCTTTTTCGTGCGCCGCGATCCGGGCTCCTGCGTCGGGCCGGCATTGGAGGGGAGGGGGGCTCTGCCCCCTCTTGGCGCGGTGCGCCAATTCACCCCCGAGGGTATTTGAGAAAGAGAAGAAGGCGCAGGGGTGGTGCGCCTGCTTGCGTGGCGCCTGGCCCTCAGCCGCCCGTGGCCTGCGCGTAGATGCGTTCGTAGGCGAGCTCGGCCACCGGCAGCAGCTGGTGACCGCGCAGGCGCAGCAGCGAGAAGGGCGGCACCAGAGGGTGCACGGCGAGGCGGATTTCGCGGATCCCGAGGGGGCCGAGCCGGTCCGCGACCAGAAGGTCCTTCACGTCCGATGCGACCGCGGCGATGGCGCGCGACCGGGTCACCATGGCCACGTGGATGAGCAGCGAGGTCGTTGCCGTGACCACGTTCGGCGGCTCGAGCCCCTGTCCCATGAAATGACGGTCCACGGCGCGGCGCAGCGGCGTGCCCTGCGGCTGCATCACCCAGCGCTCGCCGGCGAGATCGCGTTCGGGCACGACCCGGTCGGCGAGCGGATGGTCACTGTGGGCGATGATCGAGATCCGCTCGTGCTTGAGCTGGCGGGCCTCGAAGAGCCGCGCCTCCATCCGGTCGGGGATGCGGCAGAGGGCGAAGTCGATGGCGCCCTCGAGCAGTTGCTGGGCCAGCGCCTCGGAAGTGCCGACGCTGATCTCGGTGCGGATGCCGGGGTGCGAGGCGGTCAGCTCCTCGAGCACCGGCGCGACGATGGAGATCGAGGCCGCGGTCACCGCACCGACGCGCACGCGGCCCTGTTCGCCGCGCGCCACGAGCGCCAGTTCCTCGTTCGCGGTGTCGAGTTCGATCAGGATGCGGCGGGCGCGCTCGGCGAAGACTTCGCCCACAGGGGTCAGCAGCACGCCGCGCGGGCCGCGGGTGCAGAAGGGCACGCCCAGAATGGTCTCGAGCTCGCCGAGCATCCGGCTCGCGGCGGGTTGGGTCAGGCCGATCTGTTCCGCCGCGAGGCTGACCTGGCCGCTTTCCTGCAGCGCGGCCGCGAGCCGCAGGTGGCGCATCTGCAATCCCTGTCCGATCAGTGCGCTGGCAAGCCCCGTGGCCATGTCCATTCCTCCCGACATATCAATACTGGTATAGCTGTCGCGTGATAACTCATTTGTTCTGCATGACGCCAGTGCCCTAGGACTCGGTTCGAACGTGAAGACCGGGAGGGGACATGCATCTATCACAGATCACCGACGGCAGCGGCGCGCTCCGCGTCGTGCTGCGCGAGGGGGAGGCGGCCCACGAGCTGACCGGTGCCACCTCGACCTACGATCTCGCCATGCAGGCGATCTCGGAGGGCCGCAGCCTCGAGGCCCTTCTGGCCGATGCCCCGCGCGGCGCGGCGGTGGACCTCGAGCAGGTTGCCCGCGAGGGACGCTTTGCACTGCCGATGGCGCATCCCGATCCGGCGCACATGTATCTCTGCGGCACCGGGCTCACCCATCTCGGCTCGGCCTCGACCCGCGACGCGATGCACGGCGGCGGCTCCGAGCATGTCTCGGACAGCATGAAGATGTTCCGCCTGGGCATCGAGGGCGGCAAACCGGACGCCGGCCGCGTCGGTGCCCAGCCCGAGTGGTTCTACAAGGGTCCCGGCAGCCACGCCGTGCCCTGCGGCGCGGCGCTGACCTCGCCCGCCTTCGCGCTCGACGGTGGCGAGGAGCCCGAGATTGCCGGCTACTACGTGATCGGGCCGGACGGCACGCCGTTCCGCGTGGGGTTCTCGCTCTGCAACGAGTTCTCGGACCATGTGACCGAGCGGCTCAACTACCTGTTCCTCGCGCATTCGAAGCTGCGTCCGGCGGCCTTCGGCCCCGAGCTGCGGCTGGGCGAGCTGCCGCGCGACATCCGCGGGCGCTCGCGGATCTTCCGCGACGGCGAGGCGATCTTCGACCAGCCCTTCCTGTCGGGCGAGGAGAACATGTCGCACAGCATCGCGAACCTCGAACACCACCACTTCAAGTATGCCGCCTTCCGGCAGCCGGGGGATCTGCATCTGCACATGTTCGGCACCGCGACGCTGTCCTGCGGGGCGGGAATCGAGACCCGGCCCGGCGACCGCTTCGAGATCTCGGCGCCCGATTTCGGCCAGCCCCTGACCAACACGCTTGCGCTCGAGGACGCGCCCGCCGAGCGGGCGGTCGAAACGGCGCCGCTGTGAGGACGACATGAAGGCAAGCGACTTCAAACCCGCCGAATGGCCCCGCAAGCTGCGCAGCCAGGAATGGTATGGCGGCACCAGCCGGGACGCGATCTACCACCGGGGCTGGATGAAGAACCAGGGCTACCCGCATGACGTCTTCGACGGGCGTCCGGTGATCGGCATCCTCAACACATGGGCGGATCTCACGCCGTGCAACGGCCACCTGCGCGAACTCGCCGAGAAGGTGAAGGCGGGGGTGTGGGAGGCCGGCGGCCTGCCCGTCGAGGTGCCGGTGTTCTCGGCCTCGGAAAACACCTTTCGCCCGACGGCGATGATGTTCCGCAACCTCGCCGCGATGGCGGTCGAGGAAGCGATGCGCGGCCAGCCGATGGACGGTGCGGTGCTGCTGGTCGGTTGCGACAAGACCACGCCTTCGCTGCTGATGGGCGCGGCCTCGGTCGACATGCCGTCGATCGTGGTCACCGGCGGCCCGATGCTGAACGGCTACTTCCGCGGCGAGCGCGTCGGCTCCGGCACCCACCTGTGGAAATTCTCGGAGGCTGTGAAGGCCGGCGAGATGACTCAGGAAGAGTTCATGGAGGCCGAGCAGAGCATGTCGCGCTCGTCGGGCACCTGCAATACCATGGGCACCGCCTCGACGATGGCGAGCATGGCCGAGGCGCTGGGCATGGCGCTGTCTGGCAACGCCGCGATCCCCGCGGTCGACAGCCGTCGCCGGGTGATGGCGATGGAGTCGGGCCGGCGCATCGTGGACATGGTGAAGGAAGACCTGAAGCCTTCCGACGTGCTGACCCGCGAGGCCTTCGAGAACGCCATCCGCACCAACGGGGCCATCGGCGGCTCGACCAACGCGGTGGTGCACCTGCTGGCCATCGCCGGACGCGTGGGCGTGGACCTGACGCTTGACGACTGGGACCGCTGCGGCCGCGACGTGGCGACCATCGTCAACCTGATGCCGTCGGGGAAATACCTGATGGAGGAATTCTACTACGCCGGCGGTCTTCCGGTGGTGCTGAAACGCCTGCTGGATGCCGGGCAGCTCAACGCCGAGGCGCTCACCGTCTCGGGCACCGCCATCGGTGACGAGGTCCGCGACGTGGTGAACCACAACGAGGACGTGATCCTGCCCGTCGAGAAGGCGCTGACCCCGCAGGGCGGCATCGCGGTGCTGAAGGGCAACCTCGCGCCGAAGGGGGCGGTTCTGAAACCCTCGGCGGCAACGCCGGAGCTGCTCACGCACAGGGGGCGCGCCGTGGTGTTCGAGGACATCGACGACTACAAGGCGCGCATCGCCGACGAGGATCTCGACATCGACGAGACCTGCGTGATGGTGCTGAAGAACTGCGGACCCAAGGGCTATCCCGGCATGGCCGAGGTCGGCAACATGGGGCTGCCGCCCAAGGTCCTGCGCAAGGGCATCACCGACATGATCCGCATCTCGGATGCGCGCATGTCGGGCACCGCCTATGGCACGGTGATCCTGCATACCTCGCCCGAGGCCGCCGCCGGCGGCCCGCTGGCCGTGGTGCGCAGCGGCGACATGATCGAGGTCGACGTGCCGAACCGGCGGCTGCATCTCGACATCTCCGAGGCCGAGCTCGCCGAGCGCCTGACCGCCTGGGAAGCGAAGCACGAGCAGGCGGCGTCGGGCTACCTCTGGCTGCACCAGACGCATGTCGAGGGTGCCGACACCGGCGCGGACCTCGACTTCCTCAAGGGCCGTCGCGGCTCTTACGTGGCGAAGGACAGCCACTGATGGAAGGGGGCGACACCATGACGACGCCTTGTCTTGCCATCGGGCCGTTCACCGACACGGAGGCCGCCGCGCTGTCCGAGACCTTCGGCGCGCGCCGCCTGGCGCATCCGTCCGAGGTCGCTGACGGCGCCGGGATCCGGGTCGTCGCCTACAAGGGCGGGGCGCCCTTCGGCGCGGCCGAGATGGACCGGCTGCCCGAGCTGGGGCTCGTGGCGAATTTCGGCGTGGGCTACGACGCCATCGACGTCGACGCCGCCCGGGCGCGTGGCATCGCCGTGACCAACACGCCCTACGTGCTCAACGACGACGTGGCCGACCTTGCCGTCGCTCTCACGCTGGCGCAGTTCCGCCGGCTCGCCGAGGGCGACCGGCACGTGCGCTCGGGCGCCTGGGCCGACGGTGCCATGCCGCTGGCGCGGAAGATGTCGGGCCGCCCGGTGGGCATCCTCGGGCTCGGCCGGGTGGGGCGCGAGATCGCCGACCGTTTCGCCGCCTTCAAGGGGCCGGTGCACTACTGGTCGCGCAGCCCCAAGGACACCCCGGGCTGGACCCATCACGCGACCCCCGCCGCGCTTGCCGCCGCGGTCGACATCCTCGTGGTCGCCGTGGTGGGCGGTGACGAGACGCGGCACATCGTCGATGCCGAGGTGCTCGCGGCACTCGGGCCCGACGGCGTCCTGGTCAACGTGGCGCGCGGCTCCTGCGTCGACGAGACGGCGCTGATCGCGGCGCTTGACGAGGGCAGCATCGCAGGGGCGGCGCTCGACGTCTTCGAAGGGGAACCGGCCCCCGACGCACGGCTCGTGGCCTCGGACGCGGTGGCGCTCTACCCGCACGGCGGCTCGGCCACCCGCGAGACCCGCGCCGCCATGGCCGCGCTGCAACGCGACAACATCCGCGCCTTTCTCGAAGGCGCGCCGCTCATCACGCCGGTTTCCGGCTGACGTTCATCATCATCGGAGGAGGACACAGGATGAACAGAACGACCCTCAAGACAGGCATCGCGGCGCTGGCGCTGCTCGCCGGAACGGCCGCCAGCGCCGAGACGCTGCGGATCCAGACCTACATCGCGCCCGAGACCATCTCGGGCAGGAACGCGCAGGCCTTCGTCGAGGACGTCGCGACCATGTCCGACGGCGACCTGACCATCGACATGTTCTTCTCGTCCTCGGTGGTGAAATCGGTCGAGGGCTGGGACGCCTCGGTCAACGGCATCATCGACTGCGACATGACGCAGGCGAGCTACCAGACCGGCAAGGACCCGGGCTTCCAGTTCCTCGGCGACATCATGGGCGGCTACGAGACCCCGTGGCAGCAATACGCCTGGCTTTACGAGCGCGGCGGCCTCGAGATCGCGAACGAGCTCTACAACGAGTACGGCATGCAGCTTGTCGGCTGGTGGCTCTACGGGCCCGAAAGCATGAGCTCGACCACGCCGCTCGCCGGTGTCGAGGACCTCAAGGACTGGAAATTCCGCTCGCCGCCGGGGATGGAGACCGAGATCTTCGCCAAGCTGGGCGCGTCGCCCGTGGTGATGGACTTCAACGAGATCTTCACCGCGCTGGAAACCGGCATCATCGACGGCGCCGACGCCTCGGGGCTGGCGAACAACGTCGGGCTCGGCCTCTACGACGTGGCGGGCTACGCCACCTTCCCGGGCTTCCACTCGATGCCCTCCGACCACCTCGCGTGCAACAAGACCCGCTGGGATGGCCTGTCTGAGAAGAACAAGCGCATCATGTCGGTGGCGATGCACAAGCTCGGGATGCGCACAACGCTCGCCATGATGGTCGCCAACGAGACCGCGGCCAAGGAGCTCGAGGCCGAGGGCGTGACGCTGCACAACTGGGGCGAGGCCGACCGGTCCGAGTTCCGCAAGGCGGCGAGCGACACCTGGGAAGAGTGGGCGCAGAAGTCGCCGGCCGCGCGCAAGATCGTCGACAGCCACGTGTCGTTCATGACCGAGCTTGGCCTGATCGAACCGTCCGAGTCCAACTGATCCGCCGGGCGGCCCCGGGGCGCGTCGCGCGTTCCCGGAGCCACCCGCCCGGCACCCGGGCCCCTGCGGCGCCGGGTGCCGCTGCCGTTCCGCGCGCCGAGCGGACCGGCGGAGGCCATTCCAAGGAATTTCAAATGACATCCAATCCCGGACATCCGAAGCGGACGCACGCCCTGGGCGTCGCCGAGGTCGCCTGGCCGATGGCCTTCGTGGCCTGCGCCGCCTGGGTGACATGGCAGATGCCGCACCTCCTGGTTTCCCTCGGGCTCGCGACCGAAGGGCTGGCGCGCCAGACGGCGCCCGCCGGGCCGGTCGAATGGCTCGCGGTGCTGGGGGCGCTGGTCTGCCTCGCAGGGGGCATCGCCACGGTGCGCACCCGCGCGATCGAGGTCGCCCCGCGCACGGTCGTCGACCGGCTGGGGCTGTTCATCGGGCGGGCCTGCATGCTGCTGGTGGCGCTGACGGTGGCGGTGATGTTCTACGAGGTCGTCCTGCGCTACATCTTCGAGCGCCCGACGCTCTGGGCGAACGAGCTGTCGCTGTGGATGGCGGGCTTCGTCTTCGCGCTGTCGGGCGTCTACACGATGCAGCAGCGCAGCCACATCGCCATCACCATCGTGCACGAGGCCGTGCCGGTCTGGCTGCGCCGGATCTTCGACACGGTCAGCACCCTGCTGATCGTCGCCTTCGCGGTCTGCCTGACCTGGGGCGCCTTCAACGAGGCCCGCGACAAGTTCCTGCGCTGGGAGACCTTCGGCACCGCCTTCGATCCACCCATCCCGGCGACGCTGAAGCCGCTGGTCATCCTCGTGGTGATCCTGATCGCCGTGCAGGCGGTGGTGAACCTTGCTTCCGACTGGAGCCGTCCGGTGCGGGGCGCCACCGGGGCCGAGGACGACCTTGCCGGCACGCTCAAGACCGCCGGTGAGCGGACGGAGGGGCTCTGAAATGGATATCGGAACGCTTTCCCTGATCCTGCTCGTGGGCATGGTCGTGCTGCTGGTCATCGGCATGCCGCTGGCCTTCGCCTCGGGCGTGCTGGCCGCCGCCGTGCTGGTGATGAAGTTCGGTCCCGACCTGCTGTTCGGCAACTTCGGCATGGGGCCGATGTCGATCCTCGGGCAACGCATCTACGGCATCCTCACCGACTACGTGATGATCTCGGTGCCGTTGTTCATCTTCATGGCGAACCTGCTGGAGAAATCCGGCATCGCCGCCGAGATGTACAACTCGCTGCAGGTCTGGCTGAACCGCACCCGCGGCGGCATCGCCGTCGTGACCTCGGTGATGGCCGTGGTCATGGCCGCGATGTCGGGCATCGTCGGCGGCGAGGTCGTGCTGCTGGGCCTCATCGCGCTGCCGCAGATGCTGCGGCTGGGCTATGACCGCAACCTCGCCATCGGCACGATCTGCGCGAGCGGGAGCCTCGGGACCATGATCCCGCCGTCGATCGTACTCATCATGTACGGGCTCGTGACCGAGACCTCGATCAAGGCGCTGTTCACCGCCTCCTTCCTGCCGGGGTTCATGCTGGCGATGTTCTACATCTGCTACATCCTCGTGCGGACCCGGCTCGATCCGAGCCTCGCGCCGCTGCCCGAGCCGGACCCGTCCGAGCCCTCGCGTAACGAGAAGCGCGGCCTCTTCGGGATCTTCGTGGCGCTTCTGGTCGCGGCCTTCGCCGGCCTCTGGGCGCTGAACGGGCTGGTGGGCCTTGCCCAAGGTGGCGCCGGGTTCCCGCTGGTCGCGCTGCTCGTGGCCGTGGCGGCGGGCGTGGTGCTGGTACTTGGCCGGTCGCGGATCGGGACCGCCTGGGCGATGGGGCGCGGGCTGGTGGCACCGCTCATCGTGATCGGCGTCGTGCTGGGCTCGATCTACGGCGGCATCACCGGAATCACCGAGGCCGCCGGCATGGGCACCGTGGCGGTGCTCGTGCTGACCGCGATGCGTCACGAGCTGACGCCGAGCCTCGTGTGGGACAGCCTCACGCGGACGCTGATGTCGACCGGCACGATCCTGTGGGTCACCATAGGCGCGACCGCGCTCGCCGGGGCCTACACCATCGCCGGAGGCCCCACCTACATCGCCGGGGCGATCACCGGTGCGGAGCTGCCGACCATGGCCGTGATCCTCGTGATGATGGTGATCTTCCTGTTCCTCGGGGCCTTCATGGACTGGATCGGGATCGTGCTGCTGGTGATGCCGGTGTTCCTGCCGATCGTGCGCGCGCTGCCGGTCGAGGAGCTGGGCTTCATCGGCGCACTCGACCCGTCGCATGTCGCGGTGTGGTTCGGGGTGGTGTTCTGCATGAACATGCAGGTCAGTTTCCTGTCGCCGCCCTTCGGTCCCGCGGCCTTCTACCTCAAGTCGGTGGCGCCGCCCGAGATCAGCCTCACCGACATCTTCCGCGGCTTCCTGCCCTTCATCGGCCTTCAGCTTCTCGCGCTCGCGGTGCTGCTGGCCTGGCCCGGGATCGTGTCGCTGCTGCTTTGAGCGGCGCCCCCGGCCCATCTTCGAACCCGTCACGCCAAAGGAGACCTCCAATGGACGGAACGACACCGAACTTCACCCCTCACGGCAAGCACCTGGTTGCCGGCGACTGGGTCGCCGGCGAGGCGACCTTTTCATCGGAGCCCGCGCATGGGCCGGCGCATGAGTATTCCGTCGGCACGCCGGCGCTGGTCGACCGCGCGGTGGAAGCCGCCGAGGCGGCCTTCGAGACCTACGGCTACCTGGGCCGCGAGGCGCGGGCGCGCTTCCTCGACACCATCGCCGACGAGATCGAGGCGCGCGGCGCCCAGATCACCGAGATCGGCACCCAGGAAAGCGGCCTGCCCGAGGCGCGGCTCAACGGCGAGCGCGGCCGCACCTGCGGCCAGCTGCGCATGTTCGCCGAGCACATCCGCAAGGGCGACTACCTCGACCGCCGCCACGACAAGGCGCTGCCCGACCGCGAGCCGCTGCCGCGCCCGGACCTGAAGATGGTCCAGCGCCCGATCGGCCCGGTGGCGGTCTTCGGCGCCTCGAACTTCCCGCTCGCCTTCTCGACCGCCGGCGGCGACACCGCCTCGGCGCTGGCGGCGGGCTGCCCGGTGGTGGTCAAGGGCCACTCGGCCCACCCCGGCACCGGCGAGATCGTGGCCGAGGCCATTCACGCGGCCATCGTCAAATGCGACATGCCGGCGGGGGTCTTCTCGCTCATCCAGGGCGGCAAGCGCGACGTCGGGCAGGCGCTGGTGCAGCACCCGCTGATCAAGGCCGTGGGCTTCACCGGCAGCCTCGGCGGCGGGCGCGCGCTGTTCGACCTCTGCGCACAGCGCGACGAGCCGATCCCCTTCTTCGGCGAGCTGGGTTCGGTCAACCCGATGTTCCTCCTTCCCGAGGCCGTGAAGGCCCGTGGCGCCGAGATCGGCACCGCCTGGGCGGGCTCGCTGACCATGGGCGCGGGGCAGTTCTGCACCAATCCCGGCATCGCGGTGGTGGGCACCGGCCCCGAGGGCGACGCCTTCGTCAAGGCGGCGGCCGAGGGGCTGGCGGATGTGAGCCCGCAATGCATGCTGACGCAAGGTATCGCCGATGCGTATACAAGCGGTAAATCCCGCTTCGACGGCCGCAACGCGGTGAAGCCGGTGATGACCGCCGAGAGCGAGGGCCGCAACGCCGCGCCCAACCTCTACGAGACCGACGCGGCGAGCTACCTGCAGGATCACGCGCTCGGCGAGGAGGTCTTCGGACCGCTGGGGCTCGTGGTGCGGGTCGAGGACCCCGACGACATGGAGCGCCTGGCGCGCGGCTTCGAGGGCCAGCTGACCGTGACGCTGCACATGGACGAGGGCGACACGGCGCAGGCGCAGCGGCTGATGCCGGTGCTCGAGCGCAAGGCCGGCCGGATCCTCGTCAACGGCTTCCCCACCGGCGTCGAGGTCTGCGACAGCATGGTCCACGGCGGGCCGTTCCCGGCCTCGACCAACTTCGGCGCCACTTCGGTCGGCACGCTGGCCATCCGCCGCTTCCTGCGCCCGGTCTGCTACCAGAACATGCCCGACGCGCTGCTCCCCGAAGACCTGCAATAAGCCCGACATGGGGGCGGCCCCGCGCCGCCCCGTCCACCGGCCCGAGCTTCTTCTGGCCAGAAATATCCCGGGGTGAATTGGCGCTCTGCGCCAAGAGGGGCAGCGCCCCCGGCACCCTGCCAATAGAGGACTGCCCAATGGACCCTTCCCAGATCAAGACCGCCCTCGGCTCCGGCCTGCTGTCGTTCCCCGTCACCCCGTTCGACGCCGACAACCGCTTCGCGCCCGAGCCCTACAAGGCTCACGTCGAGTGGCTTTCGGGCTTCGACGCCCCGGTGCTCTTCGCCGCCGGCGGCACCGGCGAGTTCTTCTCGCTGACCCCGGACGAGATCCCGGCCATCGTTTCGGCGGCCAAGGAGGCGGCGGGCAACACCGCCATCGTCTCGGGTTGCGGCTACGGCACCGAGATCGCCACCGGCATCGCGCGCTCGGTCGAGAAGGCCGGCGGCGACGGCATCCTGCTGCTGCCGCACTACCTCATCGACGCGCCGCAGGAGGGGCTCTACAATCACGTCAAGGCGGTCTGCGACGCGACGGGAATGGGGGTCATGGTCTACAACCGCGACAACGCGGTGCTGCAACCCGATACGCTGGCGCGGCTCTGCGATGCCTGCCCCAACCTCGTGGGTTTCAAGGACGGCACCGGCGACATCGGGCTCGTGCGGCAGGTGACCGCCAAGATGGGCGACCGGCTGACCTACCTCGGCGGCATGCCGACGGCCGAGCTTTTCGCCGAGGCCTATCTCGGCGCGGGCTTCACCACCTACAGCTCGGCGGTGTTCAACTTCGTCCCGGCGCTCGCCAACAAGTTCTACGCGGCGCTGCGCGCCGGCGACCGGACGACCTGCGAGGACATCCTCAAGAGCTTCTTCTACCCGTTCATGGAGCTGCGGGCCCGGCGCAAGGGCTATGCCGTGTCGGCGATCAAGGCCGGCGTGCGGCTGGTGGGCTTCGACGCCGGTCCCGTGCGGTCGCCGCTCGACGACCTGACCGGCGCGGAGGAGGAGATCCTCAAGGACCTCATCGAGGCGCATAAATGAGGATCGCCGAGGTTCGCACCCACCTGCTCGAGCACCGGCTCGACACCGCCTTCGAGAGCGCCTCGATGCGGTTCGACAAGCGCGTGCACCTGCTGGTCGAGGTCATCTGCGAAGACGGCACGACGGGCTGGGGCGAGTGCCTCGGCCCCGCCGGGCCCAATGCCGCCGCCGTCGCGGCCTATGCCAACTGGCTGAAGGGCATGAACCCGCTCGAGACCGAAAAGATCTGGGCGACGCTCTACAACGCCCTGCGCGACCAGGGCCAGCGCGGGGTGACGGCGACGGCGCTGTCGGGCATCGACATCGCGCTCTGGGACATCAAGGGCAAGGCGCTTGGCCAGCCGGTGTCGGTCCTGCTGGGCGGGCGCTGGCGCGACAGCGTGCGCGCCTATGCCACCGGTTCGTTCAAGCGTGACGGGGTGGACCGCGTCGCCGACAACGCCGAGGAATGCGCCGGCCACGTCCGGGCGGGCTTTCACGCGGTGAAGATCAAGATCGGTTTCGGCGTCGAGGAAGACCTGCGCGTCATCGAGGCCGTGCGCGACGCCATCGGCCCCGACACCCGCCTGATGATCGACGCCAACCACGGCTATGACACCATCGAGGCGATCCGCCTCGGCCAGCGGGCGGCGCAATACGGCATCGACTGGTTCGAGGAGCCGGTGGTGCCCGAACAGCTGTCGGCCTACCGCCGGGTCCGCGCCGAGCAGCCGATCCCGGTGGCGGGCGGCGAGACCTGGCACACCCGCTGGGGCTTTGCCGAGCCGCTCTCGACCGGCTGCGTCGACATCGCCCAGCCGGATCTCTGCGGGGTCGGCGGTTTCACCGAGGCGAAGCGCGTGGCGGACATGTGCACCCTGCACGGCGTGCGCCTCGTGCCGCATGTCTGGGGCACGGCGGTGCAGATCGCGGCCGCGCTGCAGTTCATGGCGGCCATGGTGCCGAACCCGGTGCGGGTGAACCCGGTCGAGCCGATCATGGAATTCGACCGCACCCACAACCCGTTCCGGCAGGCGGTGGTCACCACTCCGCTCGAGCACGACAGCGGCGTGGTGCGCATCCCCGATGCGCCCGGCCTCGGGATCGAGATCGACCGTGACGCGCTGCTGCGCTTCGCACCGGAGGCCCCGGCATGATCGACCGCAAGCTTGACGGGCCCGCGCCGCGCACGGCGATGCCGAAGGGCGCGACCGACACGCAGATGCACATGTATCTTCCGGGCTTCGAGATGCGCCCGGACGGCGTTGGCGCGCCGGCCGATCCGCTGCCCGACCCGGCGATGTATCGCCGGGTGATGGGCTGGCTCGGTCTCGACCGTGTGGTCATCACGCAGGGCAACGCCCATGGCGACGACAACGCCAGCCTGCTGGCCTGCGTGGCCGAGATGGGCGATTGCGCGCGTGGCGTGGCGGTGATCCGTCCCGACACGCCCGACGCCGAGATCGCCCGGCTCTCCGAGGGCGGCATCGTGGGCGCGCGGATCATGAACCTGCCCGGCGGCGCGGTCGGGCTCGATGACCTCGAGGCGATCGACGCCATCGCTGCCGACGCCGGCTGGATGATGGCGGTGCAGTTCGACGGCTCGGCGCTGCCCGAGCTCGAGCCACGGCTGGCGGCGCTGAAATCGCGCTGGGTGCTCGATCATCACGCCAAGATCTTCGACGGCGCGACGCCCGCGCATGTGGCGGTGATCAAGCGGCTGCTCGACCGTGGCAACGTCTGGTTCAAGTTCGCCGGCTGCTACGAGAGCTCGCGCGATGGTGGGCCCGACTTCCCCGACATCGCCAGCGTCGCCCGCGAGATCGGCGCGCATGCACCCGAGCGGATCGTCTGGGGGACCAACTGGCCGCACAATGCCGCGCGCGAGACCGCCGACTACCCCGACGACGCGGCGTTGCTCGATCTCGCGATGTCCTGGCTGCCCGACGAGGCGGCCCGCGTGGCGACGCTGGTCGACAGTCCGCAGCAGCTCTACGGCTTCCCGCCGGTCGGCTGAGCCACGAGTCCAGCGGGCGGCGTGAAATGCGCCGCCCGCTCGCGTCTCTGCCTGGCCCGCCATCCTGCGGTCGCGCGGCTCAGGCGGTCTCGGCCGCCGCGCGCGCCCGGACCACCTCGGCCCCGGCCATCATCAGCGGGCCGACGCCCTTGGCATCGTCGGTCACGATGTCCTCGGACAGGTAGTAGCCGGGCGTCCCGTCGCGGTAGTTGCCCTCGAAGCCGCCAAGGCCCGCGACATGGCAGATGCGGGTCAGCTGCACCCGCCCCTCGACCGTCTGCAACCGCGAGGACACCAGCGCATCCCAGGCCCGTCGCCCGGGTCTGCCAGAGGGCGCAAGCCCCAGCCGGTCGGCGGCCATGAGCGCGTAGGCGAACATCGCCGAGGCCGAGCTTTCGTCGTAGTTGCCCGCAAGGTCCGGGGCCGCGAGCACCTGCGGCCAGAGCCCCGAGGCTCCCTGCTGCGCGATCACCGCGTCGAGCAGGGCGCGGGTTTCGGGCAGCGGCGCGCGACCGGGCAGCAGCTCCGCGATATCCACCAGCGCCATTGCCAGCCAGCCGACCGCCCGGGCCCAGACCGCCGGGGATTGCCCGGTCTCGGCATCGGCCCAGCCTTGCGCCCGCGCCGCGTCGTGGCCGTGGACGTAAAGCCCCGCCGGCCCCGCCGTCAGGTCGAGCGCGCGCGAAAGCTGCGCCAGCGCGTCGTCGACGAGCGCGTCATCGCCGCTGCGCTGGCCGTATTCGATCTGGAACGGCAGCCCCATGTAGAGCCCGTCGAGCCAGACTTGCTCGGGGTAGCGCTTCTTGTGCCAGTAGTTGCCGGTGTCCGTCCTCGGGTGCTCGGCGAGCTGCCCGGCGAGCCGCCCGGCGGCGGCCATGTAGCGCGGCTCTCCGGTCTCGTCGGCAAGGTGGAACAGGCACCGCCCGGCAAGGATGTGGTCGATGTTGAACTCCCCCGGATCGTAGCCCGCGAGCGCGCCGTCGGGGCCGACCTGCGCGTCGGTGAGCCGCCGCAGGTGGTCGAACCAGCGCCGCTCGCCGGTGGCGCGGTGCAGCAGCACGAGGCCCCGGTAGATGCAGCCGTCCTCGTAGCACCAGCTGCCGCCCTTGTAGTGGCGGTAGCGCGCGGCGAAGGCGTCGAAATAGTCGAATGCGGTCATGGGGTCTCCGTGGCGATGGCGGGGGAGGGACGGGTGAGCCCGCCCTCGGTTACGGGATGGCCGGGGGCCTCGACGCGGGCGTTCTCGGCCAGCAGGCCGGCGTGGCGCAGGGGAGCGACGTCGGCGGCCATGAGCGGCGGTTCGGGCATGGTGTCGGGGGCATGGCTGTGCACCCGCACGTCGTGCAGGCGGATCGGGCCGAAGGGCGCCTCGGCCAGCCCGAGAAACGCCCCGAGCGCATGGGCAAGGCCGTGGATATCCACGTCGTCGACGGTGATTTCTCCGACATGCGGGGTGGTCTCGGTGACCGGCGCGGGGCGGCGGTCCTGCACCCAAGGCGCATGGCCGTCGGGATCGCAGAAGTAGTGCCCGTTGGCGGAAAAGGCGGTGCCGACGCCGTCCATCGAGACGTTGCGCATCGCGATCCGCTCGACCGCGCCGCCGCGTCCCCGGCGGGTCTTGATCCGCAGGCCCCGGTCGGTGCCGCGCATCTCGCAGGCCTCGACCGTGACGTCGCGGACGCCGCCCGACATCTCCGAGCCGATCACCACGCCGCCGTGACCGCGCGCCATCAGGCAGTGGCGGACGCCGATGCGGGCGGTGGGGCGCAGGTGGCCGGCGGCGCCGTCCGGGCCGCGCTTGCCGGCCTTGATCGCGATGCAGTCGTCACCGACCGAGAAGGCGGTGCCGAGGATCTCGACGTCCTCGCACATCTCCGGGTTGAAGCCATCGGTGTTGGGGCTGTCGTGCGGCGCCTCGATGGTCAGCGCGGCGGCGGTCAGCCGGGCGCAGCCCTGCGGGTGGATCGTCCAGGACGGCGCGTTGCGGATGGTGAAGCCCAGCAGCGTCACGTCGGTGCAGTCGATCAGGTGCAACCCGCGCGGGCGGCGGGCGCCGTCGCGGGTTTCCTTCGGCCAGGACCACCAGTCGCCCCGGTCGCCGCCGCCGTCGAGCACGCCCGGCCCGGCGATGGTCAGCGCCTCGGCGCCGACGGCGTGCAGGGGGGCGGCGAAGCAGGTCTCGGGGAGCCCCTCCCACGAGCCGAGCATCCGGCCGGTTGCGTCGCGGGCGGGCAGGGTGGGCCAACCCGCCCGCGAGCGCGGCGCCGCAAGGGCGGCACCGGCAGCGAGTTGCACGGTCATCTGCCCGCGCAACGCCACCGGGAAGGCGACGTAGTGCCCCTCCGGGATGAGCAAAGTGCCATTTTGCGGCACCGCAGAAATCGCTCGGGAAATCGCGGCGGCATTGGCCGCGGCGCTCTCGGGCGTGTCGGGCAGATCGGCCCGCGCGTCGTGGTCGCGGATGTCCACCAGCCCCGCGCAGGCGGGGGTCTCGAAGTCGAAGGGGGCAAACCCCTCGGCCTCGAAGCGGTAGGCGGTGGCGGGGGCAAGATCGTGCAGCGGCAGCACCACGCGGTCGGCGGTGCCGCGCGCCACCACCTGCCCGGCGCGGCTCAGCTGCCAGGGAAGGGCAGGGGCCAGGGCGTAGCGCGCGCCGGGTTTCGGCAGGCAAAGGGCCACCGACCGCGCGGAACGCGCGGCAAGACGGATGCGATGCATGGGTCGGTCTTTCCTGTGTCGGTCGGATCGCGGCCCCCGCCGGCGGGGCAGGGGCAGGGGCCAGGGGCCAGGGGGCTTAGCTGTCGAAGTCCTCGAGCACGTCGTTGGCCGCGTCGATGATGACCTCGGCGGCTTCCTCGGCGCTGATCATGTCGTAGGAATACTCCTCGAGCGTGTCGATGAAGGCGCCACGCAGCTCCGGGTGCTCGTTGAATGGCGAGATGGCCGGACCGCTCGCCTCCATGGCGATCTCATGCGCCTTGACGATCTCGGGCTTGATCATGCCCGCCTCGATCAGCCGGTCGGCGGCGACCTTGGCGGCGGGCAGGCCACGGGTGTCCTTGAGCGCGTCGATGCCCTCGGGCTCGGTCAGCATGCAGTTGACGATCTCGGCCGCGGCCTCGGGGTTGTCGGAGTTCTTCGAGATGGCGAACAGCATCGACGGCTTGCGGTAGGCGCCGTCGGTCACCGCGTCCTCGAAGCGCACCGGCTGCGTGCTGTCGAGCATCTCGCCCTCGTTCAGCGGGTCGGAATACTTGAAGTAGGTCGTGTCCCACTCGTAGGAGCCGGCGATCTTGCCCTGCGCCCAGTCCTGTTTCTCGTAGAGGTTCACGTTGCCCTCGCCGGCCTCTTCCTGCTGCGAGCGCACGGCGCCGGTCTCGATCATGCGGCCGTAGAAGGCGATGCCGGCGGCCAGCTCCTCGGGTGTCCAGGCGACGCGGTTGGTTTCGGGGTCGACGAGATCCTTGCCGGTCTTCTGCACAACCGCGAGCGTCACCAGAAGCTGCGCGGTCTCCTTGACCGAGTTGAAGAGGTTGTGGTCCTCGCCCATCTTCTCGCGCAGCACCTCGGCCGAGGAAAAGAACTCCTCCCAGGTCGTGGGCACCGGGATGCCGGCCTCTTCGAGCGTGGTGGTGTTGAAGAAGAACACCCGGCCGGTGGTCGACAGCGGCAGCCCGTTGAGCTTGCCGTTGACCGTCACGGGGGCGAGCTGGTCATCGCTCCACTGGTCGAGGTCGATGGTGTCCGACAATGTATTCAGGTCGTGGAACCCTTCGCCATCCTGCGAGAACAGCGGCAGCCACGGCCAGTTGACCTGCACGATGTCCGCCTCGGTCCCCCCGGCCATCTGCGTGGTGAGCTTCTCGAGGTAGCCGTCGAAGCCGGTGAACTCGGGCGAAATCGTGTGGCCGTAGGTCTCGCCGCAGGCCTTCAGCGCGGCCTGCGTCGCCTCGTGCCGGCTTTCGCCGCCCCACCAGGACATCCGCAGATCGGCGGCCTGGGCCTGCGCGGTGAGCGCCAGCGTGGCGGTGAGCGCGGTGGTCAGATGCAGTTTCATGTCGGGGTCTCCTCCTCTGAATGTCCCGAATGTCTCGCGTCAGCCCTGCGCCCGCAGGGAGACGTTGTGGCCGCTGTCGCGGTCGAAGATGTGGATGTTCGCCGCCTCCGGCAGCAGCCGGATGGTGTCCATCGAGCGGTCCATCGCGTCGTAGTCGGCGGCGCTGGCGACGCTGGTGATCTCGCGCCCGTCGAGGCGGGCGTGCAGGTAGACCTCGTGGCCCATGAACTCGACCGAGCGCAGCTGCGCGCTGAGCGCCCCGTTGACGCCGTTCGCAAGCTTCAGGTGCTGCGGCCGGATGCCGAGCGCGGCGTTGTCGGGCCGGGCCGTCAACCGTTGGGTCAGCGCCTCGTCGAGGGCGATGACCTGCCCGCCGGTGCGGAACATGCCGCCGTCGACATGGCCGTCGATCACGTTCATCTCGGGGCTGCCGATGAAGCCCGCCACGAAGAGGTTCGCGGGCCGGTCATAGAGCTCCTTGGGGGTAGCGACCTGCATGATGTGGCCGTCCTTCATCACGCAGATGCGGTCGCCCATGGTCATCGCCTCGGTCTGGTCGTGGGTGACGTAGACCACCGTCGAGGCCATGCCCTCGGCCTTGAGCCGCTTGTGCAGCTCGGTGATCCGCACCCGCATGGAGGCGCGCAGCTTGGCGTCGAGGTTCGACAGCGGCTCGTCGAAGAGGAACACGTCCGGCTTCTTGATGAGCGCGCGCCCCAGCGCCACCCGCTGGGCCTGGCCGCCGGAAAGCTGCTTCGGCAGTCGGTCGAGCAACGGCTCGATCTCGAGGATCTTCGCGACCTCCTCGACCGCGACCGCCGCTTCCTGCTTCGAGGCCCCGCCGATGCGCAGCCCGAAGGCGAGGTTGGTGCGCACCTTCATGTGCGGGTAGAGCGCGTAGTTCTGGAACACCATGGCGATGCCGCGCTTGCCCGGCTCGAGCGTGTTGACGATGCGGTCGCCGATGCGGATCTCGCCCGCCGTGATGTCCTCGAGCCCCGCGATCATCCGCAGCGTCGTCGACTTGGCGCAGCCCGAGGGCCCCACGAGGACCATGAACTCGCCCTCTTCGACGTCGAGGTTGATCCCGTGGACGGCCTTGAAGGCGCCGCCGTAGACCTTTTCGAGATTGTTCAGTTGAAGACGTGCCATTATCCCTTGATCCCCCCTGCGGAAATGCCCTCGATGAAGTATTTCTGGGCCATGAAGAACACGACGAGTGCGGGCGTGATGGTCAGCACCGACATGGCCAGGATGCGGTTCCACTCGAAGGCTTCGGTGGTGTCGATCGACAGTTTCAGCGCAAGGCTCACCGGGTACTTGTCGACCGAGCTGATGTAGATGAGCGGCCCGAGGAAGTCGTTCATCGTCCACATGAACTGGAACAGGCAGACCGAGATCAGCGCCGGCGCCAGCATCGGCACGACCACGAAGACCAGCGTCTGCCACGAGTTGCAGCCATCGACGCGGGCGGCCTGCTCCATGTCGTCCGGGATCGCCCGGAGGAACTGCACCAGCATGAAGACGAAGAAGGCGTCGCCTGCGAGCGCCGAGGGCACCCAGAGCGGCAGGAAGCTGTCGAGCCAGCCAAGGTCGCGGAACAGAAGGTATTGCGGAATGCGCGTGACCACGTTCGGCAGCAGCAGGATCGCGATGACCGAGGTGAAGAGCACCTTCTTCAGCGGGAACTCGAAGCGGGCGAAGCCGTAGGCCACCATGGTGCAGGAAATCGCCGTGCCGATGGTCTTGGGCAGGATGATGAGGAACGAGTTCCAGAAGAACCGCCCGAAGGTGTAGGGCGTCGAGGTCTCCCAGCCCTGGGCGTAGCCGTCCACCGTCGGGTTGCGCGGCAGGAAGCCGGGGTTCGCGAAGATCTCGGCGTTGGTCTTGAACGACGCGCCCACCAGCCAGATCAGCGGGTAGAGCATCACCAGCCCCACGCTCACGAGGATGGCGTAGCGGGCGGCGGCCGAGATGCGGGCCCGGCGGACCTGCGCCCGGTTGTGACGGCGGGCCTCGGCAAGCGCGTCGCTGCCCGCGGTCAATACGTCTGATGCGTTGGAGATGTCCGTCATGGTCTCAGCTCCGCTTGTCGCCGGCGTAGAAGACCCACTTCTTCGAGGACCAGAAGGCCACGAGGGTCAGCGCCATGATGATGAGGAAAAGCACCCACGCGATGGCCGAGGCATAGCCCATGTCGAAACGCTTGAAGGCCTCGTCGTAGATGTAGAGCGGCAGCAGGTAGGTGGACTTGAGCGGCCCGCCCTGGGTGATGATGTAGGGGCCGTTGAACTCCTGGAAGGCCTGGACCATCTGCATGATCAGGTTGAAGAAGATCACCGGCGTGATGAGCGGGATGGTGATGAAGACGAAGCTGCGCGCCTTGCTCGCGCCGTCGATGGCGGCGGCCTCGTAGAGCGACTTGTCGATGCTCTGGAGGGCGGCGAGAAAGATCACCATGGCCGAGCCGAACTGCCAGCAGCGCAGCAGCGTGATGGTGAAGAGCGCGTTGCCCGGGTCGCCGAACCAGTTGACCGGCTCGCCGCCGAACCAGACGATCACCATGTTCACCAGCCCCTCGGTGGCGAAGATGTAGCGCCACAGCACCGCGATGGCGATCGAGCCGCCAAGGATCGAGGGCACGTAGAAGGCCGTCCGGAAGACGTTGATGAACCGCAACTTGTAGTTGAGGATGTAGGCGATGAAGAGCGCGAAGGCGAGCTTCAGCGGCACCGTGATGAACACGTAGAGCAGCGTCACCGACAGCGACCGGCGGAAGGTGCGGTCGTTGAAGAACAGGTCGATGTAGTTCTCCAGCCCCGTCCATTTCGGGCTGCTCATCAGGTTGTAGTCGGTGAAGCTGAGATACAGCGACGCCAGAAAGGGAATCGCCGTGAACACCAGCAGCCCGACGATGTAGGGGCTGAGGTAGACCAGCCCGAGCGTGCGGCTGCGAGTCATCCCGTGCCTCCCCCGGCAGGGCGGTTTGTTCGTGTAACTCTCAATGTTTCCTCCCGAAACTGCGGTTTGGGTCGCTTTCCCGGCGGTGGGTCAGGTGGCGCCCCGGGGCCTCCTCCGGCCCGCAACGTTGCGCCATGTGCAGTTGTATGATGAATTAGTGACAGATCGGGCCACCGGAAGAAATTGACGATCATGGCGAAAAAGATGGACGAAATCGAAGGTGGTGTCCTGTCACGCTTTCCGCCGGGATCGCTGACGCTCACGCTGACGCGCGCGGCGATCAGGATGCAGCATTCGACAAGCTGGCGCATCGAAAAGGAGAATCCGGTCGAGGATCTCGTGGTCGCTCTCGAGGGGTGTGGGCATTACATGGTCGATGGCGCGCCGCTGACCCTGGCTGCGGGCGAGGCGATGCTGCTGCCACGCGGCACGCGATTCGTCGGCTGGAACGAGGGGCCGGGCACCTACCTTGGCGTGGCCCAGCATTTCACCCTGTCTGCGCATGGCGCGCACGACCTGATCGGGCAGATGGAGCTGCGTCGGAAAGTGCGCCTGTCCCGCTGGGACGTGCTCGAGCCGATGATCCGGCACTACCGGCAGAGCGCGCCGCCGGCCTCGATCACGCTGGCGCAGCATCACCTCTTCATGGTGATGCTGCTGTCTTTCATCGACGACGCCTTTGTCGGCTGGCGGCAGGATGCCGCCGCGCCGGTCGAGGCGGGGGAGGGGATCGATCTCGCGGTGATGAAGGCGGCCTCGCGCATCGCGGCGGCGCCGCTCGAAGACGACATCGGCGCCCGCGTGGTCGAGGATGCGCCCTACAACCCCGATTACTTCCACCGCGCCTTTCGCGAGCGGATCGGCCGTACGCCGCGGCAGTATCACGAGTTCTGCCGCATCGAGCGCGCCGCCCATCTTCTTGAGTCGGGGCTTGCCGTGGGCGCGGCGGCGGCCGAGGTGGGCTATGCCGACCCCTACTACTTCTCGCGCTGTTTCAAGCGGGTGATGGGGGTGAGCCCGCGCGCGCACCTGCGCCGGGTGGCGCTGTCGCGCGACGGGCAGCTCATGGGGCTCGACGAGCCCGAGCAGGAAGCCGCGCTTACAGGAAGTCGTCGCGACGGGGGGTGAAGCAGTCCACCAGCTGCCCCGGCTCGAGGCAGACGCAACCGTGCTCGGCGCCGGACGGGATGACGAAACTGTCGCCGGGGCCGACCTCGAAGTCCTCGCCCGAGAGCGTGAACCGGAAACGGCCGCTTTCGACATAGGTCGACTGCACGTGCGGATGGTTGTGCAGCGCGCCTTTCGCATCCTTCTCGAAGCGGAAGGAGACGACCATCAGCTCGGGGGCGTCGGCCAGCACCTGTCGGGTGACACCGGGATCGGGCGAAACGGCGGGAAACGTCCGGACGTGGTCGGTCATACTGCAATCCTCCTGGAAAACCCGCGAGGCGGGATGTCAGACATTTTGAGTGAATGTGTATGACAGGTTTCCGGGTGTCAAGATTGCCCGTCGCGCCCCGCCCGCAGCAGCGCCCGATAGCGGGCCTGGCTGCTCTTGAGGTGGTGGCGCATCGCCTCGCGCGCGGCCTCCTCGTCGCCGTCGAGAATGGCGTTCACGATGACCTCGTGCTCTTTCGAGATCACGTCGAGGTATTCCTTCGGCGCGGGCTCGGCGTTGCTGTCGGTGAGCGCCTTGCGCGGGATCAGGTTGGCGCCGATCATCGACAGGAAGTCGCCGAAACGCGGGTTGTTGGTGGCCTCGGCGATGGCGAGATGCAGGGCGAAATCGGCCTCCATCGTCGGCTCGCCGGCAGCGGCGGCGCGGTCGACCTCGCGCAGGCAGCCGATGATCTTCTCTTCCTGCGCCGGAGACCGGCGTTGCGCGGCCAGCGCGGCGGCCTCGGACTCGACGGCGGTGCGCAGTTCCAGCAGCTCGATCATCGAGGAGATCCGCACGAAGTCGATGTTCTGGAAGGGCAGGTCCACCGGGGCGGGCGGGGCCAGCACGAACACCCCGGCGCCCTGTCGCGGCTCGACGAGGCCGTCGGCCCGAAGCGAGGCGACGGCCTCGCGGACGACGGTGCGGCTGACCTCGAAGTCGCGCGTCATCTGCGCCTCGCTCGGCAGGCGGCTTCCGGGCGGATAGGTGCCCGCGGCGATCTGCTGGCGCAACGCGTCGCGCACCGTCTCCACGAGGGTGCGTCCGGTCTCGGAGCGTTCGGCGCGGCGTGATTTGGCTGGCATGTCCATGTCGGTCTTGTCGAGTCCTCATACAGATGCTGAAGATGAAGTATGACAGCGCAGCCTGTCATTGTCCATGCGCAACGCCGTGTCATGGTTGGCGCGATGTCGCAGGACCCGCCGTACGCGGCATTCCGGCGATTCCGCAGCGAGGGCATTGACAAGATCAACCTGTATAACAAGTATGGGGATGTGTATGACTGGAAGGGGCGGCCGGATTCGGTTGCCCGGGAGGAGGAACATGCGGCTCGACCGACGTCGCCTGAATGGCTTCGCCGAGCAGGGGGTATCCATCGCGGTCACCCTGTTCGGCCTCTTGATACTGACCTTCGTGATCGGGCGCATCATGCCGACCGACCCGGTCCGCGCCATCGTGGGCGAGGACGCCACCCGCGAGGTCTATGAAAACGTCTACCGGCAGCTCGGGCTCGACAAGCCGGTGTGGGAGCAGTTCCTGCTCTACCTGCGCGACGTGCTGACCCTCGATTTCGGCACCTCGATCCGCACCGGCCAGCCGGTGCTGAGCGACATCGCCCGCGTGCTGCCGGCGACCATCGAGCTTGCCACCTTCGCGATCCTGATCGGCGCCGGCCTCGGCGCGCCGATGGGCGTGATCGCGGCGGTGAACAAGGACAAGTGGCAGGACCAGGTGATCCGGGTCATCAGCCTCATGGGGCATTCGATGCCGATCTTCTGGACCGGCATGATCGCGCTGCTGATCTTCTACGCCAACCTCGGCTGGGTCGGCGGCTCGGGCCGGATGAGCCAGTTCTACATCGGCATGGTGCCGGAACGGACCAACTTCCTGCTGATCGACAGCGTGCTCGCCGGCCAGTGGGACGTGTTCCGCTCGGCGCTGAACCACATCATCCTGCCGGCCGCGCTGCTGGGCTATTCGTCGTCCGCCTACATCACGCGGATGACCCGCAGCTTCATGCTCGACCAGCTCAACCAGGAATACATCACCACCGCGCGGGTGAAGGGGCTGAGCCGCCGCAAGACGGTCTGGCGCCATGCCTTCGGCAACATCCGGGTGCAGCTCGTGACCATCGTCGCGCTGGCCTACGGTGCGCTGCTCGAAGGGGCGGTGTTGATCGAGACGGTCTTCGCATGGCCGGGGTTCGGACAGTACCTGACCTCGAACCTGCTGATCGGCGACATGAACGCGGTGATGACCTGCGTGCTGATCGTCGGCGTGATCTTCATCGGGCTGAACATCCTGTCCGACATCCTTTACCGCGTATTCGACCCGAGGACGAGATGAGCATGACCCGCGACATTCCCGCCCCCTCCCGCCGCCGCCGGATGCCCCAGGGGCTGATCGCGGCGCGCAACATCCTGACCTTTCTGGCCAAGACGCCGACCTCGCTGTTCGGGCTGATCGTGCTGGGCCTGCTGATCGCGGTCGCGCTCTTCGCGCCGCTGCTGGCCACGCACGACCCCTACATGCAGGATCTTCAGAACACGCTGCAGCCGCCCTCGGCGGCGCATCTCTTCGGCACCGACGAGCTGGGGCGCGACATCTACTCGCGGCTCGTGCACGGCTCGCGCATCACGCTGACGATCATCTTCCTCGTGACCATCGTGGTCGGCCCGATGGGGCTTTTCTTCGGCACCGTCGCGGGCTACTTCGGCGGCAAGGTCGACACGGTGCTGATGCGGATCACCGACATCTTCCTGTCGTTCCCCTCGCTGATCCTGTCGCTGGCCTTCGTGGCGGCGCTCGGGCCGAGCCTGAACAACGCCATCATCGCGATCTCGCTCACCGCCTGGCCGCCGATCGCGCGGCTGGCGCGGGCCGAGACCATGACCTTCCGCCAGGCCGACTACATCGCCGCGGCGCGGCTGCAGGGCGCGTCGAGCGGACGGATCATCTGGCGCTCGATCGTGCCGATGTGCCTGCCCTCGGTGCTGATCCGGCTGACGCTGAACATGGCGACGGTGATCCTGACCGCCGCCGGCCTCGGCTTTCTCGGGCTGGGCGCGCAGCCGCCGCTGCCGGAGTGGGGCGCGATGATCGCCACCGGCCGGCGCTACATGATCGACAGCTGGTGGCTGGTGACCTTCCCCGGTCTCGCCATCCTGAGCGTGAGCCTTGCCTTCAACCTGCTGGGTGACGGGCTGCGCGACGCGCTCGATCCGAAACAGATGAACCGGAGGTGACCATGGACCCCGTTCTCGACGTTCAGAACCTCACGATCCGCTACGGCGGCGCCGCCGAGCCGGCGGTGCGCGACGTCAGCTTCACCCTCGGCCGCGAGCGGCTTGGCATCGTCGGCGAAAGCGGCTCGGGGAAGTCGACGGTGGGCCGCGCGATCATGCGCCTGCTCGACACCGCCGAGGTCACCGCCGACCGGATGCGCTTCGAGGATGTCGACCTGCTGACCGCGCCGGAAAGCGAGATGCTCAAGGTGCGCGGCCGGCGCATGTCGATGATCCTGCAGGACCCGAAGTTCTCGCTGAACCCGATCCGGCGCTGCGGCGACCAGATCGCCGAGGCCTACCGGACCCACGTGCGCTGCTCGAAGTCCGAGGCCCGTGCCAAGGCGGTCGAGATGCTGCGGCAGGTCCACATCCGCGACCCCGAGCGGGTCTTCGATCTCTATCCGCACGAGGTTTCGGGCGGCATGGGGCAGCGCGTGATGATCGCGATGATGCTGCTCACCTCGCCGGACCTGGTGATCGCGGACGAGCCGACCTCGGCGCTCGACGTCACGGTGCGGCTGCAGGTGCTGCGAATCCTCGACGGGCTGGTGCGCGACAAGGGCATCGGGCTGGTGATGATCAGCCACGACCTCAACCTCGTGCGGGCGTTCTGCGACCGGGTGCTCATCATGTATGCCGGCCGGCTGGTCGAGACGCTCGACGCGCGCGACCTCGACGCCGCGCGCCATCCCTACACCCGTGGCCTCCTGGCCGCACAGCCCCGCATCGGCGGCACCCGCGATCCGCTGCCGGTGCTGCAACGGCGCGACAGCTGGCTCGAGCCGCAGGAGGACATGGCATGAAGACGGTTTCCATCCGCGATCTTTCCGTCAGCTTCGGCGCCGTGAAGGTGCTGCACGACGTCTGCTTCGATGTCCGGCCGGGCGAATGCTTCGGCCTCGTGGGCGAGTCCGGCTCGGGCAAGTCGACGATCCTGCGCTGCGGCTCGCTGCTCAACGGCAAATGGGAGGGCGAGGTGCGCATCGGCGAGGACAGCGTCCGCGACATGAGCCTGCGCGACCGCTGCCGCACGCTGCAGATGGTGTTCCAGGATCCTTACGGCTCGCTGCATCCGCGCCATTCCATCCGGACCGCGCTGGAAGAGGGGCTGCGGGTCAACCGCATCGGCGACCGCGAGGACCGCATGGCTGCCGCGATGCGCGACGTCGGGCTGCCGGTGGAGTTCCTCGACCGCTACCCGCACCAGCTTTCGGGCGGACAGCGGCAGCGCGTCGCCATCGCGCGGGCGCTGATCCTCGAGCCCGACGTGCTGTTCCTCGACGAGCCGACCTCGGCGCTCGATGTGTCGGTTCAGGCCGAGGTGCTGAACCTGCTGGTGCGGCTGCAGGCCGAGAAGGGCTTCACCTACCTGATGGTCAGCCACGATCTCGCGGTGGTGGATCACATGTGCGACCGTTTCGCGATCATGCAGCACGGCCGCATCGTCGAGGTGCTCCCGCGCGAGGCGATCACCCAGGGCGGCGCGACGCAGCCCTACGCGCAGGAGCTCATCGCGGCGAGCCTCGAGTACGAGAAGGCGGTGTAACGCCGTCGATATTGCCCGGCAGGCTGCTGATGATGCTGCCTGCCGGGCATGACCAACTCCCCCCCCCCCCCCCC
>MDTG01416148.1_pt1 | contig 78697 bp, 73 predicted proteins | sample 811421 | NCBI WGS metagenome assembly MDTG01 (sample SAMN05326645, study PRJNA326480) | marine metagenome | isolation source: seawater | place: Pacific Ocean: South East | collected 2011
ACAGCCCGGCCGCACTATGCTCTCAGCAAGCAGCCGCCAGCCCAAAGGCTCAACGCTCTGCTGAACAACGTCTTGAGAAACGACACCTAGCGCGCCGGAGCCGCGGCAGGTCTAACCGCTGACAGCAGCGATCCGCGGGGCCTGCCGGCGCCGGGCAGGCGTCGGCAGCAGCACGACATTCTCCATGAACTGGCTGTAATCACACAGAATTTCCTCGCCCTGGGCGATATCCCGCACAGCCACACCACTTCCGTCAGCCGCCGAAAAGTCGAGGTTCGGCGTGCTGGAATGGTTCAGGAAGCGGGCATGATCGCCATCGAGCAGATAGCCGTTCAGGCCACGGTCGAAATAGGCGTAGCGCTGGATATAGCCGCGATAAACCGGCGGCCGCTCGGCCAGTTGCGCCTCGGTAAGCACGAGATCGGTCGCCGGGTCGAGGGTCCACATCAAGGTGCCCTTGCGGATCCGCCTGGCGGCAAACACGCCCAGCCCTTCCAGCGGGCTGGGTTGAAGATAGGTTTCGACCAGAAGCATGGGTCTGACACTCCGGCCGGTCGCGTCGACGGCCGGCGAGAATGAAGCGGCCGGATCAGCCGACCGCAGAGTGCGACGCTCCAAAATCCATATTGGCGAATTTTCACGCGATGCAAGCGGTATTTTAAACCGGCAGGATCATCGCCCCGGCATCAATGCCCCAGCGTGACGTTCATGATCTTCACGCCCGGCGGTGCCGGCACATCCTCGGGCACGAAGAAGTCGGGCAGGAGCTCGATTTCGGGATCGTAGGAATACTTGTCGAGGTCGCGCTCGCCCTCTGCCCAGAGGAAGGTGTCGTCGATGATGAAATTGCCCGTGAATTCGGCCGCCGGCTTGTTCAGCACGGCATAGGCCGTATCGGCGAGGATCTCCGGCTTGCGGCAATTCTTCATCGCTTCCTCGCCGGCTAGCACGTTGGAGATTGCGGCCGTTGCAACGGCGGTACGGGGCCAGATCGCATTCGCGCCGATCTTGCCCTTGAATTCCTCGCCCCAGCCCAGGATGCACAGGCTCATCTGGTATTTCGCCGAGGTGTAGGCGACATGGGGTCCGAACCACAGACCGCGCATGTCCAGCGGCGGCGCCAGGGCGATGATGTGCGGATTTTCCGCCTTCATCAGATAGGGCAGGCATTTCTGGGTTGTCAGGAAGGTGCCACGGCCATTGACCTGGTGCATCAGGTCGTAGCGCTTCATCGGCGTATCGGCGGTGCCGCGCGGAAAGATCGCCGAGGCATTGTTGATCACGGCATCGATCCCGCCGAACCGGTCGACGGCAGCTGCAACAGCGGCCTCGACCTCCTCCTCGTGACGGATATCGCATTTGACCGCGAGGGCCTGCCCGCCGGCTTTCTCGATGGTCTCGGCAGCCGTGTGGATCGTCCCTTCAAGGCGCGGATCCGGCGTATCGGACTTCGCAGCGATAACGATATTGGCACCGTCACGCGCACAACGCTCGCCGATCGCCAGGCCGATACCGCGGCTGGCACCCGTGATGAAGATCGTCTTGCCCTTGAGGCTCATGGCCCTGTCTCCCCGGCTGGATGTATCCGGAGAGGTTAGAGCGCGGCTACAATCCGCGCCAGACCCGACCGCGCGGGCAATACAGCCCGTCTTCGTGCCGGCACCGTTCGAACGTGTAGAGCACCGTCTCGGCCCGGCCGACAATATTCTCGAAACGCACGAAGCCCGGCCCTTCCGGCGCGCGGCTGTCGGCGGAATTGTCGCGATTGTCGCCCATGACGAAGACGTGGCCCGCCGGCACGACTTCCGGCCCGTACTCGTCCAGCCAGTTATCGTCACCACGCTCGTAGATCGGATGCGTCCGGCCGCCGGGCAGGCGCTCCTCGTACAGGCGCACGCGCACCGCATCGCGCGGATCCGCATTCTCGCGATAGGTCCGGGCCTCGATCAGGGTGCGGTCGACCTGCGCGCCATTGATGAAAAGACGGCCCTCGCGCATCGCCACGATGTCGCCCGGCACACCGATCACCCGCTTGATCAGGGTCAGATCCTGGCGGTCATCCCACAGCACCACGACATCACCACGCCGCGGGCTGCCCCAGCCGATACGGCCGTCCCAGTTCCCCGGCAGGAGGCTGCCCAGTCCCAGCGGCAGGGTGTGGCGCGAATAGCCATAGGCCCATTTCGACACCACGATCCGGTCGCCCACCTCCAGCGAGGGCTGCATGCTTTCGGACGGAATGTAGTAGGTCGCAAAGGCCAGCGAAGTGAAGCCGAACCACACCGCCGCCACGCCGGCGAACATGTTCACCGCCTCGCCGACCTCGGCCCCGACCCGGGCGGCCCGGATACGCAGACGCCGGAGCGAGAATTGTTTCATGACCTAGAGACCGCGCCAGACCCGCCCGCGCGGGCAGTACAGCCCGTCTTCGCGGCGGCAGCGTTCGAAGGTGAACAGCACCGTCTCCGCCCGGCCGACAACATTCTCCAGCGGCACGAGGCCCGGCCCGTTCGAGGCCCGGCTGTCATTGGAGGCATCCCGGTTATCGCCCATCACGAACACCGTACCCGGCAGGATTGTCACCGGCCCGTAGCTGTCGAGCTGGTAGTTGTCGCCGCGCTCGTAGATCGGATGATCCCGGCCGCCCGGCAGGGTTTCCTCGAACAGGGTCGCCGTGACGATATTGTCGCGCGGGTGATCCCGGTAGGAGCGCACCTCGACCAGTTCGCGCGGCACCGGCTCGCCATTGAGGTAGAGCTGGCCCTGGCGCATCTCGATCACATCGCCCTCGATGCCGATGACGCGCTTGATCAGATTGCGCGGCGGCGACTGGCGCTCATCGCGGAAGACGACGACATCGCCGCGCTGCGGATTGTGCCAGGCCACACGGCCATTCCAGCTGTCCGGCAGCATGTAGCCGATGCCCAGCGGCAGGGAGTGGACCGAATAGCCATAGGCCCATTTGGACACCAGCACCCGGTCGCCGACTTCCAGCGAGGGCTGCATGCTTTCCGACGGGATGTGGAAGGCAGCAAAGCCGAAAGTCACCAGCCCCAGCCAGACAGCTGCCACGCCGGCGACAAAGCGCACGGTTTCCACAATCTCGCTCGCAGCCCGGCCTGCCAGGCGCTTCATCAAGGCACTCATTTCAGTTTTACCGCCGTTCCGTAGGCCAGAATTTCCGCTGCCCCTTCCATCACCGACGAGGTCGACAGGCGGACCGTGACGATCGCGTCGGCGCCGAGTTCCTCGGCGTGTTTCGCCATCCGGTCGAGCGCGGTCTCGCGCGCTTCGGACAGAAGGTCGGTGTATTCGGGAACTTCACCGCCGACGATATTGCGCAGGCCCGCAATGAAATCGCGGCCGAAAAAGCGGGCCCGCACGACATTGCCGCGCGCGATACCGACCACACGGTCGATCTCGCGGCCCGGCACGGCGTCCGCCATGGTGACAATCAGGGTCATTCCTCGTCTCCGTCTTCGAACACGATCCGGTTCTCCCGTGCGCGCAGGAACATGATCGCCACGCCGGCAGCCGGCATGCCTGTGACCAGCAGCCAGAAACCGCTCACCGGGTAGGGCAGATACCAGCGGCCGATCAGTCCGGCTGCCAGCAGAATGCCATACCCCGCGATCCCGCCGAGAAGCAGGACGATACCGGCATGGTCCAGGAAACGCGCCAAGGGCACCCGAACACCTCCCGTGCTCACGCATCAGCATTCCGAATACGTCGAAACGCCGTCACAACCAAGGCTTGGGCGCGGAGATGACAGCATTTTCAGCCTGCCGTGGCATCGCCGCCGCAGCCAGGCGCCGCGAAGACAGGGGACGGCAAGGTGTCGCATCCCCCTCTCCATGCCGCGCTTTGGCCATCTTCATGGAAAAAGATCAGTGTCATGAACCAGACGATCTATGAACCGACCTCGACGCCGGCTGTCGACCGGGATGACCGCCTTCTGGCGGGGCTGAACTATGCCCTGCTGATCGTCGGCAATATCATCGGCGTATCCAGCCTCGTCGCCGTGATCATCGCCTATGCCCGCCGCGACGGCTCCCCGCACTGGCTGCAATCCCACTTCACCTACCAGATCAAGAGCTTCTGGGCGGCCATCGTCGGCATTGTGGCCTGTACCGTGATGGTGCTCACGGTGATCCTGGCGCCGTTCGGCCTGATCGGCTTTGCCCTGATCTGGGTCTGGATGCTGGCGCGGTCGATCGTGGGCCTGATCCGCCTCGTGGACGGACGCGGCCACCCCGACCCGCACGGCATGTGGATGTAGGGCGGGCCGGCCACCGTCAGCCGGAACCGGCGTGACGTTCCAGAACCAACGCAAAGGCCGCGACCTTCTCCGCCATGACGGGTTCGTCGAGATCGGCCTTGCGGGCCACAAGTGTTGCCGCTGCAGACTTGCCGATAATGTCCTCCATCTCCGCCAAGGCCCCTTCGGCCGGCGAGCCCTGATGGGTCAGGAAGACCGCCGTACGCGGCAATCGCGAAACGGTCTGACGCAGGAAACGGCGCACGGGCGGCGCAGGGTGCGAGGCCCATATCGGCCCGCCCACAACGACCAGATCGTAAGCAGTCACATTGCGGGCCAATGGCTCGATGGGCGGCAGGTTGTTGCGCAGGCTGTCATACACGGCCCGGATCATGCCCCACGCACTCCGCCCATAACGGGTACAACCAATCTCGGCGAGATCGGCGTTCATCTGGTCGGCTATCATCTCGGCCACGGCCCGCGTGGTTCCGGTCAGGGAATAGTAGACAACAAGGGTTTTCATGACGGCATCTCCGCAAACCTGCCCGCAAGCATTGCGGGCCGTTGCCGCCGTCGCATTGACTTGGCGCAAGACATCAAAAGGGGACAGATGTCCCCTTTTGATCAGACGCCGAAGCCCACCTCGTCGATCATCTCCGAACCCATGGTGACGTCGTCGACGCGCGACGGCGCCAGCGTCATCACCGCTTCGGCATAGAAGTTCGCCAGCGCGATCCGCTGTGCCGCGAAGGCGGGGTCACCGATATTCTCCTTCTGGCGCCGGCGGGCTGCGACGGCCCCGACGCACAGCAGCCAGCCCCCGATCGTCTCGCCCGCCAGGGTGAGGAAGGGCGTGGCACCGGCCAGCCGGTCCTTCATGTCGACCTCCTTGAGCCAGTCGACCGCTTCCCGCATGGCATCCAGACTGTCCTGCAGGCGATCGCCGAGCGGCGGCAGGTCCGGGTGTGACGAGGTCGTGCAGGCCTCGATGGTCTGCCCGATATCCGAGAACAGTTCGTCAAAGGCCGCGCCGCCATCCATGTTCAGCTTGCGGCCGACCAGGTCAATCGCCTGGATGGCATTGGTGCCCTCATAGATCGGCGTGATACGGGCATCGCGCAGATGCTGGGCCGCACCGGTTTCCTCGATATAGCCCATGCCGCCATGGACCTGGACGCCCAGCGAGGCGACCTCGACGCCGATATCGGTCGACCAGGCTTTCGCTACCGGCGTCAGCAATTCCTCGCGGCGCTTGGCCGCGGCGCGCTCGTCGGCGTCCTCTGCGTGCTCGGCCATGTCCGTCGCCACGGCGCAGGACACGCAGATGGCCCGCGAGGCCGCGATCTTGGCTTTCATCAGCGACAGGGTGCGCTTGATATCCGGGTGATGGATGATGGCGTGCGGCGCCGGGCCCTCGGTATCGATGGCACGGCCCTGCTTGCGGTCCTGGGCATAGGCCAGCGCCTGCTGGAAAGCGCGCTCGGCAATGCCGACGCCCTGCACGCCGACATTCAGACGCGCCGAATTCATCATCGTGAACATGCAGCGCATGCCGGCATTCTCACCGCCGATCAGCCAGCCGGTCGCGCCGGTATATTCCATGGTGCAGGTCGGCGAGCCGTGAATGCCCAGCTTGTGCTCGACCCCGATGGCACGCAGATCGTTGCGCGAGCCGTCCGGCAGGATTTTCGGCACGATGAAGAGCGAGATACCCTTCGTACCCTCGGGCGAGCCCGGCGTCCGCGCGAGCACCAGATGGATGATGTTCTCCGCGCAGTCGTGTTCGCCCCAGGTGATGAAGATCTTCTGGCCGGAGATCGCCCAGCTGCCGTCCGCATTCGGTTCGGCCCTGGTGCGCAGCGCGCCCACATCCGATCCGGCCTGCGGCTCGGTGAGGTTCATCGTGGCCGACCACTCGCCGGTGAGCAGCTTGCCCAGATACAATTCCTTCTGCTCGTCAGTGCCGTGAGCGATCAGCGCCTCGATACCGCCATAGGTGAGCATCGGGCCGAGACCGAAAGACAGGTTGGCGCCCTGGATCATTTCCAGCACGGCCACGCCCAGCGCGCGCGGCAGACCCATACCGCCCAGCTCGGCCGGGAATTGCAGCCCCTGCCAGCCGCCTTCGACGAACTGCGCATAGGCCGCCGGAAAGCCGGTCGGCGTGGTGACGGCACCATTCTCGAGCTTGCAGTGTTCGGCATCGCCGACGCGATTGAGCGGCGCGAGCACATTCTCGGCCAGCTTGGCCGCCTCTTCCAGAATGGCCGCCGTCAGATCGGAGGTGAAATCCGGGAAGGCACCCGTCGCCTTCAGCCCCTCAACAGCCGCTACCTCTTCCAGCGTGAAGCGCATTTCATCCAGCGGTGCGCGATATGTCATGGCCGACCTCCGTCATCATTTTTTTGTGGCCGGAACATAACCCGCCTTCCCGCCGATGCGAATCCGGAAACAGTGTTTTGTCCAGCCCGCGACGTTGTGTGGCTTTTCGGACGCGCAGACAGCGGGCATATACTGTGACGAGAGCCGCCCGGCCGGGCGGAAAAGCCCCTGGGGGAGCCCGAACCATGACCGACACGCCACGCTACACCGCCGTCGCCATCACCCTTCACTGGATCCTCGCGGTCCTGCTGCTCGGCATGGTGTTTTTCGGCTGGTACATGGAAGACCTGCGCGAAGGCCTGTTTGCCGGCACAGTGCCGCTGGAAGAGGTTCAGCAGGCCTATAACCTGCACAAGACGACCGGCATGGCGATCCTGGTGCTCTCGCTGATCCGCCTGGCCTGGCGCCTGACCCACAAGACCCCGGGCATGCCCGAAGGCATGAAGCCCTGGGAGAAACTCGCCGCCCATGCCGTGCACTGGGCCTTCTACGTGCTGATGATCGGCATGCCGATCATGGGCTGGATTTCCGCCTCCGCCTCGGAACTGCCCTCTTTCCTGTTCAACAATCCCGACATGCCGCTGCCGCGCCTGCCGGTTCCGCAAAGCGAGAGCCTGCACGAAGTGTCCGGCTCGATCCACGGGGCCGGCGGCTGGCCGATCCTGATCCTGTTCGGCCTGCACGCTGCAGCGGCCCTGAAACACCAGTTTTTCGACCGCGACGGGCTGCTCGCCCGCATGATCCCGGTCCTGAAAGGATAAGCCCCGATGCTGCGTTACGCGTTTCTTCTCCCGCTGGCCCTCGCCGCCGCTCCGGCGAGCGCCCAGTCCTGGCAGGTCGACAGGGCCGACAGTTCCGTCGGCTTCGAGACGACAGTGTCCGGCGGTGCGGTGACAGGAGAGTTTTCGGACTGGACGGCCGAGATCGTGCTCGACCCGGCCGATCTGGAAAACGCCTCGATCTCGGCCCGGGTGCTCACCTCCAGCGGCACGACCGGCAATGGCCAGATGGACAGCTCCATGCTGTCCGATTCCGGCCTGAACCCGTCGGAATACGAGGCCGCCACCTTTGTCTCCGAGGATGTCCGGGCAACGGATGAGGGCTATGAAGCGCACGGCACGCTTGCCATGGCCGGAACCGAGCGCGACATCGTGCTGCCCTTCACCCTGGCCATCGACGGCGGCCGGGCCGTCGCGGACAGCCGCTACACACTCGCCCGCGCCGATTACGGCGTCGGCTCGTCCAGCTGGGGTTCGGCCGCGGCCGAAGTGACCCTCGTGCTGCATATCGAGGCGGATGCGGCCGAGTAGGCTTGCGTCGCGGGGGCGTGAAGCGCTAGCTCACGCCCCATGACTGCTCCGATCAAGCCCGCCGGCTCTGCCGATGCCATTGCCGAAGCCGTTGCCATCCTGAAAGCGGGCGGCCTCGTGGCCATGCCGACGGAAACCGTCTACGGCCTGGCAGCCGACGCCGCCAATCCGGACGCCGTCGCGCGGCTCTACGCCGCCAAGGGCCGGCCGCGCTTCAATCCGCTGATCGCCCACGTCACCGGCCCGAAAATGGCCCAACGCATCGCCGAGTGGCCGGAGCTGGGTGCAAAACTCGCAGCGACCTACTGGCCGGGACCGCTCACCCTCGTCCTGCCGAAAAAGCCGGACGCGGCCATCGCCGACATTGCCAATGCCGGGCTGGACAGCATCGCCCTGCGCGCGCCGGCCCACCCGGCGGCCCGCACCTTGATCAGCGCTTTCGGTGCGCCCCTGGTAGCCCCCAGCGCCAATCCGTCCGGTTCGGTCAGCCCCACCACAGCCCAGCATGTTGCCGAGGGTCTGGGTGACAAGGTCGATCTCATCCTTGATGGCGGCGCCTGCCCGGTCGGCGTTGAGTCGACAGTCGTCGCCATCGACGGCAAACGCGCCATCCTGCTGCGGCCCGGCGGGCTGGCCCGCGTGCAGATCGAGCCGATCACCGGCCCGCTGGAAGCCCCCGAAGCCGATGCGCCCCTGGCCAGCCCCGGCATGCTGAAAAGCCATTACGCACCGGATGCAGCGATGCGGCTCAATGCCACCGAGGCCCGGCCCGGCGAACTGCTGCTGGGCTTCGGTGCCATTGGCGGCCACATCAACCTGTCGGAAGCCGGCGATCTCGCCGAAGCCGCCACACGCCTGTTTGCCGCCCTGCGTGATCTCGACGCACGCAGGCCGGAACGCATTGCAGTTGCACCCATCCCGGATCAAGGTCTGGGGGAAGCCATCAATGACCGCCTGCAACGCGCTGCTGCGCCCAAGGACGACCCGACGCCATGACTGCTGCTGTAACCCTGCCCGCCGACCTGATCGACAATCTCAAGGCCGCACTCGGCCCGAAAGGCTGGAGCCAGGATCCGCAGGAGATCGCACCGCACGTGCAGGACTGGCGCGGCCGCTACAAGGGCGAAACGCCGATCCTGCTCAAACCGGCTTCCACCGGAGAAGTCTCGGCCGTTGTCAGGCTGTGCGCCGAGGCCGGCGTGGCAATCACGCCGCAAGGCGGCAATACCTCGCTGTGCGGGGCGGCGACGCCCCAGGGCGAAGTGCTGATCTCGCTGAAGCGCATGACCGCCGTACGCGAGATCGACACCGACAATGATTCCATGACCGTCGAGGCCGGCTGCGTGCTGGAAAGCCTGCAGCAGACGGCAGAAGGCGCCAACCGCCTCTTCCCGCTCTCGCTGGGCTCGCAGGGTTCGGCCATGATCGGCGGGCTGATTTCCACCAATGCCGGCGGCGTGCACGTCCTGCGCTATGGCATGACGCGCGAGCTGGTCCTGGGCCTGGAAGCCGTGCTGCCGGACGGCACGATCTGGTCCGGGCTGACAGGCCTGCGCAAGGACAATACCGGCTATGATCTCAAGCAATTGCTGATCGGCGCCGAAGGCACGCTGGGCATCATCACGGCGGCCACGCTGAAGCTCTATCCGCGTCCCGGCCGCATGGAGCTGGCCTTCATCGGCATGAATTCCGTGGACGATGCGGTGAAGTTTCTCGGCATGGCGAAACAGGTCTCCGGCGGGGCCGTGACAGCCTTTGAAGTCATGCCGAACCTGGCGCTGGAATTCGTACTGATGCGGATACCCAACACGCGCGATCCGCTGGAAGCGAAACATCCCTGGTATGTGGTCTGCGAGATGAGTTTCGGCCGCCCGGACGGCGCGCGCGAGACCATGGAGGCCGCGCTGGAGCAGGGCTTCGAGGCCGGACTGGTCCAGGACGCCGTGATCGCGGAAAACGAGGCCCAGATGCAGGATCTCTGGCGCCTGCGCGAAAGCATCGCGGAGGCCGAACGCGGCCAGGGCCTCGCGGTCAAGCACGACGTCTCGATCCCGGTGTCGAAAATGTCCGCCTTCATCGACGTCGCCACGCAGCGCGTGAACCGGGACTTTCCGGACGGCATCGTGGTCGCCTTCGGCCATGTCGGCGACGGCAATGTTCACTACAACATCGCCTGTATCGACCCGGACGCCCATGCCGGCTTCATGGCCCGGGCGGGCGAAATGTCGAAGATTGTCTACGACACGGTGGACGAGTTCGGCGGATCGATCTCGGCCGAGCACGGGATCGGCATTCTCAAGCGCGAGGAACTGGCCAATCGCAAGCCGGTGGACGTGAAGGTGATGCGGGCGATCAAGCAGGCGCTGGACCCGAAGGGCATCATGAATCCGCGCGTGCTGTTCTAGACCGTTCTGGACGCCAGGTATTCGCGCCCGAAGTCGACCTTGATTGCCGCCCATAGCGGCAGATGGTCGGACATCTGGTGCGTGCGCCAATAGGTCCGGTAATAGAGCGACTTGTTGCCCCGCGGCTCGCCCCGCGACGTGGTGTGATAGGCCTCGCCCATATCGGGCACGTACAGCGCCTCGTCGTCCTCGCAATAGACGCATTCGTAGAAATTGAAGGCACCGGCGGCGATGATCTGGTCGCGCGTCAGGTTCGGCGTCATGAAGGCCATCTGGTCGAAAAAGCGTTCTTCCCGCCCGACATTGGTGACCTGCTGCAGGCCTTCGGGAATGACGAAGCCGGCATCGGTCAGCGCCGAGAAGGTGACGTCATCAGGCGCGAAAATATTGAAGTCGCCCAGAAGGATGAGATTGCGCGCCCAGGCGTGATCCTCCTTTGCCCGCGCAGCCATGAAGCGGGCCAGTTCGCGGATTTCACGCTCGCGATCAGGATCGTCGGCCCGGCTTTCGCCATAGAGGATATGCACGGTCGACAGCATGAACTTGAACCAGCCGGCCTCGAAGCCCACGACATAGGGTGTGCGGGCAAGCTGGCTGGCGGGCGAGTAGGCCAGCCGGCCGGCCTCGTCGCGGGTCTCGACCGGCGGAATGACGATTTCCCCCGCCAGGCCGCCAAAACGCACCTTGCGGCTGTCATAGAGGAAAGCCATCCGCTCCTTGTTGCCCCGGGTGCCGTCGGTGACATCGGTCACCAGGTATTTCCACCAGGGACCGAGAAGCGAGCGGAGTGTCTCCAGCGGTGCCGTATCGAGCCGCACTTCCTGCAGCGCGACCAGATCGAAGCGCGAGATGATCTCGGCGATGTAGTGATACGGCTCCATCCCGCGCAGACCGTAGGCCGGGCTGTCGAACTCGCGGATATTCCATGTCGCCAGCAGGAGGGTGGAATCCAGGGTCTTGGCGGGGATCTCAGCATCCAGCCGGCCTCCCAGAGCCAGGAGGCGCTGTGCGATGCGCCGCTGTACCGGATCGGTCTTGTCCAGGCTGTAGAAGAACGACATCGCCAGTCTCCGCAAGTTTGCGCCAGCATACAACCAAAACGGGAGGCGCGCCACGTCTTGCACCTGGCCGGCATCGGAAAATCCGTGAGCGGACATTGAGAAAACTCATGGCAAGAGCGGCGCCCGGTGCCTTTTCCTGCCCGACAGCCTCCCCTACCTTTGGCGATGAAGGAGGCCTGCCATGCTGATTCTGCTGTCGCCCGCCAAGAACATGAATTTCGATCCGGTCGAACGCGATCTGCCCGCGACCCGGCCGCCGCTGATCGACGAGACCCGTATCCTGTCGAAGACAACGCGCCAGCTGACGGCGCCGAAGATCAAGGCGATGATGAAGATCTCCGACGATCTGGCGCGCCTCAACCGCGAACGTTTCCAGGCTTTCGACGCCGAAGCGCCGGGCGAGAAACAGGCGGCTTTCGCGTTCAATGGCGAGGTCTATCGCGGGCTAGAGGCCGACAGCCTGTCGGACGCCGATCTCGACTATGCCCAGGATCACCTGCGCATTCTGTCGGGCATGTATGGCGCGCTGCGTCCGCTCGATGCCATCCACCCCTACCGGCTGGAAATGGGCCGCAAGTTGCATACGCGGCGCGGCGAGAATCTCTATGATTTCTGGGGCGACCGGATCGCGAAAGAGCTCAACAGCCTGCAGGAAGGCAAGGACGATCCCGTCGTTCTGAACCTGGCCTCAAACGAGTATTTCAAGTCGGTCGACCGGAAAAAGCTCAAGGCCCGCGTCATCACCGCGAACTTCAAGGAAGAGAAGGACGGGCAGTTGCGCGCCCTGATGGTCTTCGCGAAGAAGGCGCGCGGAATGATGGCCCGCTGGGTTATCCAGAACCGCGTCGAGGATCCGGCCGAACTGCGCAAGTTCGATCTGGGCGGCTATCGGTTCGAGGCCGACGGCTCCAGCGAGGACGAGCTGCTGTTCACGCGTCCCCAGCCTGTGGCGGCGAAGGCGGCGTAGAACTTCTTATTCCCCACATCCGGACGGTGTGTTAACCTCCAAGGGCCGCAGGAGATGGCTGCCACCATCTCCCTTGGCCGCCCTTCAGGCGATGGGGAGCCGGATCAACAGGGTCCACCCGCCGATCCGTCTTCTCCTCACCAAAAGGACGAGGCAGCATTTCGGAAACCGAAACATTGCTCCCTCCTTGGATTGCGCCGGCCTCCTGGGCCGGCGTTTTCATTCTTGCACAAAAAGCCCGCAATGGTTGTATTTTTAAACTCGCACACCATATGCGTTTCTTGACCCGGCCTGCGGCCTGCCGTTTCTTGCGCGGAGCACAAACTTGAAAGGTGGTTCATGTCTTCCATCCGCACCGATCTGACCGGCCAGGTGGCCATTGTCACCGGCTCCACGAGCGGCATCGGCGCCGCCATGGCCGACGCCCTGGCATCCAACGGCGCGAACGTGATCATCAACGGGCTGGGCGATGCGGATGCGATCGAGAAAGAGCGCGCCGGGATCGCCGAACGGCATGGCGTCGAGGTGCGCTATCACCCGGCCAACATGCTGAAATCCGCCGAAATTGCAGACATGGTGGCCTTTGCCGAACGGGAGTTCGGCCGCCTGGACATTCTCATGAATAATGCCGGCATCCAGCATGTCGCACCGGTCGATGAATTCCCGGAAGACAAGTGGGATGCCATCATCGCCATCAACCTCACCTCGGTCTTCCATGCCGCCAAGGCCGCCCTGCCGATCATGAAGCGCCAGGGCAAGGGGCGGATCGTCAACCTCGCCTCGGCCCACGGTCTTGTCGCTTCGCCGTTCAAGTCGGCCTATGTGGCGGCCAAACACGGGGTGATGGGCTTCACCAAGACGCTGGCGCTGGAAGTCGCCGAACAGGGTATCACCTGCAATGCGATCTGCCCGGGCTATGTGAAGACGCCGCTGGTGGAGAACCAGATCGGCGACACGGCGAAGGCGCGCGGGATTACCGAGGAAGAGGTCGTGCGCGACGTCCTGCTCGCTGCCCAGCCGACCAAGCAATTCGTCACCTACGACCAGCTCGCCGGTGCGCTGCTCTATCTTGTCTCCGACGCGGGAGCCAATATGAATGGGTCCTGGATCAGCGTAGACGGTGGGTGGACCGCGAAGTGACATTGAGTGCACACAAGGGTGACATAAGGGCGACATACGGGTGATGTCCGGACCCCATCCGGATACATATGCGCCCCGTCCCGTCGCCGGCGCCGGCATCGTCGTTTTCCGCGGCGAGGAGGTGCTGCTGATCCGGCGCGGCAAACCGCCCTATGAAGGCGAGTGGTCGCTGCCCGGCGGCAAGATCGAATATGGCGAGACCGCCGCGGAAGCCGCCCTGCGCGAACTGGCCGAGGAAACCGGCACCACCGCCCGGATCGCCGGCCTGATCGATGTCATCGACTCCATCGGCGCGCGCGAACCCGGCCGTCCGGGCGACTGGCATTATGTGCTGGTCGATTTTGCCGGCGTGTGGACCGGCGGTGAGCCGGTTGCTGCAGACGATGTCAGCGAGGCAGGCTTTTTTGCCTATGACGAGGCCGTGGCGATGACCCGCTGGGACAGGACGCGCGATGTGATCGGACGGGCGCGCGCGATCGTCGAGGCGCAGGCAGATCCAGCCTTGAGCGCGCCACAATCGGCGTCATGATGCCGGCCATGACCCCGACGCGTCTCCTGCTTGCGGCCGCCCTGGCCACGGCTTTGCCGGTCCTCGCCGAAGCGCAGAAGCCGTCGCGCGAGCCGGCGCAGGGCGAGGCCCGCTACGAGCAGGATCTCGACCTCGACCGCACCCTGCCCTTCCTCGCCTATACGCTCGGCGAGCTGCACTATCTGGCCTATGCCTGCGAGGGCGACAATGCCCAGCAATGGCGCGACCGCATGGTGGAACTCCTCGCCGTGGAAGCCTCGGACAATGGCCGCCGCCGTGACCGGTTGATCGAGAGTTTCAACGAGGGCTATCGTTCGCAGCAGCGCTACCGGGCGCGGTGCGGCGCCGAGGCCGATGCGGAACGCCGCGCCCTCGCCCATCGCGGCCGCGACCTCTCCGACATGATGCGCTCGGCCTATTTCGACTGACCGGACCTGGCCCCTCAAGGCGTTGCGGTGTTGAAATTTCTCAGGACACGATAGGTGATCGAGGTGTTCGTGGCCTCGACGATTTCCAGCTGCGCGCCCTGATAGCCGATCAGCGTCGAGGCCGAGAGATCGTATTCCACGGCATTCGAGAAGGCGGGCCGGGCCATGTTCCCAGAGAATTCGCGATAGCCGATATTGATGCGATCCCCGACACGCCCGTTATAGATCAGGGTCTGCTGAAAGGAGTTGTCGCGTTCGAGCACGCGCTCGGTGCGCTCGAAGGCGCGCTCGCGGCAGGCGCGGATATTGAACGCCGTGACAATGCACAGCTGGCCCGCCTCGCTGCCGGCCTGGATCGAGACCGGCGGATCCATGAAGGCACCGGCGATCAGCCCGCCGGGCGCTGACGATCCGAAGGCGAAACCGTGATAGGTATGGGTCTCGTCCTGCCCGGTCTGCGGATAGAAACCGCCCTGCAGCGTATAGCCGCCGATCTGTGTTCCCGCGGGGACGTCGATCCCCTGCGTCCGCGTTACCTCGCCCTGTGCCAGCAATACATCGCCGACGCGCGCCGTGACCGTCTCACCGATCGGCGGGCGGCTGAAGGCGCTGCGCTCCGGCACGTAATTGTGCTGCGGTGTCGCGCAGGCGGCCAGCGCGATCGCGATTATTCCCAGACCCGCCAAGCTTGCAGCACGCATCCTGCCCTCCCCGACAGACCGCCCCAGACAAGCACAGCAACACACGAAAGACAACCTTCAATTGCCCCTACGAAAAGAACACTTTTGCGGCAAGCGGGACGCAGGCCCGGAATGTCCCGTTTCAAATCCCGCCATGACCGGCTATTCATGCCCGGACGGGGAATGAGGGGACAGGATGCCGGATCGCCGTTCACAGCTGGAATCCTTGAGTATCGACCGCGATGAGCCGGAGGGGCGCAGCGGCGTTCCTGTCGGCGTAACGGCGGTTATCGCTCTGGTGGTCGCCGGGCTTTCCGCCGGCGGGACCTGGTATTTCACCCGCAGCGACGCGCCGGATCCGGCGCCCGCAGCACAACAACCCGCCACGCCCCCGCCGGCCAGCGAGCCGGCCACTCCGGCTGCCACGAGCACCGAACGCACGCCGCGCTCGTCCGGACTGGTCGCCACCGGCTATGTCGTGGCGCGGCGCCAGGCGACGGTATCCGCCGAGATCACCGGCCGGATCAGCGAGGTGCTGGTCGAGGAAGGCACGGTGGTCGAGGCCGGCGAAGTGATCGCCCGGCTCGACGATGACCGTGCCCGCATCCAGCTGCAATTGCTCGAGGCCCAGCGCGATGCCGCCCAGGCGCGCGCACGCTCCCTCATGGCCCAGCTGGCCGAGGCCGAGCGCGTGTTCGAACGCGCCCGCAGCCTGGCCGACCGGGATATCGGCTCGCAGGCCGCCGTCACCGCAGCCCGCGCCCAGGCCGACAGCCTGACCGCCCAGATCAATGCCGCCCGCGCCGACTACCAGGCCGCTTCAGCCCAGGTCGCCAGCCAGGAAGACCTGATCGACCGGCATATCGTTCGCGCCCCCTTCGCCGGCGTCGTTGTCGCCAAGAATGCCCAGGTCGGCGAGATCCTGTCCCCGGCTTCGGCCGGCGGCGGTTTCACCCGGACCGGTGTCGCCACCCTGGTCGACATGGCCTCGCTGGAGATCGAGGTCGATGTGAATGAAGGCCAGATCGGACGCGTCTCGCCGGGCCAGCGCGTGGAAGCGCGGCTGGATGCCTATCCGGACTGGCGGATCGCGGCCCATGTCGAGGCGATCATCCCGACCGCCGACCGCGCCCGCGCGACCATCCAGGTGCGCGTCGCCTTCGACGAGCGCGACGACCGGATCCTGCCGGAAATGGCCGCCCGCGTAATCTTTGTTGAGTAAAAGAACTTTATTTTGTAAAGTTCAATCCGAACACCATGACGGCACCCGCTCCGGGGAGGAGACGGGCGGACCGGGAGGACTGACAGAATGGCATCGCTCTACGAACTCAAGGACCTGTCCAAGCGCTATACGCGCGGCAAGGAGACCATCACCATCTTCGAAGAGCTCACCATGTCGATCCCGCAGGGCGATTTCATCGCCATCATGGGACCGTCAGGCTCCGGCAAGACGACGCTCCTGAACCTCCTGGGCGGCATCGACCGCCCCTCCTCCGGCTCGGTGGAGTGCGAGGGCGTGCGGGTGGACAAGCTGTCGGAGGGCAAGCTGGCCAAGTGGCGATCGCAGCATGTCGGCTTCATCTTCCAGTTCTACAATCTGATGCCCACGCTCACCGCGGCCCAGAATGTCGAGCTTCCCCTGCTCCTGACCAAGCTGTCAGGCAAGCAGCGCAAGGAACGCGTCGCCACGGCGCTGGACATTGTCGGCCTGGCCGACCGCAAGGGCCACCGGCCGCGCCAGCTCTCCGGCGGTCAGCAACAGCGCGTCGCGATTGCCCGCGCCATCGTCGCCGACCCGAAAGTCCTGCTGTGCGACGAGCCGACCGGTGATCTCGACCGCGCCTCCGCCGACGAGATCCTGGAGACGCTGCAATTGCTGAACCGGGAACTGGGCAAGACCATCGTCATGGTCACCCACGACCCCTCGGCCGCCAAATACGCCGCGCGCGAACTGCATCTGGACAAGGGCCGCTTCATCGAGGCCAAGGCGGAGCCGGCGCAATGAACGATCTCACGCTGATCCGGAAGAATCTCTTCCGCAAGAAGCTGAGGGCGATCCTGCTGACCCTGTCGATCCTGATCGCCTTCCTGATTTTCGGCGTGCTGGGCGCCTTCTACAAGGTGTGGAATTCCGGCGCCGAGCTGGCGGCCGACAACCGGCTGGTCACGGTCAACCGGATCAATTTCACCGTCACCATGCCCTATGCCTACTGGGGCCGTATCCAGGCCGTCGAGGGCGTCGAGGCCGCCAGTTTCGCCAACTGGTTCGGCGGCTATTACCAGGAACCGACCCGCCGGGTTCAGACCTTCGCCGTCGACCCGGAAAGCTATCTGAACGTCTATCCCGAGCTCGTCTTCGAGCCGGAACAGCGCGCGGCCTTCATCGCCAACCGCACCTGCCTGGCCGTCGGACGCGACATCGCCGACTTCTATGGCTGGTCGCTGGGCGACCGCATCCCGCTGCTCTCGAATATCTGGCAGAAGTCGGATGGCAGCGCGTCCTGGGAGTTCGACATCTGCGCCGTGTTCGACGGGCGGGAGGACTACCCGGCCAACTACGCGATGTTCCACTACGAGTATTACAACGAGGACCTGGCCTTCAATCAGGACCAGATCGGCTGGATCGTGATCCAGACGCAGAGCGCCGACCTGAACGCAAGCGTGGCGGATACGATCGACACCATGTTCGCCAACTCGCCGGCGGAAACGGAAACCTCCACCGAGGCGGCCTTCTCCGAAGGCTTTGCCAACCAGTTCGGCAATATCGCCCTGATCCTGCTCTTCGTGGTCGGGTCGGCCTTCTCGACCATCCTGATCATTGTCGGTTTCACCATGGTGACCGCCATCAATGAACGCACCGGCGAGATCGCGGTGATGAAGACACTCGGCTTCCCGGCACCGCGCATCTTCCGCATGGTCCTGTCGGAATCGGTGATGCTGTCGCTGGTCGGCGGCCTGCTCGGCCTCGGCCTGGCCTGGGGCATGGTGACCCTCATCGCCGCCGCGCCGGGCGTATCGGCCTTCCTGCCCGGCCTCTCCATGCCGCAGAACGTGTTCATTGGCGGCATCGGGCTGGCGATCCTGCTCGGCCTGCTGACCGGCATCATTCCCGCCATCAATGCCCAGCGCGTGAAAATCGTCACCGCGCTCGGCAAGCAATAGGAGACGCGCCATGTTCAAACAGATCGGCGCCGTCACGATGATCAATCTGCGCTCCATTCCGCAGCGCGCCGGCCTGTCGCTGGCCACGATCATCTCCATTGCCCTGGTCACCGGCGTTCTGCTCGGCTTCCTGGCCATGTCCAACGGTTTCCGGGCGACCCTGCAGGGCACCGGGTCCGAAAATGTCGCCGTCGCCCTGCGCGCGGGCTCCCAGGCCGAACTCAATTCCGGCCTGTCCAGCGAGGATGTCCGCCTGATCGAGGAAGCGCCCGGTGTTGCGCGGGACGCCGAAGGCCGCCCCCTCGTTTCCGGCGAGCTCTATGTCATCGTCGACGGAACCAAGCGCGCTTCGGGCACGGATGCCAACCTGCCGCTTCGCGGCGTGGGACCGCAGGCCCTGTCGCTGCGTGAAGGCTTCGAAATGGTCGAGGGCCGCATGTTCGAGCCGGGCACCAACGAGCTGGTCGTCGGCGCCTCGGTGCTGCGCGAGTTTTCCGGCTTCGACCTGGGCGAGACGATCCGGCTGGGCTCCAATGAGTGGGTTGTCGTCGGCATTTTCTCCACCGGCGGGTCCGTGTTCGAAAGCGAGATCTGGGCGGATATCGCCGTCATCCAGAACCTCTATAACCGCGGTACCGCGGTGCAGTCTGTCCGCGCGCGCCTGACCTCCGTCGAGGCCATCGAGGACCTGCGGGCCTGGGACGAGGACGAGCCGCGGGTCAATCTCGACATCGAGAGCGAGACCGACTTCTTCGCCAGCCAGGCCGGCGGCACCGCCGTGCTGATCGAATTCGTCGGCTGGCCGCTGGCGATCATCATGGCGATCGGCGCCCTCGCCGGGGCCTGGAACACGATGTATTCCTCGGTCGATACCCGCATGCGCGAGATCGCAACCCTGCGGGCGATCGGCTTTTCCGGCTTCGCCGCCGCCGTCGGCACAATGGTGGAATCGCTCGTCCTGGCCGCCCTTGGCGGCCTTGCCGGCGCGCTCGCCATCTATCTCCTGTTCAATGGCGTCTCGGCCTCCACACTCGGCTCGGGCTTCACCCAGGTGGTGTTCTCCTTCGCCGTGACCGGCGGATCGGTGATTGCCGGCATGGTGATGGCCGTGGTGATCGGCTTCTTCGGCGGCCTCGTCCCCGCCATCCGCTCGGCCTATGTGCCGCTGCTGACCGTGCACCGGAGCGAGTAGGTTTGCTGGGCGCTACGCGCCGCCCCTCATCCGGGCTTCGCCCCCCTTCTCCCCGGTCGGGGAGAAGGGGTTTCCAGCGGAACCACATTACTCCTCTCCCCGACCGGGGAGAGGACTGAGGCGCGGTTCGCGCAGCGAATTCAGCAGGCCAGGGGCCTGTTGAAAGCAACGAAGAGGTGAGGGGCGCGCGGCGCGAGCCGCGCTACTTAAAAACCATGACGGACATCACGCGGGATGCCCTTTTGCGGGTGCCATTCTGCGGCATGCGCCATCCGCACAGAGACCGCGCCCGCAAATTGCGCCGTGAACAGACGCCCGCCGAAGCCAGGCTCTGGTCGCGATTGCGCAGTCGGGACATGGCCGGTGCGAAATTTCGCCGGCAGGTTCCGATTGGCCCTTTCATCGCCGACTTCCTGTGCAAGGAGCTCTCGATCATTGTCGAGGCCGATGGCGGTCAGCATTCGGACCAGGAGTCTTATGACGCACGGCGCACGGCCTGGCTGGAGAGCCAAGGCTATCGGGTCCTGCGCTTCTGGAACCACGCCATTCTTACCGATACGGATGCCGTCATGGAGGTGATTGGCGATGCCGTGCACGATGCCCGGATGGCGGCGCGGGAGTCTTGGTAGCGCGGCGTTGCCGCGCGCCCCTCACCTCAATCCTCTCCCCGGTCGGGGAGAGGAGGTAGGTAACTCCTTCTCCCCGACCGGGGAGAAGGTGCCCGCAGGGCGGATGAGGGGCGGCCGCGGCCGCGGCCACGCAAGGCCTACCCGTAATACGCATCCTCGGCGGCGCGGAGTTTTTCCTCGTCCTTGTGCGGGGGGAGGATTTCCATTTTTACGTGGCGGCGGCGATTGGTGGAGATGACGAAGAAGCGCTTGTCGGGATGATCCAGCTTGCTTTCGAGCATGGCCGAGGTGATCAGGTCGACATTCTTCAGATCGTCGTCCGACATGCCGAAAGAGTGCGGCAGCTGACGGCCATACTGTTCCAGCCCCATCTCGACACATTGCCGGATGGCGCGGCGTTTCAGGCCGGCCGTGGTGAGGTGCGGGCCCAGCTCCTCGCGGATTTCCGGATTCGAGCAGGGATAGATCGCCAGATAGTTCGGCTCTTCGGGCAGGTGGCCGTGTTCGACCAGCAGTTTCAGCCCCTCGCGGATGATCTCGCGGGAGTGCTGGCGCGCCGTGATGATCGCCACCGGACGGCGCTTGAGCACGGCGTATTTGAAGATCTCCCAGGACGGGCCCTTCCAGCTGGCGGTGTCGAGCGCCCGGCGCACATCGCGCAGCAGGTATTCCTCGCCATTGCGATCCTTGCCGTCGGCAAACTCGCGATAGGCGCGCGCCGGCGGATCGGCCCAGTCCTCCCACAGGCCCGGCACGCCGAGATAGGCCTTGATGTCCTCATACTCGTGCTGGCGCATCGCCTGCTCTTCGCCGGTCATCGTGTTGAGCAGATGGATCCGGGTCGGCAGGTGGAGAATATTCTCGTCGATATCGAAAAAGTAGAAGCTCTGGCGATCCACGCGGACTGTCCTTGCTCGGTAGCGCTGTCGGTTTCAGCGCCGCATACCGGCGCACAGCGCCCGGTTCAATACTCGGCGTAGGATTTTTCTTCCACGATGGTCGAGCCCAGGAGGAGATTGATCTCCTTTTTAAGCGCCGCGCGCTTGTCATTGGTGACATAGACGGCGCGGGCCAGACGGATGAATTCCGCGCCGAAATCGCCCTTGCGCTCGCAGTCGCGGATATCGTCCTCGATCTCCCACAGCGCCTCGTTGACGGTCTTCAGCGCCTCTTCCAGCCGCACCATCTCGTCGCTCTGCGGCACTTCTTCGGCCTGGGTCTTCTGCAGGATGTCCAGCTCGGTGCGGACATTCTTCAGCTTCGCCTCGTCGCCGATGCGCTCGGACTTGATGCGCAGAATGGTGATCTTGTCGATCAGCTCGCCCGGCGCAATGGCCGTCATGATGGTCGTGGTCACGGGGGTTGTCTCTCGTTCTTGCAGGCGATCAGGCCGCTATATCCCATCCTTCCCCTTGATGGGGAAGGGGGACCGCGCCGAAGGCGGGGTGGATGGGGTGGGAGCGAGATGGGTGCGGCTTCGCACCTGGAAGGCCAACACCGGGATTCACCCCTTCCGACCCGAAGCTTCGCTTCGGCCCACCTTCCCCATCAAGGGGAAGGATGACGGCATGAGGATTGGCAAAAAGCACGGTCGGCTCCCTACCCCCGTTTCGGCAGCGCTTCCTGGAAGATGACGGGTTCGCCGGCGCCTTCGGTCACCAGGGCGCCGTCGCGCATGACGCTCTTGCCGCGCACGATGGTGCCGACGGGCCAGCCGGTGACGGTCATGCCGGCGAAGGGCGTCCAGCCGGACTTGGAGGCCGACCATTCATCGGTGATCTCCACCGAGCGCTTCATGTCGATCAGGGTGAAGTCGGCATCCCAGCCGGCGGCCATGCGGCCCTTGCCGGCGATGCCGAAAATGCGCTGGGCGCCGTGCGAGGTGAGGTCGACGAAACGCTCGATGGTCAGCCGGCCTGCATTGACGTGGTCCAGCATGATCGGGACCAGGGTCTGCACGCCGGGCATGCCGGACGGGCTGGCCGGATAGGGCCGCGCCTTTTCCTCCAGCGTGTGCGGGGCGTGGTCGGAGCCGATCACATCGACAATGCCGCGCTGCAGGCCGCGCCACAGGCCGGCGCGATGATAGGCGTCGCGCACGGGCGGGTTCATCTGGGCGCGCGCCTTGATGCGCTCGTAGATTTCCGGGCCTTCCAGGGTGAGATGCTGGGGCGTGGCCTCTACCGAGGCGACATCGCGGTGGGCGGCGAGGAAGTCCATCTCCTCGGCCGTCGAGACATGCAGCACGTGGATACGCTTGCCGGTCTTGCGGGCCAGGCGCACCAGGCGCTTGGTCGACAGGATGGCGGCCTCGGCATCGCGCACCACCGGGTGGCTGGTCCAGTCGCCCTCGACCGCCAGGCTGCGGCGTTCTTCCAGCCGGTATTCGTCCTCGGAGTGGAAGGCGGCGCGGCGCGAGATCGCGTTCAGCACGCGCTCGACGCCTTCATCATCCTTCACCAGCAGCGAACCGGTGGAGGCGCCCATGAAGACCTTCACACCGCAACAGCCGACCATGCGTTCCATCTCCGGCAGGACACCGGAATTCTCCGACGTCGCCCCGGCATAGAAGGCGTGATCGCAATGCATGCGGTTTTTCGCACGGGCCAGCTTGTCCAGATGCATGTCCGGCGAAGTGGTGGTCGGCTCGGTATTGGGCATTTCGAACACCGCCGTCACACCGCCCATCACGGCCGCGAGCGAGCCCGATTGCAGGTCTTCCTTCCACTCCATGCCCGGTTCGCGGAAATGCACCTGGGTGTCGATCACGCCGGGCACGACGAGAAGGCCCGTGCAGTCGATCGTCTCGGCCGCCGAGGCTTGCGAGAGATCGCCGATCTCCACGGTCTTTCCGCCGGTCACGCCGATATCGGCGACGCCGCGTCCATCGTGATTGACGACTTCGCCGCCCTTCAGGATCAGGTCGAATGTCCGGCTCATGGCTTGGTCCTTTCGAACAGGCTTCGGGCGGCATCATATACCGTATCGACGGCGAGGTCCGCGAGCAGGCTTTCCGGGTGCTTGCGCCGGTCGCCATGGGCGCGGTCGATCTCGTCGAATGTGGCCGGGCCGCGCACCGCCTCGCAATGATCGCCCCAGGGCGCATAGCAGCGGTCGTCGGACGGGCCGAACAGGCCCAGCGTCGGCGTGCCCATCGCGGCCGACATGTGCATCAGCCCGCTGTCATTGCCGACATAGAGGCGCGCCCGCGCCAGGCAGGCGGCGGTTTCCGGCAGGCCCAGGCCCAGAAGGTCGATGAAGTCGAATTCCGGCAGGGCGTCATAGATCGGCCGGGCATAGGCGGCATCGTGCGGCCCGCCCAGCATCACCACCCGCGCGCCGGGCATGACACCGTCCGGCCCGGTGAAGCGCAGGATGAATTCGGCGAATTTCTCCGGCGGCCAGACCTTGAAGATCCACGAGGCGGACGGGCAGATCGCCAGATAGCCGGGGCCTTCGGGCATGTGTTCCAGCGCCGCGGCGCGGTCGGCCTCCGACAGCCACAGGCCCGGATCGGGCGGTGTGTCTTCGAGCCCGAGAACGCTGGCCGCCTCGATCACCTTGTGCACCGGTTCGCCGGCCTGGCGCAGGATGCGGCGTTCGCGCGCGCGCAGCAGCCAGGCCGTCGCCGAACAGCGCAGGTCCACGACCAGATCCCACTCAGTCCCCACCGTCTCGCGCCACAGGTCGAACCAGTGGCCGCCGGCCGGCTTCTTGGCCATGACGATGACGCGCTCCAGCCGCGGCACGGCGGCAAAGAGCGAGGCCGCCAGGGGGCCGCAGGCAATGGTGAAACGGGCATCCGGACGCGTTTCGACGAGATGGTTCAGCACCCCGGAATTGATGATGGCGTCACCGATCCGGGTCGAGGTGATGAAAAGGACGCGTTCCATGCTCGCCGCAATAGCGCGCATGGCGGGTCTTGGCCAGACGCGAACACAATGCCATATGCCATTGCATGACCCTGCCCGATACACCGCCCCGCCGCCTGCCCGGCCGCACCGTGATCTCCGTCGCCGGAGACGAGGCCCGCAGCTTCCTGCAGCGCGTGATCACCGCCGATATCACCGGCCTCGAGCCCGGCGAATGCCGGCCCGGCGCGCTCTTGACGCCGCAGGGCAAGATCCTCGCCGATTTCATGATTTTCGCCGAGGACAACACAGTCTGGCTGGACGTGCCGGAAGCCTCGGCCGAAGGGCTGGTGAAACGCCTCACCCTGTTCAAGCTGCGCGCCAAGGCCGAGATCGTCATGAATACCGACCTCGCCGCCGTCTGGGCGACCGCGCCCTTCCCCGGCTCGGCCCCCGATCCACGCCTGGGCGGCCGCATCCATCGCGGTATCGCCCGCGCCCTGGAAGCCGGCGAGGACAAGCCTCTGGACACGTATGAGTTCGAGGCCGGCGTGCCCGCCTTCGGCCGCGACTATGGCGAGGCGGAAGTCTTCCCCACCGACGTCAATCTGGACGTCTATGGCGGGGTGGGCTGGAAGAAGGGCTGTTTCATCGGCCAGGAAGTCGTCTCGCGCATGAAACGCCGCGGCACGATCCGCAAGCGCTCCATCCCGGCGGTCTTTGCCGGCGAGGCGCCGCCGCGCGGCACCGCCGTGATGGCGGGTACGGCCAAGATCGGCGCGATCAGCTCGTCGGCCGGACACACGGCGATCGTGCTGGCGCGGATCGACAAGCTGGCCGAGGTCGACCGCCATGCCGAGGCCGACGGCCAGCAGGTCCACCTGACCATCGACGAGGCGCTGCTGCCGCCGCCACCGGCACAACATCCGGCCGGCCGCGCTTGATTTTGCACCCCTGAGCGTCCATCACCCGCGCCAGTTTCAGGAGATGCCCCATGTCCACGCTCTGGCGCCTTGTCGCACATGCCGATTTCGCGATCCTCGCCGACGCCGTCGAGCGCCTCGACGCCGCATCGTCGGCGCCCGCCCTCTCCTGGTCGCTGTTCGACGAGGGGAATGCGGCACGGCTGGACGTGCTGTTCGAGGCGATGCCCGATATCGACGCCTTCCGCGAAGCCTGCGGCATCAGCGAGGCCATCCCGGTGGAATTCGGCCCGATGCCGGAGGAAGACTGGGTGCGCCTGTCGCTGGAAGGACTGAAACCGGTCGAGGCCGGCCGTTTCACCCTGTTCGGCGCCCATGACCGCGATGCGGTCGCGGCGGGCCAAGTCGGTATCGAAATCGAGGCCGGCCCCGCTTTCGGTACCGGCCATCACGGCACGACGCGCGGCTGCCTGATGGCCTTCTCGGACATGCTGGACGCCGGCGAGCGCCCGGCAACCGTGTTCGATCTGGGCTGCGGCACGGCCGTGCTGGCCATCGCGGCGGCGAAAGTGCTGCCGGACGCCGAGGTGCTGGCTTCGGACATCGACCCGGAAGCGGTCGAGGAAAGTGCCGAGAACTGCACCAAGAATGCGACGCCGGGGATCGACTGCTTTGTCGCCGAAGGCCTGGACCACGAGAAGATCGCCGGCCGCCAGTTCGAACTGATCTTCGCCAATATCCTCGCCGGCCCGCTGGTCGATCTGGCGCCGGGTATCGCTGAGGCCCTGACGCCGGGTGGCAAGGTGATCCTGTCCGGCCTCCTGAGCGAACAGGAAGCGCGCGTGCGCGAGGCCTACACGGATGCCGGCCTCACGGTTGAGCGGCGCGAGCCGATCGAGGGCTGGGAAACCCTGATCGCGGTCAAATAAATAGAAACAGGGCTCGCCCCGCCTGCGGGGGAGCTGTCCGCGACAGCGGACTGAGGGGGCGGCGCGAAGCGGCGCAGAGCGTTCCAGCGCGCACCTGTGACTCACCCCCTTCGACCTCCCCGCTCGCGCAGGGGAAGCCTCTTACTTCCGCTTCGCGTTGAGGCCGGCACCGGCCAGGAAGGCGTCGATGTCCGTGGTGCGCGGCTGGGTGCGCACGCCGGCCCGCTCGCGCGACCGGTCGAGGGCGCGGTTGATCATGGCGTTGGCATTCATGTGACGCCAGTCGTCGATCCCGTAGAACATGGAGAACTCCCTTGGTTTACGGGGGCTTTCCCATGAGTTTGTGCAATGCACAATCAGCGTCGCGGCAATTCGCCCCTGCACAATCGCATGGCTGCGCGCAAAGCCTGCTGCGACAAGGCCCGCTGCGACAAGGATTGAACCCGTTCGCGCGCAGGCATACCTTCCGCGCCATGACCCAGATGATTTCCCAGACTTTCGACGTCAAAGGCGGCCCGCACTATGGTCGCGAGAACGTCCCGAAGATCCGCGCCGCCCTCGACGAGCTCGGCCTGGACGGTTTCCTGATCCCGCACGAGGACGAGTACGACAATGAGTACCTGCCCGACTGCAATGAGCGCCTGTTGTGGGCGACCGGGTTTTCCGGCTCCGCCGGCGCCGCCCTGGTGATGAAGGACCGCGCCGCGGTCTTCGTCGACGGACGCTATACCCTGCAGGTGAAGAACCAGGTCGATGGCGGGATTTTCGAGTATGCCGACCTCGTGGAACAGGGCATGGCCGGCTGGATCGAGGAAAACGGCAAGGCGGGCGAGAAGATCGGCTATGATGCCCGCCTGCACTCGCCGGCCGCGCTGCACCAGCTGCAGGTCGCTGCGGGCCGGGCCGGAGTGACGCTGGTTCCGGTCAGCGAGAACCCGGTCGACAGGGCCTGGACCGACCGTCCGGAACCGCCGATGACGCCGGTCATCCCGCACCCGATCGAATATGCCGGCGAGGATCACGGCTCCAAGCGCGCCCGGATCGGCAAGATTGTCGGCAAGGAAGGCGCCGATGCGGCGGTGATCACCGCTCCGCCCTCGATCGCCTGGCTGTTCAATGTGCGCGGCAGCGACGTGTCGCGCTCGCCCCTGCCCCTGTCGGCTGCGATCATCGACAAGGACGGCACGGCCACCTTCTTCGTCGCGCCGGAGAAGATCACCGACGAGACCCGCGCGCATCTGGGCAATGAGATCGCCCTGCGCCCGGAGAGCGAGTTCGGGGCTGGCCTGGCCGAATACAACGGCAAGACCGTGCGCGTCGATCCGACCACGGCCTCGGCCTGGGTGCTGGAAAGCCTGCGCGGCGGCGGTGCCGAGGTGCAGCAGGCCGAAGATCCGGTGATGCGTCCCAAGGCGCGCAAGAATGCCGCCGAGATCGAGGGCGCCCGCCAGGCGCATATCCGCGATGGCGGCGCCATCGTGCAATTCCTGCACTGGCTGGACACCTTCGCCCAGTCCGGCGAGGTCGACGAGATCGAGGCCGCGCAGAAGCTGGAAAGCTTCCGCAAGCAATTGCCTGAACTGCGCGATCTCTCCTTCGACACGATCTCGGGCGCCCAGGGTAATGGCGCCTTTGCGCACTATCGCGTCTCCGAAGCGACCAATCTGAAACTGGCGCAAGGCACGCTCTACCTCGTGGACAGTGGCGGCCAGTATCCCGACGGCACGACGGACATCACCCGCACCGTGCCGATCGGCGCGCCGACGGCGGAGATGCGCACCCAGTTCACGCGCGTGCTGAAGGGCCATATCGCCCTGTCCATGGTGCGCTTCCCCAAGGGCACGACCGGCACCCAGCTGGACGTGCTGGCGCGCCTGCCGCTGTGGCAGGCCGGGTTCGACTATGACCACGGCACCGGCCATGGCGTGGGCAGCTTCCTGGGCGTTCACGAGGGTCCGCAACGGATATCCAAGGCCGCCAATACCGTGCCGCTGGAGCCGGGCATGATCGTCTCGAACGAGCCGGGCTATTACAAGGCGGACGGCTATGGCATCCGCATCGAGAACCTGCAATTCGTCACCGAAGCGGCCGATATCCCCGGCGGCGAACGGCCGATGCTGGGATTCGAGACGCTGACCGTCGCACCGATCCACAAGGGTCTGATCGACACGCATCTGCTGACCGCCGACGAGCTGGCCTGGCTGGACAGCTATCACGCCATGGTGCGCCAGCGCGTGCTGCCGCTGGTCTCCGGCGATGTGGCCGACTGGCTGCTCAAGGCGACCGAACCGCTGGCCGGCGCCACCCCGTGATCCGCACCGGCCTTGTCATCATCACCGCAGCCGCCCTTCTGGGCGGCTGCTTTTATTCCGACCGGGCCCTGATCGGACGGTTCTCGGCCGACTTCCCGCTGGAAGAAGGCCTTTATGCCCACACGCCCAACCATCCCGACGGACGCCCTTTCGACCGGCCGATGTGGACGGGCTATGTGGAACAGCGCGGCGGGCGCTATCATTCCGGCGTCGCCAACTTTCCCCATGAAGGCGTGCGCCTGCGCGAGATCTCACCGGGCCTCTATGCCGGGATGAGACAGAATGACGATGTGTGGCTCTACGGCCTGGTCTATGTCTATGAGGGCGGCGTCGCCGCCTATCACCAGCCGCAATGCGACGACCTCGCCGAAGCCGACCGCAATCGCTACGAGATCTTCGAGAACGAGATCGAACCCGGCACCTGCCGGCTGGAAGACTGGGCCGTGCTGGAAGCCGTACTGCTGAGCTATGTCGCCGGGTTTGACGGTGAGCTGCCAGTGGACGGGGTGTACCGGCGGGTGGAGGAATAGGGGGCAGTTCTGCCTGTCATCCCGGCCGCATGGCCCGCGCAGGCGGGCCGCAGGGCCGGGACCCATACGCGCTATTGCCGGCCGGAAGCAGGTCCGCTGCCCGCGACAGCTGGATGGGCACCGGGATTATGGGTCCCGGACTTGCGCCCGGCCTTCGCCGGGCATCCATCCGGGATGACACCCGCGATGGTCCTCACCCCTCCCCGATCAGCACGAACCACTCGTCCTCGGTAAGCGTTTCCACGCCCAGCTCGGCGGCTTTCTTCGCCTTTGAACCGGCGCCGGGACCGGCGACCAGATAGTCGGTCTTGCCCGAGACCGAACCGGAGACCTTGGCGCCCAGCGATTGCGCCTTCGCCTTCGCCTCGTCGCGCGTCATGCGTTCCAGCGTACCGGTGAAGACAACCGTCTTGCCGGCGACCGGACTGTCATTGGCGACGGCTTCGGCGTCCTCGATGACGAGTTCGGCCACCAGCCGGTCCAGCAGGTCGCGATTGTGCTGTTCGGTGAAATACTGGTCCAGCGCCTCGACGGCAGCATTGCCGATCCCGTCAATGCCCAGCATCTCGGCCCGCACGGTCTCGTCGGCGAGGTTTTCCGCCGCCTGCCGGAAGGCCGTCCAGCTTCCATAGGTGCGCGCGAAGAGCTGAGCGGTGTTCTCGCCGACGTGGCGGATGCCCAGCGCATTGATGAAACGGCCCAGCGCGATGGTGCGGCGGATGTCGATGGCGGCGAAGAGATTGCCGATACTCGTCTCGCCGAAGCCTTCGCGCTCCTGCAGGGGCGGCGTGATTTCGCCGGCCTCATTGCGCCGTTTCAGGGTGAAGATATCGGCCGGTTCGCGAACCAGGCCCTCTTCGTGGAACATGTCGATCTGCCGCGTGCCCAGCCCCTCGATATCGAACGCCTTGCGCGAGACGAAATGCTTCAGCCGCTCCTTCAGCTGGGCGGCGCAGATCAGCCCGCCGGTACAGCGGCGCACCGCATCCAGCTTGCCGGTCTTGGGATCGTGCTCGCGCAGCGCCTGGCTGCCGCAGACCGGGCATTCGGTGGGGAATTCGAAAGGCTCTGCCCGGTCCGCCCGGTCCGGATCGACCACCCGCACGACCTGCGGGATGACATCGCCGGCCCGCTGGATCACCACCGTGTCGCCGATGCGGATATCCTTGCGCTCCAGCTCGTCCTGATTGTGCAGGGTGGCATTGGTGACCACGACACCGCCGACCGTGACCGGCGTCAGCCGCGCCACCGGCGTCAACGCGCCGGTGCGGCCGACCTGGATGTCGATGGCTTCCAGCACGGTGGTGGCCTGTTCGGCGGGGAATTTGTGGGCGATGGCCCAGCGCGGCGCGCGGGCGACAAAGCCCAGTCTTTCCTGCCAGTCCAGCCGGTCGGTCTTGTAGACCACGCCGTCGATGTCATAGCCCAGCGTGGCGCGTTTCGCCTCGATATCGCGATAGACGGCGATGAGGTCGTCCACGCTCTCGCAGCGCGTCATCAGCGGGTTTGTCGGGAAACCCCAGTCGCCCAGGCGCCTGACTGCCTCGAGCTGGGTTTCGGCCAGCGGCGCACTCACCTCGCCCCAGGCATAGGCGAAGAAGCGCAGCGGGCGCTGGGCGGTCATGGCCGGATCGATCTGCCGCAGCGAGCCGGCGGCGGCATTGCGGGGATTCTTGTAGGCGGGCTTGCCGGCCTCTTCCTGCCGCCTGTTGAGCGCGGCGAAATCCTCATGCGACATATAGACTTCGCCGCGCACTTCCAGCACGTCCGGCCAGCCGGAACCCGGCAGGGTTTCCGGGATATCGTCCAGCGTCAGCAGGTTGGCCGTCACATCCTCGCCGGTCTGGCCGTCGCCGCGGGTGGCACCGTGGACGATGCGGCCCTTCTCGTAGCGGATGGAGGCAGACAGGCCGTCGATCTTCGGCTCGGCCGTGATCGCCACGGGCGCGTCCTCTGCCAGTCCCAGGAAGCGCCGGATACGGCCCACGAAATCGGCCACATCCTCATCATTGAAGGCATTGCCCAGCGACAGCATCGGCACGGCATGGACGATCTCGCCGAACTTGCCCGAGGGCGCCGCACCGACCCGCCGGGTCGGGCTGTCGGCATCGGCCAGTTCGGGAAAACGCGCCTCGACCGCTTCCAGCCGCTGGCGCAGCGTGTCGTAGGCGGCGTCGGAAATCTTCGGCGCGTCGTGCTGGTAATAGGCCTTGTCGTGGGCGGCGATTTCCTTCGCCAGCCGCTTGTGCTCGGCCCGCGCCTCGTCAGCGGTGAGATTTTCAACATCCTTGAGTGCGCTTGCGCTCATCGCCGGCTCCGTTGCGATTCGAAGTGCGAGATTAGGGCTGTACGGCATATTCGCCACATACACACGCATCGTCATCCCCCGGTTCCTGCGCAGCAGGAATCCGGGGGACCTCAGCTAACCGGTCAACAGATTGGGCACGGTGGTCGATACAGCACACTCGGGCAGCGGGTAGCCGAGGTCCCCCGGACCACCCGCCAGCGCTGCGCGCAGGCTGGCCGGGGGATGACGGAGTTTTGGACGTACTCACTCCCAGCGAACCGCTAGGCCTTCACCGCCATCAGCGCATCCGCCTGGGCTCTTGCCGCATCGGTGACTTCAGCGCCGGAGAGCATGCGGGCGATTTCCTCGCGGCGTTCGTCGCCTTCAAGGCGGACGAGCGTGGTGCGCACCCCGCCCTTGCCGTCATCATCCTTGACGATCTTCCAGTGATGATCGGCCACGGCGGCAACCTGCGGCGAGTGAGTGACGACCAGGGTCTGGCCCTTCTCGGCAAGGCGTTTCAGGCGGCGGCCGACAGCGTCGGCGACAGCCCCGCCCACACCCTGGTCGACCTCGTCGAACACCAGGACCAGGCCTTCGTCCTCGCCCGCGAGCGAGACTTTCAGCGCCAGGCCGAAGCGCGAGAGCTCGCCGCCCGATGCGATCTTGTCGAGCGCACCGAAGGGGGCGCCGGGATTGGTGGCGACCTCGAAGACCACGCTGTCGCGGCCGTCCGGGCCGGCGCGCTCGTCGTCAGAGGTGACGGAGACGCGGAAGCGCGCCTTGTCCATCTTCAGCGGCGGCAGTTCGGCCGCCACGGCCTTCGCCAGCGCCTCGCCCGCCTTCTCGCGGCTGCGTGACAGGGCGTGGGCGGCATCGTCATAGCGGGCGCGGGCCGCGGTCACGGCCTTCTCGGCCTCGGCAATCCGGTCGGCGGCATTCTCGATCGCGTCGAGCTGTTCGGCGAGCCGGCCATGCAGGGCCGGCAGTTCGTCGGCATCGACATTGTGCTTGCGCGACAGGCCGCGCAGGGCAAACAGCCTTTCCTCCACCGCATCCAGCCGGCCGGGCTCGACATCGAAAGCCTGGGCGGCATCGCCCAGCGCATCTTCCGCTTCGGTGAACTCGATCAATGCGCGGTCGATGGCAGAGGCAGCCCGGTCCAGCGCCTCGCCGGCAGCGCCGCCGCCCTCGCCGATATGGCCACGTACACGCTCCAGCCCGCGCAGGGCCGCGTTCAGCCGGCCTTCCAGCCCGCCGCCATCGCCGGCCAGGGCCTCCTGGGCCTCCTGCAGATCGCCCAGCGCGCGCTCGGCGCCCTGCAGGAATTGACGCTCCTCGGCCAGCTCCGCCTCTTCGCCGGTCTTCGGCGACAGGGCTTCGAGTTCTTCCAGGGCGTGGGTGAGGAAGGCCTTTTCCTCGTCCGAGGCGCGATTGGCGCTGACCAGCTCGTCCAGCCGGCGCCGGGCCCCGGAATACTCCTTCCACGCAGCGCGGCAGGCGGCGCGCAGATCGTCATGGCCGGCGTAGGTGTCCAGATAGCCGCGATGGGTCTTCGGATCCATCAGGCCGCGGCCATCGTGCTGGCCATGGACTTCCACCAGCACATCGCCCAGCGAGCGCAGGAGGCCGATACTGGCCGCCTGGTCGTTGACATGGGCGCGCGAGCGGCCGTCCTCGCCGAGACGGCGGCGCAGGATCAGGGGCTCGCCGGGCTCGACCGTGATCCCCGCCTCGTCCAGCAGGGCGCGGGCAGGATGGCTGTCGGGCAGGTCGAATTCGGCGACGGCCTGGGCCTCGTCGGCACCGGCGCGCACCTGGGCGCGATCGGCCCGTTCACCGGCCGCCAGGCCCAGAGCCCCGAGAAGAATGGATTTACCCGCGCCGGTTTCGCCGGTCAGGGCACAGAGCCCGCTCTCGAAGACCGCATCCAGCGTATCGATCAGGACGACATTGCGAATGGAGAGGGAGAGCAGCATTCAGGGCGTTCGCACCCCCGACCCGTCAGCCGAACAGACGACGCCAGGCCCGTTCGAAATAGGACGGGTCCTCGCGCTCGGGATCGACCTCGAGCGTAATACCCTCACGCGTCAGGAGGTCGTAGCTGTTCTGGTACCACTCGCTGCCCGGGAAGTTGTAGCCCAGCACGGACGCGACCTGGCGGGCTTCCTCGTCGACGCCGAGTGCCACATAGGATTCCACCAGGCGGTGCAGCGCCTCGGGCACGTGCGAGGTGGTGCCGTAATCGCGCAGCACATTGCGGAAGCGGTTGATGGCGGCCAGGTGATAATTGCGGCGCAGATACCAGCGGCCGACGCTCATTTCCTTGCCGGCCAGGTGGTCGCGCGTCATGTCGATCTTCAGACGCGCATCCGTGGCGTAGCGGCTTTCCGGATAGCGGCGCACCACCTGCTCCAGCGCATCCAGCGCCTGGCGGGTGGCAGCCTGGTCGCGGCCGACATCCATGATCTGCTCGAAATAGCAGATCGCGATCAGATAGTAGGCATAGGCCGCGCTGCGATTGCCCGGGTGCAGCGAGATGAAGCGTTCGGAGTCCGAAATCGCTTCCTCGTAATTGTTCGACTGGTAGTTGGCGAAGGCCGCCATCAGCATCGAGCGGCGCGCCCATTCCGAATAGGGATGCTGGCGCTCGACCTCGTCGAACATCGCCGCAGCGATGTCGTACTGGTTCCGGTCCATCCGTTCGATGGCTTCCGCATAGATGGTTTCCGCCGGACGCTCGACATAGGCGACGGCCGTATCCGGACGGTTGGAAGAACAACCCGCAAGGACAACAGCAATGGCAAGCGGAAACAGAGTACGCGGCGAAAGGGTCATGGGGACACGGGGCTCGACAATTTTGGCGGCCGGACGACCACCCGTTCAATCAGCGTTGTAGCGGATGATTGGCCGGGGCAAAAGTACCCCTTCAGTAACCTTGACGGTCAACCGCGTGTCAGGAGTGCGCCAGCGCCATGTCGCGGGTGACGCCATCGCGCATGTTCACCCACTTCCAGGCGCTTGTATCCTCAAGCAGGGCACGCACGGCCATGTTGTTGATGGCATGGCCCGGACGCTCGGCGGAATAGCAGCCGATGATCGGCGCGCCGGCGAGATAAAGATCACCGAGGGCGTCGAGCGCCTTGTGACGCACGAACTCGTCCTTGAAGCGCAGGCCTTCCGGATTGGCGATTCCCGTATCGTCGAGCACGACGGCATTGTCCATCGAACCGCCGCGGGCGAGGCCGGCAGCCAGCAACGCGTCATAATCCTTGCGGAAACCGAAGGTGCGCGCACGGGCGATGTCGGTGGAGAAGATTTCCGGCGTGATGTCGAACACGCAGGCCTGGCGGCCCACCGCCTGGTGCTCGAAGGCGATCTCGATCTCGATCATCGGCTTGAGCGCAGGCATGAAGCAGGCGCGGCGATCGTCCAGATCCAGCGAGACCGGCTTGAGCACCTGGATGGCGCGGCGCGGTACCGACTGGGATTTCAGGCCGACCTGGCGGATCAGTTTGACGAAAGGCTCGGACGAACCGTCCATCACCGGGATTTCCGGACCGTCGACCTCGATCACGGCATCGTCGACACCCAGGCCGGCCAGCGCCGCCATCAGGTGTTCGACCGTGGCGATCGTCACACCGGCATCATTCTGCAGGGTCGTACCGAGGCGGACTTCGCTGACGGCATCGGCGCGCGCAGCGATACGATTGTCGCGATCGCCGATGTCGGAGCGGACGAAGCGGATGCCGGAGCCGGCGGAGGCCGGTTGCAGGACCATGCGGACCCGTTCGCCGGAGTGGAGACCGATACCCGCACAGACTGCGGGGGCTGCCAATGTCTGCCGGTAAGTCACTGTCTGACGCCGCCTGCTACTATCTTACTCAACGGTCTGGTCCATCCGGCGGTCTGGCCAACCCGGCCAGGCCCCGACGGAAGCCGTCGTCCCTGGCTGGCACACAACACCACGGGGCTCCAGCAGGCAATTAAAGCATTGTTGCGTTTTGTTACGCATTCGCAGCAAGACGCCTCAAACGAAACGGCCCGCCGGCGACTGCCAGCGGGCCGTCCTGAAATTCAATAGGTTAGCCTAGTTCGCCTGGCGACGCAGGAAGGCGGGAATTTCCAGATCGCCCTCTTCCAGGCTGTCACCGAACAGATCGCCCGATGCGCGCGGCTGGGAGGTCTGGACCGGTGCGGTCTTGGTCACGGGTGCGGCCTTGGTCGGCGCCGGTTCGGCCGGCTTGCGACGGCGGCCGAAGAGCGAGAAACCGCGCCTGGGTTCGTCGTCATCCGCGGCGATATCCGGCTGGCTCACCGTCGTGGCGCGGCGCTGCTCGTAACGGGCGTTGAGGCTGGCAGCCTCCTCGGCCAGACGGGCCTGGTCGCGCAGCACCTGCGGCTGCTGCACCTCGACCCGCGTCTCGGAGATCGCTGCGGGACGGGTCTCCATCACATAGGGATCGCTGTCGCGCGTGATCTCGGCATCGGCGATCGCATCGGACAGATCTTCCGCGCCGACCGCCCGCTTGAGCGGTTCGGCCTGCGGCTCGATTTCGGTTTCCGGCGTTTCCCGCGGTTCGGGACGGCCGGCGGACGGCTCCGGATGCGCGGCGACACTGCGCTCGGTCGTGGCCGGCGGATTGATGCGGCCCGGACGGTCGGACCCGGTGCGTTTCCACGGCAGGATCGCATCGTTCGGGTTGGAGCGTTCGGCGGTCTGCGGAGCGGTGCGCTGACGGCTGCGCGTATCGGTCACGACAGCGGCCTCGGCATCGATACCCGTCGCGACGACAGAGACACGCATGGAGCCTTCCATGGTCTCGTCGAAGGTGGAACCGACAATGATGTTGGCTTCCGGATCGACTTCCGAACGGATCTCGTTGGCGGCTTCGTCGACCTCGTAGAGGGTCATGTCATAGCCACCGGTGATGTTGATGAGCACGCCCGTGGCGCCCTTCATCGAGACATCGTCCAGCAGCGGGTTGGAAATGGCGGCCTGGGCAGCGTCGACGGCGCGTTTCTCGCCGGACGCCTCGCCCGTACCCATCATCGCCTTGCCCATCTCGTTCATCACCGCGCGGACGTCGGCGAAGTCGAGATTGATCAGGCCCGGCATGACCATCAGGTCGGTGATACCGCGGACACCGGAATGCAGCACCTGGTCGGCCATGGAGAAGGCCTCGGCAAAGGTCGTCTTCTCGGTGGCGATGCGGAACAGGTTCTGGTTCGGAATGACGATCAGCGTATCGACATGCTGCTGCAGCTGTTCGATCCCGGACTCGGCCAGCTTCATGCGGCGAGAGCCTTCGAAATGGAACGGCTTGGTCACCACGCCGACGGTCAGGATGCCCATTTCGCGTGCAGCCCGGGCAACGACCGGTCCCGCGCCCGTGCCCGTGCCACCGCCCATGCCGGCGGTGATGAAAACCATGTGGGCACCGGCCAGGTGCTCACGAATGTCATCGATGGAGTCCTCGGCCGACTGTTCGCCAACTTCCGGCCGGGCGCCCGCACCCAGACCTTCCGTGATCGCCGCGCCCATCTGGATGCGCTTCTCCGACTTCGAGCGCATCAGCGCCTGGGCATCGGTGTTTGCGACCACGAAATCGACGCCCTCGAGATTGGCCTCGATCATGTTGTTGACAGCGTTCCCCCCGGCGCCACCGACACCGAACACGACAATCCGCGGCCGCAATTCGGTTGTTTCAGGAATGGAGAGGTTCAGCGTCATGTGGGACCCCATGCACGAAGCGGTAAGGTTAACGGGCTCTTGAGTCGGCAGTGTCTAACAAAGACGCTTAATCAGGCGTTAAGTTCCTGCTGTGCGCCGCAAAATCGCAGGAGCGACGCAGATCATATTTCAGTACAGCGCCATCGTGCCTGCAGGTACCCCTGCGTTCCGGTCACGAACCATCAGAAGCTCTCGGCAAACCAGCGCCACATGGAGCCGGCCGAACCGGCTTCGGCCCGGCTGCGGCGGGCCGCCACGGTGAAGCCGCCCATGCGCGGCGGACCGGAAATCGCTTCGGCTGCACCGCGCGTCTCCCGGCGCACAATGCCGGCGACGGCGGAGAAGGCCGGTCCCGAGACGGCATCGCCAAGGCCCGTCACACCGGTCGGACCGGCAATGCGCACCTGTTTGCCGAACACCCGGGCAGCGAGCTCGCCGGCGCCGGGCATCTGGGCCCCGCCCCCGGTCAGCACCAGGCGGCGGCCGGAGGATTTGCCCACACCCGCCGCATCCAGGCGGTCGCGGATCAGTTCGAACGTCTCTTCCAGGCGCGGCCGGATGATGGAGTTGAGCAGGGAACGCGGCGCGCTGTCATACATCGCCCCGTTCTCGCCGGAGACCGAGGGCACCTCGATCATCTGCTGGTCGTCTTCCGGACTGTCGAGCGCCGAGCCGTAGAGCGTCTTGAGACGCTCGGCCGCGGCCAGCGGCGTCGACAGGCCGCGCGCCACGTCGGAGGTGACGTGGGAACCGCCCACCGGAACCGCGTCGATATGCAGGAGTGCGCCTTCGGCAAACACGGCCGCCGTCGTTGCACCGGCGCCCATGTCGATCAGGGTCGCACCCAGCTGGACTTCATCGTCGGCCAGGGCAGAAAGGCCGGAGGCATAGGGCGTGGCCACGACGCCGCGCAGGTCGAAATGGCAGCGCTCGACACAGGTCAGAAGATTGCGCAGCGGTCCGATGGCCGCCGTGATCACATGCACTTCCACGCCGAGTGTGCGGCCGAACATGCCGCGCGGATCGCGGATGCCGCGATGATCGTCGACCGACCAGGACAGCGGGATGGCGTGCAGCACGACCCGGTCCTCGGCATCGAACTCGCTCAGCGCCCCGTCGAGCAGGCGCCGCAGTTCGCGCTCGGTGACCTCGCGCTGCGGCAGGTCGATTTCCGCGGCGATACGTGTCGAGCTGGGCTGTCCGGACGACAGCGTGACGGTGACGGAGCTGACGGCCTGGGAGGCCATGCGTTCGGCCTGCTCGACGGCTGCGCGAATGGCTTCGGCGGCGGCGTCCATGTCGACAACCGCGCCGGCGCGCACACCGCGCGAGGACTGATGGCCGACGCCGACCACGCGCGGGCGGGGGCCGGAGACGGTCTGATCGGTCCGGGCGATAAAGCAGGCAATCTTGGACGAACCGACATCCAGCGCGGCGCAGACACCGCCTGCGGCCTTGCCTCCGGTTACCGAGTCCGCCTGCCGCGACCGAAAGAAATCCAGCACACTCACGCTTCACGCTCCCGCAATCCCGCCGCCTGTGCGCGGTCCGGCCGGGCCCGGACGATCAGATCGCCCTCACCCCGCAGATCGAAACTCTCGGCCGCCAGGCGCAAAACGCCCCGCTCGGCCTGCAGCCGCGCCAGGATGGCGATCGAGGCCGTAACATCGCCTTCGGGCAGTTTCACGTCGGCCCCGCTGTCCAGGCGCAGATTCCAGCGGCGCTCGCCCACCCGCACCGCACCGACGACGCGGTCGCGGACGATGGGATAATTGTCGAGCGCCTCGACGATCTCGACGACCGCTTCATTGGCACCCTCTGCGACAACGAGCGGCAGCGGCAAAGGGTTCATCGGGTCGGCATGCGCCAGCACGACACCGTGGCGGTCAATCACGCGCAGGTCGCCGTCGACCTGCCAGAGCGCATAGGGCTCACGGGTCTCGACCACGATCGCGATCCGGTCCGGCAGCAGGCGTGCGACGGTGGCGCGGCGAACGGCCGGCAGGGCTTCAACGCGGCGGCGGATAATGTCGGGATTGACGGCGAAGATCGGCTGGCCGTCATAGACTTCACTGGCGACGACGATGGCGTGGGCATCGGCTCCGCTGGCGCCGGTCACGTCGACCGCCCGCACGGCAAAACCGACACCGGACAGGCGATAGCCGGCAAAGTCGCGGATTTCCATGGCGGCGTCGTCAAGCTGGCCGAAGAGCGCAAGTCCGCCCACGGCGACCGCCACCAGGCCTGTCACCGCCAGCCCGCCGAGACGGGCCGTCTTCGCCATACGGTATTTCGCACCCCGGATCCGGGCCTCGGCCCAGTTACGCAAACGCCGCGGTGCGGACACCGCGGCGGATCGGGGTTGGGACGTGCGCCGGGTCGTCTTACGCGACCCGCCGCGCCTCACCTTCGACACGACGCATTCTCCGCCATCCATTGCACGAGATCGCTGAAGGCGATCCCGCAATACTGCGCCTGTTCGGGCGCAAGTGATGTCGGAGTCATGCCCGGCTGGGTGTTAATTTCGAGTAACCATAGCGGTTCTTCGGAAGTGGAATCGTAACGGAAATCCGACCGTGTCAGACCGCGGCACCCCAAGGCCTTGTGGGCTTTCAGGGCCAGATCGCACGCCCGTTCGGCAATCGCCTCGGGCACATCCGCGGGTAAAATATGATCGGATCCGCCTGCCGCATACTTGGCGTCGTAGTCATAGAAAGTCGTCTTCGGCACGATTTCGGTGACGCACAGCGCCCGGTCTTCCATCACGGCGACGGTCAGCTCGCGGCCGGGGATATAGCGCTCGATCAGCACTTCTTCGCCCAGAGCCCAAGCGGTCGAGCCCAGCTCGGCCGGCGGCCGGTTGGCGCCCTCCAGCACGATATGCACCCCCACCGACGAGCCCTGCGCATTCGGCTTGGCGACATAGGGCGGCTTCATGGCGTGCGACCTGGCCGCCTCGAAGCGGTTGGCGATGAAGCCTTCCGGACAGGGAATGCCGGCCGCGCGCAGCACGTCCTTGGCTTTCTGCTTGTCCATGGCCAGCGCCGAGGCCAGCACACCGGAATGCGTGTAGGGCTTGCCGAAATGCTCCAGCACGCCCTGCACCAGCCCGTCCTCGCCCCACTCGCCGTGCAGCGCGTTGAAGACGATGTCCGGCGCCGCCTCTTCCAGCTGACGGTACAGGTCGCGGCCCGCATCGATCTCGACGACGTCATAGCCCTTCTCGCGCAGCCCCTTCGCACAAGCCGCGCCGGAGACCAGGGACACATCGCGTTCCGGAGACAGGCCGCCCAGCAGGACGGCGATACGTTTCGTCATGGTCTAGCCTATCACATGGCCGGCATCGGGCCGGGCTGCCATCTGGCTGGCATCGCGGATGGACATCACCTGCGCGCCACTGTCACGGGCGATCGGGATGAGTTCGGCCAAGGCTTCGGCCGGCGCAGAACCAAAATCGATCCGCAGCATGCCCGGCTCGACCCAGGCGCAGATGTGCAGCACGCCGCTCGGCTTGTCGCGCACGGTGACCCACGGCGTCTTGCCGTTGAAGCCGAACCAGCGATTGAACCACTCGATCACCTTGTCGCGATCCCAGATCGCGCCGGGAATTTCGACCACGGCGCTGTCCCAGCGGAAGGGATTGAGCTGGACCTCGACCCCGTCGATCCGGTCGGACATCGGCGTGAAGCCGAGCATGGATTTGAGGCTGTATTCATGCGGCGGCGCGTTGTCCCCCGGGGCCGAGACAAAATCGACGCGGCAGAGCTTGCGCGCGAAATTGGTCTGCGCCTGGATCTCGAACAGGTATTCGCCGGCACCCTGGGGATAGGCCCTGGCCTTGTCGGCCAGCCAGGTGGCGTAACCGTTCACATACTGGTTGCGGATCGGCTCGATGGCCGTGATGAAATCCTGGGTCATTCGGATTGATCCTCCTGGCTCTTGCCGACGCGCCGCACTTCCCAGCGCAGGTCGATACCGTGGGTCTCGCGGATGCGGGCACGGATCGTCTCGCCTACCTCTTCCAGATCGGCCGCCGTGGCGGAACCGTCATTGATCAGGAAATTGCAGTGCTGTTCGGAAAACCTTGCGCCCCCGACCGAGAAGCCGCGGCCGCCGACACTGTCGATCAGCTGCCAGGACTTGCGCTGGTCCGGCGTGCCGGGCGGGTCGGGATTGGCGAAGGTCGAGCCCGATGTCTTTTCCCGGATCGGCTGGGTCTGTTCGCGGCGGGCGGTGATCTCGCCCATGCGCGCCTCGATGGCGGCGGGCTCGTCCGGCGTGCCCTGGAAGACGGCCTCGGTGAAGATCCAGTCCTCCGGCGCCTCGCAATGACGATAGCTGTAAGCCAGCTCGTCCGGTGAGGCGACGATGCGCCGCCCGGACCGGTCCAGCGCCACGGCCTCGACGATCACATCGGCGGTTTCCTGGTCATAGCAGCCGGCATTCATGCGCAGCGCGCCGCCGATCGTGCCGGGCACACCGATCAGGTATTCCATGCCCGCCAGGCCTGCCTTGGCCGCGGCCTTCGCGACCATCCGGTCCAGCGCGCCGGCGCCGGCGCGCAGACGATTGCCGTCCAGCGCCTCCGTCTTCGCGAAGGGCGGACCGAGCCGGATCACCACGCCCGGCACACCGCCATCGCGCACCAGCGTGTTCGATCCGGCGCCCAGGACATGAACCGGGATCCCGTCCGGCGTCTCGGCCAGGAAGCGCGCCAGATCGGCCTCGTCGGCTGGCAGGTAGAGCACATCCGCCGGACCGCCAACGCGCAGCCAGGTGATATCCTTGAGCGGCGCCTGCTCGATATATTTGCCGCGAACGGGCGGGAGCTGGGCGAGAAGGCTCACCCCAACGCCTCCAGCTCACCCGGAAGCGCGTAGGCCCATTGCGTGATGTCGCCGGCGCCGAGACAGACGACGACGTCGCCCTCGCCGGCCCGTTTTGCGACTTCGGCAGCAACGCTGTCGCGGGTGATGGCCAGGGCGTCGCGATGGCCGTGTGCCGTCAGACTGGCGACGAGATGGTCGCGGTCGGCGCCCTCGATCGGATCCTCGCCGGCGGTATAGACCGGGGCGACCAGCACGCTGTCGGCATCGTTGAAGCAGGTCGAGAAATCCTCGAACAGGTCGTGCAGGCGGGAATAGCGGTGCGGCTGCATCACGGCGATCACCTTGCCGGTCGCGGCCTGGCGCGCTGCGCGCAGCACAGCGGCGATCTCGACCGGGTGGTGGCCGTAATCGTCGATAATGGTTGCACCCTTCCAGCTGCCGGTCTGCGTGAAGCGCCGCTTCACCCCGCCAAAGCCCTTCAGCGCGCCCTTGGCGGCCTCTTCGGTAAGACCGAGCTCGCGGGCCGTTGCCAGGGCCGCGACGGCATTGAGCACATTGTGCTCGCCCATCATCGGCAGAACGATATCGCGCCAGGTCTCCGGCGCCTGGCCGCGCAGGCGGAAGGTAACGTCGAAGGTCGAACCGGACGGCTCCATGCGCAGGTTTTCCAGACGCGCATCGGCCTGCGGGTTCTTGCCATAGGTGATGACGCGGCGGTCCTCGATGCGGCTGGCCAGCGACTGCACTTCCGGATGGTCGGTGCACAGCACGGCAAAGCCGTAGAAGGGCAGGTTCTCGACGAACTGGAAGAAGGCCTGCCGCAGCACATCGAAGCTGCCGTAATGCTCCATGTGCTCCGGGTCGATATTGGTGACGATGGCCACGGTCGAGCGCAGCTTCAGGAAGGAGCCGTCGCTCTCGTCGGCCTCGACCGCCATCCAGTCGCCCAGCCCCATCTTGGCGTTCGAGCCATAGGCCGAGATGATGCCGCCATTGATCACGGTCGGATCGACGCCCGCCGCATCCATCAGCACCGAAACCAGCGAGGTCGTGGTCGTCTTGCCGTGCGTGCCGCCGACGGCGACGGCGAATTTCAGCCGCATCAGCTCGGCCAGCATTTCCGCGCGGCGCACGACGGGGATTTTCTTCGCCCGCGCCGCGACGAGTTCGGGATTGTCCGGCTTGATCGCGGAGGAGACGACGATGGCGCCTGCCCCTTCGACATTCTCGCCCGCATGACCGATCGCGACCCGGGCGCCCAGGCCTTCCAGACGCTCGACATTCGGATTGGCGCGGATATCCGATCCCTGCACCTGATAGCCGAGATTCAGCATGACCTCGGCAATGCCGCTCATGCCGATGCCGCCGATACCGACGAAATGGACAGGGCCGACAGGGAAAGGCAGGGCGGCAAATTTCATACGAGCGCTCCTCGCACCAGGCCGTCGATCGATTTCGCCAGCGTTTCCGCAGCGTCGGGCCGGCCCAGCGTGCGGGCTGCGGCGGCCCGTTCGGCCAGGTCTTCGGGGTTGGTAAGGCGGGTTTCAAGCAGTCTGGCGACGCGATCGGCCGTGAAGTCGGCTTCGCGCAGCATGTCGGCGGCGACGGCCTGGACCAGCCCGTCCGCATTGGCGGCCTGGTGGTCGTCGGTTGCGATGGCCAGCGGGCAGAAGATCGCGGGGCGTCCCACACCGGCCACTTCGGACACGGTGGACGCGCCGGAGCGGCCGATCACGAGATGGCTGGCGGCATAAAGCGCACCGACATCCTCGAAGAAGGGTTCGCAAATGGCGTTGACGCCGGCTTGGGCATAGGTCTCGCGGGCCATGGGGAGGGATTCCTCACGGGTCTGTTGGACGACATCAAGGCGAGATCGCAGCTTTTCCGGGAGTTTTGCCACCGCCGCCGGCACGGTTTCCGACAGGATGCGCGCGCCCAGCGATCCGCCGAGGACGAGCAGATTGATCCGCCCCTCCTCCGTCAGCGCCGGATAGCCGGCCGCCCGCGCCTCGACGATGGGTGTGCGCAGCGGGTTGCCGGTGAGGATGTGACGCTTGCGCGCCTTCTCCGGCAGCCGGTCCAGACGCTCGAAGCCGGAGGCGACAAAGCCCGCGCGGGCCGCAAACATGCGATTGACCCGGCCCAGCACCGCATTCTGCTCATGAATGGCAAAGGGGATGCGCATCGACTGCGCCACGCCAAGCGCGGGAAAGGCGGGATAGCCGCCAAAGCCGGCGACCACGTCCGGTTTCCAGCGCTGCACGATGCCGCGCGTCTGGGCCAGGCCCTGGGTCAGCTCCAGCGCCGCCTTGGCCAGTTTGACCGGGTTTTTCGTCGACGGGCTGGCGGCATGGATCTCGTCGACCGCAACGGCCGGAAAATCCGCCGCATGGCGCAGGCCGCGCGTATCCGTGACCAGGCGCACCTGCCAGCCGCGCGCGATCAGCGCATCGGCCGCGGCGCGTGCCGGAAAGATGTGACCGCCGGTCCCGCCGGCGGCAATCAGGCAACGGCGCGGCGTCATGACGAATGCCGCAGCGAATAGGCGCCGGGACGGCGGCGGGTGAAAGCCAGAAGGAGGCCGGCCCCGAAGGCGAGCGCAAGCATGGAGGACCCTCCGTAGGATACGAAGGGCAAAGTCATGCCCTTGGGCGGGATGAGGTTCAAGTTCACGCCGATGTTGACGAGCGCCTGCAGCGCAAATTGCAGCGCCAGTCCGGCGACCGCCAGCTGGGCGAAATTGTCCTGCAGCCGCATCGCCTGGGTCCAGGCGCGCGCCACCAGGATCGCGAACAGGCCGATAATGGCAAGCGAGGCCATCAGGCCGAATTCCTCGGCAGCGACGGCGAAGATGAAGTCGGCATGGGCGTCGGGCAGGAAGTTCTTCACCTCCCCCTCGCCCGGCCCTGCGCCGGCGATCCCGCCGCGCGAGATCGCCTCGATCGCCTGGTCGATCTGGTAGGTGTCGCCGCTCTCCGGATTCATGAAGCGGTCGACCCGGCTGGCGACGTGCGGAAAGGTGAAATAGGCCAGCGTCGAGCCGGTCGCCGCCAGCCCGCCCAGCACCGACACCCACAGCCAGGACAGGCCGGAGGCAAAGAAGACGCCGCCGAAACACAGGGTCAAAAGCACGGTCTGACCGAAATCCGGCTGCGCCATCAAAAGGCCGATGGACACGATATAGATGCCGAAGGCGATCGCCCGGCCCGGGATCGGCGCACCGCGTTTTTCTTCGGCAAACAGCCAGGCGGCCGTGACGATCAGCGCCGGCTTGAGGAATTCGGAGGCCTGCAGGGAAAGCGGACCGACGCGTATCCAGCGGGTCGCGCCCTTCACCTCATTGCCGATGAAGAGTGTCGCCACCATCAACAGAAGCGAGCAGCCCAGCGCAATCACGGCCAGCCGCCGCGCGCCCTTGGGATTGAGCGCCGACACGCCCAGCATCCCGACAAGGCCGATCACCGCGAACACGCTCTGGCGATAGAAGAAGTGGAAGGGATCGTCGATGCCGATCCGCCCGGCGATGGCAGGGCTGGCAGCCATGGACAGGATCAGGCCGATCACGATGAGCGCGATGACCACCACCAGCAATGTCCGGTCGACCCCGCGCCACCAGGTCCCCAATCCCCGGGAAACGTTCTGGATCACGAGACATGCTCCGCAGCGTCGTCCGGAACGGTGAGGCCGGAGACGATTGTGCGGAAAGCGTCGCCGCGCGCCTCGTAGGAGGTGAACTGGTCGAAGGAGGCCGCGGCCGGAGACAGCAGCACCACCTCGCCGGGACGTCCGTCCGCCCAGGCATCGCGGGCCGCAGCCGTCACCGCTGCTTCCAGCGTGCCGCAACGCGTGAACGGGATCTGGCCGTCCAGCTCGCCGGCGAAGCGCTCCTCGGCCTCGCCGATCAGATAGGCGCGCGCGATCCGGCCGGCGGCGCCCATGGCCGCTTTCAGCCCGCCTTCCTTGGCCCGCCCGCCGACGATCCAGCGGATGCTGTCATAGCAGGTGAGCGCCTGGATGGCGGCCTCGGCATTGGTGGCCTTGCTGTCATTGACGAAACGGATGCCACCAAGGGTCGCGACGCTTTCCTGGCGGTGCGGCAGTCCGGGAAAGGTGTAGATCGCCTCGGCTGCGGCGCGGGCCGACACACCCAGAAGCCGGACGGCGGCGAGCGCGGCAGCAACATTCTGGGCATTGTGACGCCCCGGCAGGGCCGGTGCCCGTTTCAGATCGACCGCCGGATGCGAGGCCGTATCCAGTGCGTCATAGACCCGGTCGCCCAGCGCATAGACGCCGCGCGCGAAGACACGGCCGGACGAGATCGGCACAACCTGTTCCTCGCGCCGGGTCTGGCGCAGGCGGGAGAAGAAGGCCGCCGTCTCGTTGTCGTCGATACCGATCACGGCCTGGCCCGACGGCGCCTGCATCTCGAAAAGGCGCTGCTTGGCGCGGAAATAGCCGTCGAAATCGCCGTGCCGGTCGATGTGATCCGGCGTGATGTTGAGCAGCACCGCGACGTCACAGGCGAGCGAATGCGTCAGATCGATCTGGTAGGAGGACAGTTCCAGCACATAGTGCAGGCCCGGGCTGGGCGGATCCTGCGCCAGGATGGCGTCACCGATATTGCCGCCGACAACCGTCTTGCGGCCGGTCTCGCGCAGGATATGGCCGATCAGTGCGGTCGTGGTCGACTTGCCGTTGGTGCCGGTAATACCGATCACTTTAGGCCGGCGCTTTTCCGGCACATCGCGAAGCGCCAGGGCGAACAGCTCGATATCGCCGATCACCGGCGCGCCGACACTGTTGGCCAGCTCGACCATGCGGTGCGGTTTGGGGTGGGTCAGCGGAATGCCCGGCGACAGGACCAGCGCGGCAATATCGCCCCAGTCGCGCCGGTTGAGATCGTCCGGCTGCAGACCGGCGGCCACGGCGCGATCGCGCGCAGCCTCGCTGTCATCCCAGCAGGATACGTCTGCGCCGCCTGCGGCGAGGGCCTTGGCCGTGGCTATGCCTGTGCGCCCCAATCCGAACACAGCGACACGGCGGCCTTCATATGCATGGATCGGGATCATGAAGGGCTGTTATCTCAGCTTCAGGGTTGCAAGTCCAATCAATGCGAGCACGACGGCAATGATCCAGAAGCGGATGACGATGGTGGGCTCGGCCCAGCCATGCCGCTCGAAATGATGATGGATCGGCGCCATCTTGAAGACGCGCTTGCCGGTCAGCTTGAAGCTGGCGACCTGCACCATCACCGAGACGATCTCAAGCACGAACAGCCCGCCGACAATCGCCAGCACGATCTCGTGCTTCACGGCGACGGCGATGGCACCCAGCGCGCCGCCCAGCGACAGCGAGCCGGTATCGCCCATGAAGACCATGGCCGGCGGCGCATTCCACCACAAGAAACCCAGCCCGGCGCCGATCAGCGCGCCGCAGAAGACCAGCAGCTCGCCCGTGCCGGCGGTGTAGTGGACCTGCAGGTATTCGGCGAAGTCGACCCGGCCGACGACATAGGCAATGGCGCCGAAAGTTGCCGCCGCAATCATCACCGGCACGATGGCCAGCCCGTCGAGGCCGTCGGTCATGTTCACCGCATTGCCGGCGCCGACGATGACGATACAGCCGAAGGCGTAGAAGAGCGGGCCGATATTGATCACCAGATCCTTGAAGAAGGGAAAGGCGATCGAGGTCGACATCCCGGTATCCATGCCCAGGCCCCGCGCCGTGACCGTCGCCCAGACCACGGCGACCAGGGCGATGATGAATTCCGTCGCCAGTTTCAGCCGGCCGGAAAAGCCCGCCGTCGATTGCTTGGTGACCTTGAGATAGTCGTCGATGAAACCGATCACACCGAAACCGGCCGTCACGAAAACGACAATCCAGACATAGGCGTTCGACAGGTCCGCCCACAGGAGCGTGCCGACCATGACGCCAAGCAGGATCAGGAAACCGCCCATGGTCGGCGTCCCCGTCTTCTCGACGACGTGGCGTTCAATACCCTCGGCGCGGATCGGCTGGCCCTTGCCCTGCTTCCTGCGCAGCCAGGCGATCATCGGCTTGCCGAGCAGGAAGGCGATCAGCATCGCTGTCATCAGCGCGCCGCCGGTGCGGAAGGTGATGTAGCGGAACAGGTTGGCCAGCTGGAGGTCTTCAGCCAGCGGCGACAGCAACAAATACAGCATGGGCGGATCAGGCCTCCGTCAATCCGAGCGCGGAACCGTCGGCCAGATATGCGGCAATCCTGTGGAGACCGGAGGCATTCGACCCTTTGACGAGCACAACATCCCCCGGCCGGATTGCTGCCCTGATAAGGTCGAGCCCCTCGTCCGCATTTGCCGCATAGCCTGCGCGGCGGGTCGCGGGCAAGGCGTCATGGAGGCTGCGCATCCGGCTGCCACACGTATAGACCTCGTCGACACCGGCCGCCTCGAGCGGTTCGGCGAGCGCGGCGTGCATGGCACCCTCGTCCGGTCCCAGCTCCAGCATGTCGCCCAGGACGGCGATGCGGCGCCCGCCCTCACCGGGACGCGCGGCACCGAGCGCCGAGATCGCGGCAGCCATGGAGACCGGATTGGCGTTATAGGCATCGTCGAGCAGGGTGAAGCTGCCGCCGGCGGGGTGCGCCAGGGTCAGCACGCGGCCGCGGCCGGCACCGGCTTCCAGCCCCGCCAGCGCTTCGGCGACATCGCCGGCATCCAGGCCGGCGCCAGCCGAGGCGGCAAAGATGGCGGCGATATTCCAGGCCCAGTGCACGCCCGATGCCTTGACCGAGAAGGGCACGCGCATGCCCAGCACATTGGCGATGCCGCGCGATCCGTCGAGCCCCGTTTCGAACGACTCGATACGGATGGCTGCGTCCTTTGCGGTGCCGAAATCCAGCATGAAGGCGGCACCGGAATGGCGGGCATGACGTGCCAGACGCCCGGCCTGGGCATCGTCGGCGGGATAGATCGCGACACCGTCCGTTTCCAGCCCCTCATAGATCTCCGCCTTGGCATCGGCGATGGCCTCGATCGAGCCAAGATGTTCCAGGTGCGCCGGTGCAATGCGGGTGATCATCGCAACATGCGGCCGCACCATCGACGACAGGTCGCGGATCTCGCCGGCATGGTTCATGCCCATCTCGAAGACGGCGCGCTGCGTGTCGCGCGGCATGCGCGCCAGCGTCAGCGGGACGCCCCAGTGATTATTGTAGGACTTCACGCTCCAGTGCGCCGGGCCTGCAGCGCGGAATACGGCAGCCAGCGCGTCCTTGACGGTGGTCTTGCCGACACTGCCCGTCACCGCGACGCGGATCGCGTCACAGCGCTCGCGGGCGGCCTCGCCGAGACTGCGCAGCGCGGCCAGCGTGTCCTTCACCTGGAGCGCCGGCTCGAGCGCCAGATCGCTGCGGGAGATCAGACAGGCCGCGGCGCCGGCTTTCAGGGCCGCGGCGGCATAGTCGTGCCCATCGCGCTCGTCCTTCAGGGCGACAAAGAGATCGCCGGGCCGGATCGTGCGGCTGTCGATCGAGACGCCGGAACAGGTCCAGCCGGTATCGCCGACCAGCATGCCGCCGGTCGCGGCCATGGCCTGTCGGGCTGTCCAGAGCGGTTCAGACATGCGCGGCCTCCCTTTCCCCCAGAGCTTTGCGGGCCTCCTCGCGGTCGTCGAAAGGCAGCGTGGTCCCATTCACGATCTGCCCCGTCTCATGTCCCTTGCCGGCGATCAGCAGGCAGTCGCCCTCGCCCAGCATGGAAACGCCGCGGCGGATCGCGGCGCTGCGGTCGGCGATCTCCTCGGCCTCCGGGCAGCCCTTGAGGACTGCCGCACGGATCGCCGCGGGATCTTCCGACCGCGGATTGTCGTCGGTGACGATGATGTGATCGGCCTGGCTGGCCGCGATCGCCCCCATTTTCTGGCGCTTGGACGGATCGCGATCGCCGCCGCATCCGAAGACGACGATGACACGCCCCTGTGTGTGCGGCCGGGCCGCACGCAGGAGCTTGTCCAGACCGTCCGGCGTGTGGGCATAGTCCACCAGGACCGGCGCGGCCTCCCGCGTCTCGCCAACCTTCTCCAGCCGGCCGGGCACGCCTTCCATCTGTCGCAGTGTGGCCAGGACGGTTTCGGTCTCGACCCCGTCACCCAGGGTAATCGCCGCGGCGCACAGGGCGTTGAGGATCTGGAACTCGCCGACCAGCGGGATTTCCAGGCTGTGCTCGGCACCCTTCCAGGCAAAGCTGACATCCTGGCTCGCCGGGCGCGGCGTGATCTCGCGGATCGACAGGTCCTCGCCGCGCCAGCCGATCGTGACCGTGTCCAGACCGCGCTGCCGCGCCGTCTCGGCCATGCGGCGGCCCCACTCGCTGTCGACATTGACGACGGCCCGGCCACCTTCGGCGACGCGTTCGGAAAAGAGCAATTCTTTGGATGCGAAATAATCGGCGAAATCGGGATGATAGTCCAGGTGATCCTGGGTCAGATTGGTGAAGGCGCCGACGCTCACCGCGACCCCGTCCATGCGGTGCTGCTTGAGCCCGTGGCTGGAGGCCTCCATCGCCAGATGCGTGACCCCGTCGCTTGCGAGCGTATCGAGCGCATGATGCAGCGCGATAGCATCAGGCGTGGTGTAACCCGTGACTTCGCGCGCCGACCCGCGGGTCACACCCAGCGTGCCAAGGCAGGCGGCCTCATGCCCGGCGGCAGACCAGATCTGGCGCAGGAATTCAACCGTCGAGCTCTTGCCATTGGTGCCGGTCACGGCCACCACATGCTCCGGCTGGCGCGGATAGAAGCGCGCCGCCAGCTCGGCCAGCACGGCGGCCGGCTCGTCGGTGACAAGGACCGGAATGTCCAGCCCCTCGACCGCGATATCGGTCAGGATCACCGCCGCGCCCTGAGCGACGGCCTGGGGGATGAAATCCCGCCCATGCGTCTTCACCCCCGGCAGGGCGGCAAACAGAAAACCCGGCTCAACCTTCCGGCTGTCCAGGGTCAGGCCGCGCACCTCGACGGCGCCGTCTTCCGGCGCAAACGCGTCTTCGGGCATCAGCTCTGACAGTTTCACGGGATGATCTCCGGCATGAGGGCGGCGCGGATCAGGGCCGCGCGTTCACCGTGATCGGTTTCCGCGCGCTCCACACCGAGAATGGGGGCAATCCGGGAGACGATGTCGCCGACCGCGGGTGCGGCCGTCCATCCACCCGTGGCATAGCCATAGGTCGATTCATTGCCGTGCGGTTCGTCCAGCAGCACCAGAACTGCATATTGCGGATCGTCGGACGGGAAGACCGCCGAGAAGGAGGAGATCAGCCGGTTGCGATCATAGCCGCCGCGCGAGGGCTTTTCCGCCGTGCCGGTCTTGCCGGCCACGCGATAGCCGATCGCCTCGGCATAGCCGCCGGTACCCTCCGTCACATTCTCGCGCATCAGCTCGATCACTGCGCGCGCAGCCTCGGACGACATCACCCGCTCGCCGACAATGGTCTCGTCGGCCGCGACCGGCAGAAGCGTCGGCGGCACATAGACACCGTCATTGGCGATGGCGGCAAAGGCGGCAATCGTCGCGATCGGGCTGACGGCCAGGCCGTGCCCGTAGGAGATGGTCGCCGTCTCGGTCGGTCCCCACTGGCGCGGCAGCAGCGGATCGGCGCTTTCGGCCAGCTCGATCGGCGCACGCTCCAGAAGGCGCAAATCGCCCAGGAAGCCGCGCTGGGCTTCGGCGCCCGCTTCCAGCGCAATCAGGCTGGACCCGATATTGGAAGAGTGGGTGAAGATCTCGGCCAGGGTCAGCTGGCGGTTCTCGGCGTGATAATCGTGGATGGTGTGGCCGCCGATGCGCAGCGGATTGGACGCGTCATAGCCGCTTTCCAGCGTCGCCGTTCCGTTTTCCAGCGCCATCGCCACCGTGAATGCCTTGAAGGTCGAGCCCATCTCGTAGACCGACTGTGCGGCGCGATTGAGGCGGCCGCTCGCATCCGCATCGGTCGGACGGTTGGGGTCGTAGTCCGGCAGCGAGACCATGGAGAGGATCTCGCCGGTGCGCACATTCATCACCACGCCGACGGCGGCATCTGCCTCGAAATCGGCCATGGTCGAGCGCAGGACTTCATCGACATGGAATTGCACGGACATGTCGATCGACAGCGCCACCGGACGCCCGTCGCCCGACAGGAGCGCGCTGTCGAAAGCGCGCTCGGCACCGGCAAGACCGGCCATGTCGCGGTCGGTATAGCCCACAATGTGCGAAGCGAGGCGGCCGCGCGGATAGACCCGGCGCGGCTCCATGCGGAAGCCCAGGCCGGGCAGTCCCAGCGAGAACACGGCCTGGCGCTGGCGCGGGGTGAGGTTGCGCTGCACCCAGACAAAACGGCCGCGGCCGCCGAGCTCCTCGGTCAGCGCGTCGACATCGATATCGGGCAGAACCGTCGCCAGCGCCTCGGCGGTCTCGCGCGCATCCCAGACCAGGCTGGGATCGGCGTAGAGGGAGTGGGTCTGCAGCGTGGTCGCCAGCACCTGACCGGTCCGGTCGAACAGATCGCCGCGTGTCTCCGCATGTACGGCCTGACGGGCAATCGGCGCTGCGTCGGCCGGCCCCATGACGGCGATGTCCACCGCGCGGCCGGCGAGCAGAAGAAAGCCGACACCCAGACTCATCCCCATGATGCGCAGGCGTGAACGGGCTGCCTCCAGCGCTTTTGTCTCGTCGCTCTCGATGCGCAGCAGCCGCGACATGTCCGCCGGCGCAGCTTCGGCAAGCGGCGGCAGTGCAACACTGCGCGACCTGGCGGAAACCTGCCTGCGGAACGGCCAGAGGCGCATCAGTCGGGGCCTCCCACTTCACGCGGCTCGGCCATGGCCAGCCCCTCGATGCGCTCCTCGCGCACGACATGACTGTCGGAGCGCAGCGTGTCGCGGCGCTCGTCGGCGCCCGCCAGCAGCGGCAGATCGCTCAGATTGACCTCACGCGAGGGATCCAGCGGCTCGAAGCCGAGATAGCGGCGCGCCAGCGCGCGCAGGCGCTCGGGATCTTCCAGGTGGGCGATCTCGACATTGAGCACATTGATCTGCCGGCGCTCCTCGGCCAGTTGCGCCTGGATGCCCTCCAGCCGCTCCTGCGAGCTCTTCGCCTCGGCTTTCGCGATATAGAGTGCCACTGCCAGCGCCGCGGCGACGACGAACGCGATCGCATTGAACGTGCGGATCATAGCGCGGCCTCCAGACGGGCAAGCGGAACGACACTCCGATACAGTTCCGGACCGTCAGTGACGGCCGGCGCATCGGTACGGATGGCGGCGCGAAGCTTGGCCGAACGGGCCCGCGGATTGGCATCAGCCTCCGCCGCGCCGGCCTCGACGGCCTTGCGATACAGGAGACGGAAACTCGGCTCGGGGCCTGCTTCGGCGACTGGCGCATGACGCGAACCGCCCCCTCCCGCCAGCCCGGCACGGGCCCGCAGGAAGGACTTAACCATGCGGTCCTCCAATGAATGGAAGGTAACCACGACAAGCCGCCCGAGCGGCGCCAGCAGACGCTCCGACGCCTCCAGCGCGCGGGCCAGTTCACCCAGCTCGTCATTGACGAAAATGCGCAACGCCTGGAAGACGCGTGTCGCGGGATGAATTTTCGAATGTTTTCCGCCGGTTGCGCGCGAGACGATTTCGGCCAGCCGGTCCGTCGTCTCGATCGGCGCCTCTTCGCGGGCGGTCAGAATGAACTTGGCGACGCGGCGCGAGCGGCGTTCTTCGCCGTATACATAAAATATGTCCGCCAGCTCCTGCTCGCTCAGCAGGTTCACCGCGTCGGCCGCCGTGGGGCCGGAACCGGCCATGCGCATGTCCAGCGGACCGGCCTTCTGGAAGGAGAAGCCGCGCTCGGCCTGGTCGATCTGCATGGAGGACACACCGATGTCCAGCACGATGCCGTCGACATGCGAGCCGCCGCTGGTGCGCACCACCTCTTCCATCGCCGAGAACGGCGCCTCGACAAAGGCAAAACGGCCACCGGCCGCCTGCTTGAGATGCTCGGCGGCGGGGCGGACGGACGGGTCACGGTCGATGCCGATCAGGCGGCAATCGGCCGCTGACAGGATTGCGCGGGAGTAACCGCCGGCGCCGAATGTGCCGTCGATATAGAGCGCGCCGTCACGCGGCTCGAGCGCGTGAAGGACTTCGTCCAGCATGACGGGGATGTGCGGCGAGCCGGTCATGCCCCCCCTCCCGTACGGGGCGGCAGGCGCAGCGACTTCTTGTTCTCGCGCGCGAAGTCGCGGGCATTCGCCTTGCGCTCGGCCAGACGGTCCGGGTTCCAGATCTCGAAGCGCGAGCCGAGACCGACGAAGGCCGCCTTGCTGTCCAGGCCGGCATGCTCGATCAGATCCTTCGGCAGGGTGACGCGGCCGGTACCGTCGAAAGCCAGCCCGCGCGTATCGCCGAAGATCGTCTGCTCGAAGGCGGCCCGGGCGTCGTCATACGGGTCCATTTCCTCGAGCAGGTTCAGATAGCGGTCGAGCAGGGCCTGCCCGCCGCCTTCCAGATACCCGCCTTCGAACGAGGGCCACACGTAGATCTTCTCCTCGGGGTCGTTCTTGACGACGGCACGGAAACCCGCCGGCACGGAAACCCGTCCCTTTGCGTCCACACCATTGATCGTCGTCGACAGAAACACGCGCCTTGACCCCCTGCGCCCATGCGGACGAACCCTGCATGGTTAATGATGGGATAACATGGGACAGCATGGGAAACAATGACGAAAGGTTCGTTTTTCATGGATTAACGCGCCATCTGAAGTATTCAGATCACAGGAAAACAAGAACAGACGTGGAACATTAAGTTAATATCCACAGCCCCCGGGCGAGTGCGACATGGGATTGCCACCCACAGGGGCCATTTCGGAGATTGTTTCCGATCCGGAACAGATGGTTCCGTGAAGCGACTTTCCTCCACCGCCCCAGGCGGGGGAGGTGCCCCGAAGGGGCGGAGGGGGCCGCCGCGCCAAGCACGGCGGAATGGTGGAACCTGGCGCGGACACCCCTCCTCCGCCTTCGGCCGCAGAAGAGCGCCCTTCGGCCCGCAGCTTTGCTACGGCCCGCTTCCCCGCTCACGCGGGGGCAGAAAATCCGGAAAATACGATCAGGCGGCCTGTAAGCCGGGTTCTGTCCCCCGGACCGGAGTCCGGGGTGGCGACCATTCATCTGCGGACGGCCTTGCGGCCGGCCTGGTGCGACCTACCCGGATGACATGCGGAGACACATGTGCGGCAAGCCGCGCTCATCCCTATTCGGTCTTGCTCCAGGTGGGGCTTGCCTAGCCCCCTTCCTTGCGGTCGGGGCGGTGCGCTCTTACCGCACCGTTTCACCCTTGCCGGGCCCGAGGGCCTGGCGGTCTGTTCTCTGCTGCGCTTTCCCTGGGGTCACCCCCGCCGGACGTTATCCGGCACCTTGTCTCCATGGAGCCCGGACTTTCCTCGACGGCACCGTTTCCAGCATAGCCGCCGCGGCCGCCCGGCCACCTGATCGTCGCCTAGATCGGTCAGGCGCACGCGCCGGTCAAGGATATGGAGCCGGACACCCCGACCAGGCGCTCCCGCAAAGCCCGCGAAAACCCTTCCGATACATTACAACACCGAAGCAGCCCACTGCGCACCGATCACAAGGCGGAGATGCCGCTTTTTTCCGAAGAAAATTTTTATATAGCAATTACAGTTGCTTGAAAAAGCATACTCAACCCTCCCCGACTGGCCGCGCGACCAAAATGCCGCAAAAATGTCACTACCTTGCCTGTGAATTACAAATTCTCCATTGACAGGTCATGTAGATCACGAAACCGTAATCAAGCAGTCGATCGTGTTCGGCGCCTGGGGGGGCTGGCTTGAATCGTGACTGGTGCAGGACCAGACGGTGTTCGTTTCCGGACGACCAGAGGGGGCTTCTGCCGCGCCTGCATTTGCAGCCTCTCCCCTGATGCAAACCAGCCAAAGCGGGACAACCCGCTCGAAAGGGGTACAAATGAAGTCTATTCGTCAAGCATTGCTGGGGACGACCGCATGCTTCGGAATTGCAACTGCAGCCATTGTGGCCGGCAGCGCGGTTCTTGCACCATCGGCCATCGCCCAGTCCTATACCACCGGTGCCGTCGGCGGCACCGTCGTGGATGAAACAGGCTCACCGATCAGCGGAGCATCTGTCACTCTCGTCAACGCGGACCGCGGCACCACCCGGACGGTGACGACTGGCGCAGACGGCACGTTCTTCGTCGGCCGCCTGCCGGTCGGCACCTATTCCGCAACGGTTCGCCAGTCCGGCTTCCAGCCGGTCGTCGACGACGCGATCAACGTCCGGATCGGCGCAACCACCAATTATACCTTTGCGCTGGCGAGCGGTTCGGAATCCGCTGACGTCATTACCGTTACGGGCAGCGCCGTCCAGGGCAACACCTTCCAGGTGGCTGAAACCGGCCTGAACATCGACGTTGATGCTGTTTTCGACCAGATCCCGGTCAGCCGTGACATCACGTCCCTGACCCTGCTGGCGCCGGGCACCGTGCAGGGCGACTCAGCCTTCGGCAACAATCCTTCGATCGGTGGTTCTTCAGTCAGCGAGAACGCGTTCTACATCAACGGCATGAACGTCACGAACTTCCGCAACTTCGTCGGCGCCTCCACGATTCCGTTCGAATTCTACGACCAGGTGGAGGTCAAGACCGGTGGCTATCAGGCCCAGTTCGGCCGTTCGACGGGCGGCGTGGTCAACGCGGTCACCCGTTCGGGCACGAATGAATTCCACTGGGGCTTCAACGCCTACTACACCCCGGATGAGCTGCGCGCCGATTCGCCGGACACCTATTCGCAGTCGAACCATCTCGACCAGTACACCGAGCAGGAGTTCAACCTCTGGGCCAGCGGTCCGATTGTCGAGGATCGCGTCTTCTTTTATGCGATGTATTCGCCGCGCTACTCAGAGGACATCGATTCCAACATCGTGTTCGAAGGAACCACCGGGCAGCGTTTCGAGACCACCGACAACGATCCCTTCTGGGGCCTGAAGCTCGACTTCGAACTCTTCGAAGGTCATACGCTGGGCCTGACCTCGTTCTCGGATCAGCGGACGATTGTCACCGACACCTACAATCTGACCTATGACGATTACGGTACGCGCAACGTCACCAACGAAAGCTATGCCGGTCAGGGCTTCTCCGAACGCGGTGGCGACATCTTTATCGCCAACTATATCGGTGAGATCACCGACTGGATGACGCTGTCCGTGACCTACGGGACTCAGACCTTCGGCCAGACGACTCAAAGTACGGCTGATGCCATTCCCGTGGCCTACTTCGTGAACGGTACGACCGGCGCCTTCACGCCCGTCGGTGACTGGGTGAACTTCACAATCGAGGAAGGCGAGGACTCCCGTGAGCTCTTCCGCGCGGACCTCGACATCTTCGCCCAGTTCATGGGGGATCACCACATCCGCATTGGTGTCGACCGCGAGGAACTGACGGCCGACGCAGCGACCATCAACTCCGGCGGAGCCTATTATCTCTACGGCGACGGTGCCTACTGCGATCCGTATCGCGTTGCCGGTGGCGGCGTTGCCACGGGTGCAGATTGCGTCCGCTATCGTAACTACAATGTCGGCGGCTCGTTCACGACCATCCAGACCGCCTTCTACATCCAGGACTCCTGGCAGGTTACCGATCAGCTGACCCTGAATCTCGGCCTGCGCAACGAGACGTTCGACAACCAGAACGCTTCGGGTGACACCTTTACCGAGATCACCGACCAGCTTGCTCCGCGCATCCAGGCTTCCTACGACGTCTTTGCCGACGGCAATCTGAACGTCTTCGGTTCCTGGGGCCGCTACTACCTGCCGGTTGCGACCAATACCAACATCCGTATGGCCGGCAACGAGACCTACATTCATCGCTTCTACGAGTATTCCGGGTACGACGGGAACTACGTTCCGACGTACAACGGGTCTCACTTCTACGAGCAGGTCTTCGGTGACGGCAGCGTGCCGGACACCCGGTCAACGACCGATGTCTATCTCGATCCGATGTATGTCGAGGAGATCATCATCGGCGGTAACTGGATCATGAACGATCTTTGGGACTTCGGTCTGGCCTTCACCCATCGTGATCTCGGCTCGACCCTCGAAGACATCGCGATCGATGCCGCTGTTCTCGACTATTGCGATGACAACGGCATTGCAGGCTGCGACGCGATCTGGACCGGCTTCCACCAGTACGTCCTCACGAACCCGGGCGAAGACATGCGCGTCTACCTGCCCGAACTGGACGAGACAGTCGATCTGACGGCCGAACAGCTCGGCTACCCGTCGGCTGAACGGACCTATCAGGCTGTCGAGTTCACCTTCAACCGCGCGTTCGACAATGGCTGGGACCTGCACGGTTCCTGGACGATCTCGAACTCGGAAGGCAACTACGAAGGTTCGGTCAAGTCGGATAACGGCCAGGACGATGCCGGTATCACGCAGGACTTCGACCAACCGGGCCTCACCGACGGTGCCGATGGCCCGCTACCGAACCACCGGGCCCACAAGATCAAGCTCTGGGGCTCCTACGAGCTGAACGAGATGTTCACGATCGGTGCCCGGCTCAACGTGACGTCGCCGCGCCAGTTCGGTTGTATCGGCTACCACCCGACGGATGCGTTTGCCTATGAATATGGCGCGTCGTCCTTCTATTGCGGTGGGCAGCTGACGCCGCGTGGCGAGTCGACCGAAAGCGACTGGACCCATAGCCTGGACCTGAGCTTCGTCTACCGTCCGACGAATCTGCCCTATCCGGGCGAACCGACGTTCCGCATGGACATCTTCAATGTCTTTGATGCGGACGCCGTCACCGACATCTACGAAGTCGGTGACAGCTCGGCCCCTGCTCCGGGACCGAACTACGACGCGTCGAGCGTGGTGCCTGATCCGCGCTACGGAATGGCCTCTGGTTACCAGACGCCGCGCTATGTTCGTTTCGGCGTAAGCTGGGACTTCTAGGGCGTGTCAAGTATCTCACGATGATCCCTCTGAGGGGGTGGTGGTTTCCCACCACCCCCTTTTTTATCGCCGCTGCCGGCGATACGGCACATCATTCACAGGAAAACCGACGCCACACGGCCAATGAGGTCTCGTGTCTCGTCATCCAGCTGCCCGTCGACCCGGCCCGGGCGCCAGCGTCGCTGGAAAGCCTCGATCACCGCCGGCAGGCCCGGCTCCAGCCCGTAGCCGATCCGCTCCAGCAGCGCGTCCGGTTCGCCCGCCACGCGCGTCTGCGGCAGCGCCAGTGCGCAACCCGCCTCCGCCAGCTGTGTCCAGGGAAATTTCTCGCCCGGATCGATCTTGCGCCCGGGCGCGATATCGGAATGGCCGATCACCTCGCGCGGCGCGATCCCGTGCCGTCCCATGATGTCCCGCACCAGCGCGGACACCGCATCGATCTGGACAGCCGGAAATCCGGGCAGACCGAAATCATGCCCGCCATTGACGATCTCGATACCGATCGAGGCCGAGTTCAGGTCGCGCTCACCGCGCCAATAGCTCACCCCGGCATGCCAGGCGCGGCGGCTCTCATCCACAAGACGGCACACCGCGCCATCTTCCTCGACCATGTAGTGGGCGGACACCTGGGCCTGCGGATCGCACATCCGCTCCAGCGCCGCAGCCCCCGTCTCCATGCCGGTATAGTGCAGCACGATACAGGCGAGCGGACACGTGCGGTCGTTGAAGTTGGGCGACGGCGTGTCCCGGAAAACCAGGCTCACAGTGTCTTCTCCCGCGCCAGCGCGGCGGTCGGCAGTTTGCGGTTCCGGCGCAGGGCGATGATGCCGACCCCCAGCAGGGTCAGCGCACCGCCGGCGATCAGGCGCCAGCCCAGCGGGTCGCCCGTTACGGTAAGGCCGGCGATCACACCGATCAGCGGCGCCATCAGGGTCAGCGGCGCGATCAGGGTCGCATCATAGCGCTGCAGCAGATTGTAGAAGACGCCATGCCCGAACACATTCACCAGCAGGACGGTGAAGGCGACGGCCGCGCCGATCGCCCAGCCGCCGCTGACGACCGACTGCATCTGCCCCGTCTCGAAGGTCAGCGACAGCGCCAGCAGCGGCGGCGCCGAGATCAGCCCGATCCAGGCCTGCATCCGGATTGAATCCAGCGGCATCTGCTTGACCAGGATCATGCCGACCGCCGAGGCGAAGGCCGCGCCGATACCGATCATAAGGCCCAGCGACAGGTCGAGCTCGGCAGGATTGGCAATCACCAGCGCCACACCGGCGAAGGACAGGAGGATGCCGGCGATCCGCGGCAGGCCGACCTTTTCCTTCAGGAAGAGCACCGAGAGAATGGTGGCAAAGGGCACGCCGGTCTGAACGGCGATCGCCATCGACGAGGGCGTGGCCCATTTCAGCCCCAGGAACATCAGCGCGTACTGGCCCGCCCCCATGGTCAGGCCAATGGCGATCATCGTGCCCAGCCTGGCCGGGATCGGCCGCAGCCACGGCGCCAGCACCGCATAGAGAAGAACAAAGCGCAGGAAGGCGAAAAAGAAGGGCGGCACGCCCTCGAACCCGTCGACCCAGCCCGGCGCACCGGTCACCGAGAACTTGGCCACCACGAAATTGATGCCCCAGACGACACAGACGGCAAACAGGGCCAGAAAATCGCGCAACCGCATGGCGATTGTCTTGGACTGCGCCGCCCGGCCGGGCAAGCCCAAATCCCCGGCTCCCCCGAACGGGGGATGGCTGACCGCCTGCGTCATCGGCACCCTCCCCGCGCGTCAACTTGCCCAGGGGAGAGGACTATGACGAAGACCCGTATTACCGCATTCGGCCTGACGGCCGCGATGGCGCTCATGGCGGCCGGCTGCGCCACCACAAGCTCCGAACCGGCCACGGCCCTGCTGCAGGTCAACAGCCCCGGCGATGCCGACATGAGCTGCGAACAGCTCAGCGCCGAGATCGGCCGCATGGACCAGATGATGGGGGCCGACATGCAGGCAGCCGCGAACGCGGAAGCCCGCGGCAGCGCCGCAGCCGCCGGCACCAGCGCCGCCATCAACGCCGCCGCCTATTCCGGCGCTCTGGGCCGTGTTCCGGGCCTCGGTTTCGCCGCGAATGCCGCCGGCGGCCACGCCCAGGCCCAGGCCCAGGCGGAAGCGGAACGCCGTGAAGAGAATGTGCGCCGCGCCGAACTGCGCCGCACCAGCCTGATGGGCATCTATCAGGGCCGCGACTGTTAAGACCGTCGTTTTGATGAACCGGGCGCGTGGCCGGTCCGCGCGCCCTCTTCGCCTACTCGCCAGCGCCGAAATGCGCGTCGAGAAAGGCCAGAAAATGCCGCCAGTCGACCGCGTTCACACCATGCAGGCCACGCCGCATGAAGACAGCGATATCGGCCTCGGGATCGAACGCGCCCAGCCCGTCCTGCTCCAGCCCGTCCGAACCATAGAGCGCATAGACCGGATTGGCGCCGCGTGCCGCGCGCCAGCTGCCGTTCGGATCCGACCATTGATCCCGCCAGGCCCCGCCGATCAGGAGCGGCCGCGGGGCCATGAGGCTGATGAGCTGATGCTGGTCGACCGGGATTTCCTCCTCGCGGCCGGCATAAGTCTCGAAGCGGTCATTGAACCAGTAGGGATAGGCCTGGGTGATCTGGGCGACACTTTCGCCGGCGTCCGAGCGGGTCAGCGTCGTGCCGCCGGTGCCAGCCTGGTGCGCGATCACCAGGTCGATGCGCGGGTCGAAGGCGGCCGCCAGCAGAGCTGATTTGCCGTTGCGCGAATGCCCCCACACCGCCATGCGCTGCGGGTCGTAGCGCTCGTCGGCCTCCAGCACGTCGATGACGCGGGAATAGGCCCAGGCCCAGGCCGCGATGGCGCCGGTCTGAACATCCGCCGACAGTTCGTCCAGGGCTTCGTCGGCCGCTGCAGCGCTGTCCGGCACGATATCGCCGGCATAGATGAAGGCCAGTGCATAGCCGTGCGCAAGGATCTCGGCGACCGGCGGCTCCATGATATGGCGGCCGAAAATCTGCCGTGTCGACCAGCTGGCAAAGCCGGACGGCGCACAATCGGGCGCGCGCTCGGTGACCGGTCCGCTGACCCCGTCATGCCAGCCCAGCGCCGCTTGATTGCCGCAGAACATCTGCATCACCACCACCGGCACCGGCCCGTCGGCCGCCACCGGGAGCACGGTAGCGAGATGGGTTTGCGCGCCGGCCAGGTCGAGCGTGTATTCCTCGATGCGGCCGGCACCGTCATAGGCGGCAGCATCGACAACCGTATGATCGAGAACCCGCGCCGGCCCGGCCTCCGGCCAGGCGCCATAGACCTCGGCCTCGAAGGCCGCGCGCAATTCCGCCTGTCCCGCCTCCCAGCGCTCGCGGTTGAGCCCCGCGGTCTCCAGCGGCGGGCGTGCAGCCTCGCCGCCATGCCGCGCGGACACTTTGGGCAGGGCCATGGACACACAGCCGACCAGCATCAGCGGCAGGGCAACAATCAGGAAAAGCGGAATGAAACGGCGCACGGCGCGACCTCACGAGACGGGAATGACGTCCAGACTAGCAAGGGCCCGGGCGGCGGACAGTCACGATTGCGGGAGCGGCGGTGCTTACCGGCCCAGATCGACGGTCCAGCCATCGGGACCGCGTGTCGCGACGAGCACATCGTCTTCCGACCCGCGCGGCGATCCACGCAGTTTGCGCCACAGCCAGTAGGCGCCGCCTGCAAGCAGGGCAATGCCGGCCAGAACCAGGAAGGCGGCCGTCAGCATGGCGGCCAGGAAGATCACCAGGCCCAGGAAGGCGAGCGCGATCAGGGCAGCCAGCACATCGCGCACGATGCGCCCCGCCCTGGAGGCGAAGAAGTCGGTATTGGCTTGACGGGCGTCAGTCATGTCGTCCTATCCAGTCCAGTTCGCCCCCTACGATAAGCACCATGTTGGCATTCTTGGGGCAACAGTCAATTGGCGGCGGATGCGACGAGACCGCGCTCCTGTAGAATCTGCCCGTAAGCACTGTTGATTGCGGCCATTTTCTCGTCGGCCATGCGCTGGATCTCCGGCGGCGCACCGCGGGCGATCAGGCGATCGGGGTGATTCTGCGAGGCGATCCGGCGATAGGCGCGGCGCAGGTCGAGATCGGAAATATCCGCCTCGATTCCCAGGATCACATACGGGTCATGATCCCCGGCATCGATATGGGCGGAGCGGATGCGGCGGAATTCGGTCTCGGAAAAGCCGAAAATATCGGCCACGCGTTCCAGATAATGCATCTCGTCCGGCGTCACGGCGCCATCGGCCTTGGCGATGTGGAACAGGCCGTCGAGCACATCTTCCAGAAGCGCCGGGTAACAGTTGAAGCGCTTGGCCAGCCGGCGGGCATAGCCGTCGAAGCCCAGCGTCGTCTGGGTCGCCAGCTGGAAGGCCCGGTCCAGCGCCGCGCGGCCCTCCGGCGGCGGCCGGAAGACCTCGTAGAAGGCCCGGACCTCGCTGCGCGTCACCGCCCCGTCGGCCTTGGCCATCTTGGCGCCGAGCCCGATCAGGGCCATGGCAAAATCGGCATCCTCGACCTGGTGCAGCCGCGCACGCTCGTCGCAGCCATCGCACTCGAGGAAGCATTCCCGGCCCCTCAGCCGGTCGGCCAGCCTGCTCCAGAAACTCATGCGCGCGCCCTCCGGTGTGCCCATGTAGGCACTGCCCGCGCGCAGCGCGAGCCCCTGGGGTTGAAGAATGACAGTTCCGCCCCAGCTTAATCCGGTTGCGTGGCTGCGCGCCATGCTTAACCTCCCCCGCCCAGCAGGAACGGATGAAAATCGATGACCGGCAGCGCGCGCAGCGAATGGGAATTCTGGATCGACCGGGGCGGCACTTTCACCGACGTGATCGGCCGCGCACCGGACGGCCGGCTGCAAGCGCTCAAACTCCTGTCGGAAAGCCCGGACTATCCCGACGCCGCCACCGAGGGCGTGCGGCGCCTGTCGGGCGGCGAGCCGGTCGCAGCGGTGAAGATGGGCACGACCGTCGCCACGAATGCCCTGCTGGAACGCAAGGGCGCGCGCACGCTTTTTCTGGTGACGCAGGGTTTTGCCGATCTTCTGGTGATCGGCGACCAGACGCGTCCCGATATCTTCGCCCTCGACCTGACCCGTCCCGACCCGCTCTATGACCGGGTGGTGGAGATCGCGGAACGCCTCGATGCCGAAGGTGAAATCGTGCAGCCGCTGGACGAGGACGCCGCCCGCCGCGCGCTCGACGCCGCCCGCGCTGACGGTATCGAGACCGTCGCCATCGCGCTCATGCACGCCTATGCCAACGACACGCACGAAGCGCGCCTGGAAGCCCTGGCCCGCGAGGCCGGCTTCGAGACGATCGTGCGCTCCTCGGTCGCCTCGCCGCTGGTCAAGATCGTGCCGCGCGCCTCGACCACCGTGCTCGACGCCTATCTCACCCCGGTGCTGCGCAATTATGTCAACCGGGTCGACAAAGGGCTGGAGGGCACGCCGCTCTTCTTCATGCAGTCTTCCGGCGGGCTCGCCCCGGCCGGGGCCTTCCATGCCCGCGATGCCGTGCTGTCCGGCCCCGCCGGCGGCGTGGTCGGCATGGCCAAGACCGCAAAGCGCGCCGGTCAGCCCAGGGTGATCGGGTTCGACATGGGCGGCACCTCCACCGATGTGTCGCGCTATGATGGCGACCAGTATGACCGGGTGCAGGAAACCCTGGTGGCCGGCCAGCGCCTGCGCGCGCCGATGATGGCGGTGCACACGGTCGCTGCCGGCGGCGGCTCCATCCTCACTTTCGACGGCGAACGTGCCCGCGTCGGACCGGACAGCGCCGGCGCCATGCCCGGCCCCGCCGGCTATGGCCGGGGCGGACCGGCGGCGGTGACCGACGCCAACATCGTGCTCGGCCGTATCCAGCCGGACTGGTTCCCCAGGGTGTTCGGCGAAACCTCCGACGCCCCGCTCGATGTCGAGGCCAGCCGCACCGCCCTCGCCGCACTGGCCGGCGAGATGGGTCTGGCCAGCGCCGAGGAAGCCGCCGAGGGCTTTCTCGCTGTGGCCGTGGAAAGCATGGCACAGGCGATCAAGCAGATCTCCATCGGCCAGGGCGTGAACCCGTCCGGCTATGCGCTGGCGGCCTTCGGCGGGGCCGGCGCCCAGCATGCCTGCCGCGTCGCCGACGCGCTGGGCATGACGACGGTGCTGATCCACCCCTATGGCGGCCTGCTGTCCGCCCTGGGTATCGGCCTGGCCGATATTCGCGAAACCCGCATGGCGGCGGTCGAGGCGCCGCTGGAGAGCGCGTTCGACGAGGCCGGCCGTATCGCGCAGCGCCTGGACGAGGAGGCCCGCAACGCCCTCGCCGCCCAGGGCCTGCCGGCAGGGGCCATCCGCTCACACGGCGAATGGCGGCTCAAGGTGTCCGGTTCGGACACCTCCATTCCTGTGCCCGACGGATCGCGCGACGCGATGGAAGCGGCCTTCCGCGAGGCCCATAAACGCCTGTTCGGCTTTATCCCGGAAGGGGAGCTGATCGTTGAATCGGTCACCCGTGAAGCCGAATGCTCACCGCCAGGCTCCTCCGACTGGTCGATCGACATGCCTACGCCGGAAGCAGGCACCCCGCGCCCGAAGGCGCAGGCCCGCATGTTCGATGCCGGCGGCTGGAATGACGTCCCCGTCTACGCCATCGACCAGTTCGCACCGGGCATGAGCGAGACCGGTCCTGCGCTGATCATGGACCCCAACTCCACCATTGTGGTCGATCGCGGCTGGACCGCCACGCGCCTTGAGGACGGCACGCTGTCGCTGTCCCGCGCCGAAGCCGCAGGCGATCATCGCGGCGGCACCGGGCTCGACCCGATCCGGCTGGAGCTGTTCAACAAGCGCTTCATGTCGGTCGCAGAACAGATGGGCGTCGCCCTGGAGCGCACGGCGCATTCGGTGAACATCAAGGAACGTCTCGATTTCTCCTGTGCCGTCTTCGACGCCGAGGGCGGACTGGTCGCCAACGCGCCGCACATGCCGGTGCATCTGGGGTCCATGTCGGCCTCGGTCCGGGCCGCGGCCGAAGCGCATCCCGATCTCGGGCCCGGCGATGCGGTCGCCGTAAATGCGCCCTATGATGGCGGAACGCATCTTCCGGACATCACACTTGTCACACCTGTGCATGACCCTGTGTCACAGGAACGTCTCTTCTATGTCGCATCGAGAGGGCACCACGCCGATGTCGGCGGCATCGCCCCGGGCTCCATGCCGCCCTTCTCGCGCACCATCGACGAGGAAGGCGTGCAGTTCCGAAATGTGAAGGTGATGGAGAAGGGCCGCTTCCTGGAAGCCGCCGTGCGCGAGGTGCTCGCCTCGGGTCTGCACCCGGCCCGCCGGCCCGACCAGAATATCGCCGACATGAAGGCCCAGCTGGCCGCCTGCGCCAAGGGGGCCGACGAACTTCACCGTCTTGTTGCCGATAACGGGCTGGACGTGGTGAAGGCCTATATGGGCCATGTCCAGGACAATGCCGAACGCGCCGTGCGCCGGGTGATCGATGCGCTGGAGGACGGCGTGCATACGGTGCGTCTGGACGATGGCGCGCAGATCCGCGTCGCCATCTCCGTCGATCGCGAGAACCGTTCGGCGACCGTGGATTTCACCGGCACCTCGCCCCAGCGCGACAACAATTTCAACGCACCTGCCTCGGTCGCCCGCGCAGCCGTGCTTTATGTCTTCCGTTGCCTTGTCGGCGATGCCATCCCGCTGAACGAAGGCTGTCTGAAGCCGATCGAGCTGATCATTCCGGATGGCTGCCTGCTCAATCCGCGACCGCCGGCGGCTGTGGTGGCGGGCAATGTGGAGACCAGCCAGCTGGTCGTCGATGCCCTGTTCGGCGCGACAGGCCGCATGGCTGCCGCCCAGGGCACGATGAACAATCTCACCTTCGGCAATGACCGCCACCAGTATTACGAGACGATCTGCGGCGGTGCCGGCGCGGGGGTGGATGCCGAGGGCAACGGCTTTGCCGGCGAGAGCGCGATCCACACCCACATGACCAATTCGCGCATGACCGACCCGGAAGTGCTGGAACGGCGCTACCCGGTGCGCGTCGATCATCACCGCATCCGTCACGGCTCCGGCGGCACGGGCCGCTGGCGCGGCGGCGATGGCAGCCAGCGCCGGCTCACCTTCCTGGAGCCGATGGAGGTTGCCCTCCTGTCCTCGCGGCGCAAGGAGAATCCGTTCGGCCTGGCGGGCGGCGGCGATGCGTATCCGGGACACCAAAGGGTGATCCGCGCGAGCGGGGCGGTGGAAAATCTGCCCGGCCTGTTCCGGATCGATGTCGAGGCGGGTGACGCCGTCGAGATCGAGACCCCGGGCGGCGGCGGGTACGCAGCGGGTTGACGCCTTCCCGCCGGCATCGCCGTACAGCAGGTGCAGCGGCAGCTATTCCGCCACTTCCTCGGCCGTGCGGGACCGGCGCTTGCCGGCCCGGCGCGGGGGCACCTGGCGGACATGGCCCTCGATATATTCGACGATCATGCCGGCGACATCCTTGCCCGAGGTGCGTTCCACACCTTCCAGACCCGGCGAGGAATTCACCTCGAGAATTTTCGGCCCCGTCGACGAGCGCAGCATGTCGACCCCGGCGACCGACAGGCCCAGCGCCTTGGCGGCCTGGACCGCCGACGCGCGCTCTTCCTTGGTGATGCGGACCCGTTTGGCCGAGCCGCCGCGATGCAGGTTGGAGCGGAACTCGCCGCTCTCGGCCTGGCGCATCATCGAGGCCACCACCTTGCCGCCCACAACAAAACAGCGGATGTCGGCACCATCGGCTTCCTTGACGAATTCCTGGACGATGAAGTTGGCATCGAGGCCCCGGAAGGCGTCGATCACCGACTCGGCCGCCTTGCGCGTTTCCGCCAGCACGACACCGCGCCCCTGTGTCGACTGCAGCAGTTTCACGACCAGCGGCGCACCGCGCACGTGGGAGATGAGATTGGCCGTGTCCTTCGGCGAGTGGGCGAAGGCCGTCACCGGCATCTGGATGCCGGCGCGCGCCAGCACCTGGTGGGCGTAGAGCTTGTCGCGCGAGGCGCCGATCGCCTCGGGTATATTCAGGCAGTAGGCGCCCATCATCGAGAACTGGCGCAGCACCGCCATGCCGTAGGAGGTCATCGACGCGCCGATACGCGGAATCACGGCGTCATAATGCGGCAGCGGCTTGCCGTCGTAATACACGTCGGGGTTTGCCGCATCGATGGCCAGCGTGCAGCGGGCCGTATTGATCATCTCGACGACATGGCCGCGCGCTTCTGCGGAGTCCTTGAGGCGTTGCGAGGAGTAGTTGTTGGGTTCGCGCGTCAGGATGGCGATGCGCAGCGGACGCTTCACCGGCCGGCGTTTGGGGAAATCCTTGTAGAGATCGTAGCTCAGTTCACCCTGGCAGTAGGACAGGGTGGGATTGACCATCATGTCCTCGCGGATCGCCTGACGGCCCAGCAGCATGCGGTACATCATCGTTTCGCGATTGGTCAGCGTCAGCTCGACCGGCCATTCCCGGTCGCCCATGCGTACCGGCGTCTCGATCACCCAGCGCAGCTCGCGCTCGCCATTGGAGGAAATCACCTCGCGGCGGTCGACGGCCGGCGCCGAACACACCACCTCGATCTCCGGCTTGTCGGGGATGGGGTGCAGCACGAAACGGACCTGCGGACTTTCCAGCGGACCGAAGGGCTCGACCGATACCGCGTGCAGCGCAGACGTGCGCGCGCCCGTGTCCACCTTTGCCTTGACGGCCGGAATGTTGAGCTTGGGGAAGGCTGCCCACTCTTCCCATCCCAGCATGAATGCACCCGCCATTCGGAGGTCTCCCGTTTCGTTTGGTGAACCCGTTATAGCACAACGGGATATCTGCACAGGGGGCAGGCGCTATACGCGCATCCGGCGTCAGCTCTGACGGGCGACCCAGATCTTCATGGTCAGCTGTCCGGAGGGTTCTTCCGGATGCAGCGCCGCCTTCTCGACCAGTTCCAGACCGGCCTGGCCGATCCAGCCCGCCATCTCCTCGTCGGAGAAACCCAGCCGGCGGTGATAGTGGTCCTCGCGCAGCGTTTCCAGCTGGTGCGGTGCAAAGTCGACGATCAGCAGATTGCCGCCCGGCTTGAGCACGCGGGCGCATTCATCGACCGCCAGCGCCGGGTCTTCCAGATAGTGAAGCACCTGGTGGACGGTCACGAGATCGGCCACGCCGTTCTCGAAGGGCAGCGCCCCGACATCGGCATGGCGCACGGAGCAGTGCCGCAGGCCGGCCTTTTCCAGATTGAGCCGCGCGACATTCAGCATGGAATGGTTGATGTCCACGCCGATACCGCGATCGACCCGGTCGGAGAAGAGCTCAAGGATGCGGCCTGTACCGACGCCGACATCGATCATCAAACCGAACGGCCCCTCGCCCGCCAGACGGCGCATCGCCGCCTCGACCTCGTGATCGGCCAGGTGGAAGGAGCGGATGCGATCCCAGTCTTCGGCGACACTCTCGAAATAGGCCTGGGCCGCCTGGGCCCGCGCCTGCTTGATCGATTCGAGGCGCGAGAAATCCCGCGTCATCACCGGATCCTCCTCGGGCAGGAGGTCATGGGCAATCTGGGCGAAGCGCCGGCCGCCGCCGGCATCGGTCAGGCGGTAGAAGACATAGGCGCCCTCGGGCAGACGTTCGGCGAGCCCGGCATCGGTCAGCAGTTTGAGGTGGCGCGAGACGCGCGGCTGGCTCTGGCCCAGGATCTGGACCAGTTCGGACACGGTCAGTTCCCCCCGCGACAACAGCGCGACGATGCGCAAGCGCGTGGGTTCCGCCAGGGCCTTGAGCTGTGCAACCAGTGCGTCCATGAATTCCGAGTCGATAAGTGCGAATGCCCCCTTGCTTTTATCTGCATCCCCACGAAGTTCAAATGGCCGCATGTAGGCGGACCCGCCGGAGAGCGCTTTGACTACAAAGGAAATCCTCATCGTCGGCGCCGGGCTCGCCGGGATTGCCGCCGCCTGGGCCCTGCGCCAGCGCGGTCACTCGGTCACGGTCATGGACGCCCATGACCAGGCCGCCTGCGAAACCTCGTTCGCCAATGCCGGCGCGCTGACCCCGTCCGAGCCGGAACCGTGGAATGCGCCGGGCGTGCACTGGCAATTGCTGCGCTCGCTGCCGGACCCGCATTCCGCGATGAAACTGCGCCTGAAACCCTTGCCCGGGCTTGTGCCCTGGGGGCTGCGCTTTCTCGCGAACTCCACGCGCAAACGCTATGAAGCGTCCTGCCGCGCCAATTTCGCCCTGTCGCGCCACTCGCTCGCTCTTACCCAGGCCGTCCGGGACAGCGAAGCGCTGGAATTCGACAATCTCACCCGCGGCACGCTGAAAGTCTGCGGCACGACGGCGCCGATGGAAGAACGGCGGCGCATGGGCGAAATGCTGCGCGATGCCGGCCTGCGGCTGGAAATTCTCGACCGCGACGCGACGATCGAGAAAGAACCCCTGCTGGCCACCGTCGCCGACCGCATCGCCGGATCGATCTTCTATCCGGATGATGAGTCGGGCGATGCGCGCGCCTTCACGCGCGGTCTCGCCGCAGCGGCCGAACGGGCCGGTGTGCGCTTTGAATGGAATACCCGGATTGTCGATCTCGTCGACCGCGGCGGCCGCATTGTCGGCGTGCGCACCCTCGAGGAAGAGATCGAGGTCGGCGATATCGTGCTCGCCACCGGCCACACAAGCTGGCGCCTGTTGCAGCCGCTCGGCCTGCACCTGCCGGTGCGGCCGGTGAAGGGCTATTCCCTCACCCTGGACATGTCCGGCCTCAACCAGCGCCCCGGCCTGCCGGTGGTCGACGAAGCCCGTCACGCCATCGCCACCCCCATGGGGGACCGCTTGCGCATCGCCGGCACGGCCGAGTTCGCCGGGCTCGATCCGGTGCTGCGCGAGGAGCGGATCGAGAATCTGCGCCGCATGCTTCGCGATCTCTATCCCGATCTCGCCCCGCAACTCCTCGCCGGCGACCAGCAGGCCTGGACAGGCTTCCGGCCCATGTCGGCCGATGGCCGCCCCTTCATCGGCGAAACCCGCGCGAAAGGTCTCTGGCTGATCACCGGGCACGGCCATCTCGGCTGGACCCAGGCCATGGGCTCCGGCGACCTTCTCGCCACCCTGATGAGCGATGAGACGCCGCCGGTCACTGCAGCCCCCTTCTCGGCGGCACGCTTCTAGGCGCCGCCGAGAAGAGCCGGGCCCTGAAGCCCGTGCGAGCCTAGAAGGTCATGCGGGCAAAGATGCGCGCACTGTCGCCATCGCCGATATCGTCGGACCAGTCGTAGGTATAGCGCACACCCGCCATCCAGCGGCCGCCGAACTCGACATCGAAACCGGTCGTGCCGTCGAACCGGTTCTCCGCTGCACCCGCCGCACGGATCGTCGAGGGCAGCGCCGTATTGTCGATCAGGCGGGAAGTCAGCGCATGGCTGTCCGGTCCGAACTCGTGCCGCCAGGACAGGCCGGCGACAGGACGCACCGAAATACCCGGCGACACGGCCCACACCGCACCGCGATACTCGGCTTCCAGCGTGTAGCGCTCGCTTCGCAGGGTCTGGTCCTCATAGGCCAGTGCCAGGCCGTCAGCGCCGCTCTCGGCATAACCGTCGATGGCGGTTTCCGAGATGCTGAGCGCATTGCGCAGATCGACATGCCCCATCTCGCCCAGGTCGAACCGAACCGACGCCGCCAGGCTGAGATCCCAGTACCGGCCTTGCGTCGATGCTCGGGCCGTCAGGAGGTCGACGCCGGTCTGCCGCTGGATGTCGTCGATGTCGAAGACGCCGTAGACGGCATTGGCCGAGACATCGAAAGCGCCCGTGCGATAGCCGGCCCAGCCATGGGCCGACCGGCCGCGGGAGGAGAAGGCACCGCCCGCCGACAGGTCCGTATCGGTATCGGCGATACTGGCAGCCGCACCGGCATAGGTATGCTCGCCGATACGGGTTTCACCGCCCAGCACGAAGCCGCGCAGCTCGAACCGGGCCTCCGGTTCGCCGGCAGCGCCGTCCAGGCGCGGCCGGGCGTGGATATAGTCGGCAAAGAGCACCCGGTTCTCCGCCTCGGTGCGGAACCGGCTGCCACCGGCACTGCGGCCCACCATGTCCTGGCCCAGCGCGATCACCGACGGCATCCGTCCGGTCTCGCGGGCGGCTTCGCCATTCGCGCCTTCCAGGGTCGCCATCCACCATTGCGCCGCCAGGCGATGACCGGCTTCGGTCATGTGCAGATCGTCCAGGAAGAGATAGCGGTTCTGGTCCTCGAAAGCCGTCGCGCAGAGCGTACCGGCTGCTTCATCGAAACAGGCCGTCGCGATACTGTCGAAGCCGAGCGCCGCAGCGTTCCGGTCGATATGCGCCATGAAGTCGGAATACTTCATCGTCACGACATTCATGCCCTCCGGCAGGTCGGCCGCTGCAATCGCGTCGAACAGGGCCGTATTGGCCGCATCGACCAGCGCGGCCAGCTCCGCCTGCGTCTCGGCATCGCCGGCGACCAGCGGGGCGTATTGCAGCGGCTGGATCTCAGAGATAACCACCGTGCGGATGCCATGGGCGGCGAGGCGCTCGATATTTCCGGCCGCGGCTTCGGCGACATCGGCGATGATCGCATCGGCCGCCTCATCGGCGTCCAGCCGGTCCAGGAAGTCATTGGCACCGGCGATCATGAAGGCGACGTCGTTCTGGCCGCCCTCCAGCTCGCCCGCCTCGACCAGGGCGCCAAAGCCCTCGGTCTGGACCGTCACGCCGGTCTCGACACCGAAGGGCACCAGATCGCCGCCGCGGGTCATGTGTGCACCGGAAATGGCGAAATTGAGGTTCGAGGAGTTCGCGTCCGGATCGAGCACGATGTCGACATCGCGGCCCATCATCTCCGCCCACACAAGTCCGTTGGAGTCCCGCTCGAAGCCATTGTTCGAGGAATTCGGGAAGAAATCATCGCCACGCGATCCGACAATCGCCGAGAAATTGCCCTGGCCGATATTGCTGTCACCGAAGAAATACCAGTTGCCGCTACCGGCCTGGGCCTGGGCGACAGGCGCCAGCAGGGCTGCCGCAGCGGCTCCGGCGAGCAGGATGGAGGCGGAAAAAGGCGCGCACGTCTTCGGGCACGCAGTCGGTCTGCGAGTCATTCTTGTCTCCTGGGACCGTTGCGGTCCGTTGTGATTTCGGGGGAGGTCTGTTCAGTTAGCGGCCCGGCCGGGCTGCTGGCGGTCCGGATGCGATTTTCAAGGCGCGGTCATGTCGTGTCATTCCATTTGCAGCGCGCAAGACCATTTGCTACGCTTTATGTAGCACTCATACTGCTACACATTCTGTAGCGCAAGGGCGGGAATTGGCCGATATCAAGGCAAATTCGAGGCAGCCGGTCATGGCCGTGCTGGAGCTGGTCGGGCAGAAGTGGATGCTGCGCATCCTCTGGGAGCTGCGCGATGCGCCCCTGACTTTCCGCGCCTTGCGCGCACGGTGCGACAATGTCTCCCCGACCGTACTCAATCAGCGCCTGGCGGCACTGCGAGAAGCGGGCCTGGTCGAGCTGGGCGATGACGGCTACGAACCGACGGAATTGTGCCGCGGTCTCGGCGATATCCTGCTGCAGCTGACCGACTGGTCCCGCCGCTGGGATGCAGAACGCCCGGCGCCTGGGGACATAGACTAGAAACGGCGATACCGCTCGGCGAATCCCTCCCGGTCCAGTGCCGCATCGAAGGCCCGGGCGGCGGCGAAGAGGTCGACGCCGATTTCCTCGAACAGTCCGGCATAGACCCGGTTTACCCGGGCCATGAAATCAGCGATGCGCGCCGCCTCCGCCCGGCCCTGCGCCGTCAGGCAGAGGGGTTTTCGCCGGGCATCGCCGTGATCCTGTCCGCGCTCCACCAGACCGAGTTTCTCCAGCGTGCGTTCCGTCTTGATGATGGCGGCGTGCGTAACACCGAGGCGTTGCGCCAGCTCGGTCACGGTCTGGCTGGCCCGGGCGAGCAGCATGATCATCGAGAAGGTGCGCGGCGGTGCGGTGATGCCCGCCTCGCGCGCCGGCGGCACGCCTTCCTCGACCAGACGGTCAACGATCCGCCCGAGCAGAAGGCCGATAAAGCCCGGCGCCATCTCGCCGTGAATCAGCCCGTTCAGCCCGCTTTCCTCCACGTCCGTCATGTCCCGATTGCCTCGCTTCGAAATTTACGTTACCGGTTACGTTACTGGTAACGTTTATTGGAACACGGTTCGTCCCATGATGAAAGCACTCTGGCTGCTGGCGGGTCTGGCCGGCCTCGCCCTCTCCGCCCCGGCGCATGCCGGCGGCAACGATACCGTCCCCGCCGACGCTGTCGCCGCGGATGTCGCCGAATGGCGCGACTGGTTGTTCGCCACCCATCCGCTGCCCGGTTTCAGCATGGATGTCGAGGCCGTGAATGCCGGCTTCAACGCCGTCATTGACGGGCTCGAGGGCGACTATACCCGGCGCGAGGCCTGGCTCGCCCTGTCGCCGCTCAATCCGCTGTTCAATGACGGGCATGTCGCAATCCGCCTGCCGCAGGAGGCCTATGAGACCGATCTCGCCCATGGCTGCAGCGCCTTCACCCTGCCCGTGCGCCTGGCGGACGGCCGTCTCACCGTCGCCGGCACGATCGCGGCCGACAGCGCGATTGCGCTGGGGGAGACCATTCTTGCGATCAACGGTAGCGATACCCGCACACTGGTCGCGCAAGCGCTGCGCCGCACGCATGGCGATACGCCCGGCCTGCGCGCCCATCTCGTCGAGACCCGCTTCCCGCAATATCTCTGGGCGCTGACCGGCAGCGCACCAAGCTGGACGGTCACCCTGGAAGCGCCCGGCGGCCAGCGCCGCGAGGTGACGCTCGACCCCGCCGTCGACCGCGCAACGACCGCATCCAGCAACTGGAATCTCGCCTTCCGCGACGCCGCCGCCATTCTCACCCTCAACACGTTCGCACCGGCCGTGGAGACCGAATTCAGAGCCTTCATCGACCAGGCCTTCGCCGACATTGCCGCGCGCGGCAGCGAGATCCTCATTGTCGACATCAGCGCCAATGGCGGCGGCGCCCACATGCTGTCCGACCATCTGCTGGCCTATCTGACGACGCAGCGTCACACGCCCCTGTCCGCCGTCACCGCCCGCATCACCGAACAGAACCAGGCCCTGATCCCGGGCTCGCAGATCGGCGACGTGATGTCGATGCCGTTTGCCCGATGGGTCGAACCGCCGGCGGAACTCGCCAACCGTTTCACCGGCCGGACGGCTTTTCTCGTCGGTGCCGGCACCTATTCCCAGGCCATCGTTCTGGCCGCCACGGTGCAGGATTTCGGCATCGCGCCGGTGGCCGGTCCGGGCACGCAAGGCCGGGCCAATTCCACCGGCCAGGTTCAGCTGCACCGGCTCACCCATACCGGGCTGGAAGTGGCCGCGCCGATCTATGTCTTCATCCGCCCCTCCGGCGACACATCCAGCGCCCCGGTCATCCCGGACATTCCGCTGGAGGGGCCGCGCGAGACGCAGATCGACGCGCTGATTGCGCATCTGCGCGAGGCCGCGACCGAGGCCGACTGACGGGGGCCGACGTCAGGGCGTCAGCCAGGCGGGCAGATGCCCGCCGGCGGCCGCCGCGCCCAGGCCGATGCCGATGGCGTTATTGGTCACATGCGCCGCGACCGACGGCCAGATCGAACCGGTGCGCCAGTAGAGCCAGCACAGCACCAGCCCCATCAGTGTCGCCGCAATCGCCTGGGGCGGCAGGATATGGGCGACACCGAACATTACCGAGCTGACGCCCGCGGCCAGCCAGACGCGGTGATGCCCGCTCATCCAGCGAAACAGGAAACCCCGGAAGAAAATCTCCTCGGCCACAGGCGTGATGGCGAGTGTCATGGCCAGGAAGGCGATACTGCCCGCCAGCGAATTGCCGGCATCGAGCGCAAAGGGCGCCTGCGCGAAAGCCAGCCAGTCCGGCACGATGACGACGATCAGTTTTGCCAGCGCCAGCAGGAGGCAGAACCCGCCCAGCCCCGTCAGCACGCCCAGCCCGATCCAGACCGGCTTGACCGGCACCAATCCGATCCAGCGCGCAGACAGGCCCTTCAACCGCAGACCGACCAGCCAGAGCATGGTCAGCAGCGCGCCGGCCTTGATCACCTGCCCGGCGACAAGCACATGCGGCGGCAGGCGCGGCCCCTCGCCCAGATAGGCCTGCATGCCGACGGTCTGGCGGACGATCTCCATATGCGCCCAGCTGAGCAGGATGTAGAGCGTCATCGCCGAGGCCAGAACGGCCGCCCCGTGCCAGAAACGCCAGGGGCTTTGGAACGTGGATGTCGTGGACTGCATGTACCGCCTCCGTCTTGATGCGGAGGCGAGCCTTGCCCGGCCCGCCCGGCCGGACCATCGACAGATGTCGGCAATCTGTCAGTCGGCAGATGTCAGGCCGAGCCGGTCGGCAACCGGCACCGCCTGGGTGCGGCGCGAAATGCCCAGCTTGGCATAGAGGTCGGAGTTGTAGGTCCTCACCGTCGCCGGCGAGAGATTGAGCTCGCGGGCGATTTCCTTGTCGGTCAGCCCCTCGGCGATCAGGCGCAGCAGGTCGCGTTCGCGGCGCGTCAGATCGATATCCGCACCGGCCTCGACGGGGTCGGCCGCAGCGCCCTGACGGGCAATCGACACGACGGCGCGGCCGCGCGGCGCATAGCGCACGGTATAGGTCTTGCCGGGAATGAGTTGCTCCGCCCAGAACGCGCCGATCTCGAATATCTCGTTCCGGATCCGCAACGCATAGCGTGACGGCGCGATCAGGCCGGCACCGCGGCGGGCATCGACCGCCACCTCGCCGCGGACGCTGCGGATATCCGCGGCGCGTTCATCCTCTCCGGCCTTGAGCCAGCGCCGGGGTGACCGGCCCAGCAGCCAGAGCCAGACCAGGATGACCGGCAGCAGCAGGAAGAGCGGCGACCGGAACAGGTTCGGCAGATCCCGGGCAATCGCAATGACGACCAGCGCCAGCAGCGGGACAAGCACAAGGACGAGCACACATACGGCAAGGGCCTGGCGTGACCGCCAGGCCCTCAATTCGCGACGCTCCTCGTCTGCCAGCATGCCTACCGGCCGAACTTCTGGAACTTGATGCGCCGGGGCATTTCGGCGTCGGGACCGAGGCGGCGCTTCTTGTCTTCCATATAGTCCGCGAAGTTTCCTTCGAACCATTCCACATGGCTGTCGCCCTCGAAGGCGAGGATGTGGGTGGCCAGACGGTCAAGGAAGAAACGGTCGTGCGAGATCACCACAGCGCAGCCCGGATAGACTTCCAGGGCCTGTTCCAGCGCGGCGAGGGTTTCCACGTCCAGATCGTTTGTCGGTTCGTCGAGCAGCAGGAGATTGCCGCCGGTCTGCAGCGTCTTGGCGAGGTGGACGCGATTGCGCTCACCGCCCGACAAGAGGCCGACCTTCTTCTGCTGATTGCCGCCCTTGAAGTTGAACGCGCCAACATAGGCCCGGCTCGGCACTTCCTTGCCGCCCAGATCGATCATGTCATTGCCGCCGGAGATTTCCTCCCAGACGGTCTTGTTCGGATCGAGCGCATCGCGCGACTGGTCGACATAGGACAGCTTCACCGTCTCGCCGAGACGGATCGAACCCTCGTCGGGCGTATCCTGGCCGGTGATCATCTTGAACAGGGTGGACTTGCCGGCGCCGTTCGGACCGATCACGCCGACCACGCCGCCCGGCGGCAGTTTGAACGACAGGCCGTCGATCAGCAGCTTGTCCTCGAAACCCTTCTTCAGGTTCTCGACTTCCACCACGACACCGCCCAGGCGCGGCCCCGGCGGGATATTGATCTGGGCGTGGTTGATCTCGCGTTTCTCGGCGCTCTCGCGCAGTTCCTCATAGGACTTGATACGCGCCTTGGACTTGGCCTGGCGGGCCTTGGGCGAGGAGCGGATCCATTCCAGTTCGCGGGCCAGCGCCTTGTCCTTGGACGAGGCTTCGCGCTCTTCCTGGGCCATGCGCTTGGCCTTCTGCTCCAGCCAGGCCGAATAACCGCCCTCATAGGGCACGCCGCGGCCGCGATCGAGCTCCAGCGTCCAGGTGGTGATACTGTCGAGGAAGTAGCGGTCGTGGGTGACGATCAGGACGGCGCCCTCGAACTTCTCCAGATAGGTCTGCAGCCAGTGCACGCTTTCCGCGTCCAGGTGGTTGGTCGGTTCGTCGAGCAGCAGCATGTGCGGTTCGGACAGGAGGAGGCGGCACAGCGCCACGCGGCGGCGCTCGCCGCCGGAGAGTTCGGCCACACCCCAGTCGGACGGCGGGCAGCGCAGCGCCGTCATCGCCATCTCGATCTTCGAGTCGATATCCCAGGCGTTCTCGGCGTCGATCTTCTCCTGGAGCGCCGTCATCTTCTCCATCAGCTCGTCGGAATAATCCTCGGCGAGCTGCATGGAGATGGCGTTGAACTCTTCCAGAAGCTGCTTCTGCTCGGAACCCTCGATGACGTTTTCCCAGACCGTCTTGCTCTCGTCGAGCTGCGGTTCCTGGGGCAGATAGCCGACTTTCACACCCTTCTCGGCCCAGGCCTCGCCGGTGAAGTCCTTGTCCATCCCCGCCATGATCTTCAACAGGGTGGACTTGCCCGCACCGTTGACGCCGACAACACCGATCTTGGCGTCGGGCAGGAAGTGAAGGGAAATGTCCTGGAAGACCGGCTTGGAAGCACCCGGATAGGTCTTCGACAGCTTGTCCATATGGTAGACGTATTTATAGGCGGCCATTGCGGTTCGGTTCTCTTGGTCTTGGGGGAGCCTGAACCGCACCGTCTAACCGAGAGCGGCCGTTTGGGCAATCGGGATGGCATGCCGGGCGCGCGGCGGCGTTCCGTTTTCACGAATGAAAGCTCTCGTCAATGCCGATGGAGACGCGTCTCGACCTTGGGAGTGGGGGTGTGAAGTGGCGCCCTTCACCCTAAACGCCCCGCCGCTTTTCCCGGCCACCCGCCTTCGCGGGCGCAGGCTTCCGCCCGGCGAAGGCCGGGCGGAGTACGGGGATCTACGGGAAACGCATCGCTGGAAGTGATCTTCGGTAGATCCCGGGTCTCCAGCCT
>MDTG01092886.1_pt1 | contig 78641 bp, 85 predicted proteins | sample 811421 | NCBI WGS metagenome assembly MDTG01 (sample SAMN05326645, study PRJNA326480) | marine metagenome | isolation source: seawater | place: Pacific Ocean: South East | collected 2011
AGTCGCCTTGACGATCTTGCCCGGGTTTGCGGGCGGTTCGCCCTTGGGCAGCGCGTCGACGTGGTCCATGCCGCTCTCGACCTGGCCCCAGACGGTGTACTGGCCGTCGAGGAATTCGGCATCGTCGAAGCAGATGAAGAACTGGCTGTTCGCGCTGTCGGGAACCTGGGTGCGCGCCATCGAGCAGGTGCCGCGCGTGTGCGGCTCGGAATTGAACTCGGCCTTCAGGTCGGGCTTTTCGCTGCCGCCCATGCCGGTGCCGGTCGGGTCGCCGCCCTGCGCCATGAAGTTGGGGATCACGCGGTGGAACACCACGCCATCGTAGAAGCCCTCGCCCGCCAGCTCGGTGATCCGCTCGACATGGCCGGGTGCGAGATCGGGACGCAGCTTGATGACGACGTCCTTGTTTTCGCCGTCGCCGGTATCGAGGGTGAGGGTCAGCTTCTCGGCCATGGGAATCTCCTTGGGGTTTGTCTTGTGCGAGTGCGCTAGCGGCCATGCCGGGCGAAGTCACCTCCCCCCTCCATCCCTCCGTGCCCCCGGCGGCTTGCTTTTGCGCGTCATGCGCTTAGGGGCCGGAACCCATGAGCGTTGACCCCCTCCTCGACGAAGCGATCGATACCGACGATGCGGTCGTCGAAGAGGGTGGCCGCCCGGACGATCGGGTGGACGACGCGCGGCACGACGAGGAAAACCGCCTAAAGCCCGAATATGTGCGCGCCGTGCGGCTCGCGCTGGAGGAAGACCGGCGCGGCGAGGTCTACGAGCTGGTCGAACCGCTCCACCCCGCCGACGTCGCCGACCTGCTCGAACTGCTCGACAATGACGAGCGCGGCGCGCTCACCATCGCGATCAGCGACCTGATGACCGGCGAGGTCGTCGCCGAACTGAACGACTGGGTCCGCGAGGAAATGATGGAAGGGCTGCCCGCAGAAGCGGTTGCCCTGATTGCCGGCCAGCTGGAATCCGACGACGCGGTCCAGATGATCGAGGATCTCGACGCGGACGAGCGCGAAGCCGTCCTCGCCGAGATGGAGGCGGAGGACCGCGCCGCCATCGAGAGCGCGCTGTCCTACCCGGACGAGACCGCCGGGCGCCTGATGAGCCGCGATTTCGTGGCCGTGCCCGAACACCTGACCGTCGGCGACCTGATCGACTACCTGCGCATCCACTCCAAGATGCTGGGCGATTTCTTCGAGGTCTTCGTGGTGGACGAGGCGCACCATCCGGTCGGCACCTGCGCTCTCAGCTGGATCCTGACCACTCCGCGCACCATCGCGCTGAGCGACGTGATGAAGCGCGACCAGACCCTGATCCCGGTCATGATGGACCAGGAAGAGGTCGCGCTGATGTTCCAGAAATACGCGCTGATCTCTGCCGCCGTGGTCGACGAGAGCGGGCGGCTGGTCGGCCAGATGACGGTCGACGACGTGGTCCACATCATCTCCGAGGAAGCAGGCGAGGACGCCCTGCTGATGTCGGGCGCGGGCGACGGCGACATCAACGAACCGATCCGCGATGCCTTTACCAGCCGCGTCCGGTGGCTGGTCGCAAACCTCGGCACCGCGCTCGTCGCCAGCCTCATCATCGCAGCCTTCGGCGCGGCGATCGAGCAATTGGTGGCGCTCGCGATCCTGATGCCGATCGTCGCCAGCATCGGCGGGAATGCGGGCACGCAGACCATGGCGGTGACAGTCCGCGCGATCGCGACCAACCAGCTGACCAAGGCCAACACGGGCAAGATATTGTGGCGCGAGACGCGCGTCGCGGTGCTCAACGGCGTGACCATCGCGGTGCTGGTGGGCATCGCGACGGGGATCGTCTTCACCACGCAGCTCGGCGCGGTGATCGCGCTCGCCATGGTCATCAACGTGGTGACGGCGGGGCTCGCGGGCGTGCTGGTGCCGGTGCTGTTCGAGCGCGCGAAGCAGGACCCGGCGGTGGCCTCGTCGGTGTTCGTGACGATGGTCACGGATTCGATGGGCTTCTTCGCGTTCCTCGGGCTGGCCGTGGCGAGCGGACTGGTGGGGTAGCCTCGCATGCGATCAGTGTAGGGCACCGGTCAGGTAGTGAGTTCATTGCGGACGTTCGCCGTTCCGCCTAGCCTGCTTTCGTGCGGAACACTCTCTGGGCCATACTCATCTCATCTCTTCTGCTCGGCGCCTGCAGCAGAACTGAAAACCACTTCATCGTTGAAGATCCCGACAGTCAGATTGCGCGTGCTGATGTTCTTCTGTGCGGACGCAAGGTCCGCCTCAGCAATGAAGTGGCACAGTATATCGGCAAGGCAGAAGTCGATTGCGAGGGCGAAGGGACGTTATCCATCCAGCTTAAGGATGGAGCTACGGTTTCCTGTAAGGTCGGTTATGTCACACCAGGAGCGATTCAAGCTTTCCACTTTGCCTTGGAGGGGAGGGAATGCAGACAAGCTGGGACCATGGGCTTCATGTGACCACTACGTTCGCTTTTCGCCTCTGCTTGCCATGCGCTCGAGCCCGCCCCTACCGCATTCCAATGCCGCTGGACGTCTCTGTTTTTCCGCCACCCCGGACTCGATCCGGGGTCCCGCTTCTTCCAGCGCCGCGCCCAAGTCAGCCTTGCCCCGGATCAGGTCCGGGGCGATGGGTTAGTTGAAGGACGGGCAAGTTGATGCGCGACCGCTGAGCCCCTACCTCACCCCCATGCCGCTCAACCTGACCAAGATCGCGTTCGGCGCGCAGTCCTTTTCCGACCTCGAAAGCTGGTACGCGAACCGGCGCAGCCCCAACCTCATCACGCGCTATCGCCCGACCCGGTGGGAGGAGTGCATCGGCGGATCGCTGTTCTGGATCCACCAGCACAATATCGTCGCACGCAGCGAAATTCTCGGGTTCACGCAGACCGATAACGGGCGCTGGCGGATCGACCTCGAACCGCGGTTGATCCCGGTCTACCCGGTCCCCAGGCGCGCGCACCAGGGCTGGCGCTACCTCAAGGGCGAACCGCCGCGCGACCTCGCCGAGGGCGAGGAGGTAGGCGATGTCCTTCCCGGCAAGCTAGCGACCAAGCTACAGCGATTGGGGCTCATCTGAGCCTAGCCCGTCACCCCAGCGAAAGCTGGGGTCGCTTGCGGTGAGCGATGCCAGCTTGCGCCGGCATGACGGCTCAATGGAAATTCGGAACGCGAGCCCCTCCTTACCCATTGATCGGGAAAGGAGATATTTCATGCCAGAACGCCAGAGCCGCCACCCCGACAACGACCTGATCGATCGTGTCACCGACGAGCCCACGCCCGACCAGCAGGGCCGCGCCGAGGGCGACGTAAACCGCCGCGTCGGCGCGCGCGACGAGCTGAACCGGGCAACCGACCCCGATAATCGCGAGCCCACGGTAGGCCAGGACAATCCCGAGCAGGACGCCCGCAAGGGCCCCAAGACGATGGAAGCGATCAAGAAGGGCGAGCAGGCCTGACCCCAGGCTCGATCGACGTCTGACCAATTCGACGAACGACACGCCGCCGGGCGCTTTCCCAATTCCCGGCGGCGCCCAGGTGAGGTATCGGGCCCCATGGTCCGGTACCTTTTTTCGTGGCTGGCGCTTGTGGCGATGACGCATCCCGCGCTGGCGCAAGACCGCCCGCCGGACGCCGATCCTCTCACCGCCGAAATCCACCTCGAGGATGTCGAGCGGTTCGCCGCGCTGTTTGCAGCGAGCGAGGGTGCCCCTACCGCCGAACAGCTCCAGCAGGGTTACATCGCGCCCGGCAGCTTCGGCGTGAGCGTGTTCACGCCCCACCGCATCCAGTCCGCCGAGAACCTCGCCGCGACCATCGCCGCCGATCCTGCGCCCTATGCCGCGGCGCTGGACCGATGCCTGCCACTGGTGCGCGAAGCGAATGCGGACCTGCGCTCGATCTATCTCGGGCTTGCTGGTGCCTTGCCCGAGGCGCGGCTGCCGCAAGTCTACATGGTGCTGGGCGCGGGCAATTCGGGCGGCACCGCCGCACCCGGCGCGCAGGTGCTGGGGCTGGAAGTGCTGTGCGCGATCTCGCCCACCGACGAAGCCTTCCGCGCGCGCCTGCGGCATTTCTTCGCGCACGAAACCGTCCACTCCCTGCAGGGCGATTACGCTCGCCCGGGGACCGCCAACCCGCTTCTGCATAGCGTGCTCGCCGAAGGCGCGGCAGACTTCATCGCCACACTGGTGACCGGCGACGACCCGAGCGCCGAGCGTGCCGCATGGGCCGCCCCGCGCGAGGCCGAGCTGCGCCGCGAACTCGCCGCCGACCTTGCGCTGATCGACCGGGCGATGTCCGACGAGGGGGCATCCGATCCGGCGCTGAAGGACGCCGCCAATGCCGCGTTTCGCCGGTGGGTCGCAAACTTTGGCAGCGCGCCCGAAGGCTGGCCGAGCGAACTCGGCTACTGGATGGGCATGCGGATGTGGGAAGCATACTACGAAGCCGCGCCCGACAAGCGCGCTGCGCTGATGGCGATGCTGACGCTCGACGACCCGGAAGCCGTGCTCGCCGCCGCCGACTTCACCTACTAGCCCGGCGCACCACTGCTCACCCAAACTCATTCACGGCCCAGCGCGCTTCGGTTGATGTTGCGCTGCGCAATCATGAGGTGCGCGCCCGTATCGATTCTTACGAACGGGAGAACACCATGAAATTCGCCACATCCGCAATCGCGGCCGCATCGCTCGCTGCCCTTGCCACGCCCGCAGCGGCCCAGCAGGCCGAGGCCCCCGCCGCCACGCAGATGGCGCCGGTCTCCGATGCCGAGCTGGAAAACTTCGTCATCGCCGCGTCGATCATCGGCCAGATCCAGCAGGACGCCGAAATCGAGAAGGCCGAGAAGGATCAGGCCGCAATGCAGGTTCTGTCGCAGGCGCAGATGACGCCGCAGCGCTTCAACAATATCAGCACGGAGCTGCAGACGAACGAGCAGCTGCAGGCCCGCGTGACGCAGACCGTGACCCGACTCCGCCAGGAACAGCAGGCGGAGGGCTGATCGCAGCCGCACCTGCCTGGAACACGCAAAGCCCCGCCCCGCGCCACAAGCGGCGGCGGGGTTTTGCGTATCTAATCCCCGGCCAGCCAGGGGGCTTCGACACTCCAGAAGATGATGTCGACGCCCAGATAATCGCGCGCGAAGGCGACGAACTCAGCGCGGGTGAAGGCCTCGCCCGTGTCGGGATTGGTGTAGCTCAGCGTTGGCTCCTGAATCGCCATCGCGACCAGCGGCAGGTCGTCCTTGTGGCGGTTGAAGAAGGGGTAGCTGTTCTTCATCTGCCCCTGACGGAACGGGACGATGTCGGGTCCGCCGATGCCGATCCCCGCCTCTACCGCGAGCGCGAAGGCGCGTTCCATGTAGCGCTGATCGTTGTTCCACTCGCACGGCCAGAAATTGATGTACTGGACCACATGCGTGCTCTCGAATGCCACACGGGCCGCACGCATATTGTCGAGCGTGGCGTCGAAATAGGCATCGCAGGAAAAGCCATCCTCCCCCTGCTTCGATAGCGGGTCGAAGGAGGTTTCGGGCAGGTTGATCCCGTAGAGCCGCCCGTCGAACTGCTCCGCCAGGGCCCGCAGCAAAGCCTGAAAACGCGCGCGCAGCGCCGGGTTCCACTGCTTCGCAAGCCATCCCTGGCAGACCGGCTCACCCTCGCCCGGATTGTCGTACTGGCGCGCGAGCCCGCCCGCATATTCGGGATCGTCGAGGATATAGCGCGGCACATGGCGCGCGGTCGGCAGGAAGAAGCGGTCCTGGATCTGCGCAAAAAGCTGCTTTCCCCGCGCGTCCGTCCGGGCGAGATCGGCTTCGATCGCGCTGAAATCGTAGACGCCCTTCTCGGGTTCGAGCGACCGCCATGTGTAGATCACCTGCGCGCCCTCGATATCGGAGCGGTCGAGCAGCTCCGCATGCTCGCTCAAATCGCCGGTATAGATGAAATTGCGCGGCTCTTCGGCTGTTGCGGGGTAGGAGACGACGTGCGGGAGAAAGATCGCCAGCGCCAACAAGAACTTAACCAGTGGTCTCAACCTACCCAGCCGTCGAAAGGTCGATCCATAGGACCAGCGATGTCTCGTCCACACTCGTCGGCACCGCAGCGACCACAGGCTCGGGGCACTGTGCTTTGACGTCCAATTCGGCGCGCTCCGCTACCGTTTCAGAGAGGCGCGCGCGGACGCGTTCCAAACGCTCGCCCGCACGGGGAAGCGTTTCATCGAGCGCGCATGCATATATGCGGGCGTTCGGCACCGAAGCGACAACGTCATCAATCACGCCAAACGCATGATCCGATTTCGGTTGAAGCGCCTGATCTTCATAGGTCAGATAGAACGGTCCGGTCGCTATGCTGCCTGCCTGCGCGCCACTAATCGCCACGGATGCCATGGCAAAAAGGCAGAAGACCCTCATCCCACCTTCTCGGCCACGCGGCGCAGCGCGTTGACATAGGCCTCGGGCGGTTGGGCGCCGGGGATCAGGTACTTGCCCGCGACTACCATCGCGGGGACGCCGGTGATGTTGCGCGCGAAGGCGGCGTGTTCCTCGGCGCGGACCTTCCGCGTGTAGTCGGCGCTTTCGAGCGCGGCCTGTGCCTGCGCCCGGTCCAGCCCAGCCTCTTCGGCGATATCGAGCAGCACAGCGTGCTCGCCGATCGCGCGGCGCTGGTTGAAATGCGCGGCGAACAGCGCGAGCTTCAGCGCGGTCTGGGTCTCCGGCCCGTGCGCCTCCAGCGCCCAGGTCAACAGCTTGTGCGCGGCCAGCGTGTTCCACATCATCGCCTCGGGCGCCGGTTCCGGCCCCTCGTAATCGAGCGATACGCCCGCCGCGTCCGCCGCCTCGCGCATCCGGTCCTGCACGCCGCGCGACTGCTCCAGCGTGCGGCCATACTTGCGCGCGATATGCGCGGTGCGCTCCTCGCCCTCGGGCGGCATGTCGGGGTTGAGCTCGAAGGCGTGCCAGCGGATTTCCGCCGCGATCTCGCCCTCGAGCCGGTCCAGCGCCTGCCGGAGGTTGCCCCACCCCACGAGACACCACGGGCACATCACATCGGACCAGATATCGATGGTCAGTTCCGTCATTGCGCGATCCACCAGCGGAACAGCTGGTGCGCGATGGTGTGCGGCGGGGGCGAGCGCATCGGCGCGTCGGGCCCGCCTTCGAGCGCGCTGGCGATCTCGGCCTTGGTGAACCAGCGCGCCTCGGCCAGCTCGGTCTCGTCGAGCGTGATCGTGTCGTCATCGGTATGGCCGATGCAGCCGATCATCAGCTGGCTCGGGAAGGGCCACGGCTGGCTGAGGATATAGGAGACATCGCGCACGCGGATGCCGACTTCCTCCAGCACTTCGCGCGCCACGCCTTCCTCGATCGTCTCGCCCGGTTCGACGAAGCCCGCGAGCGCCGAGAACGCCCCCTCCGGCCAGCCGAGCCCGCGCCCCAGCAGCACCTGCGGCTCGCCCGCGCGGTGCATCTCGATCAGCATGATCGAGACCGGGTCAGTGCGCGGGAAATGCTGCGCGCCACAGCCCGTCTCCGCATCGCAATCACGCTGCCAGCCGCCTTTGGCGACCTTCGTGCGCCCCCCGCACTGCGCGCAGAAGCGGTGGCGTGCATGCCAGTCGACCAGGCTGCGCGCGCCGCCGTAAAGCGCCAGCTGGTCGGGCGTGAGGCTGGTCATGATCGACCAGAGCTGCGGGTTGGCCATGCGCGGGCGCGCGTCGCCTTCGGGCGGGACGGCGGCGAAGCACGCCTTGCCCTCACCGCCGTCCGAGCGGTCGAGCCCCAAGAACACCAGCTCCGCATCGGGCGACGCGTCGGCCAGCGTGCCCCAGGCAAGCCGTCCGCCCTCGTCCACCGAGGGGTTCAGCCCGTCGAGCAGCAGCAGCCGCGCCTTCCAGTCCATCCGCGCGGCGAGCCCTTCCGGGTCGGCGCGCAGATTGTCCGCCCGGTCGAGCGGGGAGCCGGAAAACGCGATCGGCAGCGCGCGGGGGCGGATGGCCGGGTCGGCGTCAGCCATGCGCCTGGGCGAGATCGGCCTGCACCAGCTCGGGGAAGCTGTTCTGAATCGGGTAAGCCTCGCTCGGCATGTATTGCGTGAAGAGCTGCCCGCGCAGACCATGCTCGAAATCGACGAAAGCCGCAGTGCCCGCTGCCCCGCCCCAGCCATAGGACTTTCCGACCACGCGGCCGCCCGCGCCGAAGCCCTGCCCCTCGGCCCAGCTGCCGGTCGTGTCGACCGTTGCGGGCAGGATGTTCGAGGTGCCGACATTCACCGCCGCCTCGCTCAGCACGCGGGTGCCGTCGATCATGCCCTTGCCCAGCAGCACGCGCAGAAAGCGGTCGTAATCGCGCGGGGAGGAGACGAGGCCCGCGCCGCCGAAGGGGAAGGGCGGCTCATCGAGATAGATCGAGGATGCAGCCGGATCGATCGGCAGCAGGCGCTCGCCCATGACCCAGTAATTCGTGGTGAAGCGACCGATCTCGCTCTTGGGAACGGTGAAGTAGGTGCTGGTCATGCCCGCCGGATCGAACAGCCGCTGCTGCAATACCTGATCGAAGGGCTTGCCATCGACCACCTCGATCACCCGCCCCATCAGGTCGAGGCTGACCGAGTAGGACCATTTGGTGCCCGGCTGGTAGACGAGCGGGACGGTGGCGAGCGTATCGGCAAAGGCTGCGAGGCTGGCGATCGGCTCCGCACTGCCGGCGCCGGGAATCGGCATGCGGCTGACCTGTCCCGGGATAAGGCCCAGCCGGTCGTATTCGTCCTTGATCGCGCCCTGCTGGATGATCTGGTAGCCGAGACCGGCGGTATGGGTCAGCAGGTGGCGAATGGTGATCGGATTGGCCGCAGGCTCCAGATTCTCGGGCGCGATCGAACCGTCGTATTCCTTCTGCACCTTCATTTCGGCGAAGGCGGGGAGGATTTCCGCAAGCGGCTGGTCGAGCCCCATCGCGCCTTCGGAAATAAGCTGCATCGCCACCATGCCAGTGATCGGCTTGGTCATCGAATAGATGCGGTAGAGGCTGTCCATGTCGACCTGGGTCGAACCGCCCAGCGCCAGCGTTCCGCCGCCGACCGAATGGGCATCGTCCTGGTTCCACCCGAAGGTGGCGAGCATGTTGGCGACCTTCCCCGCGTCGAGGTAGGACTGGATTTCGGCGGCGACCCTGGGCCAGGATTCGCCGACATCATGCGCCAGCAGCGCGCGCCCGAAGGGCAGCGTGGTCAGCATGCCGCCGCCCGCCAGCAGCGCGCCACCCCTGAGGATTCCGCGACGGGAGAACCCGCCGCCGGTGAAGTCCGTATATGCCATCGCGGCTCTCTCCCGGTTCGGTTGTGAGGTGAAACTGAAGCGCTCTTGTCGCCTCGTCAATCGCCCATTTGGCCTCTTGCCAAGACGCACTGCCTTAGTCATATAAGACACATGCTCAACATCCTTTCCTGGCTGTTCGGACTCGTCGGCCTCGTCTTAGTAGTTCTCGGTCTCATCCCGTGGTTAGGCCTGATCTTTACCTGGATCGCCTTCCCCTTCCTTGTCATCGGGACGATCCTGGGCTTCCTCTCGTCCAGCACCAGCGGGCGGACCTTCTGCATAATCCTCATTATTCTCGCGGTGGTCAGGCTGGCCATCACGGGACATATGTTCTGACGCCCTAGTCGCGGCGGCGCTCCCGCGCCGCTTCGGCCAGCCGCGCCGCCTTGGCGAACAAGGTCGGCAGGCCTGCTTGGTCGAGCCTGTCGAGCGGCCACCATTCGCCCGGCCCGGCCATCTCCCCCGCACCGCCATCGAGTCGCAACACGGCGAGCTCGATGGTGAAGTGCGTGAAGGTGTGGCGCACCGTGCCCGCTTCATGCCACGCACCCTCGACCGGCGGAGCGCCCGTGCCGTCGGCCCGCGCCGACCAGTTATCGTCGGGCAGCGCACGCATACCGCCGAGCATTCCCTCGGGCGCGCGCTGGACCAGCCAGACGTGTCCTTTCCGCTCGATCCAGAAAGCCCGCCCCTGCCGCACCGGCTTCGCCTTCTTCGGTGCCTTGACCGGCAGGCGCTCGGGATCGTGGCCCCGCGCCGCGCAGTCGCCCGCCAGCGGGCAGGCATCGCAGGCAGGCGCGCGCGGCGTGCAGATGCGGCTTCCCAGATCCATCATGGCTTGGGCGAAATCGCCAGCGCGCGTGTCGGGGGTAATCGCGTCCGCCGCCGCGCGGATCGCCTTGCGCGCGCCCGGTAGCGGCTGCTCGATCGCGAACAGCCGCGCGACGACCCGCTCGACATTGGCATCGACCACCACCGCGCGCCGCCCGAAGGCGATCGCCGCGATGGCGGCCGCGGTGTAGTCGCCCACGCCGGGAAGCGCGCGCAGGCCCTCCTCGCTATCGGGAAAGCCACCGAGATCGGCCACCACGCGCGCCGCCTTCACCAGATTGCGCGCGCGCGAATAGTAGCCCAGCCCCGCCCATGCGGCGAGAACATCCTCCTCGGGCGCGGCAGCGAGCGACTCGACATCCGGCCAGCGCTGCGTGAAGGCCGCGAAGTAGGGCTTCACCGCCGCCACGGTGGTCTGCTGGAGCATGATTTCCGACAGCCACACCGCATAGGGGTCGGGCACAGGATCGCCGGGAGCGCTGCGCCACGGCAGGGCGCGCGCGTGCTCGTCGTACCAGCCGAGCAGGTCGGCGGCGATGTTCCGGTGCGGGATATTTCGACCCGGGATATTTAGAGGCGCGTCACTGGCGGTCACGCCCGCGCTATGGCATCGGTGGCCGTCCGATGGAACGTCCGCCTCCCAAACCCTCCGCCCCCAGGAAGCGCGCGCCCAGGAAAGGCGCGGCAAAGGGCAATGTGCGCCCGTTCGAGCGGCCGCGCGGCGGCGGTGCCAAGGCGGTGGGCGACCTGATGCCGCAGGTCGGGCGCACCGCCTTTCGCCGCTACGGCTTCGTGCAGAGCTCGGTTGTCACCCGCTGGCCCGAAATCGTCGGGCCCGAACATGCGAAAGTCTGCGCGCCCGAGGCGATCCGCTTTCCGCCCGGCGAAAAGTCCGGTGGCACCTTGCAGATGGTCGTCGCGCCCGCGCACGCACCGATCATCCAGCACGTGATCCCCGAGATCATCGAGCGGGTGAACCGCTTCTTCGGCTATCGCGCCATCGCGAAGGTCAAGATGCGGCAAGGCCCGGTTCAGGCACGCGCGATAGAGGGCGGGAAAAGCGCAAGGCCGCCCGAACTCAAGCCGATTCCGATGGAACTGGGCGAATCCTTGCGCGATATTGGCGACCCGGAATTGCGCGCGGTGCTCGAAGGGCTGGCCCGCACGCTGGGGGACGACGAGGAAGGATCGCAAGAGTGAAGCGGATCATCGCAGGCCTGCTGGTGCTGTTCGCCGGGTTCGCGAGCATTGCGGCAAGCGGCAACTGGCTGGCGACGGTCGAGCGCACGCCCGTGTCGCACATCGTCGGCAATCCCGAGGCATCGGTCACGCTGACCGAATATCTCAGCTATACCTGCCCGCATTGCCGCGACTTCGCGGTTCAGGGCGAGGAGATCCTCAAGCTCGGCTACGTCCAGAAGGGCGAGCTCAGGATCGAATATCGCCATGTCGCCGCCAATCCGGTGGACCTGACCGCCGCGATGCTCGCGCGGTGCGGCGATGCCGACAAGTTCCCCGGCAACCACTCCGCGCTGATGATGGCCCAGCCGCAGTTCAACGCGCTGCGGCGGATGGCGGTCAAGTCGCAGACCGACCGCTGGTACAATGGCGACAAGGCAGCGCGGCGCCGCGCGGTCGCCAGCGACCTGCATCTCTACGAGATTTTCGAGCGGCGCGGCTATACCCGGCCGCAGCTCGACCAGTGCCTCGCCGATCAGGATCTCGCCAACGCGATCGAGGCCGCGGCGGACATCGACTACGAGGTGATGGGCGTCCAGTACACGCCCAGCTTCGCGGTCAACGGCACGCTGCTCGACGAAGTGCATGACTGGCAGACGCTGCAGACCGCGCTGGCCGCGCCGCTGCCCGGCCAGACCCCGGCGGAGGAAGCGGGAGCCCCGACCCCATCCGAATAGTGCCGGTGGAGAACCGGCGCACCGCCCTTCCGAATCGCCAGGCCCCGCGCCTATCTTTCCCAATCGGCTCTCAAAAGGACCGTTTCGATGATCGCTCTCAAGACCAGGACTTTCGCCCTTACCGCCATCGCCCTCCCGCTCGCGCTCGGCCTTGCCGCATGCGGATCGGGCGGTGGAGACGAGGCCGCACTGAATGGAGAGCCGGTCGAAACGGTCCCCGCGCCCGAAGGGCAGGTGTGGTCCGAGACGGTCGAGATGACCGACCGCAACGGCTTTCTCGTCGGCAACCCCGACGCGCCGATCAAGCTGGTCGAATACGGATCGCTCACCTGCCCGGGCTGCGCCCAGTTCTCGCAGACGGCCAGCGAGCCGCTGATGAACGAATATGTCGACACCGGCCGGGTCAGCTTCGAGCTGCGCAGCTTCGCGATCCACGGCCCGATCGACCTCGCGCTCACCCGTCTGATCGAATGCGGATCGCCCGAACAGGCGGTGCCGCTGGCCGATCAGGTCTGGGCCAATCTGCCCAGTCTGCTCGAACCCGTGCAGCAGCGTTCGGCCCAGCTCGAACAGGCGCTGGCACTGCCCGAGGACCAGCGCTTCGTCGCCTTCGCCGAGACCGCCGGCCTGCTCGATTTCTTCGCCTCGCGCGGGGTCAGCCGCGATCAGGCGCGTGCGTGCCTCGCCGATGCGGAGCGGCTGAGCGAACTGGCCGAATATTCCGAATCCTACGGCTCGCAGGATGGTATCACCGGCACCCCCACCTTCGTTCTGAACGGACGCGAGATCGACGCGAACAGCTGGACCGGGGTCGAGGCGGCGCTGCAGCGCGCGGGCGCCCGGTAAGGGGTAGCGGACGAAGCGGATGGAGATACGGCGGCTACGTCTTTCCGGCTTCAAGAGCTTCGTCGAGCCTGCCGAACTGCGCATCGAACCGGGGCTGACCGGGGTCGTCGGCCCCAATGGCTGCGGCAAGTCCAACCTGCTCGAAGCGATCCGCTGGGTCATGGGGGAAACCTCGGCCAAGTCGATGCGCTCGGGCGGGATGGAGGACGTGATCTTCGCCGGCACCGAACAGCGCCCGCCGCGCCAGTTCGCCGAAGTGGTCCTCCACGCCGCCGACGATAATGGCGAGGATATGGAGGTGGTCCGCCGGATCGAGCGCGGGGCGGGCAGCGCCTACCGCGTCAACGGCAACGACGTGCGGGCGAAGGACGTGGCGCTCGCCTTTGCCGATGCGGCGACCGGCGCGCATTCCCCCGCCCTCGTCAGCCAGGGCAAGATCGCGCACATGATCGCCGCCAAGCCCGCCGAGCGTCGGCAGATGCTCGAAGAAGCGGCGGGGATCGCGGGGCTGCATGTCCGGCGGCGCGATGCCGAGAACAAGCTCAAGCAGACCGAGCGCAATCTGGCCCGGCTGGAAGACCTGCTCGCCGGGCTCGACAGTCAGATCGCCTCGCTACGGCGACAGGCCAAACAGGCCGAACGCTACAGCAAGCTGACCGAGGAGATCGGCATTGCCGAGGCGCGGCTGGTCTTCGCCCGCTGGCGCGACGCGGCGGCGAGCGCCGAGGCCGCGCGCAAGGCGGCGGGCGAGGCGGAAAGCGCGGTCGAGGCAGCCAAGACCCGCGCGAGCGAAACCGAAGCGGCGCAGCGCGAGGCGGCGGAGAAGCTGGCCGATGCGCGCGATGCGCTGGTCGCCGCGCGAACGGATGCGGGCGCGCAGGAGCAGCGGCTCGCAGGGATCGAGAAAGAGCGCGACGCGGCGCTTGCCCGGCTCGCCGATCTCGACCGGCAGGCCGAACGGCTGGAACAGGACCGCGAGGATTACGGGCGCACCGGGCGCGATGCCGCCGATGCGCTTCAGCGGCTCGAAAGCGAATTGGCGGCAAGCGAAAAGGCGCGCGACGAGGCCGAGGCCGCGCTGCCGCAGGTGATCGCCGATGCCGAGCGGGCCGAGCAGGCAGAGCGTGCGGCGGAGCTGGACCTCGCCCGCGCCAATGCCGACTACGCCGCGCTCGATGCCGAGTGGCGGGTGGCGCGCGCCGCGCTCGAACAGGCGGAACGCCGGGTCGCCAAGCTCGCGCAGGAGGCCGAGCGGCTCGACGAGGCAGAGCGCGCGCGGGCCGGCGAGAACGATCCGGCGCAGGCGCTCCAGGTCGCGCAGCGGGCCGCGCAGGACGCGGGCGAGAGGCGCGAAGCGCTCGCCGGGAAGATCGCCCAAACGCGCGAGGCGCGCGACGCGGCACGGGCGTCGCTGGAGCAGGCGCAGGAAGCGCTCGCGGGCGCCCGCGCCGAACTAGCCGGAGTGGAGCGCGAACATGCCGCGCTCGAACGCGATCGCGCGGGCCGCGACAAGGCGCGCGCGGCCAAGGCGGGCCTCCCGCTCGCGCTCGACAAGGTCCGCGCGGCACCGGGATACGAGGCTGCGCTGGCGGCAGTGCTCGGGCGCGACGGGCGCAGCCCGCTCGGCCTGCTGCCCGATGCGCAGGACGGACGCTTCTGGACCGGCGCACCCGTGCCCGATCCGGTGCCGGACAGCCTGCTCGACCATGTGAAGGATTGCCCCGACGAACTGCGCGCGCGGCTCGCGCGGGTCGAGGTGGCCGATGCGGATGACGGCCGCGCGCTCGATCCCGGCACATGGCTGGTGACACGGGGCGGCGCCCTGCGCCGGTGGGACGGCCTCGTCGTGCGCGGCGAAGGCGGGGCCGAAGCGGCGCGGCTCGAAGCCGCCAACCGGCTCGCGGCTCTGGCCGAGCAATTGCCCGCCCTGCGCGACGCGGTGGCGTCCGCCGAGGATCGCTCCACCGCCGCGCGCCAGGGTCTCGACACGGCGCAGGCCGATTTCTCGCGCGCCGAGGGCGAAAGCGATGCCGCCGCGCAGGCCGAACGCGAGGCGCTGCGCACGCTCGACCGCGCCGAGGCCGCGCTTGCCAGCCATGCCGACCGGGCCCGGCAGCTGGAGCAAGCGCGCAGCGATCTGGCGGACCAGCGCGCAAGTGCGGAGCGCGAGTTGGAGGCGGCAAAGGCCACGCTCGACGAGCTGACCGATCCCGAGGCACTCGCGAGCCGCCGCGATGCAGCGCGCTCCGCCCACGAAACCGCGCGGGGCCAGCTGAGCGCCGCAACCGCCGCCCGCGCCGCGCAGGAACAGGCGCTGGCGGTCGCGCGCGAACGGGTCTCGGCGCACAAGGCGGATCGTTCGCACTGGGATCGCCGGGCGGACGAAGCCGCGCGTCGGCTGGCGGAGATGGACAGCCGCGTGGCCGAGATCGAAGCCGCGCGCGAAGCCATCGGCGACCAGCCGGAGCGCCTCGCGCAAGAGATCGAGCAGGCCCGCGCGGCCCATGCGGAAACCGCCGCGCGTCTCGCCGATCTGCAGGCGACGCTCGATACGGCGCAGGCGACAGCGGACGAGGCCGACAGTGCGCAGCGCGCCGCGAACGAGGCGCTGTCCGAAGCGCGCGAGCGGCGCGCGCAGCTCGCCAACCAGGCCGAGAACGAGGATGCCCGCCGCGCGGAAATGGCGCGTATTTCGGGTGAGCGGTTCCAGAAACCGCCCCCGCTCCTGCCGCAGACGTTTGAGTTCGACGAGGAGCAGGTCGCGGACCGCGAGGCGGAGGCCGAAGCGCTCGACAAGCTGACCCTGTCCCGCGAACGGATCGGCCCGGTCAACCTCGTCGCGGCCGAAGACCTCGCCCGGATCGAGGAAGAGCACGGCTCGACCGCCGCCGAGCGCGAGGAACTGACCGAAGCGGTGCATCGCCTGCGCGGTTCGATCGGGCAATTGAACCGCGAGGGGCGCGAACGGCTGAAGGCCGCGTTCGAGCAGGTCGACGCGCATTTCCGGAAGCTGTTCGCGCGCCTGTTCGAGGGCGGCAACGCCCACCTCGCGCTGATCGACAGCGACGACGTGCTGGAAGCCGGGCTGGAGATCTACGCCCAGCCGCCGGGCAAGCGGCTGCAATCGCTCACGCTGCTGTCGGGCGGCGAGCAGGCGCTGACCGCGATTGCGCTCACCTTCGCGCTGTTCCTCACCAATCCCGCGCCGATCTGCGTGCTCGACGAGGTCGATGCGCCGCTGGACGATGCCAATATCGACCGCTTCTGCGACCTGCTCGACGCGATGACGCGCGAAACCAATACGCGCTACCTGATCGTCACCCACAATGCCGTGACGATGAGCCGGATGCACCGCCTGTTCGGCGTGACCATGGTGGAAAAGGGCGTCAGCCGCCTCGTCAGCGTGGACCTGCAGGCCGCCGAACTAATGGCGGCGGAGTAGCTTGACCTCGCATTTTTTGTAGTTACATCTATTAGTGCGACGCCGGACGCTTATACTCGGCAACAGGAAAAGGCAGGACAGGACATTGTGATGGATTCAGCCGGTTAGGCGGGAGCGGCAGCGTGGAAATCGAATATGATGAGGCCAAGCGACAACTCGTTTTGGAGAAACGTGGTCTCGATCTGGCAGACGCTAGGAAGGTGTTCGAGAACATGCATGTCGAGCTTATCGATGACCGGCAGGATTACGGCGAAGTCCGACTACGTGTCTGGGGCTATCTCGGCGATCGCCGGGTCAGTCTGGTTTGGACGCCACGAGGTAATCGCCGCCGTATCATCACAATGCGCTATGCACATGAGCGAGAGCACGAAACAATCTTCAAAGGGCTGGAGCGATCCTGACGACGTGGACGTCGAATGGACCGAAGAGATGTTCGAGGCTGCCGCCGTCTATCGCGGCGAGAAGATGCTTCGGCCAGCCAAGGGAAAGCTTGGGCTTGACGGCATTATCCCTCTGGAGCCAGGCGATTCGGCGCGGGGCCGGCCCCCCAAGGCTAATCCGAAGAAACAGGTGACGCTTCGTCTCGATCCGGACGTGCTTGAGAAATTTCGGGCCACCGGGAAGGGCTGGCAATCCCGGATCAATCGGGAATTGCGCAAAGCGCTCGGTATCTAACGCTAATCGCCAATCGCCGCCGCGAGGTTGGCGCGGATACCTTTCAGATCTTCGACGATGCGCGCGCGCGATGCGTCGGATGCCCTGCGGAGTGGCGGCGCGGTTTCGGGCGCGGGTTCGTCCCGGTCGGGCAGGTCGCGCGCGGTGAGGTAGCGCGGTTTGGCGCCGGTTCCTTCGTCGGCCTCGCCGCCCCCGGTCCGGCCCTTCTCGATCGCTGCGCGCGCACCTTTCAAGGTGTAGCCTTCCTCGTTCACCAGCCGGTCGATCGTTTCCACCAGCGCCACGTCTTCGGCGCGGTAGTACCGCCGTCCGCCGCTACGCTTCAAAGGTTTCAGCATCGGGAATTGATCTTCCCAATAGCGCAACACGTGAGGCTTGATGCCGAGCGCCTTGCCGAGCTCGCCGATGGTGCGGAGCGCGTCCGCCTCCTTTCCATCGTCGAAGCCCCGCCGTTTCATGGCAGCCCGATCATTCAGCTTCCGTCCGCGATCCGGTCGCGCAGGGTCTGGCTGGCGCGGAAGGTCATCACCCGCCGCGGCGTGATCGGCACCTCGACACCCGTCTTCGGGTTGCGGCCGATGCGTTCCTTCTTGTCGCGCAGGATGAAGCTGCCGAAGCCGGAAATCTTGACGTTCTCGCCGTCCTTCAGCGCATCGCACATGTGCGCCAGCACCGATTCCACGAGTGCGAGCGACTCCACCCGGCTGAAGCCGAGCTTGCGATTGATCGTTTCGGCCAGATCGGCCCTGGTCAGCGTACCCGCCGAACGCGACATGGACTGGAACCCCTCTGTTGTTGTTGTGCGGTTGTCCGAGTGCGACCCGTTGCAAGAGTCTCAATCGGTTAGCAATTATTGCGTCAAACCGCAAACGCAGTGGCCATTTTTTACACGGCACTGCGCTTGCTAGATTCGCGCCAGGCTCGCCCCCCAGGTAAAGCCGCCACCCATCGCCTCGAACAGCACCAGATCGCCCGGCTTGATCCGCCCGTCGGCCTTGGCGGTGGCGAAGGCCAGCGGCACCGAAGCGGCGGATGTATTGGCATGGGAATCGACCGTGACGATCACCTTTTCCGCCGGCAGGCCCAGCTTCTTGGCGGTCGCTTCGAGGATGCGGATATTGGCCTGGTGCGGCACCACCCAGTCGATATCGCCGACGCTGTAGCCCGACTTGTGGACCACATCGCGCAGCACCTGCGAGAGGTTGCCGACCGCGTGGCGAAACACCTCGCGCCCCTTCATCCGGAGGTGGCCGACGGTCTGCGTGGTCGACGGGCCGCCATCGACATAGAGCAGATCGTGCTGGTTGCCATCGGCATGCAATTGCGAGGTCAGGATGCCGGGGCCGTCCTCGGCCACGTCCTGCGCTTCGAGCACGATCGCCCCCGCACCGTCGCCGAACAACACGGCGGTGGTGCGGTCTTCCCAGTCGAGGATGCGGCTGAATGTCTCCGCGCCGATCACCAGCGCACGTTTCGCCTGCCCGGCCACCAGCATCGCGTCGGCCGTGCTCATCGCATAGAGAAAGCCCGAGCAGACCGCCGCCACGTCGAACGCGGCGCAGCCCGTGCAGCCGAGCGCGGCCTGGACCTTGGTGGCGGTGGCGGGAAAAGTGTTGTCGGGCGTGGCCGTGGCAAGGACGATCAGGTCGATATCGCCCGGCTCCAGCCCCGCATCGGCGAGTGCGGCGCGCGCCGCGTCGGTCGCCAGCGTGCCGGTGGTCTCGTCCGCTTGCGCGATATGGCGCTGGCGGATCCCGGTCCGCTCCACGATCCATTCATCGCTGGTGTCGAGCCGTGCGGCCAGTTCGTCGTTGGTGACGATCCGTCGCGGCAGCGCCGCGCCCGCACCCCGGATCACCGAACGGATCACTTGGCGCCGCTCTCGATCTTGCTCTTGCCCTTGCCTGCTCCGTTGCCATTGGCCTGCAGGTCGTCGCCCAGCTCGCGCAGGTCTTCGCCGATCCGCGCGGTGAGGTCTTCCTCCAGCAGGCGGGCGGCGACGGCGACCGCATTGGCCACGCCCTTGGCATTGGCGCTGCCGTGGCTCTTCACCACCACGCCGTTGAGGCCGAGGAAGACCGCGCCGTTGTGGTTGTTGGGGTCGAGATGGTGGCGCAGCAGCTCTGTCGCGGGCTTCGAGACGAGGAAGCCGACCTTCGAGCGGAAGGAGGACGCGAAGGCGGTGCGCAACAGGTCGGTCACGAAGCGGGCCGATCCCTCGATCGCCTTGAGGGCGATATTGCCCGAAAAGCCGTCGGTCACGACCACGTCGACATCGCCCCGGTTGATCTTGTCGGCTTCCACGAAGCCATCGAACTCGAGCTCGAGCGTCTTGGCCGCGCGCAGGTGGTGCGCGGCGTCCTGCACCTCGTCGGTGCCCTTGATGTCCTCGGTGCCGATGTTGAGCAGGCGCACGCGCGGGCGTTCGCGCCCGGTCACGATCCGCGAATAGGCCGCGCCCATGATCGCGAACTGGACGAGGTTGCGCGCATCGCACTCGGTATTGGCGCCGAGGTCGAGCATGATGACGTCCTGCTCTTCCAGCGTCGGCAGCAGGGCAGCGAGTGCGGGACGGTCTATTCCGGGGAGCGTGCGCAGCGCGAGCTTGCTGATCGCCATCAGCGCGCCGGTATTGCCGGCGCTGACGGCAGCGCCCGCCTCGCCGCGCTTTACCGCGGCCACGGCTTCGCCCATCGATGTGCCCTTGGCGCGGCGCAGCGCCTGCGAAGGCTTGTCCTCGCCCTCGATCACCGAATCGCAGTGGCGGATCTCGGCTGCACCCGCGAGGCCGGGATGCTTTTCCAGCGCGCGTTCGATGCGCGCCGAATCGCCCATCAGGAGGAAGTTGAACTTCTCGTGCCGACGGCGGGCGAGGGCCGCACCCTCGACCATGACGCGCACGCCTTCATCGCCGCCCATCGCGTCGACAGCGATACGCGGCAGGCTCATGTCATTCTCCGAGATGGGTCAAGTGCGACGGTCAGAGACCGACGGCGACGACTTCGCGACCGTTGTAGTAGCCGCAATGCGGGCACAGATTGTGCGGGCGCTTGAGTTCGCCGCAATTGTTGCACTCGTGATGTGCTTCGACCTTCAGCGAATCATGCGCGCGCCGATTGCCCCGGCGATGCGGCGATACTTTTCTCTTGGGGACAGCCATGGCGGCACCTGTTCCTGCGTTTTCAAATCGATACTTATGAGCCGCCCTTAAGCGAGGGGTAGGGCCTGCACAACGGCTATGTCGTGCGGCGCTAACGCTCCGTCAATGGCGGAAGAAGCGCGCGCTATACCGATTTTGCGCGGGCGTGCAAGTCTTGCGTGGCTTTCGGGCGTCGCGCTTGGCTGTGTGGCACGGTGCGGTAAGCTGCGGCAAGAGTGCGCGTCGAAGCGCATCGGAAGGGGAGGCTGCAAATGGAATTCGTGTTGCCGGTGTCGTTGACCAGCGCGGGCATGTTCGGCCTGCTGGCGATGTGGCTGATGGTGCGCACCGGGCGCGCGCGGATGAAGGCGAAGGTCGGCCATGGCGACGGCGGCGATGCGCTGCTGGCGCGGCGGATGCGCGCGCAGATCAACTTCGTCGAGAGCGCGCCCTTCGTGCTCGCGCTGATCGTGCTGATCGACCTCGCGGGGCGCGGAGATGGCTGGCTGGTGTGGGTGGCGCTGGCCTTCGTTATCGGCCGGGTGCTGCACGGCATCGGGATGGACGCCGAGACAGCGGGCTGGCCGCGCTCGATCGGAACCGGCGTAACGCTTCTGACCCTGCTGGGGCTGAGCATCGTCGCGGTGCTCGCGGGGCTGCGGGTGGTTTAGAGGCCAGAGTATCTCCAGCAAGCAACCGCTCGCCCTGAGCCTGTCGAAGCCTGTCCTGAGCGGCTGGCTATGCCAGCCAGCCGAAGGGGGCTGCACTTTGCTTATGCCGAAGCGCAAGCCGCTAGAAGTACAATCCTTCGACAAGCTCAGGATGAGCGGAGAATTACAGGTCGCACCTAAGCCAGCGCGGCATCGCCCACGAAGGGGTTGGTCCGCCGTTCCTGCCCGAAGGTGCTGGTCGGCCCGTGGCCGGGGATGAAAGTGACCTCGTCGCCCAGCGGCCACAGCTTCTGGGTGATCGCGTCGATCAGGCTCTGGTGATCGCTCATCGGGAAGTCGGTCCGCCCGATGCTGCCCTGAAACAGCACATCGCCGACGATGGCGAATTTGCGGTCGCGGTTGAAGAACACGACATGGCCCGGCGTGTGGCCGGGGCAGTGGATCACCTCCAGCGTGAGGTTGCCGACGGTGACGGTGTCGCCGTCCTGCAGCCAGCGGTCGGGCTCGAAACTCGCCGCCTCCATCTGGAAGCGCGCGCCGTCTTCATCCAGCCGCGAAATCCAGAAACGGTCCGCCTCGTGCGGGCCCTCGATCGGCAGGCCCAGCTCCTTGGCGAGCATCCCCGCCTGCCCGCAATGGTCGAGATGGCCGTGGGTGATGAGGATCTTCTCCAGCTCCACGCCTGCCTTCGCAACGCCCGCCTTCAGCTTGTCGAGATCGCCGCCGGGGTCGACCAGCGCGGCCTTGTTGGTCTGGGTACACCAGATCAGCGAACAGTTCTGCTGCAAGGGCGTCACCGGCAGAATCGCGGCTTTCATCGGAGAAGGTGCGGTATCGGTCATGGGGAAGATGTGGATCGTCATTTGATCGCTGGCAAGGGTCGGCTATTCTGCATGAGTCGCATCCGAGGGAAGCCCACCGACCATGCAATCGAGATTCATCCTGTTCGCCGCGCTCGGTGCCCTCGCGCTTGCCGCCTGCCAGTCGACCGAGCCCGAAGCGCCGGTCGCCTCGACCACGACCGAGGAACAGCGCGCGGCCTTTGCGGAGACCGACGCGGACGGCGTGCCGATGCTGGTCAACGCCATGTGCGGCAGCTGCCACGCGGTCACGCCGGGGGATCTCTCCCCGCTGCCGCAGGCGCCGACCTTCCCCTCTATCGCCAATCGCGAAGGCCTGACCCGCGAAACGCTGTCCACCTATCTGCGCGATGCGCACAACTACCCGGACATTATGGATGTCGGCCTGACCGACGAGGACGTGGCGCTGGTGACCGAATACATGGTCTCGCTGCAGGACCCCGATTACCGCCAGCCGCCGTCCTGAGCGGGCTCAGGCGCCGCGCGAAAGGCGCGCCCTTCGCTCCGCGAGCCGCCACAGACGCGCGCGGGTGTGGCGCTGGACCAGCACCGGGTAGAGATTGCCGAGGATGTTGGCGGCGAGCATGACGCCCGCCCAGCCCCACCAGCCGATCAGCGCCGCATAAAGGCAGGCGACGAGCCCCGCCACCAAACAGACGAGGTGCGAACGCTCGCTCTGGCGGATCGTTTGCGCGGCCCCAGCAAGGGCTTCGCCATGGGCATGGACGCGGTAACCCGCGTGGCGGCGGGCGACGATGCGGTTGATATGGTCGCCATTGGTCACGAAGCCGCGAAACACCTCCGCGCCGAGCATCTCGTGCAACCGCCCCGACCTCTCGAATCCGCGCAGCCGGAAGACCCCGTCGGGAATCGCGAGCACCAGCGCCCCGGCGACGATGGAGGCGCCCAGCCAGGGCCATGCCGCGAGCGCGGGCGGCGGCGTATCGAAATTGCGCAGCGGGCCGAGCGTCTGCCCCCAGAACATCGCGAAGGCGCCCAGCCAGATGCAGAAGACCGCAATCGGCAGGATATTGAGCCGGTCGGCAAGGCGCTTCGCCTCGGCCCTGTGTTCGCCTGCCCCGTCCACGCTCACCCGGCCCCCCTTCTTTTCCCGCTCGACCATCCAGCCCGTCACCCCGGCCCGACCGGAGCAGGGCGCGTCATGGCGCGATGCCGACAGGAAGCCCTGCCCCGATCCGGTGCGGCGGCGAAGCTCGACGCGCGGCAAAGCCGACGCATGCCGTGGCACCGCCTGCAGCCGCCATCAGAAGTCGAACCCGCGACAGAAATCGGAATCGATGCCCCTGCACACCTGATCGTACACGGTCCTGCTCATACGGGCGTTCACGCACTGCCGGTTGTATCTCTTCACGCCCGTATCGGTGATATTGGCGGCCCTGTTCTGCGACCTCACCATCCGGTTGTAACGTTTGCGCTCGGGCTCCGAACCAATCGTGCTTCCCCAGCTTCGCAAAGCCCCGGCCCAGGCGCTGTTCACGCGCTTGGCGCCCGCGATCTCTCTCGAAAGGGCCGTGCACTCGACCGCCTCCTTCACGCTCACTCTCACGCTGCTCTGGCTGGCGCTGAGCCCGACGCTCGCCGTCGCGGACAGAGCCAGCGCGGCAATGGCGAACAGGGAAAAGGTGGCGAGCTTGGAATGTTTCATACGTGCGTCCCTCCGGGCTGTCGCAAAAAAAATCGGCGGCAGACTTCGCGAGGGCGCGCAACAGTGACGACCCGTTGCACCGTTTATCCCCCCCGAGCCCTGCTTCGAGGGTACATGACGTGCCGCCGATTTCCACCCCGCGGCGGGGGCAGGCAGGCGAGCTGCCTACAACCGCCCGCTCTTCCACACGACGCGCCCCAGCACCTCGATCTCGTCGGCAGAGACCTCGATCGGCGGGTAGGCGAGGTTCTGGCTCAGCAGCGCGATGCGGCCAGAGCCTGCGCTCGCCAGCCGCTTGACCATCAGCGCGTCGCCCATCCGCACCACATGCACCCCGTCACGCTCGAAGCGCGAACCCCTATCGACAAGGATCTCGTCGCCATGGCGCAGCAGCGGCTCCATCGAATCGCCTTCGACGGTGAGCGCGGAGAGCATTTTCGGATCGAACCCGTTTTCGCGCAGCCAGCGGCCCGAGAAGCCGAAATTGTCGAACGGGGCCTCGCCGCCTGCAAACTGCCCCGGCCCGGCGGCAGCGGCGAGCGAGAGGCGCGGGATGGCGTGAAAATCCTCGTCGTTCGACGCATGGGACCGTGAGGCATAGGATTTTTCCTCCGCACCTCCCGGTACGCCGCCCAGCTCGCTTTCGTCGATACCGAAAAATTCGGCGAGCACCTTCCGGTCGCGCTCCTCCAGCCGACGCGGGCTGCCCTTGCGGATGAACTGCTGGAGATAGCTCGAATTGCGGCCGATCAGCGCGGAAAGCCCCGCAAGGCTGGAACCACGCGACTGCGACAGTTCCAGCAATCGCGCGCGCGCATCGACGCCCGCACCGGCAGGCATGGATGTAGGATCATCGCTCATACGCATTTCCCTATATGAAAGATTTTTCCTAGACAAGTAGGATTTCGCAGGCGAGCAATCCTTCACCGCGGCGGATGATTCGACCCCAGCAAGGCGTGAGTGAGGGAAAAATATGCTGATTCGAAGAATAGAGAAGTTCTTGCGCGAGTTCGACATGCCCGCAACCCGCTTCGGGCGGCTGGCGGCGCACGACCCGCGCTTCGTGCTGGACCTGCGCAACGGGCGCTGCCCGCGCGAAGACACCGAGAAGCGCGTCGACGGCTTCATGCGCGAATGGCGGGAGGCGCAGCATGCGGGCTGAATCGATCCCCACGCGCCGCCCCCGCCCCCACCCCCGACACCGCAACGCGCCGCGCGGCCATGCGGGCAGGCTGGAATCCGCGCTGATCGCGCTCGCCGGAGGCCACGGCGAAGTGCTCGACCATCGCGAACGCAGCTGGGCGAGCATTACCTTCGCGGGCACGCGGCACACGCTGCGCATGGTTTTCGATACGCCCGAAGCCGTCGAAGGCGGCGAGGCGCTGATCGCAGCGCTGCCCGATCATGAATTCGCCCTGCCGGGGCGGCTGGTCGCCGATGCGACGGTAAGCGCAGTCGATCATGCCGCCGGGCCGCCGCCGCGCATGGTCGTCACCTGCGAATTGCTGCTACTGGAGGACGGGTGATCGCCCGCCCGGTTTTCGCTCTCTGGACACTGTGTCAGCTGTGTCAGCAGCCTTCATCGGGATCGCCACACTTGCGGCATTTGCAGGGCCGGCAAAACGCGACATAAGCAGAGGCCTCAGGGGAGAGGGATCATGTCGAAACAGGAAGTGTTCATCGGCCTTGCGCTCGCCGCAGCTTGCGTGGCGGCGCTGCCCGCACCTGCCGCCGCGCAGGACTTGCAGGCACAGGAAGTCGTGGTGACGGGTTCGCGCGTACAGAACGAGCGCGACAACTTTGCCGATATCGACACCGGCCGACCCGCCGTGGGCGTGCGGCGCGATGCGGACTTCCTCGTCCAGACCGTCGCGATTCGCGGCGACACGCGCGACCAGGAGCAGCGCCGCACGGAAATCCGCGCCATGCTGCGCCAGGCGGTGCAATATGCCGCGCGCTATGACGTCGAGCTTTCCTATGGCGATTACGTCGTCACGCCGCTCACGCTCGACACCATCGACGAACTTGCGATCCGGCGCGACAACCGGCCCGACAGCGAGCTGGTGACATTCCTCGTCAAGGCGAAGCTGGGCGGCGAACAGACCTATGCCTCGGCGCAGAGCAAGATCGGCCGCTATATCGAGGCGGTGCCGGAGAACGGGCGGGCCCAGCTCGATACCTTCGGAAACCCGGCGCTCTCGGTCATCGGGCCGGACAGCTATCGCTACCAGATCACGCAGGAAATCGCTGAGGACGCCAACCGGATCGCCGACCAGCTCGGCCCCGAATACAGGGTCGAGATCACCGGCCTGACCAGCCCCGTGCAATGGGTGCAGAGCGCGCCCGGCATGGTGCTGCTCTACCTGCCCTATGGCCTCAAGATCGTGCCCGCCAGCTAGGGGCGGCGGGGCCCGCCTTCGCCGTGCCCGCCCTCAATATCCCAGCGCGGGGTCGAAACGCGGCTCCAGCGGCTCGCCCGCCTGCCAGCGGGCAAGGTTCTCGATGAAGCGGTCGGCTGAGCGCATGAACATCTTGGTCTGCGCGCGGCCCGAGAGGTGCATGGTGATCTGCGCATTCTCCAGCGTCCACAGCGGGTGATCCTCCGGCAGCGGCTCCGGATCGGTCACGTCGAGCAAGGCAGCCTCGATGCGCTTAGCTTCCAGCGCATCGATCAGCGCGGGCTGATCCACCACATCGCCGCGCGACACGTTCACCAGTACGGCGTTGCCCTTCATCGCCGCCAGTTCGTCCGCACCGATCATGTGACGGGTATCCGGGGTCGAGGGCACGGCCAGCACCACCCAGTCGAAGGTGCCCAGCTTGCCGCGCCACTCGTCAGGCTTCAGCGCACCGTCGGCGCCCGAACGGCGCACCGGCACGACCTCCATGTCGAACGCCTCGAGCCGGGTCTTCACCAGCCGCCCGATCGCGCCGAGGCCAAGCAGCAGCACCCGCTCGCCCGACAGCTCGCGCTTGCCGGGGCTGTCGAGCAGCCATTCGTGCCGGTCCTGCGCGCGCACCACATCGCGGTAGCCCTTCGCATGCGCCAGCATCAGCATGACGACATATTCGGCGATGGTGATCGCATTGATCCCCGCGCCGTTGGTGACGATCGTTCCGCGCTGCTCCAGCAGTTCGAGCGGCAGGAAGTCGAGCCCGGCATAGATCGAGTTGAGCCATTCGAGGTTCTCGGCCGCGGTCACGACCTCGCACATCGGACCCGGCTCGTTGAAGTCGAACCAGCCGATCTGCGCCCGCGGCGCCAGCTCCAGCGCCTCCTCCTTGCTCGCGAACCACAGCGGCTCGACCCAGCCGGGCAGGCGCGGCTCGACCAGCGGGCGGATCAGCGCGGAAAGAACGGCGGTGGTCAAAGGCTCAACCTCTCTTGTCTCGTCGGCCCGGACTTGATCCGGGCCAGGGCTTCTCTTTCACGCGAACGGACCAGAAATGAAGCACCGCCCCGGATCAGGTCCGGGGTGACGGTTGGGCCTCACGCCAGCTTCCACTCCCAGCCGAGCGGGTCGCCGTCCATCACCTCGACGCCCTTGGCGGTGAGTTCGTCACGGATCGCGTCGGACCTGGCGAAGTCCTTCTCCGCCCGGGCGGCCTTGCGGTCGGCCAGAGCCTGCTCGATTTCTTCCTCGGTGATGACCGCGTCCTTGGGGCGGATGCGCAGGTCTTGGCGACTCAAACGCGATAGATCGAGGCCCAGAATTCCATCCATGCTAAATAACGCAGACAGTTTTGCTCCTGGATCCTTGGTCTTGAATGCCGCAACCCATTCATAGACCGTGAGAGCCTCGGCGGTGTTTAAATCATCCGATATAGCCGCCTCGAATCCCTCAAGAAGCTTTGCGTGTGCCGCGTCCGGCGCGCTGGCTGGAAGCGCATGAGCTTTGAGGCCCTCAATCCGCATCACCATCCGCTTCAGCCGCGTCAGCGCGGCGTGCAAGCCTTCCCATGAGAACTCCAGCTCGCTGCGGTAATGGGCCTGGAGGCACATCATCCGGTATGCGAGCGGGTGATAGCCCTTGTCGATCAGCAATTGCAGCCGCAGGAACTCTCCGCTCGACTTGCTCATCTTGCCGGTGCGATCGACGAGGAAGTTGTTGTGCATCCAGTAGCGCGCGCCCGAATGCGCCGGATCGTCCAGCCCCCCGCAGCCGCAAAACGCCTGGTTCTGCGCGATCTCGTTGGGGTGGTGGATCTCGCGGTGGTCGATCCCGCCGGTGTGGATGTCGAACGGGAAGCCGAGCAGCTTGCCGCCCATCACGCTGCATTCGAGGTGCCAGCCCGGAGCGCCGCGGCCCCACGGCGAGTCCCATTCCATCTGCCGCGTCTCACCCTTGGGCGTGGTGCGCCAGATCGCGAAGTCCGCCGCGTTGCGCTTGCCCTCTACATCGCCGATCCGGCTCTCGCCCTCTTCGGTCTGCGCCCGCGCCAGCCGCCCATAATCCTCGACCGTGGACACATCGAAGTAGAGCCCGCTCTCCAGCCGGTAGCAGTGCTTGGTCTCGATAGCCTTCGCGAAGTCGATCATCTCTGCGATGTAGTCGGTCGCGACCGACCACTCGGCAGGCTCGCGAATGTTGAGCGCCTTCACGTCCGCCTTGAAAGCCTGCGTGTAATGCTCGGCAATATCCCAGATCGACTGCTTCTGCCTGGCAGCCATCTTCTCCAGCTTGTCCTCGCCCGCATCGGCATCGTCGGTCAGGTGGCCGACATCGGTGATGTTGATGACGTGGGTGAGCTTGTAGCCGTGCCAGCTGAGCGTGCGCCCCAGCACGTCGGCGAACACATAGGCGCGCATGTTGCCGATATGCGGGTAGTTATAGACCGTCGGCCCGCAGGTATAGACCCTTGCTTCGGCAAAGAAATCTGGCGCCTCGCCCTTGTGGATGGGAACGAAGGGTTCGATCTTGCGGGTGAGCGAATTAAACAGCTGGAGGCGCGGCGCGTCGGTCATGCGGGGGCTGTGGCCTATTCCGTCATCCCAGCGCAAGCATGTCCTGAGCCGGGTCGAAGGGCTGGGATCGTTTGCCAGCCGGAACCAGACCCCGGCTTGCACTGGGAGGACGTTGCCTCACCACCCCGCAAAGCGCACGTGCTCTTCCAGCGGCACGCGATTGCGCTCGAAGGTGTTTACCGCCGCGTCGGGGTCGCGGTAGCCGATGCCCATGCCGCAGAAGAACCTGTGCGTCTCGCTGCTCACCCCGATATGCTCCATGATCGGGTCGGCATAATAGGCGAGGAATTCCTGCGGGCAGGAATCGAGTCCCTCTTCGCGCAGCAGCAGCATGATGGTCTGCAGCCACATGCCGGTGTCGGACCATTGCGCCTCTTTCATCAGGCGCGGGAAGTAGCACAGCAGCAGCACCGGCGCGCCGAAGCTGGTCAGATTGCGGCCCATCGTCGCCGCGCGGCCCGCCTTGTCCTCACGCGCGATGCCGAGCGATTCGAACATGGCGGCAGAGAGTTCGTAGAGGCGGTTCTTGTAGCGGTCTTCCTGCTTGGGCGCGTCCCAGTCGTAGTCGGGCTGTTTCATCTGCGAATTGCGCAGCTTCTCGCGCAGCTCGGCCAGTGGTTCGCCGGTCAGCACGGTCGCTTCCCATGGCTGGTAGTTGCAGCCCGAAGGCGCCCAGCGCGCGGTGTCCAGCACCCTCCGGATGGTCTCGTAATCGACCGGCCGGTCGAGAAATTCTCGCACCGAGCGGCGGGTGCGGACGGCTTCGCTGACGGACATGGGGCTATTGCTCATGCCAGGTCGGCTAGCGGCTGAACGGCGACGCGCCAACCCGGCGGGGCGGATTTCGTGCTGTCCTACTCGCGATTTGCGGCCTAGCTGGTTTCGCCCTGCTCTCCTTCGGAAGGATCATCATGGGCGACCCCGCGACCTACCATTTCGATCTCGATCCTGCGCTGCGGCCCGAGCATGCACCGCTGGAGGAACGCTGGTGGCCGGGCATCCGCGAGGCGGCACTGCGGGCGTCGAGCGCGCGGATTTACGATGCGATTCTGGGCGTGCGCGCGGTGGTGATCCACGCGACGGCGGGCGGCAGCTCGGCAGGCGCGGCGAGCGTGATCTTCGATGGCCGCGCGAGCTTCCACTGGCTGGTGCCCGACGAGAACGAGCCGCAGCACGGGCAATTCGTATGGGCCACCTGCCACGAAGCACGCGCGGCCTGGCATGTGCGCAATGCCTGCTGCCACCCGGAGGTGTGGGGCGGCGCGCAGCGGATCAACCACTGGTCGCTCGGCGTCGAGGTCGTGAACCGGCAGGTGCGTTCGGACGCATTCTCCGCCTGGCAGGTCGAGGCAACCGCGCAAATCGTGCGCTACGCCTGGGCCAAGTACCCCAATCTGCGCCACGTGGTGAGCCACGCGATGCTCGATCCCGCCCGCCGCAGCGATCCGGGCAGCCTGTTTCCGTGGGAGCGCTTTCGTGAAGCGGTGCTGGATGCGCGGGCGGATGTGCTGCCGCAGCTGGTTGCGGGGGCGGTGGAGATGAAAGCGGTCTTGCCCTCGGCTCCGTTCTGCATGACGGTGTGAGCTGGGGGCCGAGTTCGGCTACTGGTCGCGCAGGATGGCAGGGATATCGCGCGCCGAATGCAGGACGCGCGCGATCTCGACCCGCTGCTCATGTTCTCGGAAGACGATCAGATACCGGCGGTGGACAGCAGCACGCACCGGCACTGGCCAGTCGGTTCTGACGGGGTAGGCCTGGGGATGCTCGGCGACAGCCGATATGCGAGCGAGCAGTTCGTCGAGAAATGTCTCGGCACGCTCAGGATTGTCGCGCGCAATATAGTCAACGATCTCGCGGAGGTCTGCGCGAGCCACCTCGGAGATGACGAGGTCGGTCATTCATCTCTGCCGGAATAGTCGGCCACCTGCTCTCGCACCCGATCGCGCAATTCGGCGAAGACCTGATCGGCGGGGTAAAACGGACCCGCCAAGCCCTTTTCGATTTCGGAGCGCAGCCACTCGCGACGGGCCTCGCCCTTGTCACGCTCCTCGCCCCAGTCGCGCAGTGCCTCGCGGACCACCTCGCTGGTGGTGGCGTATTCGCCGCGCTCTACCGCGGCGCGCAGCCGCGCGGCCATCTCGGCGGGCATGGTGACGGTGATGCGTTCGAGCTTGCTCATGCGTATGCAGATATCACACTTTGTGTGATTGCCAATCTCACGTGTGCGAAGGAGCGCACATCAAGCGCGTAAGCCGACCTTATTTCAAAGCCGAGAGGATAAGCAGGAACCCACCCATGAGCATTGTGACGCCTCCAAGCACCCTGATGGTTCGGCGTGAAAGGTTTATCTTCGGCGGATAGGCTTCGAGCGCGCGGCGCTCTTCAAAATAGGTCCCGGGCGCACCGGCCTTCAATTCCCTTAGTCGAGCCCGCCGGTTTTCCTCGGATTCGAAATATCGTTTCTCGGGCCAAAGGAACGCCGACGCTCCCAACCCGAGCGTGATCATCGCGACCACAAAGTCAAAAATGTCCATCTACCCCTCCACCTCGAACAGGTCGGCCATCTGGCCGATTATCGTGCCGCCCAGCTGCTCGACATCCATGATCGTCACCGCGCGCTTGCTATTCCGGCGAAGGCGGGTGAAAACTCAAGGCTGCAACTCTGGGGCATCCAATATCAACTAGCGACATTCGACGATCTTCAATACCTCGCCCTCGATTTCAACGACTCCTTCAGATCCGATGTGTGGCGCGCTGTAGTAGCATGCGCCATCCGAGTATCTCTTCCCCTGCCACGTCCACGAAATGGTAGGCCCTCCTTCGCCTAAGAGCAGCGCGTCGAAAGTGACGCTCTCGTCAGGATTGAGATTGCCGAGACGCCACGCTTTTCCTTCCGCCCCGACTTCCAAGTTGACTACCGCATACTCAGATGAGTTCTTGATCAACAGATCGCTTCTAACTGGCCCGCACCCAAAGAGCGCCAACGCGATCGCGGCAGCCAAGCCGAACCTAGCGAAATGACGAGTCACCCCTCCACCTCGAACAGATCCGCCATCTGGCCGATCATCGTGCCGCCGAGCTGTTCGACGTCCATGATCGTCACCGCGCGCTTGTAGTAGCGGGTCACATCGTGGCCGATGCCGATGGCGACCAGCTGGACGGGCGAGCTCTTCTCGATCCACTCGATCACCTTGCGAAGGTGCGCTTCGAGGTAGCCCGCGCGGTTCACCGATAGCGTGGAATCATCCACCGGCGCGCCGTCGGAGATCACCATCAGGATGCGGCGATCCTCGGGCCGGGCGAGCAGCCGCTGGTGCGCCCATAGCAGCGCCTCGCCGTCGATATTTTCCTTCAGCAGGCCTTCGCGCATCATCAGGCCGAGGTTGCGGCGCGCGCGGCGCCATGGCTCGTCGGCCTGCTTGTAGACGATGTGCCGCAGGTCGTTCAGGCGGCCGGGCTGTTGCGGCTTGCCGTCAGCGAGCCACTTCTCGCGCGTATGCCCGCCCTTCCACGCGCGGGTGGTGAAGCCGAGGATTTCGACCTTCACCCCGCACCGCTCCAGCGTGCGCGCGATGATGTCCGCACTGATCGCGGCGATGGAGATCGGACGCCCGCGCATCGAGCCCGAATTGTCGATCAGCAGCGTGACGACCGTGTCCTTGAACTCGGTCTCCCGCTCGACCTTGTAGGAAAGCGAATGGCCCGGGCTGACGACCACGCGGGCGAGCCGCGCGGCATCGAGCAGGCCTTCCTCCTGGTCGAAATCCCAGCTGCGGCTCTGCTGCGCCATCAGGCGGCGCTGGAGCCGGTTGGCGAGCTTGGTGACGACCGATTGCAGACCCGTGAGCTGGCTGTCGAGATAGGCGCGCAAGCGGTCCAACTCGTCGGCATCGCACAGCTCGGTCGCCGCGATCTCCTCGTCGAATTTCTTGGTGTAGACCTTGTAGTCGAAATCCTCGGGGATGTCGGTCCAGTGGCGGTTCGGGCGCACGGGCATCATGCCCTCTTCGCCGTCGTCGCCCGCATCGTCGCTGTCGCCTTCCTCTTCGGAAAGCTCGGCCTCGCCATCCTCGTCGGTGCCGCCTTCGGCCTGTTCGGCGGCCGCCTCGGGGCTCTGCTGAGGCGACTGGTCGCCGCCCTCGTCCTCGTCGGTCTCATCCTCGGGGCTTTCGCCGTCCTCGTCCTCCCCTTCCTCGTCCGCATCCTCGGGCGAGGTATCCGCGCCCTCGATCAGGTCGAGCTGGCGCAGCATCTCGATCGAGAGTTCCTGGAAGGCGCGCTGATCGTCGAGCTTGTCGGCGAGCGCGGAGAAATCACCACCAGTGCGCTCGTTCACGAAATTGCGGACCAGATCGACGCCCTTGCGCGCGCGCGCGGGGATCGGCTGCCCGGTCAGCGCCTCGCGCATCATCAGCGAGACGGCGGTGGAGAGCGGCACGTCGCGTGCCTCGGTGGCGCGGGCGATGGGGTCGCTGGCGGCGCGCAGCTCGGTCGCGGCGGCGAGGTTCTCGCCCACGCCTGCAAACCCTTGTGCACCCAGGGCCTCGTAGCGAACCTGCTCGACCGCGTCGTAGACCGCGCGGGCGACCGGATCGCCCGGTGCGCCCGAATCATGCAGCGCATTGTCGTGCAGCCGCATCTTGAGCGCGAAGCTGTCGGCAAAGCCGCGCGCCTCGGCGGCCTGCTCGGGCGGAAGCTGGCGGCCGGGGAGCGGCACGCGAAAGTTCTTGCCCGATGCGCCCGGGCGGTCCGCGCTCCACGCGACCTCGACCTCGGGCTCACGCGCGATGGCCCGCGCGCCGCCGGTCAGCGCACGCTTGAAACGGTCGAGAGGGGTTTCTTCGCTCACAGTGCCCGATGCCCGATCAGAGGATGGACTGCCCGGTGGCCTGCCAGTCCTTCAGGAAGCCCTCGATCCCCTTGTCGGTCAGCACGTGGTTGACCAGCGACTTGATGACCTTGGGCGGCGCGGTCATCACATCGGCGCCGATCTTCGCGGCTTCGAGCACGTGATTGGTGTGGCGCACGCTCGCGACGAGGATTTCCGTGTCGAAGGCGTAATTGTCATAAATCAGTCGTATATCGTCGATCAGCTTCATCCCGTCGAAGCCATTATCGTCGTGTCGGCCGACGAAGGGGGAGATGAAGGTCGCCCCCGCCTTGGCCGCCAGAAGCGCCTGGTTGGCGGAGAAGCACAGCGTCACGTTGACCATCGTGCCATCGTCGGTCAGCGCGCGGCAGGTCTTCAGCCCGTCGAGCGTCAGCGGCACCTTGATGCAGACATTATCGGCGATTTTCCGAAGCTTTTCAGCTTCTTTCATCATCGTCTCGTGATCGAGCGCGACCACTTCGGCGCTGACCGGCCCATCGACGATACCGCAGATCTCGCGCGTCACCTCGATGAAGTCGCGCCCCGACTTGTGGATCAGCGAGGGGTTCGTGGTCACCCCATCGATCAGCCCGGTGGCGGCCAGATCCTCGATCTCGGCGATGTCGGCAGTGTCGGCGAAGAATTTCATTTTTGTAATATACCTGTCAAAACGATGTCACAAAGGCAGCCGCCACAAACCCCAGGAGATATTATGCGGCCTATCCGCCACCCGGCGCACGCCTTCCCACTTGCCGCTGCGGCCCTGCTTTTGCAACCGAGCGCGGCGCTGGCCGACGAGAGCGAGTTCTGGATCGAACTCGGCGCCAAGGGCGAAATCGCGCCCGACACCACTCTCAAGGTGGAAGTGGAGCAGCGCCGCAAGTCGGGGCCGGACGAATATATCGTCGGCGCCGTGGTCGACCGCGCGGTGGGCGACGGCTTCAGTATCGGCGGCGGGATGGAGATCCACGACGTCGGCGGGTTCAGCGAGATACGGCCCTACCAGCAGGTCGGCTATTCGACCGGCATCATCTCTCTGCGCACGCGGATCGAGGAGCGCTTCTACGACGATTCGGATCGCATGGCCCTGCGGCTGCGGCAGCGGGTTCAGCTGAGCGACGAGATCGCGCCGAAGCTGAAGGCCGCCGCTTCGGCGGAACTGCTCTACCAGTTGCGCTCGCGCAATGATGGCGGGCCGCAACGGGTCGACCAGTGGCGGTTCAATGCCGGGCTGACATATCGTGTGGCGGACGAGCTCGACCTGACGGGCGGCTACCTGCTGCAATTGCGCCCGCGCCCCGGCGGCGACACCTATACGCATGTGCCGCAGGCGAGCCTGACCTACCGCTTCTAGAGCCGCCCCTCGGTTATAATCTGGCCCCGACCCCGAACGCGCCGATCAGCACGGGATCGTTGGTGCTGCGCGGATCGGCCCGGATGGCCGCTTCCTCGCGACCGATCTCGGTCCAGATCGTATCGGAGATGCTGGTCGCGACCCGGCTCGCCGCCGCCCCGACGTCGACGCCGACCGCGGCAGAGACCAGCTGGCCCACCAGCGGATCCTGCGCGACCCGCATGGCCTCGCCCAGTTCGGGCACCATTGCATCGACCACCCGCGTACCGACCTCGCCGCGCAGGTAACGGGTCGCGGCAGTCGGCTCGCCCGTGATCAGGGCAATCGTGTTCTCCACGCCGATCAGGCGGATCGAATCGTAGATGACCGGCGCGGCGCGCTCGCTCGCCTCGACCGCGAAACCTGCAAACTCGCGCTCCAGCCGCGCCTTGACGATGCCGGAGGTGAGGATGCTCGCCAGCACGGTGCCGCGCGTGCCCAGCAGACCGTCGAGGCCGATCTGCGCGATCTGCTGGTCCCAGAAGCCGCCGGGTGCGGCAAGACGGGCAAAGGCGCGCTCGCTCGAAATCAGCAGCAACCGCTCGATCACGTTGGTCACGCGGTCTTCATAGGTCATGCAGCCGCCCAGCAGCAGCGCGCCTGCGCCCAGCCCCATCGAGCCGAGGAGCCCGCGCCGGTCGAGGCCTTTTTCCAGAATTCCGGTCATCGTCTCACCTTCCCTGCTTGTCGCGCGGGAGGCCCCGCGCCCATATTGGCGGGCGACCCATGCGCCGTATCCGCCTCCTCGTCTTCAATGCCGCGCTCGGCGTGCTCGACTACCGCGTGCCCGACGGCATGCACGTCGAGCATGGCAGCGTGGTGCTCGCCCCGCTGGGGCCGCGCCAGATCACCGGCATCGTATGGGAGGAGGAACGCCTGCCGGGCGCAACCGTGCCCGACGAAAAGCTGCGCCCCATCCTCTCGGTGTTGCCGGTGCCGCCGATCCGCACCGAATTGCGCCGCCTGATCGAGTGGACCGCCGACTATTACTGCGCGCATATGAGTTCGGTTGCGCGGATGGTTCTGGCGAGCGGGGGCGCGCTGAAGGGCGGCGTCACGGTTACCGAATACCGCCTGACGGGCGAGCAGCCCGACCGGATGACGCCGCAGCGCAGGCAGGCGCTCGAAAAGCTGGAAGGTCAGCAAGGGACGATCCGTGAGCTGGCGGCGCTGGCGGGCGTCTCCGAAGGCGTGCTGCGCGGGCTCGTGGCGCAGGGTGTGCTCGAAGGCGAGGAGGTCGACAGCGACCGGCCCTACGCCTGTGCCCGGCCCGACCATGCCGAGCCGGTGCTCTCGGCGGACCAGGCCAAGGTCGCCGATGAGCTGGTGCAGGCGGTCGAGGCGGAGGACTTTGCACCGATCCTGCTCGACGGGGTCACGGGCTCGGGCAAGACCGAAACCTATTTCGAGCCGGTGGCGTCCGCTATTCGCGCGGGCAAGCAAGTGCTCGTCCTGCTGCCCGAAATCGCTCTGACCGAGAACTTCCTGCGCCGGTTCGAGGATCGCTTCGGTGCGCCGCCGGTGCTGTGGCATTCCTCGCTCAAATCCTCCGAACGCCGCCGCGCGTGGCGCGCCATCGCGCGTTCGCCGGAAGACGGAGGTGCGCAGGTGGTGGTCGGGGCGCGCTCGGCGCTGTTCCTGCCCTATGCAAATCTGGGCCTGATCGTGGTCGACGAGGCGCACGAGATCAGCTTCAAGCAGGACGATGGCGTGCGCTACAACGCGCGCGACGTGGCGGTGATGCGCGGCCACTTCGAGCGGATTCCGGTGATTCTCGCCAGCGCGACGCCCGCGCTTGAAAGCCTCCACATGGCCGAGACGGGAACGTATCGAAAGCTCGACCTGCCGAGCCGCTTCGGCGGGGCCTCGCTGCCCACGATCCGCCTGATCGACCTGACCGAGGAACCGCCCGAACGGGGTCGATGGCTCGCGCCGAGCCTCGCGCGCGAGCTGTTCGCGCGGATGGAGCGCAAGGAGCAGACGCTGCTGTTCCTCAACCGGCGCGGCTATGCGCCGCTGACACTGTGCCGCAATTGCGGCTACCGCTTCCAGTGCAAGCAGTGCAGCGCATGGCTGGTGGAGCATCGGTTTTCGCACCGGCTCGCCTGCCACCATTGCGGGCACGAGGAACCCTCGCCCTCCGAATGTCCCGAATGCGGCGAGAAGGACAGCCTCGTCCCCTGCGGCCCCGGCGTGGAACGGGTGGCCGACGAGGTGCGCGAAATCGCGCCCGAGGCCCGCATTGCGGTCGCCACGTCGGACACGCTGAACACCCCCGCGCGCGCCGCCGAATTCGTCGCCATGGCGGAGGCAGGTGCGATCGACGTGATCGTGGGCACGCAGCTCGTCACCAAGGGCTTTCACTTTCCCGACCTCACCCTTGTCGGCGTAGTCGATGCCGATCTCGGCCTCGAAGGCGGGGATCTGCGCGCCGCCGAACGCGTCTACCAGCAGATCGCGCAGGTGGCGGGCCGTGCGGGTCGTGCCTCCAAGCCCGGTGAAGTGCTGATTCAGACGCGCCACCCCGAGGCGCCGGTGATCGCGGCGCTGGCGGCAGGCGACCGCGACGCCTTCTACGATGCCGAACTCGAATCGCGGCGCCACGCCAATGCCCCGCCCTTCGGACGCTGGGCGGCGATCATCGTCTCGAGCGAGGACGACAGGGAAGCGCGCGCCGCCGCCGCGCGGATCGGGGATGCGCGCCCGCGCCTCGATGACATCATGATCCTCGGCCCCGCGCCCGCCCCGCTCGCGCAGCTACGCGGCCGCTACCGCTATCGCCTGCTCATCAATGCCAAGCGCACCGCCGCGCTGCAGGATGCGATTCGCGACTGGCTCGGCCCGCTCGATCTGCCGCGCGGAGTGCGCGTGGGGATCGATATCGATCCCTATAGTTTCGTCTGACCGCCTCCGGGAGCGATCGCGCCGGGAATACGCGTGCGGTCCGTCGGGCGCGGCGTCCGGCCCGACCGAACCCTACGCTCGATTGAAATTGGCCGCGCAATGAATTAGCGTCGCCGAATCGGGACGTTTGTTCATCCAAACATTTGGACTACGGGGGAAAATTCCAAATGCGCTTGATCGCAACACTTTTTGCTGCGCTGGCGGTCATGATCGCCGCGCCGGCCTCCGCCGCCGACTGGTATCGTGCGGAAACCCAGCACTTCATCGTCTACGCGGAGGACAGCGAGACCGCGACCAAGGAGTTCGCACAGGATCTCGAGCGGCTGGACGAAGTCCTGCGCATCCTCACCGGCGTCGGACCGGACGACGGCAGCCTGCCGGAATCGGCCAAGGTTACGGTGTTCCGCTTCGGCGAAACGAAGGACATGGCCACACTCGCCGGGGCGCGCGGCAGCGGCATCGGCGGTTTCTTCATCGGCCGTGCATCGGGCTCGGTCGCCTTCGTGCCCAAGCAGCAGAACAAGCGGCGCGGGCGCAGCCGGCAGCGCGACATCGACCGGGCCATGATGCTCGAGCCCAAGAGCACGCTGTTCCACGAATACGTCCACTATTTCATGTTCCAGCACAGCGATGCGCCCTACCCGCTCTGGTACAGCGAGGGCTTCGCCGAGCTGTTCTCCAACGTCGAGTTCTTCGATGACCACTTCGTCATCGGCGAAGTGCCGACCGCGCGAAGCTATTCGCTCTCGACCATTCCGATCGACCTCGAAAAGACCTTCGATCCGCCAGCCAAGCGCGATCGCGATACCACCGGGCGAACCTATGCCCACGGCTGGCTGATCGCGAGCCATCTTAACCTGAACCCCGAACGCCGGGGCCAGATGGGCAAGTACATGGAGGCGATCGGCCAGGGCAAATCCCGGATGGAAGCGGCCGAATACGCTTTCGGCGACCTCGAGGTGCTCCGCAAGGAGCTCGAGGAATTCCGCAAGGGAGCCGCGCGTATCCTGAAGGTTCCCTACGCCACGCAGGCCGATCCGGCGGTGGAAATCCGTCCGCTCAACGAAGCGCAGGCCGCACGCATGGAGACGATGATTATCGTCAAGCGCGGGGTCGAAGACGACGAAGCGCAGGGTGTGGCTAACAAGGCGCGCAGCCTCGTGTCGCGCTATCCCAACAGCCCAGACGTGCTGCTCACCGCGATGGAGGCGGAGTTCCGGGCCCGCAATTACGGGGAAGCCGAAAGCCTTGCTCAGCGCGTGCTCGAAGTCGATCCCGATTCGACCGAGGCGGCGATGTACTATGCGGATGCCGCGCTCCGGCAGTCCTACACCGATCCGTCCAAGCTGGAAGAAGCGCGTTCGCGCTTCGCAGCCGCCAACCGGATGGAGAACGACCACGCCTATCCGCTTTACGGCTATTATCTGACCTTCCTGTTCGATGAGGACGAGGAAGTCTCGGATACGGCCAAGGCGGCACTCGAAAGTGCGTTCCGTTACGCCCCGTTCGACGACACCGTGCGGCGGACGCTCGTGCACATGTTGCTGGTCGAGGATCGGCCGGAGGAGGCACGTATCGTCGGTGCGGAATTCCTGGACGGCCAGGGCGGCTACAAGTGCATGCTGCGCAAGAAGTACCAGCAATACCAGGAAGGCAACAAGGAACCGCTTCTCGAAGAGATCCGTCCGCGCCATCCCGGCGAATACTGGGACGAGGACCGGCGCAAGGCCGAGCGCGAAAAGACCGAGGCCGAGATCGAGGAATATGGCTGCGAGGTCGACTGATCCGCGCCTGACCTGACACGAAAAGGGCCGGAGGCATCGCGCTTCCGGCCCTTTTTCGTGGGCGGTTTCCGGTTCACTGACCGAAGGGCCAGCGCCCCACCCGGCCCCGCCTTCGTGCAGCGAACCCCGGCGTCGGGCGAGTCCAATCCACCCGGGACCGGGTGGGCCGGGACAAGCAAAAGGCATATCCGGAAACCGCGCGAGACTTCCTCGTTTCGTTGAAACCTGCCGGGAAGACCCGGGCGCGCACAAGGGAATGAGATGTATGGCCGAAGAGCTCGAACACGCCCTGCCCGACGACATCACCCGGCGGGCGCATCACGTTCTGCAAACGGCGAGCGAGAAGGACCTTGCGCTCGCTACGGCCGAAAGCTGCACCGGGGGGCTGCTCGCCTCGCTGCTGACCGACGTCACCGGCGTCAGCCATGTCTTCGAGCGCGGGTTCGTCGCCTATTCGGATGCCGCGAAATGCGATCTGCTGGGGATCGAGCGCGAGATGGTCGACAATTGCGGCGCGGTCAGCCGCGAGGTCGCCCTGGCCATGGCGAAGGGGGCGCTGGCCCGCTCGCAGGCCGATATCGCGGTCTCGATCACCGGATTTGCCGGGCCTGCGGGGGAGGATGACGAGGAAGGCCTGGTGCACTTCGCGCTTGCCGTGAAGGAGGGCGAGCCGGTGCAGCGGGAGGAGCATTTCGGCGCAATCGGGCGCGACGGCGTGCGGGTCGCCTCTTTGCGGACGGCGCTGGCGATGATGGGCGATGCGGTGGGCTGCGGCGAAGGCTAGGCGGCCTGCGCCTCGGCATCCTCGCGCTTCACGAGCTTGTGCTGGTCCTCGACCAGCCCGGCCTTCCAGTAGCTCGAGATGTAGAGCGATTGCCGGTCGAGCCGCAATTCGTTGCGCAGATACTGGCGAAGCTTCTGCATCGCGGAAAACTCGCAAGCCGCCCAGCCCGCGATCCGGCCTTGCGGAAGAGCCTGCGCGCGCAACGCGTCCGCCAGAAGATCGGGCTCCTGGCCCGGCGTGCGGTTGACCAGCCAGCGGACCTCTACCCCGGCGGGCTCTTCCAGCTCGACGATGTCGGCCTCGTTCTGAACCTCGATCGCTGCAAAGCCGCGGGCCCCGGCGGGCAGCGCGGCGAGATTGAGCGAGATCGCGGGCAACGCGGTCATGTCGCCCGCGATCAGATAGAAATCGCAGGCTTCGGGCAGCGGCTTGGCCGCACCGGGGCCGCCGACCATGATCTCTCGCCCGGCTCTGCGCGCAGCGCCCATCGCGTAGCCGGGCCTGCCGCATCATCGCCGTGCAGGGCGAAGTCGATGTCCAGCGCGTCTTTTCGCTGATGGCGGATCGTGTAGGTCCGGACGATCGGCTTGCCGTTCGCACCCTCGCCAAGAAACAGTTTGAGGTAGCCGCCTTCCTGCCCCTGCGGAAAATCGCCCAGCCCCGGCCCGCCCAGCGTTACGCGCTGCATCGCGGGAGTGAGACGATGGCGGGCGAGAACGGTAAGTTCGCGGGGGGCTGGTCTTGTGCTCATGGCCGCCAGTTAGTGCGAGTGCTTCGCAAATGCAAATACTGCATGGAGCGCGCCGCTGGAGACCGCGGCCTTTGGTCCATGGCCGGGAACATGTGCCGAACCTGCCGCTTGAAAGGGTAAACCCCCTTCAAAGCGAGACAAATTCATGAGCACCGTCACCACCATCAACCCCGCCACCGGCGAACAGCTCGAAACCTACGACCGCCTCTCTCGCGACGAGGCCTTCGCCAGGGTGGTTGCCTGTCACGAGGCGTTCTCCCAGTGGAAGCTGCGCAGCCTCGAAGACCGCGCCTCGGTCATCAAGGGTATCGGCAAGGCACTGCGCGACCACAAGGAAGAGCTCGCCCAGTTGATGACGGCCGAGGTCGGCAAGCTGATCGGCGACAGCCGCGACGAGGTCGAGCTGTGCGCCGCGATCTGCGATTACACGGCCGAGCACGGGCCGGAGGAGCTGGCCGACGAACAGCGCGATCCGAACAATGCGGGGCGCGGGATCGTCACCTACTCGCCCATTGGCGTCATCTACGGGATCCAGCCGTGGAACTTCCCCGCCTATCAGGTGATCCGCTACGCCATCGCCAACCTGATGACCGGCAATGGCGTGCTGCTGAAGCACGCGGCGAACTGCACCGGCAGCGGGCTGAAGATCGAGGAGATTTTCAGGAAGGGCGGCCTGCCCGAAAACCTGTTCACCGTGCTGGTGATCGACCACGACCTGTCCGACGAAGTGATCGCGCACGATAAGGTGCGCGGCGTCACTCTCACCGGATCGGACGGTGCGGGCAAGCACATTGCCGAGGAAGCGGGCAAGGCATTGAAGCCCACCGTGCTCGAGCTGGGCTCGAACGATGCCTACCTGGTGCTCGAGGATGCCGATATCGACAAGGCGGCGCAAATCTGCGCGAGCGCGAGGCTCTACAATAACGGCCAGACCTGCATCAACGGCAAGCGCTTCATCGTGACCGAGAAGGTCTATGACGCCTTCGTCTCGAAATATGTCGCGAAGTTTGCCGCGATCAAGACGGGCGATCCCACGGCGGAGGGCACCGACATGGGCCCGATGGCGCGCGAGGATCTGCGCAAGACGCTGCAGGAGCAGGTCGACGAATCGGTCGAGAAAGGCGCGACAATCGAATGCGGCGGCGCAATTCCGGACGGTCCCGGAGCGTATTATCCGGCGACCGTGCTCACGAACGTCCAACCCGGCCAGCCCGCCTATGACGACGAGCTGTTCGGCCCCGTCGCCTCGGTCATCAAGGCGAAGGACGACGAGGATGCGATGCGGATCGCCAACGACAGCCGTTATGGCCTGGGCGGCGGGATCATGTCGAAGAACGTCGACCGCGCGATCGAACTGGCCAGCAAGCATTTCGATACGGGCATGGTCTTTATCAACACCTTCGGCGTGGCCGACCCGTCGATGCCCTTCGGCGGGGTGAAGAACTCGGGCTACGGGCGCGAGCACGGCGGGTTCGGGATCAAGGAATTCGCCAACGCCAAGTCGATCTTCGTCGGCGCGGAGTGATCGACAGCGGGCCGTGGCACTCCCGCGAGGCGCCACGGCTCTTGCCGCAGGCCATGCGATACGATACCGTTTCGTATGGCTGAAAGCACGCGCAAGACCGCTGGTCGCCCCCGGAGCGAGGAAGCCCGCCAGGCGATCCTGATCGCGGCGCTCAAGCTGCTGGTGCGCGACGGATACGAGAAGCTCTCGATAGAGGGCGTCGCGCGCGAGGCGGGCACCGGCAAGAGCACGATCTACCGCTGGTGGCAGGGCCGGGCCGATCTCGCGGTCGACGCGTTCTTCGCCGCCATCGACGACGTGCTCGACCTGCATGACAGCGGTTCGGCGCAAGAGGATTTCCGTGCGCAGATCGCGGGTATGGCCGACCAGTTGAGAGGGCCGCAAGGGCGCGCCTTCGCCGCGCTGCTGATGGGCGGGCGCGAAAGCCCGATGGTCACGGCGGCGGTGCGCAAGCGCTGGCTCGATCCGCGCCGCGACTGGGCGCGGATGCGCATGGCACGCGCCGCCGAAGCGGGGCAGCTGCAGGACGGCGTGGAGCCACGCGCCGCGCTCGCCCTGCTTTACTCTCCGCTCTATTCGCCGCTGCTGTTCGGCAACGACATTCCCTCGCGCAAGGATCTCGACGCCTGTTTCGATCTGGCGGCGCGCGCGATCTTCAGGCGCTGAGGGTCACTCGGTCAGCCCGGCGTCGCTGCGCGCCTTGTCCAGCAGTTCCTCGGTCAGTTCGGCGGTGCGCGGCGGCAGAGGCTCGCCGCTGCCCTGCTCGCCGTTTTCCTCGATATCTTCCAGCAGCAGCTCCATCTGCGCGATCTCCTTGATCTGCGCCTCGATGATGGCATCGGCCAGTTCGCGCACGCGCGGGTCGCTGATCTGCGCCCGGCGGCTGGTCAGCACTGCGATCGAGTGGTGCGGGATCATCGCCTTCATGTAGGCCTGGTCGTTCACCGTCGCCTGGCTGCGGGCGAGGAAGACGAACAGCACGAAGCCGATCGCCGCGCCCGCCATGACCAGAATCTTGGTCAGCCGCGTCTTGTACATCCCCCACATGAAGCCGAGCATGATCGCGATCATCGCCATGCCCATCATCAGCGCCATCCACATGCGGGTCTGGCTGAACCAGATATGCCCCGTTTCGTAGACGTTGGAATATTTGAGCACGAACATGGTGACGATCGAGGTCGCGATCATCGCCGCGAAGGTCGGCCAGCGGGACTGGCCGCCATTTTCACTGCCGGATTGGGTGTTCGTCGTATCGGTCATTAAACTGCCCCTGTTGTGCCTCCTGCAACATCAACCGGGGGCCGTGCGGGTCCGTTCCGAGCTTATCCCGCGCTATCCTTTTCCCGCCGCAGCAGTTCTTCCTTGATTGGTGCGCCATAGGCATAGCCGCCGAGGCTGCCGTCGCTGCGCACGACGCGATGGCACGGGATCAGCACGGCGACATTATTGGCGCCGTTCGCGCTGCCCGCCGCGCGCACCGCCTTGGGATTGCCCGCCGCCGCGGCGATCTCGCTGTAGCTGCGGGTCTCGCCCGGCGGGATGGCCCGCAGCGCCTTCCAGCAGGCCTCTTGGAACGCGGTCCCTGCAACGTCGAGCGGAATGTCGGCTCCGGCGCCCGGCTGTTCGACCGCCTCGATCACCCGGCCAAGCAGGCCGGAAAAGGCCTCGCCTCCTTCGACCAGTTCCGCCTCGGGAAAGCGCGCGCGCAGTGCTTCCGCGCCTTCATCGAACGACAAACGGCACACGCCTTTCTCCGTCGCCGCGACCAGCATGGGGCCGAGCGTCGTCTCGACCACCGCCCAGCGGATCGTCGTGCCGCGTCCGCCATTTTTCCACGCGCTCGGGCTCATCCCCATCTTCCCCTCCATCGCGGCATAGAAGCGGCTGGGCGCCGCGTAGCCCGCATCGTAGATCGCATCGGTGACGCGCGCCGACCCGCTCAGCGCATCGCGCGCGCGCTCTTCCTTCAGGGCGCGTGCGAAAGCTGCGGGCGAGAGCCCGGTCGCGCGCTTGAACACCCGCTGGATATGGCCGGGCGAATAGCCGGTGATCGCGCCCAGTTCGTCGAGTGTCGGGTGCTCCCCGCTGCGGATCGAATCGATCGCCGCGCGCACCGCCGCCTCGTCACGCGCGACATCGTCGGGCAGGCAGCGCTTGCAGGGCCGCAGCCCCGCCGCCCGCGCCTGGGCCCCATCGGCGAAGAAACGCACGTTCGCGCGCGCGGGATGCCGCGCCGCGCAGGACGGGCGGCAATAGATGCCGGTGGTCAGCACGCCGGTGACGAACTGCCCGTCGAACGCCCGGTCGCGCGCCATCACGGCGGCCCAGGCGCGCCGCTCGTCGATCAGGGCTTCGGTTTTCTCGTTCGCCATGGGATCGGTCCTAGCCCGACACAGCACACACCGCATCCCGAAGCTTGCGGCCAAAACCCGCGACGTTCAAGAAGGCCCGCGATGACGCGAATCTGGATCCTCCTTGCGCTGCTGCTTGCCCCGCTGGGCATGGCCACCACCGCCCATGCCGAACCGGCCGATATCGATGCGGCGGCACGCGGGGTCGTGCGGATCGTGATCTTCGACAAGGACGGCGACGATCTCTACCCCGTCAGCCACGGCACCGGCTTTGCGGTTTCGGCGAAACGGATCGTCACCAATGCCCATGTCGTGCGCGAGGCGATGATGCCCGGCCCCTTCGGAGAGGACCGGGTGATAGGGATCGTCCCACCCGATGGCGATGCTTCCGCCTTCGCCCGCATCGTCTCGATCGACCCCGGCACCGATCTCGCCCTGCTCGCCATCGAGGGATCGCTGCGGATGCCCCCGCTCACGCTTGCTGCCGGGAGCCCGGGGGGCAGCGGGGATACGGTGACATCGGTCGGCTACCCGATGAATGTCGACCGCGCGCAGGGCCTTTCGATAGAGGATATCGTGCGCTCGCAGCCGCCGGTCAAAAGCCGGGGCTTCATCTCGGGCGAGCGGCCCAGCCGCCAGTTCGACACCATCCTGCACACCGCCCCCATCGCGCGCGGCAATTCGGGCGGTCCGCTGCTCGACAATTGCGGGCGTGTGCTGGGCGTCAACTCCTTCGGCGCCGAGAGCGACGGGACCGACGCGGAATTCTACTTCGCGGTCTCCAACCGCGAGTTGGTTCCGTTTCTGCGCGCCAACGATGTCTCGCCCCGGCTCAACGACCTGCCCTGCCGCAGCCTCGCCGAACTCGACGAGGCCGAGCGCGAGCGGCGCGATGCCGCCGCCGAGGCCGCGCGTCAGCAGATGGAAGCGCGCTCGGAAGCCGCGAACGAGCGGCGCGCGCGGCTCCAGCTCGAAGCCGAGCTGGCGGTGCAGGAGGAACGCGAAAACCGGATTGCGCTTTCGCTCCTGTGCCTGATCGCCGCCATCGGCCTCGGCGTGCTCGGCTACATGCTCGCCCAGCGGCGCGAGAGGGAGCTGGCGGAAGGCGAGGCGGTGCCCGAGAGCGTGTCCGAAGACGATCCCGAGTGGGACAGCGATGCCCGCACCGGCCTGCCCGGCTGGCTGCCTTACGCCTGCTACGCGCTGGCGGCCGTGCTGCTGGTGACGGCGGCGGCGCTGTTCCTCACCCGGCCCGGCCTCGACGCGATCGACCGGCGGGTGGCGGCGGCGCTGGGCGAGGAGACCGGCAGCGAGCAGGTCGCCGACGATTCGGCCTCGGCGACCGCGGGCAAGTTCGTCTGCACGCTCGAACCCTCGCGCAGCCGCGTGACCGGAGAGCCGACCCGGAGCATCGATCTGCGCTGGTCCGCCGATGGCTGCGTCAACGGGCGCACGCAATATGGCTTCGCCAATGGCGAGTGGGCGCGCGTCTTCGTGCCCAACGAGGAGGATATCGTCAGCGTCGCGCGCTACGACCCGCGCTCGCGCACCTATCGCGCCGATCGCTACTTGCTCTCGCGCGAAGGCATCGCCGCAGCACGCAAGGCGCGCAGCTCCTACTCCGCCCCGTCCTGCGATGCACCCGATGGCGCGGCGGAGCTCGGGCGGCGGCAGGACGCGGTCCTCGCCGCACTCCCCAGCCAGCCGAACGAGCGGCTGGTCTATTCCTGCCAGCCTGCGGACTGAGTCGAATCGCACCCCCTCCCGCTTGCGCTTATGAAACCCCGATGCTAGGCGCGCGCCAGCCTTGCCGGGGCGGCCCCCTTTACCCTTAGGATGCGGCCCCGTACGGCAAGGCAAGCACTCGATTTTTTCCGGACCCGAAGAGGACTTTAGGCGTGGAGATTTCCGCCGGTATTCAGGCTAGCCTTGCAGGGCGCTACGCGGTTGCCCTGTTCGAGCTCGCTTCCGAGGACGGCGTGGTAAGCCCGGTCGAGAGCGATCTCGACACGCTTGCCGCCGCGCTCGACCAGTCGCCCGACCTCGCCGGGCTGACCACGAATCCGCAGCTCGGCCGCAAGGCCAAGATGGCGGCCATCGAAGAGGTCGCCAAGCTGCTCGAAGTGAGCCCGCTGACCCGGCGCTTCCTCGGCGTGCTGGCGGAGAACCGCCGCCTGGCCGAGCTGCCGCGCATGATTCAGACCTTTCGCCAGATCGCCGCCGCCCAGCGTGGCGAGGTGAGTGCGGAAGTGATCAGCGCGCACCCGCTTGGCGAAGACCAGATCGCATCGCTCAAGCAGAAGCTGACCGCGCGCGAAGGCCGCACGGTCAAGCTGACGCACAGCGTCGACCCCGACATGCTCGGTGGCCTCATCGTCACCATCGGCTCCAAGCGGATCGACGGTTCGATCCGCACCCGTCTCAACGCGCTTACGCAGGCAATGAAAGGCTGACGGACCCCCGAGGGCACCCGTCGATGAAAGGCTAACGCAATGGATATTCGCGCCGCTGAAATCAGCAAGGTCATCAAGGACCAGATCGCCAACTTCGATGCGCAGGCGCAGGAAAGCGAAGTCGGCACCGTTCTCTCGGTAGGTGACGGGATCGCCCGCATCCACGGGCTCGACAAGGTCCAGGCGGGCGAAATGGTCGAGTTCGACGGCGGCGTGAAGGGCATGGCCCTGAACCTCGAAGCCGACAATGTCGGTGTCGTGATCTTCGGCTCGGACACCAACATCCGTGAAGGCGACACCGTGCGCCGGACCGAGACCATCGTGGACGTGCCGGTCGGCAAGGGCCTGCTGGGCCGCGTGGTCGACGCGCTGGGCAACCCGATCGACGGCAAGGGCCCGATCGAATCGACCGAACGCCGCCGCGTCGAAGTGAAGGCGCCCGGCATCATCCCGCGTCAGGGCGTGCACGAGCCCGTGCAGTCGGGCCTCAAGGCGATCGACGCACTGGTGCCCGTCGGCCGTGGCCAGCGCGAGCTGATCATCGGCGACCGCCAGACCGGCAAGTCCGCCGTCGCGATCGACACCTTCATCAACCAGCGCGATGCGCACAAGGGCGATGACGAGAGCCAGAAGCTGTACTGCATCTACGTCGCGGTCGGCCAGAAGCGCTCGACCGTCGCACAGATCGTCCGCCAGCTCGAAGAAAACGGCGCGATGGAATATTCGATCGTCGTCGCCGCGACCGCGTCCGAGCCCGCGCCGCTGCAGTATCTCGCGCCCTATACCGGCTGCGCGATGGGCGAATTCTTCCGCGACAACTCGATGCACGCCGTGATCGTGTACGACGACTTGTCCAAGCAGGCCGTGGCCTATCGCCAGATGTCGCTGCTGCTGCGCCGCCCGCCGGGCCGCGAAGCCTATCCGGGCGACGTGTTCTACCTTCACAGCCGTCTGCTGGAACGCGCGGCGAAGATGAGCGACGAAATGGGCGCCGGTTCGCTGACCGCACTGCCGATCATCGAAACGCAGGCGGGCGACGTGTCGGCCTACATCCCGACCAACGTGATCTCGATCACCGACGGCCAGATCTTCCTCGAGACCGACCTGTTCTATCAGGGCGTGCGCCCGGCGATCAACGTCGGCCTGTCGGTCAGCCGCGTGGGCGGTGCCGCACAGACCAAGGCGATGAAGAAGGTCTCGGGCTCGATCAAGCTGGAGCTGGCGCAGTACCGCGAAATGGCGGCCTTCGCGCAGTTCGGTTCGGACCTCGACGCCTCGACGCAGAAGCTGCTCAACCGCGGTGCGCGCCTGACCGAGCTGCTCAAGCAGCCGCAGTTCAGCCCCATGCCGTTCGAGGAGCAGACCGTGTCGATCTTCGCGGGCACCAACGGCTACCTCGACGATGTCGCGGTGGACCGCGTGACCGAATACGAGACGCAGATGCTCAGCTTCATGCGCCACGAACACGCCGACATCCTCAAGGATATCCGCGAGACCAAGAAGTTCGAAGGCGACATCAAGGACCGCACGGTCAAGGCGCTCGACGCCTTCGCCAAGCAGTTCGCGTAAGGAGGAAAGCGCAACCCGATTTCAACCGTCACCCTGAACTCGTTTCAGGGTCCAGGTTGCGAAGGCACCGACCGCCTGAAGGTCTTGGTCGGAATTCGAGACTGGATGCTGAAACAAGTTCAGCATGACGAAGAAGGGAAGAGCTAAGGTAGCATGGCAAGCCTCAAGGAACTCAAGGGCCGGATCAAGTCGGTCAAGTCGACCCAGAAGATCACCAAGGCCAAGCAGATGGTCGCGGCGGCCAAGCTGCGCCGTGCGCAGGAAGCTGCCGAGGCCGCGCGCCCCTATGCCGAACGGCTCAACGCCGTGATGGCGAGCCTCGCGGCCAAGGTCGGCGACAGCGCCTCCGCGCCCAAGCTGCTCAGCGGCACGGGATCGGACCAGCGTCACCTGCTGGTGGTGATCAACACCGACAAGGGCCTGTGCGGCGGCCTCAACGCCAATATTGTGAAAGAAGCGCTCAAGAAGGCGCGGTCGCTGATTTCCGAGGGCAAGCAGGTCGAATTCTACCTCGTCGGCAAGAAGGGCCGTGCGCCGATCAAGCGCAGCAGCGTAGCGTCGGTGGCCGAACAGTTCGACACGTCCGAGGTCCGCAACCCCGGCTTCGAGGAAGCCGAGGCGATCGCCAACGAGCTGCTCGAAATGTTCGAGGCAGGCAAGTTTGACGTCGCGCACCTCGTCTATCCGATCTTCAAGTCGGCGCTGGCGCAGGATCCGACCGTCCAGCAGCTGATCCCCGTTCCCGCACCCGAAGCCGCCGACGTGCCCAAGGCGGATGCCGTGGTCGAATACGAGCCGGGCGAGGAAGAAATCCTCGAAGCCCTGCTGCCGCGCTACGTCCGCACGCAGCTGTTCGGTGCGATCCTCGAACTCGCGGCGTCCGAACAGGGCGCCTCGATGACCGCGATGGACAACGCCACGCGCAACGCGGGCGACCTGATCAAGGATCTGAACAAGCAATATAACCGCAGCCGCCAGGCGGCGATTACCACCGAGCTTATCGAAATTATCGCGGGGGCTGAGGCGCTTTGACCTATGCTTCGTGCGATCGCACTTCTTCTGGTTTTGGCCACACCCGGATGCTTCGCGGATTCGAATGCGTCCGAGAATGGCAGCGCGGAAGGAACCTCAGATTCGGTTCACGTGACCGCTACGCAAGTCTCGAAGGAGCCGAATTTCGAGGATGTCGCGCATTTCACCAGCAGCACAGTCAGTGAGGACATTCCCGACACCTCCTGTGATTGCGTTGAAAACGGCAACTGTTCTTCGATCAGGGTGCAGTTCGAGCCCGGGTTTTACGAGCGGCAGAACGAAAGCTGCAACTGGAACCGCGCGACCGAGCGCCTGGATTGCACATATGACAAGCGCTTCGTAAGGCGGGTCCCGCCACTACCGTCAAGCCTAGGCGAACCGGAAGAACTCCCGCCGGTCTCGGAATGGCGCGAAGTACCCGGCGAATGGCGATCGATCACCATCAGCGCAAAGCGCCTAGAAACAAGCAATGGCACCCGCGAATGGTGCACAGTACCGACTAACGGTCTTTAAAGTTTAAGGAACTCAGAATGGCCACCGCACCCGTATTGAATCAGACCACAAACGGCACCATCGCGCAGGTGATCGGCGCCGTCGTCGACGTGCATTTCGAGGGCGAACTGCCGCCGATCCTGACCGCGCTCGAAACCAAGAACGGCGATTCGACGCTGGTTCTCGAAGTCGCGCAGCACCTGGGCGAGAACACCGTGCGCACCATCGCGATGGACGGCACGGACGGCCTCACCCGCGGCAGCGAAGTGATCAACACCGGCGCGCAGATTTCCGTGCCGGTCGGCCCCAAGACGCTCGGTCGGATCATGAACGTGGTCGGCGAAGCGATCGACGAGCGCGGCCCCATCGGTGCGGACAAGTCCGCCCCGATCCACGCCGAGGCCCCGGAATTCGTCGACCAGTCGACCGAAGCCGCCATCCTCGTGACCGGCATCAAGGTGATCGACCTGCTCGCGCCTTACGCGAAGGGCGGCAAGATCGGCCTGTTCGGCGGCGCGGGCGTCGGCAAGACCGTGCTGATCCAGGAACTGATCAACAACATCGCCAAGGGCCACGGTGGCGTCTCCGTCTTCGCGGGCGTGGGCGAGCGTACCCGCGAGGGTAACGATCTCTACCACGAATTCCTCGACGCGGGCGTCATCGCCAAGGATGCCGACGGCAACGCGATCTCCGAAGGGTCCAAGGTGGCGCTGGTCTACGGCCAGATGAACGAGCCTCCGGGTGCCCGTGCCCGCGTGGCGCTCTCCGGCCTGACCATGGCCGAATATTTCCGCGACGAGGAAGGCCAGGACGTGCTGTTCTTCGTCGACAACATCTTCCGCTTCACGCAGGCGGGCTCGGAAGTGTCGGCGCTGCTCGGCCGTATTCCGTCGGCCGTGGGCTACCAGCCCACTCTGGCGACCGACATGGGCAACCTGCAGGAACGCATCACCTCGACCAACAAGGGCTCGATCACCTCGGTCCAGGCGATCTACGTTCCCGCGGACGACCTTACCGACCCTGCACCTGCCACCTCGTTCGCCCACCTGGACGCGACGACCACGCTCAACCGCGCGATTTCCGAACTCGGCATCTACCCGGCGGTCGACCCGCTGGATTCGACCAGCCGCGTTCTCGAACCGCGCATCGTCGGCCAGGAACACTACGAGACGGCGCGCAAGGTTCAGGAAACGCTGCAGAAGTACAAGAGCCTGCAGGACATCATCGCCATTCTCGGCATGGATGAGCTGTCCGAAGAGGACAAGCTGACCGTCGCGCGCGCGCGCAAGATCCAGCGCTTCCTTTCGCAGCCGTTCCACGTGGCCGAGGTGTTCACCAACATCCCGGGCGAGTTCGTCCAGCTCGAAGACACCATCAAGTCGTTCAAGGCGGTGGTCGAAGGCGAATACGATCACCTGCCCGAAGCCGCCTTCTACATGGTCGGCGGGATCGACCAGGCCGTCGCCAAGGCGAAGAAGCTGGCCGAGGAAGCGTAATTTTGCTCGGGGTCGCCCTCGCACTGCTTGCTGCGGCGGCCCCGGCGGACGCTGCTCCCGACCGCGTGGAGCACAGGAGCCTTTCCGATGCAGTGGGCCTGGCGGTGGATTACTGCTCGGCTACGGCGTTCGGGCAGCGCGCCAGCCTTGATGGCCGGATCGCGATTTTCGCTTACGCCGAGGGGGCTTTGGTCGATATACTTCGCGCCCAAGGAATGCAGACGACCGACGATCTTCCCGAATTGATCAAGCGGTTTGCAGCCACGGCGCAGAATAGCAGTCTGTTCGGCCACCGGGATATCATCGCGATCGAAGCTGGCGATGGCCTTGTCTGGTTGCTCACGACCGCAGAGCCCCAGCTATGCGACATAGCAATCACTGGCATCGACCAGGCCGACAGCATCCCGCAGAGTGTCTCCGATGCCATCTCCTCCAGGCCGGGCTGGGCTGCTCTGCAGGAAGGAACCGACAGCGCCATGTGGTATGCATCCTTCATTCTTGCATCCGAAGACGAAAGCGACAACACGCCACGCGCGCGAATCACCGCATCCGGCCTCACCGGCGAACTTGCACGTCCCGAAGGCATTCAGTCAGAGATCAATTTCGCTGCGAGCGATCAGGCCGATTGATGGCCGAGCATAAGTGAGAAACCTATCATGCCCCTCCACTTTGAACTCGTAACCCCCGCCCGCCATGTGCGCAGCGACGATGTCCACATGGTCGTCGTCCCCGGCACCGAGGGCGAGTTCGGCGTGCTCGAGGGCCATGCGCCCTTCATGTCGACGATTCGCGACGGCGCGGTGCAGATCATCAAGACCGCAGGTGCGGCGCCGGAAACGATCGAGGTGCGCGGCGGCTTTGCCGAAGTGGGCGAGAACGGCCTGACCATCCTCGCCGAGCACGTCGAGGGCTGATTCGCCACCCGGCGAACCGCCCGCAGGACCGGCCATGCCGCGCATCCCGATGACCCCGCTGCTGGTCCGGCTGGCGCAGTTCGCGCTGGTCGCGGCGGTGTGCGTCGCCTTTGCGCTGGCGATCTTGCCAAGCACCGGGGGGCCGGGCCGGATCAACGACAAGCTGCTCCATGGCGTGACTTTCTTCGCGCTGGGCGGGCTCTCGGGCGCGGGCTTTCGCCGGCGCAGTCCGCTGGCGCTGTTCCTCGCGCTCGGCTTCTTCGGCGGGCTGATCGAGATCGCGCAGTGGTGGACCGACTGGGGCCGCTCCGCCGAATGGGCGGACCTCGGCGCGGACCTCGTGGGTGCGGGGCTCGGCCTGCTGATTGCGCGCGCGATAACCCGCGAACCCTGAGCCCTCGCCGCCGCTTCACCGCGTGGGCGCGTGGAAATCGGGCGGCTTGTCGGCGATCCATGTCACGAAATTCGCAACCGCTTCGTTTTCCCTCAGCCGCGCCGGATCGTCGCCGATCCGCGCCAGCTGGGCATTGGTGAAATTCGCGTGGATCGTGCGATGGCAGATCGGATGGACGGGCACGGTGGCGCGCCCCTTCTTCGCCTTGGGCACGGGGTGATGCCACTGGAGCCGGTTGGCGATCAGCCGCCCGCACAGCCAGCAGGCGAGCGCTCCGCCCTCGCGCTCAGTTGCCTTCGTAGAACAGATCGCTCGCCACCCCGCCGTAGTCTTCGCCCGCCATCACATCGACCGACTCGGTGCTGCCGGTGCACTGGCGGTCGGCATGCACCTTCCCCGCACGGACCACGACCACACCGTCGGTGAATTCGGGATTATTCGGCTCGCCCGCGGTGAAATTGGTGCGAACCGTGCGGCTGTAGACGATGTAGCGCGTCGCACCGTTGAGGAACTCGATCTGCGCCTCGCCGCCGCCCGAATAGGGCACGCTGGCGAAGCGCCCGCCGTTGAGCACGATCTCCGCCGTATCCGAGCCGTAGCGATATTGCGCATCGGCCCGCCCTTGCGCGTCGGTCACGCCGCACACCGCGATCTGCTTGCGGCCCGCCTCGCAGAAGAACAGCGTGCGCTCTCCTTTCGCGCAGGCGACCGGCTGCGCCATGTCTTCCATGGTGCGCTCGGCAATCTCGGCGGTGTCCGCATCCGCGGTCTCGAGGTCTTCGGGGTGGAGCGCTTCGGGCGCTTCCTCGCTCGCTTCGAGGTCGGCGGTGTCGAGCTGCTCGGGCTCGCCGCTGCAAGCGCCCAGTGCCAGCGCGATGAGAGAAATCATCCCGATCCGCATCACTTCTTCTCCGCTGCCTTCTTCTTTTTCATCGCATCGTGGAAGCGATCCGCCCAGCCCGGCTTGATCGACTGTTCGGCGCGCTCCATCCGCAGCTCGCCCGCATCCACGTCGCGCGTCACCGTGCTGCCGGCGGCGACAATGGCATCCGCGCCGATGGTGACCGGCGCAACCAGTGCCGAGTTGGAGCCGATGAAGGCACGCTCTCCGATCACCGTCTTGTACTTGAAGTAGCCATCGTAATTGCAGGTGATCGTGCCCGCGCCGATATTCGCGCCCGCACCGACCTCGGTATCGCCGAGATAGGTCAGGTGGCTGGCCTTCGCGCCCTCGCCCAGCACCGCCTTCTTCACCTCGACGAAATTGCCGACGAAGGCATTCTTCTCCAGCACCGCGCCGGGGCGCAGGCGGGCATAGGGGCCGACCTGCGCGCCCTCGCCCACGGTTGCTCCCTCCAGATGGCTGAAGGCCTTGATATGCGCGCCGTCGGCAATGGTCACGCCGGGGCCGAAGACCACGTTGGGGTCGATGGTCACGTCGCGGCCGATCTGCGTGTCATAGCTGAAGAACACGGTTTCGGGCGCGCGCAGAGTCGCGCCATTGGCCATCGCTTCCTCGCGCTTGAGCTCCTGCCACTGCGCTTCGGCGCGGGCGAGCTCGGCACGGCTGTTGATCCCGGCAACCTCGCCCGGGTCGGAGGCGGTCACCGCCGCGCAGGTGTCGCCATCGGCGATCGCGATATTGACGATGTCGGGCAGGTAATATTCGCCCTGTGCATTCTCGTTGCCCACCCGCCGCAGCAGGTCGAACATGTCGGCCGCGCGCGCGGCCATCAGCCCCGAGTTGCATAGGCGACACGCGCGCTCGGCCTCGCTCGCGTCCTTGAACTCGACCATCTTGGCGATCCGCCCGTCCTCGTCGGCGATCACGCGACCATAGGCGAGCGCATCCTCGGGCTCGAAGCCGAGTACCACGACCTTGGGCGCGTCTTCCGCATGCAGCCGGTCGAGCATGGCCTGCATGGTCTCCCCGCGCACGAAGGGAACGTCACCGTAAAGCACCAGCACATCGCCGGAGAAGCCTTCCAGCTCGCCCTCGGCCTGCTGCACCGCATGGCCCGTCCCCAGCTGCGGCTCCTGCAGGCAGGTCTGCGCATCTTCGCCCAGCGCCGCTTCGAGCTGCTCGCGCCCCGCGCCGACCACGACCACCTTGCGCTTGGGGCCCAGCGCATCGACCGAGGCGATCAGGTGATGGAGCATCGGCCGCCCGGCAATCGGGTGGAGCACCTTGTGCGTGTCCGACTTCATGCGGGTGCCCTTGCCCGCGGCGAGGATGATGGCGGCAAATTCGGTCATGGGGGGCGTGTGCCACCATCGGCTTGCAGATTGAAGAAGGTTTCGGCAGGCCGCCGCGCATGAATGATTTTCCCTTCGAGGCGGTGGGCCTCGATCTCGACGGCACGCTGCTCGACACCAAGATGGATCTCGCGGCGGCGGTGAACCATGCGCTGTCCGATGGCGGCTATGCCCAGGTGCCGCCCGAGGAGGTCGAAGGGCTGATCGGCGGCGGGGCCAAGGTGATGCTGGCCCGCGCGATAGAGAAGCAGGGCGGAAGCCTTGCGGACGAGGATTTTCGCCCGCTCTACAAGACCCTGCTGCGCCATTACTCGGAGAACAACGCGGTCCACACGAGGCCCTTCCCCGGGGTGGTCGAGACGCTCGACGCGCTGGCGGAAATGGATGTGAAGCTGGCGGTGGTGACCAACAAGTTCGAGAGCTTCGCTTCGGAGATCCTGCACGAGCTGGGTCTCATGGACCGTTTCGTCACGCTGATTGGCGGGGATTCGCTGGGCAAGGACGCGGACGGCAATTTCCGCGCCAAGCCCGCCGCCGACCCGATCCACGCCGCAATGGAGCGATGTGGTGCAACGCGCTTCGCCTTTGTCGGCGACAGTTCCTACGATGTAATGGCCGCACGCGCGGCAAACGTTCCGGTGATCGCCGCGGGCTACGGCTATTGCGACAGGCCCGCAGAGGAACTTGGGGCGGACGCGGTGATCCACCGCTTCGACGCCCTGATCCCCGCGCTGGCGAAGCTCGGCTGAAAATGTCACCCTTCCGACCAGGCGCCGGGCGCGCGCTTCCCACGTCGTTGGCAGATGCGCGCTTGCACCGGAAACCCGTTCGCTGTTGTATCGGACCCGACCATTTCTCTGGGGAGCAAGCCAATGAAATCGAAAAACATCCGTACCCTCGCGGCCGCACTCGTGCTGTCGGCCGCCTGGTCGCCCTTCCTCCTCTCCCCTGCACAGGCACAGGATTCGAACACCGTCATGGAGCCTGAATACGAAGCCGAGAACGATCCCTTCATCTGGCTGGAGGAAACCCGCAGCGAGCGCGCGCTCGACTGGGTCCGCGCCGAGAACGAAAAGACGGTCGCCGCGCTGCAGACCGACCCGCGGTTCGAGGAGCTGAAGGTCGAAGCGCTGGCGATCTACAATGCCGAGGATCGCATTCCCGGCGTCTCCTTCACCCATTACGGCATGGTCAATTTCTGGCAGGACGCCGACAATCCCAAGGGCATCCTGCGCCGCACCACGCTCGAAAGCTGGCGGACCGACAATCCCGAGTGGGAGACCATCCTCGATGTCGATGCGCTCGCCGCAGCCGAGGGCAAGGAATGGGTCTATGGCGGGATGAGCTGCCTGCCGCCCGACGGCACGCGCTGCATGGTCTACCTGTCCGACGGCGGGAAAGACGCGCGCGTGGCGCGCGAATTCGACCTCGAAACGCTCGATTTCGTGCCCGAGTCCGAAAATCCCTTCTTGCTGCCGGAGAGCCAGGGCGGCGCAAGCTGGGTCGACGAGGACACGCTGCTCATCAGCCGCGATTTCGGCGAGGATACCGTTACCGAGAGCTTCTACCCCTTCACCACGCGCGAGTGGAAACGCGGTACGCCGATCGAAGACGCGAAGGAGATATTCCGCGGCGAGAAGAGCGACGTCTCCGCCGGGGCCTACCTGCTGCGCGACACCGAAGGCACGATCCACGGCCGCATGGCCTATCGCGGCGTGTCCTTTCACGAACGCGAATATTTCGTCGAGCATGACGGCGAATGGCTCAAGCTCGACCTGCCGGCCAAGGCTGGCCCCTACGGCATCCTCGACGGGCACATGCTGTTCTCCACCGATGTCGACTGGGAAACGCAGGGGACCACCTTCCCGGCGGATTCGATCGTGGCCGTCGACCTCGAGGAGTGGAAGGCCGACCCCAACGGCGCGGCCAAGTCGCTCGTCTGGGCACCTGGCGAAGGGCAGACAAAGCGCGGCGGCGGATCGACCAAGAGCAGCGGCTACGTCAGCATCCTCGACAATGTGAAGGGCAAGGTCCTCAAGTTCGACTTCGAGGATGGCGAATGGGTCACGCGGCAGATCGCCCTGCCCGAGAACGCCACCGTGGGCGTCGCGACCGCGTCGAGCGAGACCGACGAGATCATGTTCACCTCGACCGACTTCCTCTCCCCCGGCACCTATTACTATGCCGAGGACGGGGTGAACCTGGAAGTCGTCAAGGAAAGCCCCAGCCGCTTCGACGCCACCGGCATGGAGATCGAGCAGCTTGAGGCGACCAGCAAGGACGGGACGAAGATCCCCTACTTCCTCGTCAAACCACAGGGCATGGAGATGGACGGCAGCACGCCCGTCCTAATGGGCGGTTACGGGGGCTTCCAGGTGCCGCGCCTGCCCTCCTACCTCGGCAGCACCGGCAAGATGTGGCTGGAGCGCGGCAATGCCTATGTCCTCGCCAACATCCGTGGCGGCGGCGAGTTCGGGCCGAGCTGGCACCAGACCGCCATCCGCGAGAACAAGCAGCGCACGTGGGACGATTTCATCGCCGTCGGGCGCGATCTGGTCGCGCGCGGGATCACCAGCCCGGAACATCTGGGCGTCGAGGGCGGTTCGCAGGGCGGGCTGCTGGTCGGCACCGCCTTCACCCAGGCGCCCGACCTGTTCAACGCGGCGATCGTCCAGATCCCGCTGTTCGACATGCTGCGCTACCAGTATATCGGCCGGGGCGCCTCGTGGATCGGCGAATATGGCGATCCGCGCATTCCCGAGCAGCGCGAATGGATCGAAGGCTATTCGCCCTACCAGAAGCTGCTGGAGGAGAAGGATTATCCGCGCGTGTTCTTCGTCACCTCCACCGCCGACGACCGCACGCACCCGGCACACGGGCGCAAGGCCGCGGCGCGGATGGCGGCGCAGGGCGACGACTACCTCTATTACGAGGACATGCAGGGCGGCCACTCGGGCGGGGTCGACAACGAACAGCGCGCCAAGCTGCGCGCGATGCAGATCGTGTACCTGCTGCAGCAGCTGGCGGACGACTGATTGGCTTGCGGGACGCGCGCGGCACGGGCTGCAGCGCGCGTCTCTCCCCCTGCCGTTACGGCATCGCGGCCAGCATCGCGCGGTGTTGCCAGAATGGCCGGAACCTGCCACTCCGCAGCCGATTTTCTGTGTAGAAACGCCAAGCGGAGAGACCCCATGAGCATCTCGTTCAAAGATAAAGTCGCCATCGTCACCGGCGCAGGCGGCGGCCTGGGCCGTGCCTACGCGCTCGAACTCGGGCGGCGCGGCGCGAAGGTGGTGGTCAACGATCTGGGCGGCGCGCGCGACGGCACCGGATCGTCCGACGCCGCAGCGGAAGTCGTCGAGGAGATCGAGCGCGCGGGCGGCGAGGCGATGGCCAACGGCGCGAGCGTGACCGAATACGAACAGATGGAAAAGATGGTCGCCGACGCCAAGCAAAAGTGGGGCGGCGTCCACTGCCTCATCAACAATGCGGGCGTGCTGCGCGACAAGAGCTTCGCCAAGATGGAGCCGGCCGATTTCAAGTTCGTCGTCGACGTGCACCTCAACGGATCGGCCAACGCCACCAAGGCATGCTGGGAAACCTTCCGCGAGCAGGCCTATGGCCGCGTGCTGATGACCGCCAGCTCCACCGGCCTTTTCGGCAATTTCGGCCAGGCGAACTACGGCGCGGCCAAGCTGGGCCTTGCCGGGCTGACCAAGACGCTCCAGCTCGAAGGCGCGAAGTACAACATCAAGGTCAACACGCTCAGCCCCGTGGCGGGCACGCGGATGACCGAGGATCTGTTCCCCAAGGAAGCCTTCGAGCTGTTCGCGCCGGAAAACGTGGTCCCCGCAGCGCTGTTCCTCGTCAGCGAGGACGCGCCGACCAACGCCATCGTCGGCGCGGGCGCGGGTGGTTTCCACTCGGCATGGGTGGTGATGAACGACGCGGTGTGGCTGCCCGAGGGCGAGCGCACGGTCGAAGGCTTCGCCGAGAACTGGGACAAGATCAGCGACTATTCCAACCTCAAGGCTCCGCAGTCGGGCCAGGAACAGTCGGGCGCGATCCTCACCGCGATGCAGAAGGTGACCGGCAGCGGCCCGAGCAGCGCCCGCGGCTAAGCCACTGAAGGGCCGCGCGCTTTTCCGATGGCGCGCGATAGCCCAACCGAATAAGCTCCCCCCCGGGGCAAGCGGGCCGCGCACCTGTCGGCTCGACCCCGAGGGGGCATTTTGAATGAATTCGACGGACGTATCCGCCGCCGTGGGCGGCGCGGACAATGGCCTTGCGCGGCTGGCTTCTCGCGCTCGCAACGCCGAGATTGCCATTTTCGCCTATATCGGCGTCTCGGCGATCATGCTGGGGCTCGAGCTGCTTGAACTGGCAGGCGTGGTCGACCTGCTGAGCCCCGTGCCCGGCCCGCTGGCACGCCTCTACGGCATCGCCGCGATCCTGTTCCTCGTCGTCTTCATCGTCTCGGTCGTGCTGATAAGCATGTGGATCTACCGCGCGCATGCCAATCTGCGCGACCGGGGGATCGAGTTGGAAACCTCCCCCGGCTGGGCGGTCGGCTGGTTCTTCGTGCCCATCATGAACCTGTTCAAGCCGTTCCAGGCGATGCGCGAGCTGTGGAGCGAAAGCCACTTCGAGGCCGACAGCTATGGCGATCCCGCACCGGGCGACATTGCCGCGTGGTGGGCGTGCTGGATCATCGGCGGCATCCTGTCGAATGTCAGCATGCGGATCAGCTCCTACGGCGCCGGCGATAACATGATGGTCAGCGCGGTGCTGGCCGCCGTGTCGACCGGAGTGCTGATCGCCTCCGCTTTCCTGCTGCGCAAGATCATTCGCGAGATCACCGCTGCGCAGAACACCGTGGTCAATGTGCGCGAGGTCTTCGACTAGGCCAGCCCGACCAACGGCGGACAGGCTCCGTCGGGCTGTATTGACACGCTAATACACCAGCCGTAACTTCCCCCGATCAACAAGCAGGGGAGGCTTGGCCGGTGTATTCGGAAGAGGATATCAATTCCGCCGTCGAGGCAGGGGCGCTGAGCGAGGATGCCGCAGCGGCGTTTCGCGCGCATATGAGCGAGGTGCGCGGCATTTCGCGCGGGGACGAGGAGAATTTCCGGCTCCTCAATTCCTTCAACGACATCTTCGTCGCGATCGGCATCTGCATCATGCTGTTCGCCGCGGGCGCGATCGGGCAGCAGATCGGCGGCATGCTGGTGGAAGTGCCCGCCTGGCACTGGGACGCCGAGTTCACGCAGGAGCAGATGGCCGAGTACCACCGGCTCGACGGCCTGAGCACCGCTCTCTCCATTGCCATCGCGGGGGGCCTCGTCGCCCTCACCGCGTGGCCGCTGGCGGAGTTCTTCACCCGCAGGCGTCGCATGGCGTTACCCAGCATCATCCTGTTGCTCGGCTTCGTCGCGGGCGTGTTCGTGGGTGCGACCGCGCTGGGCGTTGCGCTCGTCGGAACCGAGCAGAGCAACAATGTCGCGGGCTATTTCATCGCCGGCGCGGGCGTGATGGCCGCGCTGGCCGCCTGGCTCCACTGGCTGCGCTTCAAGGTGCCGATTACCGTGGCGGCAGGCTCCGCCGCGCTCGCCGCGACCCTGATCGGGCTCATTCTCGCAGCGCTCGACCCGCTCGACGGCGATGCCGAAACGATCATGCTGTGGCTGACCCTGGCGGCAGGCCTCGCCGTCTTCGCCTTCGCGATGTGGTGGGATCTGAAAGACCGGGAGCGGACAACCCGGCGCAGCGACGTGGCCTTCTGGCTCCACCTGCTCGCCGCACCGATGATCGCGCATCCCATCTTCTACGGGCTGGGCGTGGTCGACGGGTCCGACATCGGCGTCGCCAAGGCCATCGCGGTACTGGCGATCTACATCGTCTTCGGCATCGTCGCGCTGATCGTGGACCGCCGCGCGCTGCTCGTCTCCGCGCTAATCTACGTGCTGTTCGCGCTCGGCTACCTGTTCGACGAGTTCGGCGCGGTCGAGCTGACCGTGGCCCTCACCGCGCTGGTGATCGGCTCCGCACTGCTCACGCTCTCGGCCTTCTGGGCGCCGATCCGCCGGGCCGTGCTGGGTATCGTGCCCGAGGACTGGCGCGATGCGCTGCCGAGCAGCGAGCCGGTGCTGGTCGCGGCGTAGCCCCCCAACCATAGCCGACCGGCGGTTGGTCGCTGCCGGTCGGCTATCCGTCGAGTTCCGCTGCCTGTCCGGCGCGATTACGCATCATGGGCCAAATCCCGGAGGCCCGTGACATGCGATCCCTACTTCTGATCCCCCTCGCCCTGCTGGCCACGGCCGCCCACGCGCAGGACGGCCCCACCCTCGCCCGGACATTGGGCGAGCGCTTGGCCGCCGAGTATGTCGATCCCGAAAGGGGCGCAAAGATGCGCGACGCGCTGGAGCAATTCGCGCGCACCGAAGAGGCCCGCCGTCTCGAAGGGGACGATCTGGCCCAAGCGCTCGAGTCGGTCGCACGCTCGGTCTACGACGACGGGCATCTCAATGTCGCCTATTCGGAGGAGCCGCTGGGCGAGGTCGACGAGGCCTCCAACGACGCGCGCTTTCGCGCAGCAATGGCCCGGACCAATCAGGGATTCCGCGATGTCCGGGTCCTGGCAGGCAATGTCGGCTACATGCACATCGAAACCTTCGCCCCGATCGAGGGGGGCATGCGCGCCGTCGAGGCTGCTTTCGCAATGGTCGCGGAAACGGACGCACTGGTGATCGACGTGCGTCGCAGCCAGGGCGGCGCGCCCGAGATGGTCGCAGAGATCGTATCCCGGCTGATCGAGGGCGAACCGCGACTCCTCAACAGCTTCGACTGGCGTAACGACGAGGACGAGGAATATTGGTCGCGCGTGGTCACCGGCGCGGGATATTACGGCCCTGACCGCCCGGTATATGTCGTTATCGGCCCGCGCACCGTTTCGGCGAGCGAGGCGATAGCCTACGAGCTGCAGGCTCTGGGCCGAGCCAGGGTGGTGGGCGAACGCAGCGCCGGGGCGGCCAATCCGGGCGACTCGGTGAAACTCGGCGATCACTACGAGGTCTTCATGCCCTCGGGCCGGGCGGTCAATGCGATCACCGGAACGAACTGGGAAGGCACGGGCGTCGTGCCCGATCTGCCGGTCGATGCGGAAGACGCCGCCGTAGCGGCTTACCGCGCCGCGCTCGCGCAGCTGGCGGAGCAGGCGGACGAGGCCGGTGTTGCGCGCCTCCGGCGGATCGCAGCAGGCGACATGCCGACCCTCGCGCCGGCCCGCTGAGCCGCTAGTCGTCGATCGCCTTGACCAGCCGCCGCTCGAGCGGGGCGAGGACGTTCGCGAGATCGTGCCCGCGCTTCAAGACCTGGCCATGTTCGCCGAACAAGGTCCACATGCCCTGCTTGTTGCGCAGAGCGGGTCGCTTTTCCAGCCGCGCCTGCGGGCGCTCTGCGGCGCGGCGAAAGGCTGCAAAGCTCGCGGCATCGCGGCCGAAGTCCATCGCGTAGTCGCGCCATTCACCGGCGGCGACCATGCGTCCGTAGAGATCGAGAATGCGAGTCAGTTCCTCGCGCGCAAAGCCCACCTGGCTGGGGCGCGCGCCGGGAAAGGACAGGATCGTACCGCCGGGCGTGGCCGCCATCAGCTACCCGTCCCGCTGCGGCGTATCCCGCCCTGCGGCGGATCGGAGCGGTTCGCCTTGAGCGCTTCGACCTCGGCGCGAAGCTCGGCCAGTTCGGCCTCCAGCGCATCGGTGCGGCGCTTGCCGCTCGCGCTCTGGTCCTCGCACGGCTCGTCGCAGGGCGTGCCGTAGGGGATGAACTCGCGCAGCCATTCCTCGGCGGGGACGAGCGTGGAGCGCGCCTTCATGCCGATCATCGTCGCGCCGTCGGGCACATCGTCGGTGACAACCGCATTGGCGCCGATCCGCGCGCGTTCGCCCACGGTAATCGGGCCGATCACCTGCGCGCCCGACCCGATGATGGCATAGTCGCCGATGGTCGGGTGGCGCTTGCCGCCCTGCCCGTTGGCCGGGTTGGTCCCGCCCAGCGTCACGCACTGGTAGATCGTCACCCAGTCGCCGATCTCGGCGGTCTCGCCGATCACGGTGAAGCCGTGGTCGATGAAGAAATAGCGGCCGATCTTCGCACCGGGATGGATGTCGATCGCGGTCAGGAAGCGGGAGAAGTGGTTGACCAGCCGCGCGAGGAAATACAGCCGCGCCTCGAACAGCCAGTGCGCCACGCGGTGCAGCCCGAGCGCCAGCACGCCGGGATAGAGCAGCACTTCCCACCGCGAACGTGGCGCGGGGTCCCGCTTCTTCACGGAGTCGAGATAGTCGATCAGACCCACGAACATCGTCTCATGAGTGTTTCACCGTTCCTAACCTAAAGCAAGCGGCCTTGGGCCGGGCCATCGATCGATTCGAGGGCGTCGCGGCACAGGTTGCGTGTAGGGCGCGATTGTCGTTCCAAAGCGAGACGGTCCAGTGCGGCAACAAAGCGTTCGGCGGCGGCGAAACTGCGCGTCATCCGGGGAACCACGTAGGAGAGCGCATCCTCACCCAACACGAGTCCCCGCCGTTCGGCATGGCTGACGATCAGATCGCGCATCATTTCGTCGTCGGGTGCCCCGATTTCAAGCGCCAGCGCCGCGCCCAGCCGCGATCTCAGGTCGGGCAGCGCGATCTCCCAGGGCGCCCCCTCTTCGATTCCCCCATCGGGGATCAGCAGCAGTGCGGTGCCTTGCTCCTGCGCGCGGTTCCAGCGGTGGAACAGCGCGGTCTCGTCGAGGGTATCCGCGCCGTCGATCGTCTCGCCGAGGCCCGAAGCGGCGAACCAACGCCCCAGCAGCGACTTGCCCGACCTTGCGGGCCCACGCAGAATAGCGGTCCGGAACGGCCAGGCGGAGGGATCGCGCAGCGCCTCGACCACGCCGAGATTGGCGCTGCCGATGACGATGCTCGACGGGTCGCCCTCGCGCGCAGGGGGCAAGGGGAGCGCGATCTGCGATACGGAACGGGCCACGGCTGCGCCCCCGCCTAGCGGCTGAGGGTGAGATTATTGCCCGCGCGCTGGACGTTGTACCCGCGCGAGGCAAGCGCGCCGACCAGATCGTCGATCGTGCCCGCATAGGTCACGCTCATCACCGAAGTGCCGCCGATGGCGGTACTGGAGACCGAGGCTCCGCGCACGCCCGGAGTACCCCGGACGGTCGAAAGCCCGGCATCGAAGGCCTCGGCATCGGGGGTCGGGAAGCTGATGAACAGGTTGACCACGCTGGCACCCTCTTCGCCCGACGCGGCGCTGGCCTGCGCGGCGTTGGCGTCGGCGGTGTCCTCTTCCTCCTGCGTGCGCGCACGGTTCGCGGCGGCCTGCGCGGCTTCGGCCCGGGCGAGGATGGCGCGGCTCTGTTCGATCAGGCGGGCGACATTGGCATCGATCGTGCCGGTCCCCCGGCTGAGCGTCGGGTCGACCCGGATCGTGCCTTCGGCCAGCGCCTCGACGAACATCTCGTCGAATCGCTCCACCGCGCGCTCGAGCATCGCAGGCAGCTGGCGCGGGTTGCCGACGCGCATGGTGAAACTGCCGAGATAGGTATTGTCCGGGCCGTAGCGGGCGGTGAAGCGCCCGGTCACCGGGCCGCCGGGATAGGCGTAATCGAGCTCCGCAATGGGAACGAGAACGTCCGCCGCCCCGAACTGGTCGAGAATCGTCGCCCACCAGTTGCGGCTGCGCCTGCCGGTCTGCCCGTAGGTCAGCAGCAGCGATTCGCCGCCCGCCCCGGCCGGGCGGACATAGTCGATCCGGCTCGCGCCCGGCTGGTACTCGGCCCAGGCGCGCTGCCACGGATTGACCTGCTGATACATCAGCTCGCTCCCCGCACTCAGCGTCACCGGCAGCAGCAGCATCGGCGCGGACCGGCGCGTTTCGCCCGAACGCCCGAGATAGCCCGCCGCGCGTTGCCGGTCGAACGCAACGCCCAGCGTCGCGACGTAGCGCTTCGGCCCCGTTTCCTCGTGCTGGATGACGATGGCCGAGACGAGGCCCTGGATCTGGCTGTCCGAAAGCTCCGGTCCGCCCAGCTTTTCCCACGCCTTGCGCTGCGCCTCTCGCCAGCCCTGCTGGCGCGCTTCCTCGGCGCTATCGGCAGAAATGTTCACCTCGATCCCGCCGACATTGATGTCCGTGCTGGCCATCAGCGGGGCGATGCCGCGATCGCCTTCGACCTGCGCGAAGGCCCCGCCCGCATATAGCGCTGCCAGCACGCTCGCGAGGGCGAGCAGAGCGAGGGCGATACGCGGCAAGGTGGGGGCTGGCAGGGTCATCGGGGAAAGGTGGCAGCCTTTTGCCCAAGTGGCGATGGATTTCCAAGCGCGAAAGCGTAAGACGTGGCCCGCATGAGCGATCCCGAAAAAAGCTACACCTACGAAGGCGCAGGCGTCTCGATCGCGGCGGGCAACGCGCTCGTCAAGGCGATCGGCCCGCTGGTGCGCGCGACGGCCCGGCCCGGCGCGGATGCCGAACTGGGCGGATTCGGCGCCTTCTTCGACCCGAAGGCCGCCGGCTTCAAAGACCCGCTGCTGGTCGCGGCGAATGATGGCGTGGGCACCAAGCTCAAGCTCGCCATCGATCACGACCGGCACGATAGCGTCGGCATCGATCTGGTCGCCATGTGCGTCAACGATCTGATCGTGCAGGGCGCGGAACCGCTATTCTTCCTCGACTATTTCGCCACCGGCACGCTCGAAAGCGGTGTCGCCGAGCGGGTGATCGCGGGGATAGCGGATGGCTGCAGGCAGGCGGGCTGCGCGCTGATCGGGGGCGAGACGGCGGAAATGCCGGGCATGTATGCCGCCGGAGATTACGACCTCGCGGGCTTCTGCGTCGGCGCGGTGGAGCGTGGAGAGCAACTGACCGGAGAGAACATCGCGCCCGGCCATGTCCTGCTCGGCATCGCCAGTTCGGGCGTCCATTCCAACGGTTTCTCGCTCGTGCGGCGGCTGGCCGAGGACAAGAACTGGACAATGGACCGCCCCGCCCTGTTCGATCAGGACAAGCTGCTGGTCGAACACCTGATGGAACCGACGCGAATCTACGTGGCCAGCCTTCTGCCGCTGATCCGCGATGGCCTGATCGACGGGATGGCGCATATCACCGGCGGCGGCCTGCTGGAGAATATTCCGCGCGCGCTGCCCGATGGCTGCCGCGCGAAAGTCCACGCCCACCGCTGGGCGCTTCCCCGCCTGATGGCCTTCCTGCAGGCGCAGGGGAATATCGAGCCGGGCGAACTCGCGCGCACCTTCAACTGCGGCATCGGCATGGTGCTGATGGTGCGCGAGGAGAATGCAGAGGCGGTGACCGCGCGGCTCGAAGAAGCGGGCGAAACCGTGTTCGCCATCGGCGAGGTCGAGGCGGGCACGCGCGGCTGCGAGGTGCATGGCACCGCCGGGCTGTGGTCCGCACAATCCGACTGGACCGCCTCGCATGACCACTGAGCCTCATGACCTCTGAAGGCGGTCGCCCGCGCGCGAAGGTCGCGGTGCTGATCTCGGGCAGCGGGACCAACATGGCCGCGCTGCTCTATGCCAGCCGCCTTGGCGTGAAGACCGGGGGCATGCCCTTCGAGATCGTGCTGGTCGCCAGCAATGATCCGCATGCGGGCGGGCTCGCACTGGCCGAGGCCGAGGGCGTGCCCACCTTCGCGCTTTCGCACAAGGGCATGGACCGCGCGGAGCACGACGCCGCGATGGATGCCGCGATTCGCGAGAGCGGGGCTCAGTTCGTCGCTCTGGCGGGCTACATGCGGGTGCTCGGCGATGCGATGGTAGAGCGCTGGGAGGGGCGGATGCTCAACATCCATCCCTCGCTGCTGCCAAAGTACAAGGGGCTCGACCCGCACGCCCGCGCGCTGGAGGCGGGCGACGAGGTGGCGGGGGCATCGGTCCACCTCGTCACGACAGAACTCGACGGGGGCGAGGTGCTGGGCCGCGCCGAGGTCGCGATCATGGCGGGCGACACGCCCGAAAGCCTCGCACTGCGCGTCAAGGTGGCCGAGCACCAGCTCTACCCGCGCGTGCTCGCCGATTATGTCTCGCGCCCCTACGATCCCGATTGGCTGCTGCACCGCGTGCGCGAAATGGCGCTGGCGCTGCCCGAGGCCGAGGAACAGGCCAGCCACGGCTCGCCCGGGTTCAAGATTGCGGGCAAGAGCGGCAAGTTCTTCGCCCATTTCGCGGATCGCCACCACGGCGCGCGGCAGATCGCAGTGCTCGTCAAGACGAGCGGGCAGGACGAGCTGGCCGATCTGGTCGAGAGCGCCCCGGACACCTTTTTCCGGCCGGCCTATTACCACGCGAGCGGGTGGGTCGGCATCGCACTCAACCGCCCCGATTGCGACTGGGACCAGGTGCGGCACTGGCTGGAGCGCTCGTGGCGCGCCGTCGCACCGCGCCGCCTGACCCGGCTGATGGACGCGGCGGACGAGTTTTAGGGCGGATAGTGATTGGATTGCGAACGTTGGTTGATCGTCTGTAAGATAAAGGCATGTTCGGTTTCAGACAGGCGGTGAGGAAGCTCACTGGTCAATGGTCGCGCCAGCAAGAGACCGCTCTGTGGCAAATGACCGACCGGCGAACGGCACGCCAACGTTTAGGCGGCTTCGTCAAATCCAAACGTATCGATTCCAAATTCTTCCTGCTGGCGCTGGTGCCTTTCGTGCCCCTCATCGCTGCTGATGAAATCGGCTGGTCTCGCGGAGTCGTTTGGCACGGTTGGTTTTGGCTCAGCGTTGGATGGGCGGTGGCCATAGTGGGCATTGGCTTCACATCGTATTGGCGGGCGCTTCGCCGGTCACTCGACCGGAAAGAGTAGCGTCCGCTCCCCACCCAGTCCCAGAAGAGAAAAGGCCGCCCCAAACGGAGCGGCCTTTCGTGATTGCGAAGGCTAGAGTAGCTTAGCCGACAATCTCGTCGTCGCTGAAGAAGAACGCGATTTCCTTGGCCGCGTTCTCGTCGCTGTCCGATCCGTGCACGGAGTTCGCTTCTATCGATTCGGCATAGGCCTTGCGGATCGTGCCCTCGGCGGCATCGGCGGGGTTGGTCGCGCCCATGATGTCGCGGTTGCGCTTCACGGCATCCTCGCCTTCGAGCACCTGCACCACGACCGGACCCGAGGTCATGAAGGACACGAGATCGCCGTAGAACGGGCGCTCGGCATGGACGGCGTAGAAGTCCTTCGCCTGCTGCTCTGTCATCTGGATGCGCTTGGACGCGACGACGCGCAGGCCGGCTTCTTCCAGCATCTTGGTGACCGCGCCGGTCAGGTTGCGGCGGGTGGCATCGGGCTTGATGATCGAAAAGGTGCGGGTAACCGCCATGGGGGTAATCCTTCGTCTTGTAGGGGGAGAAAATCCTTCGCGCGCGCCCCTAGCAGCTTCCACGCGCACGGCAAGGTGCGACCGGCTGCCTGGCGCTCAGGCGACCTTCACCCAGCGCCCGCCCTGCTGCTCGTAGAAGCTGCGTTCGAGGCCCTCGCTGGCGCTGACCTCGCGCCACGCCCCGCGCGCCGCCTCGCGCTGTTCCTCGCCGAAGAGGAGGAACACCCGCGCGAACGCATCGCCCTCCAGCGTCTCGGGCCGCCATTGCCCGTCGGCGAGGATGCAGGCGGAGGCGCCGTTCGGCGCTTCGCATGTGTCGGCAATCAGGATCGGCTGGGCCGCGTCGTGCGCCCCGCCCGCCTGCCCGTTGGCCAGAAAAGCCTCCGGCTTGTGCTCCCACAGGGCGGCGGAGAGCCCCTCGCGCTGGGCAGCATCGCCGCTGACCACCAGCACCCGCTCGCCGTCGCCCAGCACGCGCTCGGCGATCATCGCCACCACGCGCTCCGCCGGATCGCGGGAGAGAAGCCAGAAATCGACTTTCATTTTTGTCGGCCTACCGCTTCGCTGCTTGAGGCCGGGGACACGCCCGTCAGCCTTCGAGAACGTCGCGAACATACTGGTCGAGCAGCCGCACGCCATAGCCCGTCGCGCCCTTGCCCCAGGTCGCGCCCGGCTTGCCCGACCACGCCATCCCGGCAATGTCGAGGTGCGCCCAGGGCGTGCCGTCCTTGATGAAGCGCTTGAGGAACTGCGCGGCGGTGATCGATCCGGCCTCGCGCGGGCCGACGTTCTTCATGTCGGCGATCGGCGAGTCGATCAGCTTGTCGTAGGCCGGGCCGATCGGCATGCGCCACACCTTGTCGCCGCTGGTCGTGCCCGCCGCCAGCAGCCGCTCGGCCAGCGTATCGTCGTTGGAGAACAGCCCCGCCTGCTCGTTGCCGAGCGAGATCAGCATCGCGCCGGTCAGCGTCGCGAGGTCGATCACCGCGGCGGGCTTGAACTCCTCCTGCGCCCAGTGGAGCGCATCGGCCAGCACCAGCCGCCCCTCGGCATCGGTGTTGATGACCTCGACCGTCTGCCCGCTCATCGTGGTGACCACGTCGCCGGGGCGCTGGGCATTGCCGTCGGGCATGTTCTCGACGAGGCCGCACACGCCGATGACATTCGCCTTGGCCTTGCGCTTCGCGAGCGCGACCATCGCACCGGCGACCGCGCCCGCGCCGCCCATGTCCCACTTCATGTCTTCCATGCCCGGCCCCGGCTTGATCGAGATGCCGCCGGTATCGAAGGTGACGCCCTTGCCCACGAACAGCGTCGGCTTGTCGCCGTCCGCTCCGCCATTCCAGCGCATCGCGAGGATGCGCGAGGGGCGTTCCGAACCCTGCCCGACGCCGAGCAGTGCACCCATGCCGAGCTTTTCCATCTCGGCATCGTCCAGCACGATGATCTCGATCCCCGTCCCGTCGAGCGCCTTGCGGCAACGTTCGACGAAGCTTTCGGGGTAGAGGATATTGGCAGGCTCGGTGACCAGTTCCTTGGTGAACTCGACGCCTTCGGCGAGTGCGCTCTCGCGCTCCCACGCGGTCTCGGTGCCGTCCGGCGCGCCCGCCACGACCACGCCCTTGAGCGAGACCTTTTCGGCCTCCTTCTGGGTCGTGCGGTACACATCCCACCGCCAGGCGCGCAGCCGCAGGCCGAGGAGAACCGCCGCCGCGTCCTCCGCCGACAGATCGCTTCCGGTCAGGTCGAGCGCGAGGCTGCTTTCGCCCGAGGTCAGGAACTTCGCGGCGAGCGCGCCGCCTGCCTTTTCGAGGTTCGCCCGCCGGTCCTTCGCCTTGGGATCGCCCGCGCCTGCCAGCGCGACCCGCACCACCTTGCCGTCGCGCTCCACGAAGCCCTCGACCAACTGCCCCGCAGAGCCCTTGAACCGGCCGCGCTTCGCCGCTTCGGCAAGCACAGGTTCGATCCCGTCGGGCAGAGAATCCTTGTTCGCGATGCTGGCGACAAGGGCGGCGGCGGCGGGGAGGGTGTCGGCGAAAGTGAATTGCATGGCGGGTGGTATCCTGAGGTAAGAATTCGGCCCGGGTGGCCTTGGGAAGACCATGTCACCGCTCGTGGCGTGGCAGCCACACGCGAACCCGGTTCTGGGGGCTGCTTTCGCGGGCCCCGGCAAGTGCGATTGCGATTAGGCAGGCTGAGTGCAATAGGCAAGCGATGCGCCCGACGGATCGTTCCGCACCATTGCCCTTCATGACCCGCGCCTCGCTGCTTGGCGGCGTGGCTTTCGCGGGGCTTGCGGCGCTGGGCCTTGCTGCCCCCGCAGCCGCGCAGGACACGCCCACGCCCGCCCCTTCTCCCGCCCCCGAAGACGCCGGTGAGGGCGACGGGGTGGAGGAAGCGGTCAACGACTATATCGAGGGCGAGGAGCCGCCCGCCGGGCAGGACCGCGAGATCGGGTTCGAGGCCGACACGCTCGAATATGATTCGGCGGCCGACATCATCGTGGCGCGCGGCAATGTCGTGCTGCGCGAGGGCGACCGATCGGTCCGCGCGGACGAGGTCCGCTGGAACCGCCCGACCGGCCGGATCGATGCGAGCGGCAATGTCCGCTACGTCGATGGCGACGGCAACCAGCTCTACGCCAGCCAGCTCGAACTGACCGACACGTTCGAGACCGGCGCGCTCGAAGACCTGCTGCTGGTGCTGCGCGAAGGCGGGCGGCTGGCGGCCGAGAGCGGCGAGCGGACCGAGGATGGCCGCATTGCGCTGGTCCGCGGCGCCTATTCGGGCTGCGCGGTGACCACGCCGGAGGGCTGCCCCAAGGGGCCGAGCTGGAAGATCACCGCGGAGCGGGTGGTCTACGATCCCGATGCCAACCGGGTACGGTTCGAGGGCGGCTTCTTCTCGCTGTTCGGCCAGCGCATCCTGCCGCTCCCCACGCTGGAGCTGCGCACCGACGGCGGGCCCAATTCGGGCTTCGTCGTGCCCTCCCTGCGTATCTCGCGCTCCAACGGGATAGAGGTGAGCAGCAGCTATTACTGGCGGCTGGCCGATAATCGCGATCTGCAGCTGGGCGCGCATGTCTTCACCGAAGCCCCGCCGATGGCCACCGCGACCTACCGCGAGCTGGGCGACAAGGGCGCGTTCCAGGCGACCGGCTATCTCCCCCGCAGCCGCCGGATCAATGCCTTCACCCAGGCCAGCCAGGGCGAAGATGATTTTCGCGGCTATGTCGCCGTGAACGGGCGTTACCAGTTCGACGAGAACTGGAGCTTCACCGGCTCAACCCGGCTGGCGAGCGACCGCACCTTCCTGCGCCGCTACGACATCAGCCGCGACGATCGCCTGCGCACGGTTGCCGAGGTCGAGCGGATCGATGCGGACAGCTATCTCTCGGTCGCCGGGTTCGCAACGCAGACACTGCGGCTCGACCAGCGGCAGGGCGAGATGCCGATCGCGCTTCCGCTGATCGACTATCGCCGCCGCATCGAAGATCCGCTGCTCGGCGGCACACTGACCCTGCGGGGCAATACGCTCGGCATCATGAGAGACGAAGGGCAGGACATGCAGCGCGCGCTCGCCAGCGCGCAGTGGCAGCTGCGCCGCGTCACCGGCCTAGGCCAGGTGATCGAGCTGACCGCGCTGGCGCGGGGGGACGTCTACCACACCTCCGATTCCGCCCTCGCCCCTGTCGACAATTATCGCGGCACGGAAGGCTGGCAGGGGCGCACGGTCGCGCTCGCCGCGCTCGATGTGTCGTGGCCGCTGGTCGGCCCGCTGTTCGGCGGCTCGCAGGTGCTGACCCCGCGCGTGCAGCTGGTCGGCACCCCGCCGATCTCGAACACCGACATCCCCAACGAGGATTCGCGCGCGATCGACCTGGAGGATGTGAACCTCTTCTCGCTCAACCGCTTTCCGGGGCACGATCGTTACGAAGATGGCGCGCGCGTCACCTACGGGATCGACTGGGAACTGACCAAGCCGGACTGGCGGGTCAGCGCCAATATCGGCCAGTCCTACCGGCTCGACGACAAGCAGATCATCTTCCCCGACGGGACCGGCTTGTCCGACAGGTTTTCCGACATCGTCGGGCGCACCCGCGTGCGCTACAAGGATTTCGTCTCGCTCACCTATCGCTTCCGGCTGGACAAGGACAATCTGGCCCCGCGCCGGACGGAGATCGACGCGACCATCGGCAGCCGGCGCACCTATGCCGAAATCGGCTACCTGCGGCTCGACCGGAACATCCCGCTGACCAACGAGGATCTGGGCGACCGGGAAGAGCTGCGCGCGGCGGGCCGCGTTGCCTTCGCCGACTACTGGTCGCTGTTCGGTTCGGCGGTGGTCAACATGACCAATCGCGACGAAGACCCGACCCTGCAGGCCGACGGGTTCGAGCCGATCCGCACGCGCCTGGGCATCGCCTACCAGGACGACTGCATCGATCTGGGAGTCACCTGGCGGCGCGACTTCGTCAGCCAGGGCGACGCGCTGCGCGGCGACACGATCGAGCTGACCTTCCGGCTGCTCAACCTCGGCTTCTCCAGATAGCCCGGCAGAGCGCGGCCAGCCGCATTGGCAGCACGATGCAGACGCGCTAGAGGCTGCCGTCGAACTCAGCGCAGGTTCAGCCTCCGGCGCCAAAAGGCAAAGGCTGGCGCATCCTCCGGCGCCCGGATTTCAAGCGAACGACAGGCTTTCTACGTGACCGACAGCATTTTGACGAAAATCTCCGCCGCGATCGGCGCGCTCGCCATGGCCACCCTGCCGGTGGCCGCCCAGGCGCAGCAGGCCCAGCAGGCGCAGGAACAGGCCGAAGAGCAGGCCCAGGAGCAGGCGGGCGACACGCAGCGGCCCACCGCGACCAGCCCGTCCAATCCCTTCGGCATTCCGGCCGAGGTGGTGATGTTCGAGCAGCACGATCCCAACGTGCGCACGGCGACCGCGAAGGTGAACGGCGCGGTCATCACCGGCACCGATGTCGATCACCGCGTCGCGCTGGTGCTCGCCGCGTCGGAGCGCAACGAGCTTTCGGAACAGGAAATGCAGGCGCTCAGGATGCAGGTCCTGCGCAACCTGATCGACGAGACGTTGCAGATCCAGGCCGCCGCCGCGCAGGACATGGAGGTCTCCGACGAACAGGTGAACGAGCGGTACAACGCGCTGGCGCAGGAAAACTTCGCACGCGAGCCGCGCAAGATGGACGCCTATCTCATCAGCGTGGGCTCCTCTCCCGCCGCGCTCAAGCGCCAGATCCAAGGCGAAATCGCCTGGAGCATGCTGCTGCGCCGCAATGTGACGCCCTTCATCAACGTCTCGGCCGAAGAGGTCGAGGAAACGATGACGCGGCTGAAGGAATCGCGCGGGCAATACGAATACCGCCTCGCCGAAATCTATCTCTCGGCCACGCCCGAAACCGCCGCCACGGTCGAACAGAACGCAGCCCAGATCATCCAGCAGATTCGCCAGGGCGGCAGCTTCCAGGCCTATGCCCGGCAATATTCGGAATCGACCACCGCCGCGGTCGGCGGCGATCTCGGCTATGTCCGGCTTGCCACTTTGCCCGACCAGATGGCCGAGGTGGCGCGCGAACTTCAGCCGGGCCAGATCGTCGGCCCGGTGGCGATTCCGGGCGGCTATGTCATCATGCTGCTGCTCGACAAGCGGCAGGTGCTTACCGCCGATCCGCGCGACGCAACGCTCAGCCTCAAGCAGATCGCGATCACCTTCCCCCAGGGGATGAGCCAGGAACAGGCCACCGCGCGGGTGCAGGAATTCAGCGATGCGGTCGGCACGATCCGCGGTTGCGGCGATGCCGACCGGGTCGCCCAGTCGGTCAACGCGACCGTGGTCGACAACAATTCGATCACCGTGCGCGACCTGCCCGAGCAGCTGCAGGCCTCGCTCCTCCAGCTCCAGGTCGGCCAGGCCACGCCGCCCTTCGGATCGATGGAAGACGGGGTGCGCGTGCTGCTGCTGTGCGGGCGCGACGATCCGCAGACTGCGGACGAGCCCGACTTCGATCAGATCATGGACCGGATCGAGGAAGAGCGGATCAGCAAGCGCGCGCAGCGCTTCCTGCGCGACCTGCGCAACGACGCGCTGATCGAATATAACTGAGGCGGTGGCAGAACCGGCAAACGCCCCGCGCCCGCTGGCAATCTCGCTCGGCGATCCGGCGGGGATCGGGCCGGAACTGATCGCCGAAAGCTGGGCGCGGCGCGAGGAGCTCGCGCTGCCCCCCTTCTTCACGGTCCATGGCCGCGAGGTATTGCTCGCGGCGGCGCAGGCGCGCGGGTTCGAGATTGCGGTCGAACCCATCGCCAGCCCCGACCATGCCGCGCGGGTCTTCCCCCACGCACTGCCCGTACTCGGAGAGCGTGACGGCGCCTACCGCCCCGGCGAGCCGGATCGCGAAGGCGCGGCGCTGGCGCTCGCCTCGCTCGAAGACGCGACGATGCTGGCAGTCTCGGGCTCCGCATCGGGCGTGGTCACCGCGCCCATCGCGAAGGGGCGGCTGGCGGAGGTGGGCTTCACCCGTCCGGGGCAAACCGAGTTCGTCTCTGCGCTGAGCGGTGCGCCAGCGGACAAGGGCGTGATGATGCTCGCGGGGCCGAGCCTGCGGGTGGTCCCGCTGAGCGTCCATGTAGCCTTGCGCGATGTGGTCTCCTCGCTCTCGACCGAGCTGATCGTCGCGCGCGGCGAGGTGGTGGCCGATGCACTGCGCCGCGATTTCGGAATCGCGCAGCCCCGGCTTGCGGTGACCGGGCTCAACCCCCACGCAGGCGAGGGCGGCCGCTTCGGCGACGAGGAAGCGACAATCATCGAACCCGCGATTGCCCGGCTGCGCGACGCCGGAGTCGACGCCAGCGGGCCTTTTGCCGCCGACGGGCTGTTCTCCCCGCCGATGCTCGCCAGCTTCGACGCCGCGCTGTGCATGTATCACGACCAGGCGCTGATCCCGTTCAAGGCGCTCGCGTTCGAGGACGGGGTCAATGTGACGCTCGGCCTGCCCGTGGTGCGGACCTCACCCGACCACGGCACCGCCTTCGCCATCGCGGGAAAGCGGCAGGCAAGCGCGATGCCGACCATCGCCGCGATCCGCATGGCGGGGGAGATTGCGCGGCGGCGGGCCTCCATCCACACACACCGCTCATCCTGAGCTTGTCGAAGGATCGCTTTTTCTTTTGATGCAGACCGACATAAGAAGGACGGCCCTTCGACAGGCTCAGGGCGAGCGGTTTTAGACAATGTCGGTTCCCGACCTTCCCCCCCTCCGCGAAGTGATCGCGGCCCACGGCCTCAGCGCCTCCAAATCGCTCGGCCAGAACTTCCTGTTCGACGAGCAATTGCTGGCCCGCATTGCCGCGATCCCCGGCGATCTGTCGGGCCGGCGCGTGCTCGAAGTCGGCCCCGGCCCCGGCGGGCTGACCCGCGCGCTGCTGCGTGCCGGGGCGCAGGTCACCGCGATCGAGATGGATCGCCGCTGCCTCCCCGCGCTTGCCGAACTCGCCGAAGCCTTCTCCGGCCAGCTGACCGTGATCGAGGGCGATGCGCTCAAGCTCGATCACGACGCGCTTATGAACGGCGAGCCCTACGCGATCCTCTCCAATCTGCCCTACAACGTCGGCACCGCGCTGTTCACGCGCTGGCTGGGGGGCGAGAAATGGCCGCCCAACTGGACTTCGCTGACACTGATGTTCCAGCAGGAGGTGGCGCAGCGGATCGTGGCGCAGCCGGGTGGCAGTGCCTACGGGCGACTCGCGGTGCTGGCGCAGTGGCGCGGCACTGCGAAGCTGGCGATGAAGGTCCACCGCAGCGCCTTCACCCCGCCGCCCAAGGTGATGAGCGCCATCGTCCACGTCACGCCCGCCGACCAGCCCGAGGGGGTCGAGCCCGCAAAGCTGGAAGCGCTCACCGCCGCCGCCTTCGGCCAGCGGCGCAAGATGCTGCGCCAGAGCCTGAAAGCGCTGCCCGGTGCGATGGAGGCGCTGGAGACGCTCGGCATAGACCCACAGCGCCGCCCCGAAACGCTGGGCGTGGACGAATTCGTAGCCATCGCCCGCGAACTGTCCACCTGACCGGCCTTGGCCCGCCGCGCCGCGCGCGCTAGGCCCCCGGCATGACGAGACTTTCCGGCCCCCTCCAGCGCGTCATCAGCACGATCGACGGCGACAAGATGCTTGCCAATGTCGAACGCTGGGCGCGGATCAACTCGGGCACTTCCAACCTCGAAGGCCTCGCCCGCATGGCGGACGAATTGACCAGCGCCTTCTCCATCCTCCCCGGCGAAATCACGCTGGAAGAACCCGCGCCGGTCACCGCGGTCGATGCGGCAGGCAGGGAAACCGAGGTGCAGAACGGCAGGCACTTCCTGCTGCGTGTCCGGCCCGAAGCGAAACGCCGCTTCATCCTGACCGGACACATGGACACCGTGTTCCCCGCCGACCACCCATTCCAGGAGCTGACCTGGCTCAACGAGGAAACCCTCAACGGTCCCGGCACGGCCGACATGAAGGGTGGCCTCGCGATCATCCTCGCGAGCCTGCGCGCGCTCGAAGGGCTGACCTTCTGGAAACGCTTCGGCTACGACGTGCTCATCAATGCCGACGAGGAAACCGGCTCGCTCTCTTCCGCTCCGCTGATCGAGCGGACGGCGAAAGGGAAGTACGCCGCGCTCACCTTCGAGCCTTCGGCGACGCCCGAGGGCACGCTCGCCCATGCGCGCGGCGGCAGCGGCAATTACAGCCTGACGGTCACGGGCAAATCCGCCCACGCGGGGCGCAATCCGCACGAGGGACGCAATGCGATCGTCGCCGCCTCCACACTCGCGGTGCGGCTCAAGGAGTTGCAGCGCGAGGATATCAGCGTGAACCCCGCCAAGATCGACGGCGGCGCGGCCAACAACGTCGTCCCCGACCATGCCGTGCTGCGGTTCAACATCCGCCCCAAGGAGCCCGCCGCGGCCGAGCGCTTCGAGGCTGAAATGCACGCGCTGGTCGGCGAGGTGAAGCAGGCACAGGAGGTCGATATCGCCATCCACGGCGGCATCTCGCGCCCGCCCAAGCCGGTCGACCGCAAGGCGCAGGCGCTGTTCGATCTGGTGCGCGAATGCGGCGCCGAGCTGGGGCAGGCAATCGACTGGAAATCGACCGGCGGCGTGTGCGACGGCAACAACATCGCGGCGACGGGTGTGCCGGTGGTCGACACGATGGGCGTGCGCGGGGGCAAGATCCACTCGCCCGACGAGTTCATGATCGCGCCCTCGCTGAAGGAACGCGCGGCGCTGGCGGCCATGGTCCTGCATGAACTGGCGGCGGGAGACGTATTGTGAGCTTCGTGATCCGCCCCTCGCGCGAGGACGACCTCGAGCATCTGTACGAAATGGCCAAGCTGACCGGCGGCGGCTTCACCAACCTGCCCGCCGACCGCGATGCGCTGGCCGCCAAGCTGGCGACCTCCGCAAAAGCCTTCGCCAATACCGGCGACGAACTGGTCGATGAAACCTTCGTGCTGGTGCTGGAAAATACCGAGACGGGCGCAGTGCGCGGCACCTGCCAGCTGATGACGCAGGTCGGCCAGCGCTGGCCCTTCTATTCCTACCGCCTCAACACGCTGACGCAGTATTCCAAGGAGCTCGACCGTACGGTGCGCGCGGAAATGCTGCATCTGGTGACCGACCTCGAAGGCTGCAGCGAAGTCGGCGGGCTGTTCCTCCACCCCAACGAGCGTGCGGGCGGGCTCGGCCTGTTGCTGGCGCGCAGCCGCTATCTGTTCATCGCGATGCACCGCGCACGCTTTGCCGAGCGGGTGCTCGCCGAGCTGCGCGGGATCATCGACGATCGCGGCGGCTCGCCCTTCTGGGACGGGGTGGCCGGGCGCTTCTTCGGGATGAGCTTTCAGGAAGCGGACTATTTCAACGCGATCAACGGCAACCAGTTCATCGCCGACCTGATGCCCAAGCACC